>Ga0163199_1000922_pt1 | contig 18334 bp, 14 predicted proteins | sample PL_2010_150m_FD_113537 | JGI IMG/M metagenome (GOLD analysis project Ga0163199, IMG submission 113537) | Freshwater microbial communities from Powell Lake, British Columbia, Canada to study Microbial Dark Matter (Phase II) - PL_2010_150m | ecosystem: Environmental > Aquatic > Freshwater > Lake ...
AGGTGCGCTACATCGACGGCAACCCGGATCATCCGCTGAACCAGGGGGTGATCTGCGCCAAGGGGTCGTCGGGCATCATGAAGCAATATTCGCCGGCGCGGCTGTTGAAGCCCCTCAAGCGCAAGGCCGGTGCCGAGCGCGGTGCCGGGCAGTTCGAGGAAATCTCCTGGGAGGAAGCCTACGCCACACTGGCCGAACGGCTGGGGAAGATACGCGCTACCGACCCGAAGAAGTTCGCCCTGTTCACCGGTCGCGACCAGATGCAGGCCCTCACCGGCCTGTTCGCGCGCCAGTTCGGCACGCCCAACTACGCGGCGCATGGCGGCTTCTGCTCGGTGAACATGGCCGCCGGGATGATCTACACCATCGGCGGCTCCTTCTGGGAATTCGGCGGGCCTGACCTGGAGCGGGCCAAGCTGTTCGTCATGATCGGCACCGCCGAGGACCATCATTCCAATCCGCTGAAAATCGCCATTTCCAAATTCAAGCGCGATGGCGGCCGCTTCGTCTCGATCAATCCGGTGCGCAGCGGCTATTCGGCCATCGCCGACGAATGGGTGCCGATCCGTCCCGGCACAGACGGCGCGTTGCTGCTGGCGATCATCCATGAGTTGATCGCCAAGGGCCTGTATGACCGCGAGTTCCTGGTGCGCTACACCAATGCCGGCCAGTTGGTGAACCTTGACGACAAGCACGACGAGTTCGGCATGTTCGTGCGCACCGAGGTACCCGAGGAAGAGGCCTGCTACGACCCGCAGAACAAGTTGTGGTGGGACCGCAACAGCAACAAGCCGGTGGTCACCCATCGCGACGGCGCCGACCCTTTCCTGCGCGGCGAATTCAAGCTGTCCGACGGCACCCCGGTCAAGCCGGCCTTCCAGTTGCTCAAGGAACGCGTCGAAGATTACACGCCGGAATGGGCGGAACAGATCACCGGCATTCCGGCCGAGGTGATCCGCCGTCTGGCCCACGAGATGGGCGTCACTGCCCGCGACCAGAAGATCGAGCTGCCGATCGCCTGGACCGATTCCTGGGGCAAGGAGCACGAGACGGTCACCGGCAACCCGGTGGCCTTCCATGCCATGCGCGGTCTCGCGGCGCATTCCAACGGCTTCCATACCATCCGCGCCCTGGCCATCCTGATGTCCTTGCTCGGCACCATCGATAGGCCCGGCGGCTTCCGCCACAAGGCGCCGTTCCCGCGCCCGATCCCGCCCTGCGCACGCACCCCCACTTCACCGCTGGCGGTCCGGCCCAACACCCCGCTCGACGGCATGGCGCTGGGCTGGCCGTCCGATCCCGACGACCTGTTCATCCACGAAGACGGCACGCCGGTGCGCATCGACAAGGCCTTCTCGTGGGAATATCCGCTGTCGGTGCATGGCTTGATGCACAACGTCATCACCAATGCCTGGCGCGGCGATCCGTATTCCATCGATACGCTGATGATCTTCATGTCCAACATGGCGTGGAACTCGACGATGAACACCGTCGAGGTAAGGAAGATGCTCAACGACAAGGATGGTCAGGGCGAATACAAAATTCCCTTCCTGGTCGTCTGCGACGCCTTCCATTCGGAGACCACGGCTTTCGCCGACCTGATCCTGCCCGACACCACCTACCTGGAACGCCACGACGTCATGTCCATGCTCGACCGGCCGATCTCCGAGTTCGACGGTCCGGTCGACTCGGTGCGCATTCCGGTGTTGCCGCCCAGCGGCGAGTGCAAGCCGTTCCAGGAAATGTTGATCGAACTCGGCACGCGCCTCAAGCTGCCGGTGTTCGTCAACAAGGACGGCAGCCGAAAATATCGCGACTACCCCGATTTCATCGTTAATTACGAAACCGAGCCCGGCTCCGGCATCGGCTTCCTGGCCGGCTGGCGCGGCAAGGGCGGCGAGAAGTTCATGCGCGGCGAACCCAATCCCAGGCAATGGGAAATGTATGCGCAGAACAACTGCGTGTATCACCACGAACTGCCGCGCTCCTACCAGTACATGCGCAACTGGAACCAGGGCTACCTGGAGTGGTCGCAGCGCAATCGCATCACCCGCTATGCGGAGCCCATCCTGATCCACCTCTACTCCGAAGTGCTACAGAAGTTCCGCCTCGCCGCCCAGGGTCGGGGCATCACCCGCAAGCCGCCCGAGCATCTGCGGCAGCGCGTCGAGACCTATTTTGATCCGCTGCCTTTCTTCTATGAGCCACTCGAAGCGCAGATCAGCGACAAGCACAAGTATCCGCTCGCCGCGATCACCCAACGGCCGATGGCCATGTACCACTCCTGGGACTCGCAGAACGCCTGGCTGCGGCAGATTCATGCGCACAACTATCTCTACGTGAATGGCCGCACCGCGCGCCTTGCAGGCATCGCCGACGGCGACTGGATCTGGGTCGAGTCGCAATGGGGCAAGGTGCGCTGCATGGCCCGCCACAGCGAAGCCGTCGAGCCGGGCACGGTGTGGACCTGGAACGCCATCGGCAAGGCCGCGGGCGCCTGGAACCTGACGCCCGACGCAAACGAGTCACGCCAGGGATTCCTGCTCAATCACCTCATTTCCGAAGAGCTGCCGGGTGGCCAAGGCGGCACACGCATCTCGAATTCCGATCCGGTCACCGGACAGGCGGCCTGGTATGACGTGCGGGTGCGCATCTACAAGGCCGAGCCGGGTGAAGCGGAGGAAACCTCGCCGCAGTTCGCCACCCTCCAACCCGCGCCGGGCATGGCGAAACGGCCGGGCTGGCTGGCTTATCTTGCTGGCTCCGGCAACAAGGCGAAGTCGAAATGACCCAACTCGCGTTGGTCATCGACCTGAACGTCTGCGTCGGCTGCCAGGCCTGCGTGACCAGTTGCAAGGAATGGAATACGTCCGGCCCGGCGGGCACCATGTCTGACGAGCGGCCCTATGGCGCCGATCCGACCGGCACGTTCTTCAACCGCGTGCAGACTTTCGAGGTCGGCGAATTCCCTAACACGGAGACCGTGCATTTCCCCAAGTCCTGCCTGCATTGCGAGGACCCGCCCTGCGTGCCGGTGTGCCCCACCGGTGCGTCCTACAAGCGCAAGGAAGACGGCATCGTGCTGGTCGATTACGACAAGTGCATCGGCTGCAAATACTGCTCCTGGGCATGCCCGTATGGCGCGCGCGAGATCGACGAGAAGCAGAAGGTGATGAAGAAATGCACGCTCTGCGTCGACCGCATTTACGATCAGGCGCTACCGGCAGCGGACCGGCGGCCCGCCTGCGTGATGGCCTGCCCGACCAACGCGCGGCTGTTCGGTGACATTCACGATCCCGAGTCGGTGGTGTCGAAGGCCATCCGCGAGAGCGGCGGTTATCCGCTGATGCCGGAGTGGGGCACCCAGCCGGCCAACCATTACCTGCCGCGCCGCAAGACGCGCCTGAGGATCCACGACGACGAGCTCGAACGCGCCGACAACCCACTCAAGATCGACAGCCAGTTGCCCAAGCCGGACAAGGCCGAGCCGTCCCTCGACGACGTCACCTCCTGGTAAGAGTAATTCACATGCATCCAGCCTTCTCGGTCATCTTTCTCACCACCCTCATCGGCGTCGGCCAGGGGCTGTTCCTGGCGCTGTTCACCGCGCAATCCTATGCGCTCTTCGATCTCCTGCCGAAACAGGACGGGCAGACCTTCTATGCGACCGGCAGCCTGATCGCGCTGGTCTTCCTGGTCGCCGGACTGTTCGCCTCCTTCTTCCATCTCGGTCATCCCGAGCGCGCCTGGCGTTCGGCGGCCAAATGGCGAACCTCCTGGCTGTCGCGTGAGGTGATCGTGCTGCCGGCCTTCATGGGCACGCTATTCCTCTACGGTCTGGCCCACCTGCTCGGCTGGAAACCGCTCTTGGTGACGCTGCCGAGCGGCCTGGCGATCGATGCCACGGACGTGCTCGGTTTCCTCGGCTGGCTGCTGGCCTTTGCGCTCTTCGTTTGCACCGCGATGATCTACGCCTGCCTGAAGTTCTTGCGCGAATGGCACTCGCCGCTGACGGTCATCAACTACATCCTGCTCGGCGGCGCCTCCGGTTTTACCCTGGCCACCGGCTTCGCGGCGGTCGCTGCCCCGGCGTTGACCGGCTTCTTCGGCGGCTGGGCGGTGATCATCACGCTACTCGGACTAGTCAGTCGTGTTGCCTCGCTGCTGCGCAATGCACGCTTGAAGCCCAAGTCGACGCTGCAAACCGCCATCGGCATCAAGCATCCGCGCATCACCCAGAAGGCTATGGGCTTCATGGGCGGCTCGTTCAACACCCGGGAATTTTTCCATGGCAAGACGGCGGCCTTGCTGCGTTCGGTCAAATGGTTTTTTCTGCTCGGCGCGTTTGCGCTGCCCGTCGTGTTCCTGGCGATGGGCATGTCCACGGCGTCGACGCCCCTTTTGCTCCTCGCCTTCCTGGTTCAGTACCTCGGTCTGACGGCCGAACGCTGGTACTTCTTTGCCCAGGCCAATCATCCGCAGAACCTCTACTACCAATCCGTTGGGTGAGTAAGTACCTTCCCAAGCAATTCGTGTACATCTTGCCTTGTGCCTGGCAGTGGTCGCTCGATCTCGACCACCGATCCTCGTTCCGGCTCAGGAGGACATGTTTCGGCATGAACTTGTCCTGCACACGCCGCTCAATTGAGAACACGCCCTAGGATCTATATACATTCCATATCGCCACAGAGTTCCATATTCCATGTGCCAGCACCAAGGGCCAGAGCCGGCGTCCGATCAGCAAATAGCATGCGCCGCTAACGATTGCAAAGGTGCCGGCCGAAACAACCGCATACGCCCCCGAGTAATAGTGAAGCAAGCCGAACAAACACGCCTGGGTGACCACGCCCACAGCCAGCCCCAACGTACGGCCACCGAATATTTCTGCGACCCGGTTCAAGAGAAAACCGCGAAACAGACATTCCTCCATAAATCCACCCACTACCCATCCGACGCCCAGCCAACCGAGTGTGGCCAACAGGTTGCCGCGTATGTACAAGATGAAGCCGGGCCGAGATGGCGTTGGCATGTCCAGCAATTCACTCAACGGCGGCACCAGCCAGCGCGATGCGGCCATAATCGCCAGATACAGGAGCGCCACCGCGACGATCAATTGCCACCAGGCGATGTTCCTGTTCAAGCCCATCGACCACCACCCCAGACCGCGTCGGTGTAGCAGGTACCATGCAACAAAAAACCCGCTGACGGGTCGCAGTATCAAAGGCGCGTTGTCCGCAACCCCCAACAGCGGGTACAAGCCCCAGCGCGTCACTAACCAGGCCAAGACAATGGCGAGGATGACCGCGCATACTTCAAAGGCCGCGGTCCGATTCTGGTCAGTTGGCATTGGGCAGTGCCGACGGTGTCCGGATACTGTTCGTCATACAATGCACGCGGCTACCGTCGCCAACATAGACACGCCGGATGGGAAGCGTAACCTGGTTTGCCGCGCGGTCATCTGATGGCCGGCGTGATCCTGAGATTGGCATAGATTCCTTCCGCCGAATCGACGAATAGTCCTAAAGCGCGGTTGTCGCCACTGCGTGCCAGCCGACCGATCTCCAGAGTAGCCTCCTTCGTCCCATTGACGAAGACCCTCACCTGGTTGTCGGTCACTTCGATCCGGGCATGAAACCATCCGTCCGGATCAGGTATTGGATTGACTGAGTTTTCAAACTGGCCAGGAGTGTTTTTCCGAAGCTTCTCCCAGGTATTTGCGGGCCATGCAATGTATTGCACCGAGCGATTGCGGAATGGTTCCTCGGCTTTGAAATTGAAGGGTCGGAAATAGACGGCCTCGAACGTCTTTTCGTCGGTTACGTTAAATGCGACCCCGAGAAAGCTTCGCTGTCTCAGGTTCTTTCCCTTCAAGTCGACGTCGATTGTGCCGGTTGTGAAGCTCCACCCCACCGGCAGAGCGAGACCGACCGTTCCGGTGGCCGAGTCTCCTTCTGCGGTCAGGCGGATCGCCCGCTTGCCATCCACCTCGAGGGCTTCGGCAGTGGCATGAGACACTCTCCAAGCCTTGGCATCTGCGACCGTGGTCAGAGCGGGCGTGCCGGTTCCTTGCTGCGCGTTGACGGAGGTCAAGCCGAAGAAGCTCAGTGCCAAGGTGAGAACGATGAATTTGTACATAGCTATTGCGACCCTTTTATGAGGTAAATCTATAGAGGATGCCCTGAACGTTAGTTTGGAGAGCCTATTCACTAGTGCCCGAAGTTGCTGTTGGGGTACTCTGGCGGTCACGATAGAACGGTACCCGGCTTCACTTTTCTGCAAGGCGCGGGCCGCGAGCATTGACCGCGTATGCCGGGAACACGACCACGGCACGCCTGCGGTTGTTGTCGACCGCTACGTTGAAGCGAACATCCTTTGCATAGAGGTATTCCAGCCGTTCCCTGACGATCTCGGTTGCGCCGTTGTCCACACTGGTAGTGACCGGGCCGCGGTTATCAATGGTCAGCTCCAGGATTGGGCCGGACGGGGTATCGCGCCGATTCACCGAAATCGTCAGGCCTTCGGCAGGTTCGTCTGCCAATGCCCAGCGAACCAGAGGCAGAACGATCATCGGGGGCATGACTTCACGCAGCACCGCCACGGTCGCCCTGAAGTCGAGACGATGCGTCGTCGAGTTTGCAGGCGCAACCAGTGCCACATACGCCGCGGCAAGTTGTAATTCATGTTCGACCGTCGATCTGCCGGCGGTCTTGCCCGGCAGCGCCGCCCTGAGAAAACGTATCAGTGCGTCCAGCTTCGATTGCCCTGAGGCGGGATCGCTTGCGTAGGCGACATCCACGGAGCGTAGCGACTCGAACAGCAGTTCCGGGTCGACGCGCGCCTGCATGGCGCGCAGTTCGGCCGCCCATACATCGCGCTCGGCGTCCAAAGCCCGCAGACGCGCCTGGTGTAACGCCGCACCGGCCTTATGACTCGCCTCAAGCACAGCGTAGAGTGCGACGACCAGGATGCCAATGTACATAGCTCCCAGTAAGCGGTTGGTAAGCAGGATGAGTTGTACATCCGCAAGCTTTGCCATGGCCGCCCAGCGTTTCACGCCGTCCTCCGTCATTGGCGACGACGCAATCCCGAGGATCCATGTCCCGAACACCGTCGCGATCAGCACCGCCGCCGGGTAGCGCATGAGGCGGGCGGTACCTGCCTTAAAGGTGTTGTCGGCGCCAATCGCGGCAAGAACCGCAACAAAGGAAATTGCCAGGTGGAATGGCATCTTGCCAAAGCTTTTCCACCGACTGGCATTCGCCAACTCAGCGAGATCGATGCTACCCAGTTGCCCCAAAACATCGTATCCGGCCGTGAATACCACGGCGAGGACCACATGACGCATCGAAAGCCCTGTAAATACGCCGCTCTTGACCCGAAATTCAGGAACCACCATTCCTTGGAAGGCGTTTGCGATTGCGTTCATCTGGAATCGAGCCCTTCGGTCCATGGCAGGACGATCATGGCCCGGACCCCGCGCGGCTGGTTGCCACTCAACCGGAATGAGGCTTTGTCCCCGTACAGCGCGGAGAGTCTTGCCCGAATGTTCGACAGCCCGATCCCGTCGCCCGATTCGGCGACGAACCCTCGTCCCGTATCAATGACGGATACGCAGAGCGAATCACCATCACGTGTCGACGATAGGCAAACCGACCCACCTTCCGGCAAGGGAGATATCCCGTGCTTGATGGCGTTCTCGACCAGGGTTACCAGCATCATCGTCGGAATCGAAACACCCAGATGGTCCGGGGGAACATCCAGCGATACTTCAAGCCGTTCGCCCATGCGAATTTTCTGCAGATCCAGATAGGCCATCGCGAGGTCGACTTCGTCGGACAGCGGCGCATGATCGCGGCGTATCTTCGGTAATGCTGCGTGCAGGTAGCGAGACAGTTGCGCCAGCATCGTTCGGCCGGCCACCAAGTCTTGTTGGCAGAGGCGGCGGACGTTGGACAGGGTATTGAACAGGAAGTGGGGCTCAATTTGAGCTCCCAACACGGTCAATCGCGCGCCCATCTGGCGAACCTCTGTGGCCCTGCGTTGCAGTTCCAGCTCGTGGGTGTCCTCGCGCGCCGCTTCGACTCGGTGCAGGACCAGGTATCCGACGGCGATGGCCATTGCCCAGTCCGCCCAGAACGCGGCGAATGCGTAGCTGCCCGAGGCGATATTGAGACCGTTTGGCACCGATCCGGCAAGGGTGCTGACCGCGGTCGCGGCCAGACTTCCGACCATCGCCACGGGAACTACGATCCAAGCTTTGTTGAGGCCGACGCGGATGGCCAGGTTGAGGGTTACGACGCTGGACACAAACAGCGTGAGGCCGCCTACCAGTACGGCGACCCATAGCGAGGCCCATGCGGTTAGGAATTCGAGGCGTCCGCCAGCGGAAATCACGCGTATGGGTACCAGGGTCCATTGCAGGGACCAGGTTCCAAAGAGCAGGGAAACCAGGGCAAAGCCGCGCCACGAAATGCCTTGTAGCAGCATCGTGCCGCTGGCGGCAGACAGTCTTCCCGAAGGGACGGCAGGCATCGCTCGCCGATGCCGCTACATTTGGCGGAAGCGATGCACGTACGCATCGCTGACCGGGAGGAGTGTAGTGCCGTGCTTCAGCCGGACCTGGGAGTGTCCGCGCAGATCCCGCGAGACGCCCGCGATGGCGTTTACGTTGACAATGGTTGAACGGTGGATTTGCCAGAAGTTGGACGGGTCAAGTTCCTCGACAAGTTCCTTGATTGGCTTTCGTATCAGTGATTCGCCGTCGTTCGTCACTACGCAAGTGTATTTGCTGTCCGCCTGGAAGTAATGCACGTCTTCCACCGTGATGATCTTGACCGTCGTGCCTTGTGAAGCATTGATCCACTTGAGGTAGCCCTTCCGGGGCGTCATCAGTTGATCGAGGACGCTGTCGATCGAAGACGCCGGTTGCCCGATCCGCTCCTTGAGTCTAGCCACCGTCGTCGCAAGACGGGCAAGGCTCACCGGTTTGAGGACGTAATCGGCGGCTCCCTGTTCGAATGCCTCCACCGCGTACTGGTCGTAGGCAGTGACAAAAACGACGTGGCAGCGGCCGCTGGCTTGGCGCGCCACCTCGAGCCCGGTCATGCCGGGCATCTCGATATCGAGGAACAGGATGTCGGGTGGTTCGCGCTCGAGTTCGCCGAGCGCCGCGAGGCCATCCCCGATTCGAGCCGAAATATGCAGCTCCGGCCAGAGAGCTTCCAATGCATCTGCAATTTCGTCCCGCAGTAGCGGTTCATCTTCCGCGATAACGGCACGTGGCGTGGTCAAATTCGTCTGCCTCCGTGAATTGGCTGCCGCATAGGCATAGGCGCCCGGAAACCCGGTGCTTGGAATCATAGCATTGGAGGAGGCCGAGGGAACGCCGTTTGCCGCGGCCGGTCGCTTATCGGATTAGAGCGTGTTCGGCGTGGGGCAAGCGCGCGCAGCGAGTTTGTAATCTCCGTTCCGATGTGCGGTGACGACGATCCGCTCAGGAACCGATTGGGCGGCCTGCGCGTGCTCCGCAAACTGCGTCATGGCCGCGTGCATGGTAGCCAGCGCTCCGGAGTTCACAATGACGGCGATCCCCAGGGCGAGAAGGCGGGAGTACTTGGGCATGATGGTCTCCTCTTGTCCGACGAAGCGAGGTTAAAGGCCAGGAAATTCCCGGGCCGGCTCGAAATGACAAAACGGCCAGATGGCAAGCGCCAGCCAGTCAACGGTGGCAGCGATCGCCAGCGCAAGAATATGTTTGTACTTAGTCATGGTGGTCTCCTGGTGTCTGACGATGCAAGACTAGAGGGGCGGCAACTCGCGGGCAAGCGCGATGCGATAGAACGTCCGATTCCACGGATGAATGACGGTATTCGGCGACGAATCCCTCTCCCGCCGATTAAGAAAAAAACCCGCTTCGTCAGGCTTAACGGAAGCTACCGGGACGCCCAATGTGAAACGAGGGCAACGGCTTTGCCGTTGCCCTCGTCCAGTCCAAAGCGAATCAGGATTATTGGAACTGGTAGCGCAGTCCGATGTTGAAGACACGGCCGATCGCGCCGCTTTGGTCCATCGGGTTGTAGCTGATGGCGCCATAGGTCAGCGGATCGAGCGGCGCGACCTTGTCGAACAGGTTCTGGATGGAACCGAAGACCTGCAGGTTCTTCTCCGCCTGCCAGCGGACCGAGAGGTCCATGGTCCAGAAGGAAGGAATCCGGCAACCGTTCGGTGCACCGGCGCCGTTCGCAAACAGCACGGCGCAATCTGCACCTTCCTCGGCCCTGTTGGCAAAGCTGCTTCTCCAGTTCACCAGACCGGCGACGTGCCAGTTGTTGCGTTCCCAGTTCAAACTCAGGTTAACCTTGTCATTGGGAGAACCGATGCAATTGGAGACATCGCAATTACCGTGGGTTCCGGCAAACTCATGCTTGGTGCCGTCCCTGTCGGTGCGCTTCCAGGAAGCGAGATGAGACCACCTTCCCTCAAACGCCATCCGGCCATATTCGCCCAGGTTGAAGCGCTGGCGGAGGCCGATATCGACGCCATTCAGGTCGGTCGTGGCGGAGTTCTGGTACGGCGCCTGCACAGCGAGCAGGGTGCCGCTGCACGGGATGCCGGGGAGGACGTTGTCCGAACGGGTCTGACTGCAAGGCGGCTGCGCGGCGGCTATGCTAAGCAGCATCGGGTTGATCTCGTCGGTGCGCTGGATTTTCCATACATCAAGCGTGGCACTGGTGCTCGGCAACGGGTCCCATACCGCACCCAGGGTCGTGCCCTTGGACTTCTCCGGCTTGATGTTCGGGTTGCCCGTAGTGACGAGGGCAAAGGCGATCGCACAGTCGGTCGCCGATGCGCCGGGGGCGGCGGTGCCTCCCGGACAACGGACCGGATCGCGCGCCGTCGCGGTGCCGGCACTTTGGCTGGCGGCACTGCCTTCCGTCGCGCCGGGCGCCCTGAAGCCTTCCGAGTAGGTTCCGCGCAGCGCCAGTTCCTTCACCGGCGTCAGCTTGAAACCGAGCTTCGGGGTGGTCGAGCTGAAGTTGTCGTAGGCGTCATGGCGCAGCGCCGCGGACAACTCCACCACCTTGGTCAGCGGCGCCAGCAATTCGGCGTAGACCGCGCCGATGGTCGCCTTGCCCGAGGAAGCGACGTAGCTATAGCTGATCGATCCATCCACGGACCCTGGGGCGGATGGCGAATCGTAGGATTCCTTGCGGTATTCGGCGCCGGCGGCGAGGCTCAGCGGCCCGCCGGCCATTTCCATCAGGTCTCGCGACGCCCGCAGGTCGAGCAGGTCCATCTTGGTCTTGTTGGTGGTCTTGGCGTCCACCCGCAATGCCGCATAGAGCGACGCCGGGTTGCGGAATGCCTGGTCGCCGATGTAGTAGGGGAAGTACTGGCTCGTAGGATCCGACAATGCGGCCCTGACGACGTTCATGTTCAGCCGGTTCTTGTAAGTCAGGTCGAGCGTTGCTTCGGAGTGGGACAGACCGAGGTTGTAGTCCCAACCCCAGGCCATCCCGGATAGGCCGGCGGCGGCGCGCAGCGCTTCGTTTTCAAAGATCCGGTAGTCCGGGCCGACATCGAATGCCGCATAGCGCACGCGGGTCGCGACGCCGAACGGGTTCTGCGGGTGGGTCGCCGCTATGAGGATGGGCGCGATGACCTTGCCGTTGATCAGCGTGCTGCCCGAGCCGTAATTGGCCGGGCCTAGCAGGCTCTGGATGGTGTTCGTGGTATTGGGGCCGCCGGTGTTGCCCTGGAATTCATTCTTCTTCTTCAGGTAACCGACCTCGGCGTAGGCCTTCATGCCGTCCGAAAGTTGCCAGGTGCCACGCCCATAAAGGTTGGCCGATTCGATGTCGGGCTCCATCCAACGGAACTGGTCTGCGTAGTACTGACAGCCGCCGCCGTTGCCGGTCTGGTTGGCGACCGAAATATTGGCACAGCCGGGCAGCGTCTGATAGACCAGCGTGGTCGGGTTGCGCACCGCGCCTGCCGGGTTGTTGCCGCTGGCAACGCCGCTGACCGTGTTGCCAAAGTAGAACCCGCCGGCGGAGGTGGGGCCGTATCCCCAGGGCCGAAGGTCCGCCTTGCCGATCCAGTCGCGGTTGACGTCTTTTTCGGCAATGTGGTCGGACTTGGAGAACTCGGCATTGAACATATAGTTGTAGCGGTCGCTGCCGAGGTTGCCAAAGCCGTGGGTGACGGATGCCTTGCCCGTGTTGCCGCCATTGTCCTGCGACCTGCCGAACGAGGCCTTGCCCACCGTGCCGTTGAAGGACTGACGCAGGATGACGTTGACCACGCCGCCGATGGCGTCCGCGCCGTAAATGGCTGACGCGCCGTCCATGAGAATTTCGACTCTCTCAACCAACTCCATCGGAATCGAACTGAGATCCGTGAACACCTTTTGACCGTCGTCAGCTCTGCCGTACGGCGCCATGCGGCGACCGTTCACCAGCACCAGCGTGGAGGTCGCTCCCAGGCCACGTAGGGAAATTCCGGTCGAGCCGGACGCGAAACCGGTGCCGAAAGAGGTGGGCAGCGAACCCTGGCCGTCTACCGACAAAGTCTGCAGGTACTGGGCGATGGTCGTCTTGCCGGACGCCTCGATAGCTTCGCGGCTGATAGTGATGACCGGCGATGCCGTTTCGGTCTGCACCCTTGAAATGTTCGAGCCGGTGATCGTCACCCGCTCGGCTTGTTGCTGGGCCATGGCAGGCGAAACTGCCAGACAGACCGGTCCGGCGCTTAATGCATAAGCGATACACACCTGCAACTTCTTCCGCTTGAAAATCATTTCGGTACTCCTTCAGTGATTGAGGTCAGAAGACCCATGCGCACCGAACCTCGTGAGCTCGACACAACACAAGCCGCGACTATATGGTCGTGAATTGCTCGAAATGCCATTGAGACGAAATGGCCTAGGTAAACATTCAAAACCAGTGGCGCGGACTATAGACCTCAAGCCGACAAAAAGTAAATATGCGTGATGGGATTTTGTGTAAAACTGTCGTTAAATTACGACACTATTGTTGATGGCAGAAATCGCATATATAGCAGTACTTTAACACGTATTAACGAAATATTAATTCGTAGGATAATACGTATTAATTAACTATTTATTAGATATTACAAAAATGTAGGGATTGTTTGGTCAATAACATGCTTAATGCATAAGACAGGACCTGCGGCGGCCCAAATTGACTCGCTGGGAGTGGAATTTGAATACGTATCCTTGAGGCACATGTGGATTGATGTCGAAACCAGGCAAGTTGCGGCGGTTTCAACATGGGCCAACAGGATCGCGCCGTGGCATTCTCGCGATTGAATCCTGGATTGGTGACGTATCGGCCGGGGTGCCCCGGCAAATCGTATCCGCTCTAGGTATACCCGGAGCGGTGGTTTTTGGTCTCGCCTAAAGAACGGCCAACTGGCACACTTGCTGTTCGCTCATGCGCGCGCCCTCGGCGCACAAGCGTCCCAGTTCATCCGACGACAATTTGTCGCGCAACAAGGCAAGTGCGCTCTGATTGGACCGATATTCGTTTGGTTGCCGCTTCAACTGCCTCTGCTCGAAGTAGTTGTCAATCCAACCACAGACGCGTGCCGCCGGCTCTGCAGAGCCGACCTTGGCCAAACGCAAGGCAAAGTGATCCATCATCACCCATACACTGCTCGCTTCCATCAGGTAGGGCATTGCCAGACGCCCGACAGCCGATGCCTCGGCCAACTTGTCGGACTCGACCAAGATCCCGAATAAGTTGCCGTATACCCAACCCCAGCCTACCTTGTGTGCAATCTTGACTTGCTTGCATTGTTCGACAACATCGCGTGCCGCCGCCAGCGCCTTCGGCAAATCGCCGGCAAGCCACAGAGCATTTGCGACATTCTCCAACACAGTCAACTCCAGTATTTCGTCACCCGCTTGGCGCGACAGGACGAGCGCGTTTTGAAATTCCCGCACTGCAGCGTCCGTTGTGCCGCTCATGGTATACAACAAGCCGAAGGCCTTTGGCAGCATCGCCAACAACCGTGGCCGTTGGCTATCCAGCAGCGAAGCCCGCGCCTGGACCAGCATTTCCTCGGCGCCCTCGACACTCCCCAAGACCAGGGAACTGCCCAGCAACAATTGCCCGAGGCCCAAACGGATGGTATTGCCGAGAGAGCGATACAAGCTCACCGCACGATTTATGCTCGTAATCGCGCGCTCGTTCAAGCGCCAATAGAAGAACATACCCGCGACCAATTGCAGATCGGCTTCCAACTCCGGCGGGGTGTCCGGCCCGAGGTTGGCCAAGGCCGTCTCAAGCCTTTGCTGCGCCTCCGACAGCATCAGGCGACCAATCCACAATTGACCCGACAAGCCGGTCAGCGCCAGTCCGATTTGCGGGTCGCCGTCGGGACCAAAGGACCAGTCCAGGGCCAGTCGCAGGTTTTCCAGCTCAGGTGCATAGCGGGCATCAAAGGCGCTGTCCGGCATTCTTGTCCAATCATCAAAACAGGACTTGAACACCAACTGATAATGTTGGGCGGCAAGCCGCGCGACAACCGCCGTTTCGCCTGCCTCGGCCAGTTTTTCGAGCGCATAGGCGCGGGTGGTCTCCAGCAGCCTGTAACGCGCATTACCCTCACCGGCATCGACTACCAGCAGTGATTTCGCGATCAGGTTGGCAATACTGTCAATCACTTCAAACTGGTCAAGCTCATCATCGGCGGCAACCCCGATCGCCGCCGCGAGCGTAAACCCCCCGACAAACCCGCCCAGTCGCCGAAACACGATGCGCTCACGCACGGCCAGTAAGCCATAGCTCCAGTCAAGCGTGGCCTGCAAGGTACGCTGGCGCGGAATCGCACCGCGTCGGGCCCCAGTCAATACGTGAAAGCGCTCATCCAGCAACTGTGCCAGGCTGTCGAGCCCAAGCGTCGCGACGCGTGCCGCCGCCATCTCGATGGCCAGCGGAATGCCATCCAAACGACGACAGATGGCGGCGACTGTCGGTGCATTGTGATCGTTGCACTCAAAGCCCAGATCGGCTGCCCTGGCGCGTTGGACGAACAGGCTGACGGCACCGCTGGCTTGGGCCACGGCGGCATTCGGAGTGGCAGCTTCCGGCAGCGTCAGGGACGGCACCCGGAAAACCTGCTCGCCGGCAACGCCAAGTATCTCTTGCGAACTGGTCAACACCTGGATCCGCGGCGCGACTGCCAGCAGTGCGTTCAGGAAGGACGCAACCGCATCAATCAGGTGTTCGCAATTGTCGAACAGCAACAGCATCTGCTTGTCGCGCAACTGCCGAATTATGGTCTCCCTGGCGGATGCGATATCCTTGATTTCTATCCCGAATGCCGATGCCAGCGTGGTCGTCAGCCGCTCCGGGTCACTCTGCGCGGCGAGTTCCACCAGCCAAACGCCGGCCGCATAGCGCTCCACCACGCTCTGCGCTGACGCAATCATCAAGCGAGTCTTTCCGACCCCACCGGAACCTGTCACCGTCACCAATTGATGCTCGGCAAGCAAGGTTTGCAGTTCGGCCAGCTCACGCTCGCGCCCGATCAGGATATCGGGGTTGTGTGGCAGGTTATTGTTCTCATTGCGAACTCTGTGCGGCTGTGGCGTTGCGCCGGACGGTTTGGATATGAGCTGGCAGGTAAAGCGATAGCCTTTGCCGAAAACGGCGTCAATCGCATCTTGCCCAAGCAGCTTGCGCAAGCTCGAGATCTGTACCCGCAGATTATTTTCGTCCATCGCCTGAGCGGGCCAGGCTCGCTCCATCAACTCGTCTCTGGTGACCAATTCACCGGCACGCTCGACGAACGCAAGCAATAGTTCGAAGGACTTCGCCCCCAGCGCGATCGGCGCTCCACCAACGAGCAGGCGGCGTTCCTCCGCTTGAAGTTCGAATTGGTCAAAAAAATAGCTGATCGGGGGGTCGGACCGTGGCATCTCGATACCTTGTTCTTCATGGAGCAGTGCTCATTTCAGCAGCATTCGAACGGAAGCACAAGCAAGCCTCGGAAGGTTTCCCCCATTCTTCGCTCGGCTTAAGCCGGTTTGTTGCATGCCTGGCGTTGACTACCGGGGCAGCGCGTGCGGCGGTACCCCGGCCAGGACATTGCGATGGCTTTGCAGGCTTTGCAATCGGCGGGTACGGTATATGTAAATGTCCTTACAAACCTGCAAAGCTGGCTCTCTTCCCGTTGACCGCGCACCGCGAGGTTCATGCAGTCACGGCTCTTTTCAGAACGACGAGCCGGGCGTCTTTAGAAATTCGATCTCTTCCGGTGTCGACTCGCGCCCGAGGATGGCGTTGCGGTGGGGGTAACGGCCAAAGCGGTCGATGATTCCCTTGTGGCGCAACTCGAAGTTGAGGTTGTCACCCATCCCCGGGGCGCTGAACAGAGTCATTGCAATCTCGTGGATCGCCAGCGACTCGCTGTGCATGTAGGGCATGTAGAGAAATGCCCGGTGTGCCGGGCCGAGTTGAAGACCGGTTTTCGCCGCCACGGCTTCCTGCGCCAGTGCCAGCGCCAGCGGATCGCAGGCGAATGCACGTGGCTGACCACGAAAGATGTTGCGCGAAAACTGGTCGAGGACAATGACCTCGGCCAATCGCCCGTTGGCCGTCTCGCGCCAGCCGTGAAGCTCGCAGCGTGCGGCGGCAGCGTGAACTTCGCCGAAGCGCGATTCGACCTGCCGATCGAACTCCGTGGATTGCGCCCACCATTGCTTGGGCGTGATCTCCTCGAACCAGAAGGCGAGGATGGTATCCGGGGTTTGTGGCATTGCGGTCATGAAGGCATCCTCCGTCCAAGGAATCGCCAGTAATTGATGGGCGGTAAACGTTTCACCAGCGCGCCGATTTTCGCGTCCGTGCCGACCAGAATCCGCTCGCGCTTGGGTTCGATGCCGGTGAGTCCGGCGCCGCCGATCAAGACGTCCGGCACGGCGCCGTTCAGATCGTTACAACTTCGTGAGGTCTTCGGCAACCCTGGCGAGAAGTTCGGACGTGATCAAGCCACCGGAGAATTGTGCCACCGTGACCAGCGGCATTGAGCGCGCCATTCCAATCGAGGGGTGGGTCGACAGGCCGGGCAGATGCCGTTCCAGGATGGCCTTGGTGTGCTCGTTATCGAGCAGTGTGCCGACATCGGTTTCGGTTGAAAAGGTCATTTCATCTCTCCTATGGAATGATCAATAAAATTTGGCGCTCGGGGTTCCAGTGCGGAACGAGCCTTGATGTTATCCCAAGTTTGGTCGGGAACCGCAGTGGAACTCGAAGTGTATTCCCGCATGTGGCAAGTCCGGCAGGTGTTCACCGGAAAATTCCGCGAGACCGATCAGTTGGACGCGGAAATCGGTGAATTGCTGCGGGAGCATTTGGGTCGATGGTGGGCAGCGCTGGGGACAAGGCTGCGCCGGTCATTCGTCACACAAGAGACCCAACAACGCCGGCCGCGCATATAGCCGCGCGACGTTGTCTTCGGTGACGCTGGGCACCCAACGGCACAACTCGGCGGCGGCATTGATGGCGTTATCCAGGATCTGGGCGGCGATTGCCGGGTCCTGGGGCCGCACCGAACCGTCGACCAGTCCGTCTACGAGCAGGCCGACCATGCGCTCGATCACGCGCTGCATGGTGAGATATACCTTCGAACGATGCTGCTGGTCGGGCAAGGCGCTATAGGCTGCGTTGCGCAGCAGCGGACCGCGTTGGGAAAGCTGGAAGTGCACCAGCGCCCCGACTGCCGCGAAGACGCGCTGCGCGCCCGTCCCGCCGGCCATCGCCGCGGCCTTGAGGAAGTGTCGTTGCAGCGCGAAGCTGCGCTCGAAGCAGGCGGTGATCAGATCGATCTTGGTCTCGTTGTAGTGGTAGAACTTGCCCTTGGTGGCGTTGAGCAGTGCCGCGATCCTGTCGACCGAGGCGCCGCGATAACCTTGTTCGTTGACCAACTCGGTCGCGGCCTGCAAGAAGGATTCGGCCGTTTCATCGGCTGCGGGCGGTGGCTCCGGCAGGTGCAGGCTGGCCGTCGCAGCGCCGTCTGGCCAAGCCTGGGCCTGGCCGATCACGCCGTGCAGCACCATGTCGGCGACGCGCAGGGCCATGTGCGGATATTCGTCGATCTCACAGCGGCTGATCCAGAAGCTCACCGTCATCGTCGCCGACAGCAACAGATGGGTACGTGCGTTGCGAGCATCGCGGCTGAGCGTTGCTGCTTCCGGCGAGGCGAGCAGCGCACGCGTGCAGCGGAACAGGTCGATGTAGTCGGCGTAAACACCGGAGGCCTGCGCCTCGGGCAGCGCCCGAATGTCGCTGAACCCGATGAGTGGCGG
>Ga0163199_1000924_pt1 | contig 18307 bp, 19 predicted proteins | sample PL_2010_150m_FD_113537 | JGI IMG/M metagenome (GOLD analysis project Ga0163199, IMG submission 113537) | Freshwater microbial communities from Powell Lake, British Columbia, Canada to study Microbial Dark Matter (Phase II) - PL_2010_150m | ecosystem: Environmental > Aquatic > Freshwater > Lake ...
CCGCATTCGCTTCCTTCGATTCTCAGAAAACGAACCCAATACCAATTACACCTTCCCAAGTACCCACACCTATCGGTTGTTTGATTGTTAAAGAACTGTCCGGCACACACGCCTCGCCGGTCTGCAATGAGCAGAGAGGAGCGATTATAGGGATGAAATTGAATCTTGTAAACACCCAAGGGCCCTCTTTCGACATAACGAGTGCCCAACTTGCCTGTTAGCCACTGCTATCCGAACTACCGCAAGGCAAGCGTTATCCAGCAATCACTGGAATGGCTCCTGGATTTGGGAACCGGAATCGACGAGGCGGCGAGACTCGGTCAAGCGTCTATAGAACCAGCGTTCCCAACCACCAGGCCAGCGCCGCCATGAGCGCACTGCAAGGAATTGTGAGAACCCACGCCCAGACAATGGTGCCTGCGACACCCCAGCGCACATTCCGGGCACCGGAGGTGGAACCGACGCCGACGATCGCTCCGGTGATGGTATGCGTCGTTGATACCGGAATTCCCAGCACAGTTGCCAGAAACAATGTGAGCGCTCCACCGGTCTCAGCGCAAAACCCGCCCACCGGTTTCAGCTTGGTGATCTTCTGGCCCATGGTCTTGACAATCCGCCAACCGCCAAACATGGTGCCAAGTCCCATTGCCAGATAACACGAAACGATCACCCATATCGGGATCGCATCGCTGCTCGAGGAGATGCCTGCCGCCATCAACAACATCCAGATGATCCCCATTGTCTTCTGCGCATCGTTGCCACCGTGTCCAAGGCTGTATAGCGACGCCGAAACGAGTTGGAGGCGACGGAACCAACGATCCACTCTACGCGGTGTAGAGCGGAAGAAAAGCCACGACACCGACACCATCAACAGAGAACCGAGCAGAAACCCCAACAATGGCGAGAGCAGAATGAATGCCACGGTCTTTCCGACCCCGGACCAAACCAGCGCATCAGTTCCGGCCTTGCCGAGGCCGGCACCGACCAATCCGCCGATCAGCGCATGCGAGGAACTCGAAGGCATTCCGTAATACCAGGTGATGACATTCCACAGAATGGCGCCACATAGGGCACCGAAAACCACATAATGATCGACAATTGCAGGATCTATCGTGCCCTTGCCAATGGTCGTCGCAACCTTGAGTTGGAAAACGAATACCGCGACTACATTGAAGAAAGCGGCGAAGGCCACGGCCTGATGAGGCTTCAATACACCCGTGGATACGACTGTGGCAATTGAGTTGGCGGCGTCGTGAAAGCCGTTCATGAAATCGAAAAGCAGCGCCAGCAAGACCAGCACCACGACAATCCAGAGACCTATCTGCAGCGAATGCATGGATTGGTCAGCCTGTCACCGGCCGTCGAATCAGGAATTCTCGAGGACGATGCCCTCGACAATATTGGCCACATCCTCACAGCGGTCAGTGACGATTTCGAGCAACTCGTAAATGATCTTCAACTTGATCACTTGGCGAACGTCAGGTTCTTCGCGAAACAGTTTGGAGATTGCCGAACGCATGACATGATCGGCATCGGACTCGAGTTGATCAATTTCCTCGCATGTCTTGAGTATCGCATGAGCATTTTCCATATTTGACAACAAGGCGACGACCGACTTGACCCGCTCGCAGCATGAAAGACATATGTCCGCCAACTGGCGCGCCTCCTGGGAAACCTTCCGGATGTCATAGATCACCAAGGATTCCGCTATATCCTGAATCATGTCGAGAATATCATCCATCCGGGAAATCAGCTGATGGATGCTGTCCCGGTCGAACGGAGTGATGAACGTACGATGCAGCAGGGTAATCGTCTCGTGGGTAATCTTATCGGCGCGGGTTTCAATGAGGTCGATGGCCTGCGCGTGCGCATCGGCCGTGACCACGGTGTCTCCAATCTGGTTCATCAATGCAGAGAGTTCCCGACCGCCAGAGACAACCTGTTCAGCATGGGCGTTAAACAAGTCGAAAAACTTGCCTTCCTGGGGCATGAAGCGTCCAAACATCTTGGTCTCTTGGTCACAATTTGATAGACGATGGTATCAATATATTCCATCCAATAAGCGCATTGTGGAATTTAAAGTGCTGGATGGATACACCTGCTAAAATGCGCCGTTGAGGATACATCATGGCCACACTAAAACGCCCACGCCTCCCCCGCCGCGCCAAGCAGTCACCTGACACCGAACAACTGATCCGCCTGGCGTCCGGCCTCGGCCACTCTGGCAGCCGCATCGAGGATGCATTCTGGGAAACACGCCTCGGCATCCTGATTGACAAGTTGCTTGACGACGGTAACGAGGCCGCATTGACTGCCGCGTTGGATCAGTTGTACGGCGCTCAGGAACGTGCCTACGATGCGCTGGCCGACCTGGTCGAAGCACGTTGCGAAAGCCGCATCCCCCAGCCCGGAGACAACAGCCCCGGCAAGCCTGGCAAGGCGGTCGACTTGTTGCTCTTTGTCATTCCGATCCTGGCCTGGTCGCGCTTCTCCATACCCGCTGGCGCCGTCGCCTCTGGCGCGCTCGCCAACGCCAGGGTACAACTGCTGGCACATGTTTTTGCCGCCGACGTGCGCATCGGCGTTGCTGATTTTCTGTTCAGCCCGGACCAATTGCCGCAAAGCTACTGCGACACTGCAGCACTTGCCAAACGCCTCGGCACGGCTGCGCTGCATAGCCGTGATTTGCATCTCGACCCAGCCCAGATGCCGGAAACCGCCAACTTCCTGTCGGATACGCGCTACCTCCTTGGCGTCGCGGCTGTCTCTCATGGTGCGGCAATGTTTCGCTGGCAGGAGGAAGACGGCGACCGGATCGAGGCCTTCAAGCAATGGCGCGCCCAGGGAGGTGAAGCGCTGCGGCCGCTGCTGCCCGGTTGCGCCAGCGAAATGTTGCTGCCACAGCCCTATCACGCGGGTTGTCGCGACGCCGATCGGCTCTCGCGCCCCTACTCGCTAAGGGCGTCGGTCGCCTACCTCAGCACGACGCTCAATCTGACGCCGGCCGGTCTTCGTGCGGTGATCGCGCCATTCTACGACCAGCGCCTCGAGGAGTATCGAATCGGCTTCACCCTCAAGGATTCAAACGAGGTGATCCATGGCGTTGTCTGGCCGCTGCTCGATGCGGAAGATGATCTGACGGACATGGCTGCGCAGATAGAGATCGTCCTGCGGGAAATCGATATCCCGGAGATCATGGTGCTGGAGCATCGCCTGCCATTGGAATATTGTGACGACTGCGGTGCCCCGCTCTACCCCAATCCGGAAGGCGAACCTGTGCACGCCGAGTTGCCCGAAGAACAAGCAGACGCGGCACCGCGACACCTGCACTAGTGCCGGCAGTTGAGTTAATGGTCCCAGCGGCCATTGCAGCGGGCCAATAGCAAGTCAGAACGGCACATACGCAGAAGCGCTAATCTCCGGCTCACGCCCCGTAACCAGATCGGCAAGCAGACGTCCGGAACCGCAAGACATGGTCCAGCCCAGCGTTCCGTGGCCGGTATTGATGAACAGGTTGGGAAAGGCGGTGCTGCCGATCATCGGTATGTTTCCCGGGGTCGCAGGCCGCAGGCCGGCCCAAAACTCGATCCCGGCGCGTCGCCCAATGCTTGGAAAGAGCTTCAGGCAGCGCTCCAGCAAAGCCTCGCAGCGCACGCTGTTTAGCGATGTATCGTAGCCATTGAATTCCGCCGTGCCGGCCACGCGCAGGCGATTTCCCAATCGCGAGAACACCAGCTTGCGCTGATCGTCAATCAGGCTGACGGTGGGCACAACACTGTCCGATTCAAGCGGAATGGTTGCGGAATATCCCTTTGCCGGCACCAGCGGCATGGTCATTCCAAGGGGTCTGACCAACAATGGCGTGTAACTGCCAAGTGCCGTGACGTATGCATCGAATGTCAGCACCGCGCCGTCCTGCATGCGCACTCCCGCGATGCGGCCGCCTTCCTGCAGCATGCTTGTTATCGACGTTGCATAGCGAAACACGACGCCGCGCCGCGCGCAAAGATCGGCCAGTTCCTGGGTGAATTTGCAGGCGTCGCCGGATTCGTCGCTAGCGGCAAAAATGCCGCCGACAAGCTTGATCTCGCTGCCCGCCAGGGCCGGTTCTATGGCGAGGCATTCTTCGACGCTCTTGGCCACCCGGTCGCATCCGTGATCGCTCATCAACGCGGCCTGGGGGATGGCGCGTTCGAACTCACGTTGATCGAAATAAAGATGGAGGATCCCGCGTTCCAGGTGATCGTATTCGATGCCGGTTGAAAGCCGCAACGACCGCAAGGCGGCGCGACTGTAGAGGGCGAGTCGCAGGATGGCAAGGATGTTGGCGCGGGTCCTGGCCGCCGTGCATTCCCGAAGGAACCGCAAGCCCCAGGTCCACTGGCTTGGATCGGCGCGCCAACGCCATAACAGCGGCGCATCCTCGCGCCCCAGCCATTCGAGTATTTTCAGCGGCGCCGAGGGATTGGCCCACGGTTCGGCATGGCTTACTGAAATCTGTCCACCGTTGGCGAAACTGGTCTCCAGCGCCGGCGCGGGCTGCCTGTCGATGACCGTAACGTCATGACCCGCCTCGGCCAGGTACCAGGCCGTGGTTACGCCGACCACTCCCGCGCCAAGCACGGCGACACGCATCAATCATCTCCAGTCTGAGGACCGGTGGGCTGAAGGAACTTTTGCCAAAGCCCGCGCTCGGAAGAAATATCCATCAATGCAATTATACTTGCAAGCCACCGCGACACTGAGGCAGGTAAACTCCCATGACCCCGAAAATCCGCAAGACCAAAGCCGAATGGATGGCACAACTCTCCCCGCAACAATACCGTGTCACACGGGAGAAAGACACCGAGCGTCCTTTCACCGGTCAATACTGGAACAGTCATGATGCCGGCGTTTTCCAGTGCGTCTGCTGCGGCGCGCCACTCTTCGACTCCGACCGAAAATTCGATTCCGGCTGTGGCTGGCCGAGTTTCATTGCGCCGCTGGTCGCAGAGAACATCACCCAAACAGAGGACGTCAGTCACGGCATGCGTCGCACCGAAGTCCTTTGCAGTCAATGCGACGCCCATCTCGGCCATGTCTTTCCCGACGGTCCGAATCCAACCGGCCTGCGCTATTGCATCAACTCGGCATCGCTCAAGTTCGAGAAGAAGTGAATGGGCCGCTTGCCGCTATAATGAGCAGATGAAGTTCCTCTTCGACCTTTTCCCGGTCATTCTCTTCTTTGCCTCATTCAAGGTCTCGGAAGGCCATCCCCAGGCCGCGGCCGACCTGATCGGTCCGCTGCTTGGCGCAATCGGCCTGAGTGCCGCGATCACTGCCAAACAGGCACCGATACTGGTCGCCACCCTGGTGGTCATGCTCGCCACTGCCGTGCAGATCGGCTGGGTTCGGTTACGCCACGGGAAGGTCGACAAAATGCTTTGGGTCAGCCTGGTGCTGGTGGTCTTCTTCGGTGGGCTGACCCTGATCTTTCAGGATGAAACCTTCATCAAGTGGAAGCCGACGGTGCTCTACTGGGTATTTGCCGGCGTCCTGCTGTTCTCGGCAACGGTGCTGAAAAAGAACCTGATTCGCTCCATGCTCGACACCCAGATGCAACTGCCGGAACGGCTGTGGCGGGGACTTAACCTTGCCTGGGTAGGATTCTTCACGCTGATGGGCGTGCTCAACTTGCTGATCGCCTTCGCCTTCAATCTTCCTACCGATATCTGGGTCAATTTCAAGTTGTTCGGCGGTATGGGTTTGATGATCATGTTCATAGTCGCCCAGAGCATTTTCCTTGCGAAGTACATTGAGGAGAAATGACCATGCCGAATGCGCGGGCGTTTCCCCGATGAACGTTCCCGATCAGATTCGCCAACGCCTGGCAGTCCTGCGACCGTCAAGATTGGAAGTCGTCGACCAGAGCGCCCTGCATGCCGGCCATGAAGGCGCCAAATCCGGTGGCGGACACTACCTCCTGACGATAGTCTCGCCGATGTTCGCGGGACATGGAACCCTCAAACGGCATCGCCTGGTTTACGACGCCCTGGGCACGCTGATGGAGCGTGAAATTCATGCAATGAGCATGTCCACGCTCAGCCCAGAAGAAACCTGACGCGCTCAAAAGCCGATCCGTGAATAGTCCGGCCCAACCGAGGCGATTGCTTCTGCGTCACTTCCCTCAACCTGGGATAGCCCGCTCCGAACTTAGCCAAGGGAGAACCAAATGTCACTGAAAAACCTGATGGTGCACCTCGATTCCGGCGAACGGACCAAGGTCAGGCTGGAGATTGCCGTTGCCATCGCACGGCGGCACCAGGCGAGGTTGCTGGGCGTCTTCGGGCAGCGCGCCGAACCGGATAAGGTAGGCATCGTCGCCACCTGGCCGAGCGAGGAATATGTGGCCGCGGCCAAGGCCAGCAAGACGCAGTTCGAAACGGCTGCCGCCGGCCTGGGACAAGCCGAATGGCATGATATCAATCGAGGAAGCGATGCTGAACTGCTGCGACAGATTACCGACATCAGTCGCTATGCGGATCTGATATTGATTGGTCAGCACGACGAAAGCGTCAAGGCTTACGTCCCGTCCGAATTGCCGGAGGAGGTTGTCTTGAATTCAGGCCGCCCGGTTCTGCTGATTCCCTACATCGGCGAGTTCGCGCCGCATTTCGATCGCCCGCTCATCGCCTGGAACAACTCGCGTGAAGCAGCCCATGCAGTCAATGACGCCTTGCCTTTAATCAAGAACTGCCAGGAAGTCACGGTGGTGTCACTGGACACACAGCATGATGCAGCCGCAGTCGCTTGCACCGAACTGTCCCGGCACCTTGCCTGCCATGGCATCCAGGCGAAGACTGATGTCCTGATGGTGAATGATATCGGCATCATGGACATGCTGCTCAACCGGATCACCGATCGCGACGCCGATCTGCTGGTGATGGGCGCACACGGCCAGATCGGCTTCCCCTTCGTCAGCCGTGGCGCAGGGACCAAGCATATCCTGCGGCACATGACGGTGCCGGTGCTGATGTCCCACTGAGCCCTATCCCCGTGGTCAGGATCTACGGCATCAAGAATTGCTCTACCATGAAGAAGGCCTTCGCCTGGTGCGATGCACAGGGTGTGGAGTATGCTTTTCACGATTACCGGAAAGAGGGCCTCGACGGCGCCCGGCTGGTGCAATGGTGTCAACATCTGGGATGGAAGTCTATGCTCAATACCCGCGGCACGACCTGGCGCAAACTGACACCCCAGCAACAGGCCATTTCGACCCAGAGCCAGGCTGTGGCGCTAATGCTCGAGCATCCCAGCCTGATCAAACGCCCCGTGGTCGAGACCGGATCACAACTGCTGGTCGGCTTCGATCCTCAGATATTCGCCAGCTTCGTTCACTGAGCCGCCGGCCGCAGTTGCGGATCCAGCGCGCCGCGGTCATCGAACACCACGCAGTTGCCTCGCCAATGCGCTCCGCCGCATTCTTCGAAATACTTGAGGATGCCGCCCTGCAGTTGATACACCTCGCGGAACCCCTTCAAGAGCAATAAGGGCGCGGCCTTCTCGCAGCGGATGCCGCCGGTGCAGAAGGTAACGACGATCTTGTCTTTCAGACTTGCAAGTGACGCGGCGGCCTGCGGAAATTCGCTGAAGCTTTGGAGATGCGGGTTAACCGCATTCTCGAAAGTGCCCGCCGCGAACTCCCACTCATTGCGCGTGTCGAGGATCACGAAGTCTCGTCCTTCCTGATACCAGCGTTGGAGCTCAACCGCCGTGATCGAAGGCGCCGGGGCCCGCACCGGATCGATTCCAGCGAATCGCAGCGCGACGATCTCCTTTTTCAATCTCACCCGCAAACGCTTGAATGGGACGAAATCCGACCAGCTCCATTTCGGCTCGATGGTGGAAAACCGCGCGTCGCGCACGAGATTGGCGAGAAATTCCGAGATGGCGTCGGCAGGTCCAGCCAGGAACAGGTTGATCCCTTCGGGTGCCAGCAGGATCGTGCCTTTCAAACCCAGGTCCAGGCACAAATCGCTAAAATGCCGGCGCAAATCATCTGCATCGTCGATGGGAACGAACTTGTAGGCGGCAATGTTGGCGATCATGGCAAGTCTGCCGATCTGGAGACGTCAAACCACCGTCGCCATGTTATCGACACTTTCTCGAAGCGGAAGCGGGCTGAATTCGGCGCGCAACGATACTTCCGGACAGATAGCCTCAAGACCTAGCGAATGTCCTGGATGTGCTTGCGTCGCTGCGCTTCCGACACGAATTCTTCCAGGTCGGGATCCAGCGCGTTGCGCGACGACACGATCCCGATGGGCTTGCCGTGCTCGATGACCGGCACATGGCGAAAGCCGTTCTCATACATCATCAGCAGCGCACAGCCGAATGTCTTGTCGGGGTCGATGGTTTGAGGAGCTGTCGTCATCACCTCGGACAGCAGGGTAGTCTTGGAATCGTGGCCACGCGCAATTACGCGGAAGACCGCATCGCGTTCGGTAAATATGCCGATCAATTGCTCGTTCTGAACGACCAGGACGGCACCCACGTTGCGCTTGGCCATCAATTCGGCTGCCTTGCTGACGGTGGTCTCGGGCGGAGCCGTGAGCAGCTTGTGCGGTTCCATGACGCTTCTGATGCGCTGATTGAACATGCCGGCCTCCCCGAATTCATGACTGCGCGCCAGCCTGGCCTGATCGATTCCCCAAGTCATTCCAAGCCCTGTGGGCACCAATTGAAGCCGGCCTGCGACCGTTTTTCTAATTGTTGATACTTGATGAGGGAGATATGGTAACGGGCGGAAATTGACGGGCGTTGACTACGATCAACTCTCCGTCAATTGGGCGTGGGTATGAGGTGCTTGCGCCAAGAGCAGGTCGCCATCGCCGGTGGATGGCCTTCCCGACCGGCATCAGCCTGGCGGCAGGAGTTCTTCGACCAGCGCCACCCAATAGCGGATCCCCAGCGGGATGAGTTCGTCATTGAAGTCGTAGTGCGGGCTGTGCAGCATACAGCCGCCCACACCCATGCCGTTGCCGAGCCAGACATAGCAGCCCGGGCGCTCGCGTAGCAGGTAGGCGAAGTCCTCGGCGCCCATGCTGGGCCTCAAGTCGCTGTGCACCTTGTCGCTACCCAGTACTTGCTTCGCCACTGCGCTGCACAACGCCGTCTCCGCCGCCGAGTTGATCGTCGGAGGATAGCCGCGCTCCATGACCCAATCGATCTTCACGCCGTAGGCGGCGGCAATTCCTTCGCATATTCTCCCAATACCCGTTTCCATCAGGGTCTGCTGCGCGGTGGTGAAAGTCCGCACCGTACCGCCCAGGCGGGCCTCTTCGGGCAGCACGTTGTCCGCGTGGCCGGCGTGAAAGCGCGTCACCGAAAGCACTGCGGGCTCGAACGGTTCGGTATTCCGGCTCACCAGCGTCTGCAAGGCTTGAACCAATGACGCCCCCGCGACCACCGTATCGGCGGCCTGGTGCGGCATGGCGGCGTGCCCGCCGCGCCCGGTCACGACAATCTCGAGACGGTCGGTACCGGCCATCACCGGTCCCGGCATCACGGCCATCTGCCCCACCGGCAGGCCAGGCCAGTTATGCAGACCGAAGACCGACTGCATCGGAAATTTCTCGAAGAGGCCTTGTTCGACCATGACCCGCCCGCCGCCATCCCCTTCCTCGGCCGGCTGGAATATGAAATGCACGGTGCCGCCGAATCTGCCCTCATCGCGCAGGGCCGCCAATGCTTCGGCGGCGCCAAGCAACATGGCGGTATGGCCGTCGTGGCCGCAGGCATGCATCTGCCCGGCGTGGGTGGAACGGTGTTCGAAGGCATTGAGCTCCTCCAGCGGCAGTGCATCCATGTCGGCACGCAACCCTATGGCGCGCGCGCCGGAGCCTGCTCTCAAGGTACCGACAACCCCGGTGCCAGCCAGGCCGCGGTGGATCTCAATGCCAAGCGCCTCGAGTTTCTTAGCCACTATGTCGGCGGTGCGCCATTCCCCGAAAGACAGTTCCGGATGGGCATGGATATCGCGGCGGATCGCCGCGGTCCTGAAATGCAGGTCAGGAATCAGGTCATCAAGCTTCATGTGGTCTCCCGCACGTTGGTCGGTATTCCGCAGTCCCCGCGCCGGCAGGGCCCGCTGCGATGCCGCTGAAAGTGCCGCCGCGACCCACCGGGAACTGCCAGTATCGCGTCATTCGGTTATGCTTGGATCTTCATGGAATCCAGCGACCATTCTGCCATAGCCGGGCACCCAAACACGACATGGAAAAAATCGATACCGCGGTGATCGGCGCCGGCGTCGTCGGTCTTGCGGTGGCGCGCCGGCTGGCGCAGTCCGGACGCGAAGTACTGATCCTCGAAGCCGAGGAAGCGTTCGGCACCGGCATCAGCGCCCGCAACAGCGAGGTCATCCACGCCGGCATCTATTATCCGGCGGGGTCGCTGAAAGCAAACCTTTGCGTCACCGGGCGAACCCTGCTTTATGCCTATTGCGCCGAACGCGGCATCCCCCATCGCCGCTGCGGCAAGTTGATCGTCGCCACGCACGAAAGCCAGCTTGCCCAGCTCGATGGCATTGCCGCCCATGCGCACGGCAACGGGGTCACCGACCTCCAGCGGCTGAACCGCAATGCGGCGCGGGAAATGGAACCGGCACTGGAGTGCGTGGCCGCGCTGCACTCTCCTTCGACCGGCATCATCGACAGCCACGCCTTGATGCTGGCATTGCTGGGCGATGCGGAAAACGCCGGCGCCGTCCTGGCCCTGAAATCGCCCGTTCTCTCGGGCGATGCGACGACTGAAGGCATCCTGCTGGAGGTTGGCGGCCGCGAGCCGATGCGCTTGCTGGCCAAGAGCGTTATCAACTGCGCCGGCCTCGGCGCCCAGGAGTTCGCCCGCAGGCTGCGCGGGCGGCCGCCAACCTGCGTTCCGCCGCTCTCCTATGCCAAAGGCAATTACTACGCATTGGCCGGGCGGGCGCCGTTTTCGCATCTGGTGTATCCGGTGCCCGAAGCCGCCGGTTTGGGCGTACACCTGACGCTCGATCTGGCCGGTCAAGCACGATTCGGTCCCGACGTGGAATGGGTGGACAGCCTGGACTACAGCGTCGATCCGCGCCGCGCCGAAAGCTTTTATGCATCCATCCGCAGCTATTGGCCGGCCCTTCCCGACGGCGCGCTGTCGCCCGCCTATGCCGGGATCCGTCCCAAGCCTCACGCACGGGGCGATGCGGCGCGCGACTTCATGATCCACGGGCCGCGCGAACATGGTGTTGCAGGACTGGTCTGCCTCTACGGCATCGAATCGCCGGGGCTAACCTCCTGCCTGGCCCTCGCCGAACGTGTTTTCGAATTGTGAATACCGACGCCACCCCTGCTTCATGCCTAATCACCCCTTGGTAATCCTCAGCCCGGCATCAACCAGCAGGACTTCCCCGGTGGTTTTCGCCGCACCGGCACCCAGCCACCATGCGGCCGCGGCAATGTCTTCCGGACTGATCACCGCGGCCAGCGCAGCACGCGACTTGTAGCTCTCAACCGAGGCGGCATAGCGCTCCGGGCCGAGTCCTTCTTGCAGCCAGGGCGTTTCCACCAGGCCGGGGGCGATGGCATTGACCCTGATTTCGGGGCCCAGTGCACGCGCCAGGCCGACAGTCATGGCGTTGAGCGCGCCCTTTGACGCCATGTAAGCAATCGAGGAACCGATGCCCATCATCGACGCGACCGAGGAAATGTTCACCACCCCGCTCCCCGGATGCTTCCTGAGGAGCGGCACGAAGGCTCGGGTCATCTGGTAGCTGCCGATCACGTTGATGCTGTAGATGCGCTGAAAGTCCTCGGCAGACAGGCCATCCAGGTTCTTGAGCGCAACGAACTTGGTGGCGCCCGCGTTATTCACCAGAACATCGGTGCGGCCCCATGCCGCTTCAACTTCGCCGGCCATGCGACGGCAATCGGCGTCATTGGAGATGTCTGCCTTGATGACGAGAACCTCGCTTCCCATCGCCCGGCACTCCTCCGCCACCGCTTCCGCCGGCGCAGCACTGCGCGAATAGTTGATGACCACGTTCCAGGAATTCCTGGCGAACAATCTGGCCGTTGCGGCACCGATGCCGGAGGATGAACCCGTCACCACGCATACTCTTCTGTCCATGCTACGTCCTGATAAGCTGTCCAAGGACCCATGGCGTCCATTGGAACACGGAATTGAGGGAGGTTTACCGCGCTAAGCCGGAATCAAGAAGACCCAGAATGGCCCTACCATTATCGACGGGCAACCCTTTCTTGGAAAGGAGAACAATTTGAACCATCCATTCATTGTCTGGTATTCCCAGATGTGCGGGGTGACGGCCTCGTTCTGGATCAACGCCCTGTCCCATGCATGGCGCTATCCGCCACAAGACGGCAAGCGACAGCACAGATAGCTTCAACCGCCGCGCATCTGGTCCAGGTGCAAGCGCACCCGGTCCACGATGCCGGCCGGATAGTCCTGCTGGCTGTCGATAACCAGGGTGCGATCGGCCTCGCCGGCATCGATCGGTTCGTCCTCCTGCAGTTGACGCTCGAGTACCGCGCGATCGGCTTCCGAGGCATCCCCGCCGACTGACTGTCGCTGGCTCACCCGACGGCGCAACTCGAACGCATCGGCGCGAAAGTCGAGAATCAGGCAAGGCACCTTGAGACTGACTGCAATGGCGTGGAAAGCCATGCGCCGGGCACGCCTGAGGAACGTGGCATCGACAATGGCCGGATAGCCGGCCTCGATCGTCTGGACCGCCAGGCTCCCCAGTTGGGCGTAGGTCGCCATGCTTGCGGCCTCGCCGTATATGCCGCTGTTCACCCCAGAACCGCTGCTGGCATCCCGGGAAAGGCCGTGCAGACGTTTGCGTTCGACGTCGGAGCGTAACCGCAGCGCACCCAATTGTTCAACCAGCGCAAGCGTCGCCGTGCTCTTGCCCGAACCGGAAACACCATGCGTGATAATCAGCGCGGCCCGTCGCGGTGCGGTAAACCCACGCGCCAGCCGGAGGTGTTCGGCATAGTCGGCAAGCGCCGCCCGCTGCGGCGCTCCGCTCGTTTGCGCGGCACGAATGCGCGCGACCTTGGCGCGCACCATGGCGCGATAGACCAGGTAATAGGGGAGCAGGCGCAACGAGGCATAGTCACCGGTGATTTCCAGGTAGCCGTTGAGGAAGCGCGCACCCCAGTCGGCCCGGCCGCGCGCGGCGAGATCCATGACGGTGAAGGCAACTTCATTGATGACATCGATCCAGCGCAAACCGGGGTTGAATTCGATGCAGTCGAAAACATGAATTTCCTCATCGATCCAGGTGATGTTGCCGAGGTGCAGGTCCCCGTGGCATTCGCGGACATATCCCGCACGTTTGCGCGCCTCCATCAATGGAACCAGATCCTGATGCGCGGCGATGCTCCAGCTTTCCACCGCATCGAGCTCGACATGCTCGTCGGCCGTGGCGAGCAGCGGGCGGATCTGTGCAAAATTCTGCCGCATCGGCATCGCGATACTTTCCGCTGTGCCGTAACCGTCGTCCGGGGCGCGGGCGATACTCGCGTGGAAGCCCGCCACCGTCTTGGCCAGCGCGTCCAGATGGTACGGCCGCAACTCACCGCCGGAGAGCATGCGGTCGAGCAATGCCGATTGGTCGAAGCGCCGCATCTTGACCGCGAATTCGATGGCATCGCGCGCACTCGGATCATCCGCTGCGACGATCTGCGGGGCAGCGGCGCTGCCGACGATGGCGACCACATCCAGATAGAGACCCGGTGCCAGGCGCCGGTTCAGGCGCAGTTCCTCTGCGCAGAAGTGTTTGCGCAATGCCAGCGTGGTGAAATCGAGGAAGCCAAGTTCGACCGGCTTCTTGATCTTGTAGGCATACGCGCCGGCCAGCAGAACCGTCGAGATGTGCGTCTCGATGCTTACGACTGCATCCACCTCATGCGGATAGCAGCGTGCATCCTGCAACCCGCGCAGCACTGCACTCTGGTCCGGCTGTAGGCCTGGATTCGCCCGAACGGGAACCGGCGTAGCCTCGGCCGGCGGATTCACTTCCATATGCATCCATCAAGGAAAGTATCTGCGGATTCTGCGCGCCAACGCGAGCCTGCTCATTTGACCGCGATCAAAGTCCGTGCAATCATTTCATGCAAGGATTGATTCGGCTCCGATGGATCAAGCTGGGAGCGGAAATCTCACGCGCAATGGGTTAACGGATATACAGTTGCCACCATGGCAATGACAGGAAATCAACAATGCACAATGCAAAAAGCACCACCGATTACGACAAGGCGCGCATCATCGAGCGTCCCGATGGCTACTATTGGCAGGACAAGCAGTCCGACGAGGAATTCGGCCCCTTCGCCGAGTTCCTGGATGCCGTCTCCGACATGGAAGACAGCTTCAGCACCGACGAATCCCTTGAAATGGCCGAAGGCCTCAAGGAGGCTGAGGAGGAGATCGGCATCGCCGACTGGATCGATCCCGACACCGGCGAACTCGCCGAAGAATCGGTTCCGCACATCGAAGAGCATTGATCCGGAGCGACCGACCGCTCCAGAAATGCACAATTCCCGACCCATCCTGCGCAGCGCCGCCTTGCGTGACCTCGAGCGCCGCCAAGGCGATGCTCAGCCGCCGTTGATGGAACGGGCCGGCGCGGCGGCCAGCGAACTGGTCTTGCGGCTGCTGGCAGGATCGGCCAATCCTCCCCTGATCGTCGCCGGTCCGGGCAACAATGGTGGCGATGCCCTGGTCGTGGCGCGCCTCCTGAGGCTGCAAGGCCTGCAGCCGGTCGTGGTGTTTGCCGGTGCGGCGGAGAAACTGCCCGCCGATGCCCGCGCCGCCCTTGCAGCATGGCTGGCCTGCGGCGGTACCCTGCAGACGGACATTCCACAGCAAAGCTACGCGCTAGTCATTGATGGACTGTTCGGCATCGGACTCGGCGAGCGGCGGCTCGAAGGCCAATTTGCGGCGCTGGTGGGGCGCATCAACGAACTCGGCTGCCCGGTGCTGGCGCTGGACGTTCCGAGCGGGCTCGATTCGGAAACCGGCCGTGCACTGGGAGCTGCGGTGCGCGCCACGCATACCGCGACCTTCATCGCGCTCAAGCCGGGCCTGCTGACGCTGGACGGGCCCGACCACTGCGGCATTGTCAGCGTGCATGATCTCGGGCTGAACCTCGATTCGACAGACGGGCGCACCGTCGGTCCGACGCTGTTCGCGCAGCATTTGTGTGCGCGCCCCCACAATTCCCACAAGGGCAGCTATGGCAGCGCCGGCATCCTCGGCGGTGCGCCAGGCATGGCCGGCGCCGCGCTGCTGGCGGGTCGTGCGGCGCTGAAACTCGGTGCCGGGCGCGTCTATATCGGCATGCTAAAGCCAAGCGCCGGATCCGGGGTCTCGGAACATGTCGCCGTGGATCCGGCGCAACCGGAACTGATGCTGCGTGCTGCCGACGAGGTGTTTGCGCTCGCCACCTGCCTCGCGGTCGGCCCCGGCCTCGGTCAGTCCGCTGCAGCCCTGGCTCTGTTGCGCCGCGCGATCGCTGCTCATCTGCCGCTGCTGCTGGATGCCGATGCGTTGAATCTGCTCGCTGCACATCCGGTGCTGGCAGGCAATGTGGCCCGCCGCAGCGCACCGACCCTGCTGACGCCACATCCCGCAGAAGCCGCGCGCCTGCTGGCCTGCAACCTCGACGCTGTGCAAGGCGACCGGGTTGCCGCGGCGCAGGACCTGGCGCGACGCTTCAATGCTCCGACCGTATTGAAAGGCTGCGGCAGCATCGTTGCCCTGCCGGACGGACGCTGGTTCATCAACACCAGCGGCAACCCCGGGCTGGCCTCGGCCGGCACCGGCGATGTGCTTTCCGGCATCGCGATCGCACTGCTGGCGCAGGGCTGGCCGGCTGAATCGGCATTGCTGGCGGCCGTGCACCTGCACGGCGCCGCCGCCGATGCCTGTGTCGCCGACGGAATCGGACCCGTCGGCCTCAGCGCCGGGGAACTCATCGCCCCGGCCCGCAAGCTGTTCAACGCCTGGATCGGCTCGCCATCGCCCGCACATGCCTGAAGCACAGCAGCATCCGGTCCGCGGAATTTTGCTGATCCTTTCCGCGCTGTTCTTCTTTGCTGCGCTCGACGCCACCTCCAAGCATCTCTCCCAGAAGTTCGCCGTGCCGCTGCTGGTGTGGGCGCGCTATACCCTGCATTGCCTGCTGATGATCGTCTTCCTGGCGCCTTCGATGCGCCTGAGGCTGGTGGCGACGCAGCGGCCGCTGATCCAGGTCACCCGGGCGCTGATGCTGGTCGCCACCACCGGTTTCTTGATGGCCGCCCTGCGAATAATGCCACTGGCCGAGACCACCGCGATCCTGTTCATCACGCCGCTGCTGGTGACCCTGATGGCCGGCCCCTGGCTCGGCGAAAAGATCGGCCCGCGGCGCTGGCTGGCGGTGATCACGGGCTTTGCCGGCGCCCTGCTGATCGCCCGGCCGGGAGGTGCGCTGGACGGCCCGGGCATCCTGCTGGCGCTGGCGGGCGCGGTTTGCTATGGGGTGTACCAGATCCAGACGCGCCAACTCTCACCGACCGAGGGCACGTTCACCATGCTGTTCTACACGGCGCTGGTCGGCACCGTCGTCATGACGCTCGGATTGCCGTGGTACTGGGATGGCCCGCGGCCGACACTCTTCGAGACCTTGTTGATCGCCTCGATGGGCATCTACGGCGGCACCGGCCACTATCTGCTGACGCGCGCCTTCCGCCACGCCCCGGCGACGACCTTGACCACCTTCATGTACGCACAGTTGATCTGGGCGACCCTGCTCGGCTGGCAGGTATTCGATCAACTGCCTGACTGCTGGGCCGTAATCGGGATGACCGTGATCGCCGGCAGCGGCCTGGCCGTGGCCCTGTCCGAGCGCAGAAAATGAAACGCATTCTGATCAAGGCCAAGGACGGGTATGCCCTCGCGGCGTATCGCTTCGACCCGGCCGGGCCACCGCGCGGCAGCGTCGTGATGGCCCCGGCGATGGCCGTGCCCCAGTCGTTCTACGCGCCGTTCGCGGCCTATCTGGCGTCCCAGGGCTATGCCGCGTGGACCTTTGACTTTCGCGGCATCGGCGAATCCTTGCAGGGCTCGCTGAAGAATCTGCGAGCCGATCTCACCGACTGGCTGACCCTCGACTACGATGCGGTGGTCCATGCCGCCGCCGACGCCCACCCGCACCAAGCACTGTTCGTCGTCGGCCACAGTTTCGGCGGCCAGGCTGCGCCCCTACTGCCTTCCAGAGAACGCCTCAGCGGTCTGGTGAACATCGCCGTGGGCAGCGGATCGCTGCGCCACAACACGCCGCGCATCCGCCGTTCGGCGCCCTGGATGTGGTACCTGCTGGCGCCGCTGCTGTGCCCGCTGTTCGGCTATTTCCCCGGCGCGCGCCTGGGCATCGTCGGCAATCTGCCCAGCGGCGCAATGTTCCAGTGGCGGCGCTGGTGCCTGACACCCGAATACATCTTGAGCGGGGAACCCGGCGCGCGCGCCGCCTACGCCAGCGCCGAGTATCCGGTGCTGGCTCTGACCTTCGCCGATGACGAGTTGCTGCTCGAAGCAGGCTCGCGCATGCTGCACCAAGCCTATCTCAAGCGGCCGGCCGACTACCGCGTCGTCGAGCCGCAGCGACTCGGCATGCCGCGCATCGGCCATTTCGGATTCTTCAAACCCGCAAGCGAAAAGGCCTTGTGGCCGATCGTCACCGACTGGCTGGCGCGTCACCCCTCCATGTAACGGGTGGAGGGCTCTTCGGATCTCCCGCTTCAACCGGGCAGGCGCAAGGGCCCCCCGCGCACCGCACAGAGGCGTTGAACCACCGCCGGTCGCGGTTCGGCTACTTCGCCCTGCTCGAAGGCGATGATTTCCAGGTGGTTGTGCACGACATGGCGCAATTCGTCGCGGCGCAGCAGGAAGGCGGGATTGCTCGGCTTGCCGAAGCGTTCGTTGCCGACCATGAAGGTCTCGTAAATCAGGATGCCGCCCTTGTCCAGGTTCGCCATCAACTGCGCGAACAACGGTCGCCACAGATAATTGGCCACGACTATGCCGGCAAAATGGGATCCCATATAGGGCCAGGGGCCTCCCTCAAGATCGGCGCAACGCCCGTTGATTGCCGGAGTGTCGCGCAACGCTTCGATGGCCGCGGCGTCGCTATCTACCGCTTCGACGGCATGACCGAGGCCGGCGAGATAGCGCGCATGCCGCCCGCCGCCGCACGCCAGGTCCAGAACAACGCCTCCGGGCGCGATCA
>Ga0163199_1000925_pt1 | contig 18305 bp, 18 predicted proteins | sample PL_2010_150m_FD_113537 | JGI IMG/M metagenome (GOLD analysis project Ga0163199, IMG submission 113537) | Freshwater microbial communities from Powell Lake, British Columbia, Canada to study Microbial Dark Matter (Phase II) - PL_2010_150m | ecosystem: Environmental > Aquatic > Freshwater > Lake ...
GGCTGAATTGGGGGTCATGCACGGCGATACGGCAAAAGGTCAAGGCGCGGAGTTCAAGAAAATTCCGATTGGCACGCTGTTCTATCTTTGTCACGGCAACGAAAGTCTGCCGCTTGTTGGGCAGTTCACTTCTGATGCTGTGCCATGTGACAAGGGTGATGGCTGGCTGCAACGCGGCTATCGTGTCCTGAAAACCGCGGTTAAGAAGGGCGGCTATCAGGGTGGCCAGAAAGGATGGACACCGAATTATCGATCCACTTTCAAGATGGTCGGTGCACACGACCTGCCCGAGTTTGAAAACAACTTGCTCAAACCATTCTTTGATACCGATTTGGCTGAATTGGCGGGTCTGGCTGGAGAGCCAATTGAAGCAACCAGTCTGAAAGCTAATCCCCCGTCCATCGCCACTGCACCAGTTGCGGTCACCGCGTCTAAGCCAATCGACACGGCCCTGAATCGCATCTACTATGGTCCGCCCGGTACCGGCAAAACTTACACTCTCACCCGCTTGTTGAAACAAAATTACGAGCAGGCGATGCAGTCTGTTTCTCCAGAAGAATGGCGCAGCCAGGTCATCGCAGAAAAGATTGCCGTACTCAAATGGTGGGAATGCGCAGCAGCGGCACTCTATGACCTCGGTGGCAAGGCCAAGGTGAGTGAAATCGCCGAACACCCGTTTATCCACGCCATCGTCTCGGCCAATGGCTCGAATCGCAATGTGCGGCAAACGCTGTGGCGCACATTGCAGAATCACACGGTGGATGAGTCGACCACGGTAAAGATGAAGAAGCGACTGAGCCCAGCAGTGTTCGACAAGTCCGCTGAATCGGTGTGGCAATTTTCCGGTGACTGGCAGGACGCGTGCGAGGATCTGATCGCACTCGTCGATCAGCTGAAGGCTGGTCACCAGAATGCGGGAGCGGTGCAGCGCTACAGTTTCGTCACCTTCCACCAGTCCTATGGATATGAGGAGTTTGTCGAGGGTTTGCGACCGGTGTTGAATGACGATGCCGAGGCCGGTGAAATCCAGTACGAGATTCGCCCCGGTATATTCAAGGAGTTGTGTCGCAAGGCACGTCTTGCGCCCGATCAACGCTTTGCGATGGTGATCGACGAAATCAATCGCGGCAACATCAGCAAAATCCTCGGTGAGTTGATTACGTTGATTGAAGCGGATAAGCGTGATCCACTTGATGGCAGCAGTCCACCCGCCGAAGTCACTTTGGCATACTCTGGCGACAAGTTTTCTGTGCCCGCCAATGTGGACATCATCGGCACGATGAACACGGCGGATCGCTCACTGGCATTGCTGGATACGGCCCTGCGGCGGCGCTTCGACTTCGTGGCGCTAATGCCCGACACACGTTCCGAGAAGGACCCGACCGATCCCGAAAGCGCACCACTTGCCGGTCTGGTGGTTACCCTTGATACCTGGCTCATTGATGTACGGGAGATGCTGCATCGAATCAACCAGCGTGTAGAGGCGCTGTACGACCGCGATCACTGCATTGGTCATGCTTACTTCACATCACTGGCACTGGTACCAGATGGCGACGTGCGATTTGAAGCTTTGGAGCAGGTATTTCGCAATCGAATCGTTCCCTTGCTGGAAGAGTATTTTTTCGAGGACTGGCAGAAGATTCGGCTGGTATTGGGAGACAACCAGAAAAAAGACGATCAGACGCACTTCGTCCGGGAGAGCCAGGATCACGAGCAAGACTTGAATAGCCTGTTTGGCAGCGACCATGGCTTGGACGCATACGGCACCAAGCGACGTTATGCCGTGCAAGAAATCGCGTTCTCAAATCCCGATGCCTACATCGGCATCTACCAGCCGCTGATCTCCTGACCGCCGATGGAAAGCGAATGAGCAGCATCACGATCTACGAATTCGATGCTCTGGTGCCGATAGGTCCAGGGTTCGTCGAGACAGAAGGTTTGCGTGGTGTTCCGGCTTTCGTATTTAACTGGCTGGAATTGCAGTGCTTGCGCAGCGCCGATCAAGGCGAAGCCTCGTGGTTGCGACTGACTCAGCGGCGTGGACGCCGATCTGTTCAGGTAACGAGTTATGTGGGTGTCATTCGTGCGCCCGATGGACACCAGATCGAGGTTTTACCCAAGGTGGGCAAGTCTATCGGCGGTGGCGACAGGGAGGCAAGGCAACTGCTAATTGAGATGTTGCGCTGCCTGGGCGGTTTTCGCCACATCCAGACCGACAGCGCCAAGCTTGCCGCCGCGCGAATGCCCTTGCTGGAGGTCTTCATCGGAGAGTTTTTGCGGGCGGTGGAACATATTGTCAAGCGTGGTCTGCGCAGTGATTACACCAGTCGCCATGACAATTTGTTGGCGTTGCGAGGCAAGCTTCTGGTGTCTCAGCACCTGCATCAAAATCTGTGCCGGGCGGACCGTTTTTTTACTGAACACGACGAGTTTTCGACGAACCGGCCAGAAAACCGGTTGTTGCATTCGGCGTTGCGTTGCACGCTTTTGTTGTCGGCATCGCAAGCGAATCAGCAACTGGCACGTGAACTCTGTTTCGTCTTTGCAGATGTTCCACCCTCCAGCCAGTTCGGAATGGATTTCCAGCGTGTACGGTTGGATCGGGGCATGGGGCACTATGCAGATGCACTGGCGTGGGCACGCCTGATTCTGGAAGACGAATCACCACTGACTGGCACCGGTGGTAACCGCGCACCTTCGCTACTTTTTCCAATGGAGGCTGTTTTCGAAGCCTTTGTGGCCAAGCATCTGGCTAGGCAACTTGCGCAACCCCTCACCCTAAAAACGCAGGCACGTAGTTTTTCCCTCGTCAGACATCTAGGGCAGAACTGGTTTTGGCTAAAACCTGACCTATTGGTACGAGAGTCGGTGAGCAACAAATTGGTACTGGACACCAAGTGGAAGCTAATTGATGGAACCAGATCGAACGGCACCGACAAATACGGTCTGGCGCAGTCTGACTTCTATCAGATGCAAGCCTACGGTCAAAGCTACATGGGCGGTGGGGGGAATCTAGCGTTAGTCTACCCAAAGACTTTAACCTTTGATCAGCCACTGCCAGTTTTCGAGTTCCCGAGGTCAAGCGGCTTGCGGTTGTGGGTGCTGCCGTTTTGCCTGCGCGAGCGCGCGCTCATTTTTCCGTCCAGTCTGGATGCGCTGTTCGTGCTCTGCCCGAGGCGATCCGCATTGAACGGACAGGAGCCCGCAGCATTGCTCACCTGTTGAATTCGTCCGGTATCATGGTGTCAACCATACGCCACCATACATAGAAGGCCCAACTGTTTTCAGTTGGGCTTTTCTTTTGGGAAATCCCCAATGTTTACGCGCACTTACGGCGTTTGCCTTGTGACTTTTCTGCTATCAAAACTACACGTTTTTGGCCGTTTTTGCCAAAAATACCTCCGTTTTCTCTCTCTGTTCTCAGTGACCCTCGTGACTTTTCACAAGGCCACATTCAATAAAATCAACGACTTACGCGGGGGTGGTTTGCAAACGGAGTTTGGTAGGCGGCGGCGACTGAGAACAGAGATCAGCAGAATGTGCCTATTTTCGGCATAGCTCAATTGGATGCCGAAAATGAAGCACGATTTCCGACTGGTCATTTCTCACTGCTCAGAAACGTGAATTTGCACCACGGTAGTAGCACACAGGCTGAAGGCCGACTAACCTAGCGGCGGTTGATAGTCAAAATGACCAAATATCCATCCAGTCGCATCAATGCCTTTTTTGACTCCATGCCAGCTACACAACGATACAGCGCTTCATGGGTTACCCCCAGTTCAGTCGCTAAGGACTTTAACCCTGCACCCAAAGGAAATTTGCCGTCTTTTCCTTCAGTCTCAATCAGGTGAAGCAGTCGATCCTGCACCTTATTGAGGGACAAACGTTCACACTGCAATCTGAGGCGTTTGACTTCCCGGTTCAACATACCGATCCATCGGCTGGAAAATTTGGAATCGTTCTCCATGGCCTCACGCAATTCACGAATAGGCATTTGGGTGATATGTGAGGACGCGACTACCTTGCCATCACAGTGGTAGCGAGCAGACTGCAGGCTGGCCTCTCCAACGAACCCATGCCGCGTACGTTGCAGTACGACCGAGCCACCATGGGCTCCCAGTCGCTCCAATACAACTTCCCCTTCATTGACGAAAAACATGTAGGCAGGCTTTTTACCTGTCGAAAACAGTATTTCTCCCTTTTCATGTGCTGCCGTTGAGCAGAACTCATGAAGACACTGTGGGAGCAGGTCGGCCAGTTCCGGGTTAATTTGAGTAAAGCTCGTGTCCATATGACATTGATCATACGGTGTATTGACTTGTTTGTTCGACACTTTCATCGAGACAAATACATAGAGGCAATATGACAGACTCCATTTTCGAATTTGGGCAAAAGATTCCGGAGTACGAGATACGGGTGCTCAACGAGCGTGCCGTGCGTGCTAGCGCTGGAATCTTGTTCTTCCTTGCCATCGTGTGCTTCATGAATGCATGGCTAACGGGCAACTTTCAGCCTACGCGGGTCTTTGTAGTGAGCTTTCTGATCGAGTTCACCGTTCGTATCTTCGTCAACCCTCGCTTTGCACCAGTCATGATCCTGGGACAGTGGGCGGTGCGAAAGCAACAACCGGAGTGGAGCGGTGCACCCCAGAAGCGATTCGCCTGGGGTATCGGTTTCGTTTTGGCGGCCACCATGCTTTACCTGGTCGTCCTCAACAACGTAATCGGCCCGATCAATTTGATCGTTTGTTCGATGTGCCTGACCTTGCTCTTCTTCGAGACGGCCTTCGGCATTTGCATCGGCTGCAAAATTTACAACCTGTTCAATAAGGAACAAGCCAAGTTGTGCCCGGGAGGCGTGTGCGAATTTCCTCCTGCGCAGGGTTCAGGTGTGAGCATGCCTCAGATCGTCATCCTGGCAGTATTTCTGGGTGCTGTTGGATTCATTGCGCAGTGGATCTACAGCACCGGACCTCAAAGGTCAGATCCGAATCCTCAAACCAGCATTGCTGCACCTGCGGCTCCCATTGACCCAGCAGAAGTCGAGCGCTGCAAAGTACCTGATTTTGCCAAAGCCATCGGTCACGATGAAAAGTGGAAGCTCCACAACAACTGCAAATAGGCCTGCCAGGTTAACCCTTTTCATCCACCCCAAGAAAACTCCCGCACCATGAATATGCATCGCCGCAACCTACTCATAAAAACCGCTATTGCAAGCTTTTCCCTAAGCGCCAGTATGGTCTGGGCAGCCCAGCCTGTTGTTGAAATCATTGCTTTTGCACATCCACCAGTGCAATCCGCATTAAAACCTTTGCGCGACTGGCTGACAAGCCAAGGCAACAAATTGCGGGTGACCGATATGGACATGGAGTCCCCCCAAGCCCAAAAGCGCTTGGCGGACATCGGTCTGACAGGTCACATACCCGTTGTGGTGTTGGTGGACGGCAAATACAAATTCAACCGCAAAGATGGAAGTTCGGTTGAGTTTTTGAGCTTCCCCTCTGGTCCTGGAACACCCGCTGGCATCAAGGCAACTTGGTCTGCAGAAGACGTCCAGGCAATCCTGAAAGCTCGTAAATCCTGAGTGATTCGAACCGGGGTTAGCAAGCTGGCTTCCCCTTTCCAAAGGAATCCATGGCTGATACCAATCTACCCAATGCACCAAGAGCGCAAAGTGCCATCGTGGCTGAGAGCCTTACCCGCAACTTTGGTGATAGGGCTGCAGTCGATCATGTTAGTTTTGAGGTGACTCAAGGTGAAGTATTTGGCTTTTTGGGTCCAAACGGAGCTGGTAAGAGCACCACCGCACGCATGCTGACAGGGTTTGTCCGTCCCACCAGTGGCAGAGCACTGATTGGCGGATTCGATGTTGCCACACAGGCGTCGGCTGCCCGACGCCTTATTGGTGTGGTTGCTGAAGAAGCCAACGTCTATGCCGACCTGACTGTTTTGCAAAACGTCTTGCTGATGGCGGAATTGCACGGCCTACCCAAGCTGCAACGTCTGACTCGCGCTTCGGAATTGTTGCAGACCTTCGATATGCACGAGCGAAAAAAACAGAAGGGGCGGGAACTGTCGAAAGGACTGCGACAGCGTCTGATGCTGTGCATGGCATTGGTCAGCGATCCAAAGGTGCTCTTTCTGGATGAGCCCACCACGGGCCTGGACGTCGTCAGCACACACATGATTCGTGAGGTCATTCAGCGCATGAACCGGGAGCGCGGTATGACCGTCTTTATCACCACGCACAACATGGAGGAAGCCGATCAGCTTTGCCACCGGGTTGCCATCATCGACAAGGGAAAGCTGGCAGCGATTGATACTCCTGCTGCACTGCGCAATCGTGTTTCCTCAATGCGCTCAGTGGAGGTTCGCTTTGCACAGAGTGGCATCCAACCCCAGGACGTCATGGCCGAACCCATCGGTAAAGTCGTCATAGCGGCCAACGGTTTTAAGGTCTTTGCCCCCGATCCTGGTCGTGTCGCACAGGAGATCGCTACCCGAGCGAGTGCAAGGCATCTTTCCATTGAAAGTCTCAACACTTTGTCACCCTCGTTAGAGGAAGTGTTCATGTCCATCACCGGAGGCGCCCATGGCAGCCATTGAGATAAGGCATGAAACTGCATTGAGCGAGTTTCTGCGGCAGATGCGATGTGCCTGGGTCATTGCCAAGAAAAACGCCCGTGTCTATTACCTGAAAGGGCCGGTGGTCACTTTCGGCATCGTGTTCCCCCTGTTTTTCTATCTGTCATTCGCTGCGGGACACACAGCTCCTGTGGAACTCATGGTGCCAGGTATCGCCGCGATGGCTCTCTTTTTCACAGCATCGGCGGTTGGACCGTTGGTAACGCCTTGGGAGCGACAGGCCCGCACCTTTGAGCGCCTGGTTACCTCACCGGCGTCGCTGGCAGCCATGGTTGCTGGTGATGTGGGTTCGGGAGCCCTATTCGGCTCTTTGCTTTCACTGTTGCCACTGTTAGCTGCGCTCACGCTCACCAGCGCACACATCGCTGACCCGTGGTCATTGGTGGCTGGGTGGCTGCTGGGTGCCACTGCGTTTTCTTCGCTGGGGGTCTTGATGGCATCTCCCGCCACCGACACCCCGTCCCAGATCATGATGCTGTCGAATCTGGTTCGACTTCCCCTGATTTTTGTCAGTGGTGTCTTTGTTCCGCATGCCCAGATGCCGCAGTGGGGTCAGTGGCTATCTCCCATGTCACCGTTGTCGTATTGCGCCGACCTGGTTCGGGTCGGTTTTGGTGGTACTGCGTATTTTTCTGTAACCGTGGACATTCTGGCCCTGGCGGGATTCACCACTGTCTTCATGGTCGCAGCCCATTTTTTCCATGGTCGGACGCGGGATCGCTCGGCTTAACTCAGGAGTTGTCATGAGTCTATTAGTAGCCAAAGGGTTGACCAAAACCTACCAGATGGGGGATGTGGAGGTACAGGCGATCAAAGGCGCTGACTTCGTCATTGAACCGGCATCATTTGTGGCCTTCGTGGGTCCCTCGGGTAGCGGCAAAAGCACGCTGCTCAACATGATCGGGTGTCTGGACCATCCAACCTCTGGAACCCTCGCGGTACTCGGAACCGACATTGCCACGCTGGACCGCAGCGCAGCCGCTGACTTTCGTGGCAAGAACATCGGCTTCATCTTCCAGGATTTCAATCTGGTACCTGTGCTCACAGCATACGAAAACATTGAATATCCACTGATCATGGTGCAAGAGTGGCCTGCCGAGAGGCGACGAGAACAGGTCATGCGACTGCTCAAAGCTGTCGGAATGGAGTCCCAGGCTGACAAGCGACCTGACCAGATGTCCGGCGGACAAAAGCAGCGCGTGGCGGTGGCCCGTGCGTTGGTCAGCAACGCCAAAATGGTTCTTGCCGACGAGCCTACAGCCAACCTGGACCATGACACGGCTTACAAGATCATCAACCTGATGAAGAAGATGCGTGACGAGTTCGGCACGACCTTCATATTCTCTACCCACGACCCCAAGATCATGTCCGAGGCAGAGACGATCTTTACGCTGGAAGATGGACATGTCGCCAGCACCAATCACCAGGAGGCGGCTCATGTTTGACGTTCTCAAAATTGCCGGTCGCAACCTCTCGCGTTACCGTCGCCGCACCCTGTTGACTTTGCTGCTGATCATTATCGGCATGGTAGCGGTGCTACTTTTCATATCCGTCACCGGGTCTTTCAAGTCAATGATGGTCGGACAGATCACAGACTCAGTGCTCGGCCACCTGGAGGTGCACCGCAAGGGGTACGTTGCGTCCATTGACACGCTGCCTATGAACCTGAACATGAAGCCTGGAGCAGTCGCTAAGGTGGAAGAACTGTTGAAGCAGGACAAATCGGTAGAGACCTGGTCACCTCGCGTGAAGTTTGGCGGGATGTTCAGCAACTTTATGGAGACCACCAGCATCCGTGTCAACGGTGTTGAGCCAGCCCGTGAAGCTGCAACGGTGCCTTTGCTCAGGGGCCGCATGGTTGAGGGTGAAAAAGAAGGTGCCCTGGTCGAAAAAGGTCAGATCGTGATTCCTGTGCTGCTGGCGCGGGGCATGAAGGTCAAAGTGGGTGACACGGTGGTGCTGGTAGCTACCAACCGCGATGGCTCAGTCAACGGCAAGACTTTCGTGATTCGCAGTATCACCGAAGGCATTTCCGGTCCGGGCGGACGAGATGGATATATCCATATTGATGACGCACGAGAACTGCTGCGATTGAAGGACGCCGAGGTCAGTGAGATCGCCATTCGTTTGAACGACCCGACACAGCTCGACCGTGTGACAGCGTCACTCAAGCAAGCGTTGGGGACTACATCCGGCAAACCACCAGGAGAAGCCCCTGGTCAGATGGCAGGTGGCCCAGGCAATTCCGATGGCAAGCCAGCGTTGGAGGTTCATACCTGGGCTGATCTTTCACCGTTCGCCAGTCTGGCCCGCATGATCGACTTGATGACGGTGTTTATCAAGGTGGTCTTGGTCTCCATTGTGCTGGTGAGCGTCATGAACGTGATGGTCATGGCGGTGTACGAACGTATCCGTGAGATCGGCACCATCGCAGCCATTGGTACAAGACCCTCACGCATCCTGTCGCTGTTCCTTGCCGAAGGCTTGTTGCTGGGCGCTATCGGTACCGTCCTTGGCACGCTGCTTAGCTTGGCGGCCATCTATGGCATCAACCTCTGGCAGCCACATTTCGCGTTTGGGCAGCAGCAGGATCTGGTGATGGCACCGACGATAGGGATGGGTCAAGTGGTCACTGTGGCATTGCTGGTGATGGGTGTGGCCGTGCTTGCCAGTCTGCAACCGGCGTGGAAAGCCTCGCGGCTGGACCCCATCAACGCCTTGCGCCACGTCTAAACCCACCGGAGTCATTCATGAAAAAACTGCTTGTCCTTTTGTGCATGGTCCTGGCATGGCCTGCGTTCGCCATCGACGGAACCCAGCTACTGCAAAAGGTAGACCGTAACCTCGAACCGGAAGCCTACGAGATGTACCGCAAACTGGTCAATATCGAGCCAGACGGAACGCGCAAGGAGTTCGTGCTGTATTCAGTCAAGAAGGGACGGGACAAACTTCTGGCGCTTTTCTTGGAGCCAGCCAGCGACAAAGACCGTGCCACTTTGCGTCTGGGTGAGAACATGTGGCTGTACATACCCAATGTGGGAAAGCCAGTGCGCATTACCAGCCTGCAATCGGTGATTGGCGGTATCTTCAACAACGCCGACATCCTGCGTCTGGACTACGCGACTGAATACGATGTGGATGGCATGACCGAAGACAAGGACAGCTACTTGCTTTCCCTCAAAGCCAAGACGGGTGATGTGGCCTACGACCGCCTGAAAATGAAGGTGGACAAGAAAACCATTCTGCCGACGGTCATCGAGTGCTATGCCGCCAGCGGCATGTTGATCAAAACCTTGACGTACAAGGATGTGAAAGACTTCGGCGGCGGCATCAAAAGGCCAGCCACGCTGGAAACCGATAGCCCTTTGTACAAAGGTTACAAATCATTGATGCTCTACGGCAAGATCAAAGCCCGGACGGTCAAAGATGAGGTGTTCACGCTGGAATACCTGCCGCGCTCCAAAGAACTGAGATGAGCTGCAGTCGCACAAGTCTGTCCATTGCCCCGTTGCTGTTTGCCTTGGCCGCAGGACAAGGTGTTCGGGCCGAGGAAACCTTCGATGTGTCGGCCTTTGAGAAGAAAGCCATCGAATTGACTGGTTTCGTGGAGGTGCGACCCGAAAGTCAGAGTCTACGTCGCGATTCAACGGGTTACCTGTTGCAATACCGTGGAATTTCGCCAACCACGCTGGATCGTGTGAGTTCGGCGGTTGAACTCTCAGGCATCCTGCGCCATGAATCCCTGAGTTTCAACTTTACCGGGCATGCCAGTTCGGTAAGTGATTCCCAGGCATCTGCAAGTGATGGACGCATGTACGAAGCGTACGCAAGCTGGCAACCAGATCCCACCCTGGCAACGGAAGTCGGTAAACGTGCCTTGCGATGGGGCAAGGGGTACGCGTGGAGCCCGGTCGCGTTTCTGGAACGCCCCAAAGACCCGAACGACCCTGAGTTGGCTCGCGAAGGTTTCATGATGCTCACAGGCTCTGTGGTTCAAAGTTTTGATGGCCCACTACAGACATTGACTTTGACTTCGGCATTGCTGTCAACCACTGCGGACTTGAATGCTGACTATGGTGCACAAGGACACCTGAATCCTGCGATCAAGCTGTATGGGCTAATTTATGACACCGACGTGGATCTGATTTATGCCGCGCCAGGTAGTCGTGGAACACGATGGGGCCTGGATTTCTCGCGCAACCTGGGCAGCAATCTGGAAATTCATGGGGAGTGGGCGCACACGACGGACGCAAATCGTTCACTATTGAACCAGGCCAACGAACTGGCAATTCAGACCCGAAGTTATGACAGTTATCTGGTGGGACTGCGATATTTGACTGAACGTGACACGACCGTTGTCTTCGAGTATTACCGCAACGGCAATGGGTATACGGCACCGGAAGTGTCGCAGTTCTACGATCTGGTGCGTGCCTCGGCCACCAATGCGTCACTGGTGCAACCTGCCAGTAAGGCAGCATCCCAAGGCTACAACCAACCCAATGTGATGCAAAACTACGTCTACCTCAAGATCAGTCAGAAGGAACCGCTTGACATTCTGGATTTCACGCCCTCGGTCACGATGATTGCCAATACGGATGATCATAGTTTTTCTGTGACTCCAGAAGCGCTCTATACAGGCTTTAAGAACCTGGAGCTGAGGCTTAGATTGACTCTCAACAGGGGTGACAGTTCAACGGAGTATGGGGAGAAGCCGGTTCAGTCGCGGGTTGAATTCCGCGCCAGGTATTTCTTTTGATCAAAGGACCCCGAGTAGTTTGGTTCCTATCCATCGGGAAAAAGTGCAATGCTGCGTTCAACGCGGCAGTGGTGAAAACGTTTGTCTAATCTTGAAAGGAATTAAAAAATGAATCGTCGTGACTTTGTCGTTGGCTTGAGTGCCGCAAATTTGATTTCGTTCCCAGTTTGGGCGGCAGGTGAGCCCATTGAGGGCAAGGACTACGCCCGTTTGCAGCAATCGGTTCCGGTCGCTGTAGCGGGCAAGATTGAAGTTCTCGAACTCTTTGGGTACTGGTGCCCGCATTGTTTCCATCTGGAGCCAAAACTGGAAGCCTGGGTCAAGAAATTGCCTGCCAATGTGAGTTTTAGACGCATTCCGGTGGCCTGGCAGGACACGCAAGTTCCATTTCAAAAGCTCTTCTTTGCTTTGGAAATCCTGTCTTCCAGAAGTGACATTCACTTGAAGGTGTTTGAAGCGGTCCATGTGCAGCATCTGCCTTTGGACAGCGACGCTGGAATCGCAGCTTTCGCTTCGGCCAACGGAATCGACAAGGTCAAGCTTCTTGACACGATGAAGGGATTTGCTGTGACCACCAAGTTAAAGACAGCAACCCAAACTGCAACTGCATATCAGATTGATGGTGTGCCGACGCTTGCTGTCAATGGTCAGTTTCTGACCTCGCCCGAAATGGCGGGTGGAGAAGATCAGTCCTTACGAGTAGCGGAATCTCTAATTCAAAAAGCCCGCGTATCGCGCTAAATCGAATTGTTGTGCAATTCGTTGACATTTCATGATGCCCCCTCAGTCGGATACCGTCGCAACCAACACGCTATCGCCGATGAAGGGGATTGACTGCCTCAATTGTGGCAGTCCAATCATAGGCAGGTTCTGCTCGGAGTGTGGTCAGGAATTCGTATCTGATCAGCAAACTCTGGCCCAGTTGGTTCGGGGTTTGCGCACCCAATACCTGTCTCGTGAGGGCCAACTCTGGCAAACTTTGGTTAAGCTGTTTTTTGCTCCAGGCGCGCTAACAGCCGAGTACATCGCTGGGAGACGGGTCCGTTACTTTCGACCTTGGCGACTCTATCTGATGGCAAGTGTCATCGTTTTCGCCTTGGTTCAGTTCTTCGGGCTCAATCTGGGCCTTCGTCTTTACGGCGAGCAAGGTGTGCATTTTTTGCGAAGCACAAGGGTAACGTCTGCCGATGACAGTCGCAGTCATGGACTGGGTGTAGCACCCGTGCAGGTCATTCTTGACAACCTGAATACGTCTGGCGTTCAGCGCTTTAGGGACTTGTCCGCCGAGGACCGCTTTGCGTTCCTTCGTGCGCGCAGGGCGCAATACGTTTCGTACTTTGTTCTATTCTTGGTACCCGCACTGGCGCTGACGCTTGGATATTTTTACCGCAATCGGCGTAGACGTTATGCAGAGCATCTGGTTTTCGGGCTGCATTGCCAGAGCTACTTACTGCTCATGCTTCTCATAGAGGCCAAGTTGCCAACACTTGTTGCCAATGGTTTGTCATATTGGGTGATCGTGTATTTCTGCTTGGCGCTCCATCGCGTTTATGGTGGTTCTTGGCCTGAAACGCTAGGGCGAGGTGCAGCGATACTTCTCCTCTACTTCGGCATCATTTCCATCACGAATTTGGCGCTGGTTTTTGCTCTAATTGCGCTCTAACAGGTGGAGTTATCAGCTCGCTGTACTAAGACCCAGAATGAACCATTTAAAGATGACCGCAGATTACCTATGGCGGGTCAAGTAACCTTCGAAATCTGCACGACTCTATCGATCTTGTGTCTTCTTTGCCAAGATCAATGCTTGGTCGTTCCAAATTCCGGCTAAACATGCTTTTGCGAGCAGCCCCACCTTTGCCCCACCATGCGGGACTCCTATGCAGGATTGAGTGATTTCGGGTGCAAGCCGTGTCAATTGTGCAAGCCTGCTTACTTGGCCTCGATCCATTTCCTCGGCAGCAGCTATTTCAGTTAGTGATCGGTACTTGCCCTCGTCCAGCAACCGCTGCCAGTAGTGCGCCAGCCCTAACGCCCGAATCAACGGGCTGTCCTTAACTTTCTTGCGCGCACTTCGCTCCTCGACAGCTTCCTTTTCAAAATGCTCCGGCGCATCAATTGGCGTGATCACTTGCCGCCGGACACCTCGCTTGACCAATGTCCACGGAATGAACGTCTCCATCTGGACGCCACCTGCTGGCGCTGGTATTTGATACGTGACTGGATCACCAGTCACCATGCCCCTGTCATTTTTTGGCATGCTGAGTCCTATTTGAAGCCGTCGATGATTGCGCGCTGGGCCTGCCAGTCCACCGGAAGCCGGTTGCGCTGAAACCACATCAAGTTCAGCCGACGGGGTTGTGTGCCGGAGATCAACTGCGCGATGATGTCCGGAGCCAGCAGTGTCAGACGCATGAGTTCGTTGACCACCGAGTGGTGAAGGCCTTCATTCTTGGCAATCTCAGAACCACTTTTCATGACGCCGGTGTCGAGCAGGCTTTTCCAGTAAAACGCACGACTCAACCCCACCAAAAACGTCGTGTCGTGCGCCACAGAGCTGGTGGTGGCCAGCCGCTGAACGCCACGTCTGGCATAAACGAGTGGCACAAAGGATTCGAGGTCAGCGTTCATGCTGCCTCCATTTCCACCAGTTCCGCACCAATGCCCTTTGCGGCGAACTCTTTGATGAGTTCCTTCCAGCCCAGGGCGTGCCACTTCACCTTCAACCCACCAGCGACCAGATCAACCCTCTCGATCATCAGTTTGACGATCCTGATGCGCTCGGCCGGGTACAGCTGTTCCCAAGCTTCTCCGAGCTGGTGAAGTCCCATTACGATCTCGTCTTCGTTGATCTGGAGACCTTGGAGTTCAATGGATTTGCAAACGGCGGTGATGGCTTCGGGGCTGGATAGCACCGTTTTGACCTGGTTGACCGTTGCCGCTTCCACCTCGGCGGCCGGAATGCGATCGTGCGTTTTGCCCGCTGCGCCAAATCGCATCTCTGCCTTGGAGACGTAATAGCGGTACTTGCGTTTGTTTTTGCTGGCGTAGGTCGGGTACATCGGGTCGCCACTGGGGCCAAACAACAGGCCGCGCAACAGTGCGTCTGTGCTCTCGCGCGTTTGTGTGTCCACTGACCTCACATGCGGGTCGCGCGCCAGCACTTCATGCACCTGACCCCACAGCCCATGGTCAATGACGGGCAAGTGTGCGCCAGGAAACCAGCTGCCCTTGTGCGACAACTCGCCCAAATAGATGCGATTGCGCAGCAGCTTGTAGAGGTACTTTCGGTCCATCTGGGTGCCACTGCGTACCTGTCCGTCTTGGGTCGTCCAGGCTTTGGTGGTGATGCCCTCGCTGGCCAGACCCTGTGCGATGCGGGTTGGCGACCCAATGGTGAGCATTTCACCAAAGATGCGCCGCACCAGTTCAGCCTCAGTCTCGTTGACCACCAGTAGCCGGTTGGCCACTTCGTAGCCCAGGGGCGGCACACCACCCATCCAAAGTCCCTTGCGTTTGCTGGCGGCAATCTTGTCGCGGATCCGCTCGCCGGTGACTTCCCGCTCGAACTGGGCGAATGACAGCAGCACGTTGAGCATCAAGCGACCCATGGAGGTGGCTGAATTGATTTGTTGCGTCACAGCGCTGAAACTCACCCGGTAGCGGTCAAAGGTTTCCACCATCCGGGCAAAGTCAGCGAGAGACCGTGACAACCGGTCGATCTTGTAGACCACCACCATATTGACCCTGCCAGCCTCGATGTCTGCCAAGAGCCGCTTGAGGGCAGGGCGCTCCATATTGCCACCGGAGAAGCCGCCATCTTCATAATCATCAGGAACAGCGATCCAGCCTTCGCTGCTCTGACTCTTGATGAAAGCCTGACCTGCTTCCCTCTGAGCGTCGATGGAATTGAACGACTGGTCCAGTCGCTCGTCGCTTGATACGCGGCAGTACACAGCGCAGCGCTTGGGAGGCACGAGCAGGGGTGCATTCATCGCCCACCTCCCGAGTCGCGACCTTGGCCGCCTTTGAGACCGAAGAACCTCGGCCCTGACCACTGGGTGCCGGTGATGTAGCGCGCCGCTGCCGAGAGACTCTTGAATGTCTGGCCGTCGATCTCATACTGACCAGCAGCGGTAACGGTGACCCGATATTCGCGATCATCCCACTCGCGAACCAGAGTGCTGCCGGGCATCAGGTGGATTTCGCTGCCGCGACCATTTCTCTCGGGCGTCTTGATTTTGGAGTGCTTGGCACCGCAGGCGGCCAAGTGATTTCGCACGCCGCTGGGCAGTGCACCGTAGGCCAGTTCCTGAATTCGGTACGCCAGACGGGCCTGGACATAGTTGCGATTGGTGTGTTCGGGGCGCCGCGGGAAATGCGCGTCCCAAAGCGCCCAGAGCTCTTTGATGGGGAGTGTAGGCATCGCTGCGATTTGAGCGCTCACGCCCATGGATTTGATGTCAGGCATTGCTGAGTTTCCTGTTGGTTGAGACGGTTCAATGAACGCTCTGGTACGGTAAGAAGCCAAGTCAAACTTGTCTCTTTGGCAGCGGTGTCGCGTGAATCTGACTGCTGCTGGACTGGGGCCCCTCACAGGCTGGCGCGTTCAGGTCATCCTGGTAAGTGACGCCTGTGCCGGTTCGGCTGTCCGTCACGCCCATGAAATGGATGGCGTTGCCTGTTCGACTGCAAACGATATCGGTGTCATTGGCCGTGATAGGCATGATCCAGCCTTTGATTCCCTCGGGCAAGGTCATCAAGCGATCGATGCAGCTGACCATCCAACCGAATCCGCCTTCCGTACGTGCGGTGTCCAACATTTCTGGCGTGGCGGTGGGGAAATTGTCTAGACTGAAGATGGGTCGCCAGATCAGCGGCAAGCCGGCATCGATCCAAGTCTGGAAGCGCGACAACATGTCGTCATTCGTAGCTCCGGTCTTGATCCATTGGAAGTCTGGGTTTTGTGATGTCTTCATTCTTTCATTCCCCATGTTGGTTGAGGCGGCATTGCGGCGCTGGGTGGATTTGGACGGTTTACTCAAGGTGTTCTCCATATCAATTGCCGCCCACTTTGGAAGTAGTGAGACACCGGGCGGCGTCGTGTCATCAATTGGTTTTTCGGATCCGGACTCCTGGTGGGCGCGCAAATTTGCGCATGCTGTCAAGGCAGCCATAACCAGCCCTCATGGAACAACAACACCTGGTTGGCGACCATCGCCTTCACGGCCTCCCGCACTCGTTCGGGAACGCGTCGTGCATCAATGGGTAAACTCGAATGGCAGGCTTCAATCAGGTCGTCAAGCTTGATGCAGCGCTCCATGGCCGATGCAAGACCTTGACCCAGATGGTGCGAGCTCTGCAGTAATTCTTTGGAAATCTTGAGGACCAACTTCTGATTCGAGCCCTTGGGCAATGGCACCTGGCGTGCTCGGTGACTGAGCGGGTGCGGATCAATCACACAACTCGTAATCGGGTCACCGTCCTCGTCAACACCGAGCACAACGCTCTTGAGGTCAAAGGCAAACTCTTCGCCATCTGCCGATTCACGGGCTTTGGCTGCCGTCCAGGATCGGTGCTGTGCTTCACGGGTCACACTGATGCAGGCGTCCAGCGCCGCATAGAAGCTTGAGTGGCCTCGGGCACCCTTGTTGACGTCCTTGCCCAGGTGATGCACGACCAGCACCAGGCCGTCAATCGCGCGACGCATCTTGTCCAGGTTGCTGATAAAGCGCGTCATGTCAGCAGCACTGTTTTCATCACCACCGGCCATGCAGCGTGATAGCGTGTCCACCATCAGCACACCGGCAGAGCCCATTCGCGCTTTGGCTTCCTTCCAGGCACCGAGCACGGCTTGCACATCGCTCTCACTGTCGAGCAGGTTGACAGCAAACGGAATCACTTCCAGCGGCATCTCGGCGCTGCCGGCGGTTTCCTTCACATAAGCCAGCACGCGCTGCGCAATGCCGAACTCTCCCTCAGCGGCCAGATAGACCACGCCGCAGGGCTTGACCCGGTAGCCAAACCAGGGCCGACCGCGGGCAATCGCCATCGCCAGATCAAGACAGAGAAAGGTCTTTCCCGCGCCGCTCTGTCCTATCACTGCGGCGAGTCCGCGCACCGGCAGAACCGGTTTGACCCGGTAGCGATAGCCTGGTAGCGCGAGCAACTCAGCAATGGGCATGGAGCGCAGTCGCTGCTCGCTCTGGCCCTGGGGTAGCAACTGCTGTCGAACTGCTTCGATGCCGTCGAGACGGTGCAGGTCGTTGAAATCGGTACGGGACCTGGGGTCGCTGAAACTTGGCAACACAACTTCAGCGCCGATGACTTTGGCCGCCTCAAGCGCCTTGGCTTTACCGACATTGAATTCATTCTCGTGGTCATCGTCCCCGGCCACGACAATGCGTGCCTTGGGATAGGCGTGGCGCACATGCTGGCAGACAGGAAGCAGATTGCCAGCATTGAAACTCACGCAGACGGGTAGATTCGTTGCCTCGTGAAGCGAAGCCGCTGTGCTGTAGCCCTCGGCGACCAGCAGGGTTGGTGTACAGGCGCCAGACTCCATGTCACCAGAATGGTCGGGCTGCCCCAGCCAGAAGTGACCCTGCTTGACTCTGCCATCGGGCATGAAGCGCTTTTGACCATCAGGGCCGATGAACTGCAGACTGCAGAGTTCACCGCCGGGCTGGTAGATGGGAACGATCAGCGATGCATCGACAATGTCAAAGCGCAGCCCGTAAGACTTAACGAACTTGGCCTGCAGATACGGGTGTTGGTCATCGGCGGCAGGTGCGCTGTCCCAGATCTGTTGGGCGCGTTCGGCGCTGCGACCTTGGGATTGCGCATGGAGCTTTCTGGCATTTTCCAGCTCAGTTCGGATCTGCGCTTGAAGGGCGCTGCGCTCGGAC
>Ga0163199_1000926_pt1 | contig 18304 bp, 17 predicted proteins | sample PL_2010_150m_FD_113537 | JGI IMG/M metagenome (GOLD analysis project Ga0163199, IMG submission 113537) | Freshwater microbial communities from Powell Lake, British Columbia, Canada to study Microbial Dark Matter (Phase II) - PL_2010_150m | ecosystem: Environmental > Aquatic > Freshwater > Lake ...
CCGCCGGAAGAACGCCTGGTGGCGGCGATGCAACTCCTCGGCGTGGATTTCGCCAACCTCTCCGAAGTGGCGGGACATGCCTGAGGGCATCGTCCTGGCTTTCGACTTCGGCCTCAAGCGGATCGGCGTTGCCGTCGGAGAAACCCTGTTGGGGCAGGCCCGGGCGCTGACCACCGTGGTCTCTGAAACCGGCGCCGCGCGCTTCGCCACGATCGCCGCGCTGGTCGCCGAATGGCAGCCGGAGCGCCTCGTCGTCGGCCTGCCAACGTCGATGGATGGCAGCGAACATGCGCTGACCGCGCGCTGCCGGCGTTTCGCCCAGCAGCTCGAAGGTCGTTTCGGGCTGCCGGTAAGCCTGGTCGATGAGCGCCTCAGTTCCGACGAGGCCGAGCGCCGCCTGAGCGCTGCCGGCCTGGACTGGCGGGCACGCAAACAACGGCTGGATGCCACCGCCGCAGAAATCATATTGCAGGATTATTTCGATGCCAGACTCACCTCTGAATCCGTCGAACTTACCTGAGGCGGAGGCCTTGCTCGGCGCCCTCGTGGCGGCGATGCGGCCGCACGCCGGGCCCGCCATGGCGCTGGTCGGCATCCACACCGGCGGCGTCTGGCTGGCAGAGCGGCTGCATGCTGCTCTCGGCCTGAGCATTCCGTTGGGCAGCATCGATGTCTCGTTTCACCGCGACGATTACGCCAGCAAGGGGCTGCATCCCGGCGCCAAGGGTTCCTCGATTCCCTTCGATGTCGCTGCCGCGGAAATCGTCATCGTCGATGACGTCCTCTACACCGGCCGCACCATCCGCGCGGCGATGAACGAGTTGTATGACTATGGCCGGCCGGCGCGTATCGAACTGGCCGTGCTGGTCGACCGCGGCGGACGCGAAATGCCGATTTTCGCCCGCTATTGCGCACACACCCTGGCCGAGCCATTGCCCGCGTCGCGGGAACTGGTGCTGGCGCGCGCCGGCGACGACACTTCCTCCCTTCTCAGTCTCGAGCTCAAGGACCGGCACGATGCGTAATGCGCCGCAAAATCTGCAGCTGACCAGTCACGGGGAATTGCAACACCTGCTTACCATCGACGGTTTGCCGCGCGAAATTCTCACCAGGATCCTCGATACCGCCGCGCCTTTCACCGAAGTCGCCGAGCGCGAGGTGAAGAAGCTCCCCTTGCTTCGGGGCAAGAGCGTCTTCAACCTGTTCTTCGAGAATTCCACGCGTACCCGCACCACTTTCGAGATCGCCGCCAAACGTCTTTCCGCCGACGTCATCAATCTCAACATCAACACTTCCAGCACTACCAAGGGCGAAACCCTGCTCGATACCGTGGATAACCTGGTGGCCATGCAGGCCGACATGTTCGTGGTGCGCCATGCATCGAGCGGCGCCCCCCACCTGATCGCCGGGCATCTGGCCAACATCGGCAACCAGCATATTCACGTGATCAATGCCGGCGACGGCCGCCATGCGCACCCGACGCAAGGGCTCCTCGACATGTACACGATCCGCTACTACAAGAAGGACTTCAGCCAATTGACCGTGGCCATCGTCGGGGACATTCTCCACTCGCGCGTGGCGCGTTCGCAGATCCACGCCCTGATCACGCTGGGCGTGCCGGAAGTGCGCGTGATCGCGCCCAAGACCCTCTTGCCTTCCGGCGTCGAACGGCTCGGTGTGCGGGTCTTTCACGACATGCTCGAAGGCCTGCGCGGCGCCGACGTGGTGATGACCCTGCGCCTGCAAAATGAACGCATGCAGGGCGCGCTGCTGCCCAGCCCGCAGGAGTTCTACAAGTCCTACGGCCTGACACCGGAGAAGTTGCGGCAAGCCAAGCCGGATGCAATCGTCATGCACCCCGGACCGATGAACCGCGGCGTCGAGATCGATTCGGTCGTGGCCGATGGCGCCCATGCGGTGATCCTGCCCCAGGTCACCTTCGGCATTGCCGTGCGCATGGCGGTGATGAGCATGCTGGCGGGAGGCTGAGACAGCAATGAAAATCCATATCCAGAACGGACGCGTGATTGACCCGGCCAACGGCATCGACCGGATGGCAGATGTTTTCATCGCCAGGGGGCGCATCATCGGCGTCGGTTCCGCGCCCCCGGATTTTGAAACCAGCGGCACCATCGATGCGACCGGTTGTGTGGTCTGCCCGGGCCTGGTCGACCTGTCCGCGCGCTTGCGCGAGCCGGGGTACGAATACCGCGCCACTCTCGAGTCGGAAATGGCCGCGGCCGCTGCGGGAGGCGTCACCAGCCTGGCGATTCCGCCTGACACCGATCCGCCGCTGGACGAGCCCGGACTGGTGGAGATGCTCAAGCATCGGGCACGCCTGCCGGAATTTGCCCATGTCTATCCGGTCGGTGCCCTGACGCTCAAGCTGGGCGGCGAACAACTCACCGAGATGGCCGAACTTGCCGAGGCCGGCTGCATCGCTTTCGGCCAGGCCAACACCGCCATCGTCGACACCCAGGTACTGTTACGGGCCATGCAGTACGCCGCCACCTTCGCCTTTCCGGTATGGCTGCAGGCGCAGGACCCTTTCCTGGCGAGGAAGGGCGTCGCCCACGACGGGGAGGTGGCCACACGGCTCGGCCTGACGGGCATCCCGGTGGCCGCCGAGACCATCGCGCTGACGACCATCCTGCAACTGGCCCGGGAGACCGGCGCCAAAGTGCATCTGACCCGCATTTCCAGCGCCGCCGGCCTCGAAATCATCGCCGCGGCGCGGCGCTCCGGCATTCCCGTGACCTGCGACGTTTCCATCCATCATCTGCACCTTTGGGAGCGCGCCATCGGCAATTTCAATCCGCACGCCCGCCTCTCCCCGCCGCTGCGCGCCAGGTCGGACCGCGACGCGCTGCGTCGCGGACTGGCCGACGGCACGATCAACGCACTATGCTCGGACCATACCCCGGTCGATGACGATGCCAAACAGATTCCGTTCGACGACGCCGAACCCGGCGCCACCGGCCTGGAGCTGCTGTTGCCGCTGACGCTGAAATGGGCCGCGGAGATGAAATTGCCGCTGTCGCAGGCGCTTTCCCGTGTCACCTGCGCGCCCGCGCGCATCCTCGCCATCGAGGCCGGCACCTTGTCGCCCGGCGCGCCGGCCGACGTCTGCGTCTTCGACCCGCAGGCGGGTTTCCATGTCAGCCGCGAATCGATTCGCAGCCAGGGCAAGAACACGCCCTTCATCGGCGCTGAATTGCCTGGTCGCGTGCGCTACACCCTGATCGACGGATATCTGGCTTATTCAATGGCGTTCGCCTGAACGCTGCAGCGGATGATGGTCGGGTCCGAGACGGTCGTCGACCGTTACCAGAGCCTGATGAATGCCGGTGTGCCCATTCCGCCGTTTATCGAAACGCTGACCGGCATCGGAAACCGGATGGCCCGGCAGGCGCCGGACGCTGCCAGGGTCAGGATCGAATTCGCCGAATTTGTTGGCGAGATTCCGCTGGTTGCGCACAATGCTTCCTTCGACGCGAAATTTCTGCAAGCTGAACTACAACGCGTCGGGCGGCCGCAGAGTTCGAAGATGCTCTGCTCGATGCGGTTGGCGCGGCGGATTTACCCGAATGCGCCCAATCACCAGTTGGCAACGCTGGTGCGTCATGCTCGCGTCGCCGAAACCGGCGCCTACCACCGGGCGATGGCCGACGCGGAGATGACGGCAGGCCTGTGGCTGAAGATGCGCCCAGAGCTGAAAGCAACCTTCCGCCTGGAAAGCGTGCCGTTGGACCTGTTGCAGCTAATCCAAAGCGCGCCGTGCCAAGGGTGAAGGCCTGTGCGGCAGCCTAGCGCCGGTTCGCTCCAACATCCGCCAAGAATCGATAGACAGGCGTGGTGACACTTTCCAAAAGTTGTTGCGTTGTGGTCGAAAGTGCGCCTAACATCGGACCCGGCCGAGCGACGCAAACTTGCGCGCCTCTGCGTTTCGGATTCAACGCCGGGCATGCGTTCGAGTTTGGTCATCCACCCAATCGACATCCGTCGCGCGGGGATCTGTCCTAGAGGAGATGCAATCATGGTGAGAAATCTCATGGCTATTCTGGCTCTCGTACTCGTTGTAGGCAATCCTGCGATGGCGCAGCGTGCGACCTGCACTGCTGCCTTCAATGCCGCCAGTGGTGCTCTCACGATTGATGCCGTTCTTGTTGGAAGTGCCAATTATTTGACAAAACTTTCGCTGGTCAATGGGAACGCGCTGGTCTTCAATTTGGACAGTATCGCTCAAACAGGCAGCGGCTGCTATGACCCCGCCGGATTCGACGGCAGTACTCTCAGCATCCCCGATTTGCGCGTTGGTACTGACTATTACAATGGCAAGCTGAAATTGAGCGTTTCCGGGACCGCCTACCAATTTGCGGTGATATCCGGCAGCAAGAACCCCCGCCTGATTCCGGACCCCGGAATCAGGGTTGCGAAGGCCAGCAATCCGTTTGCTACCGTCGACAGTGACGGTGTCGCCTATTTGGGCTATTCGGATCGGGGGGGCAGCAATAGCACCAAATATCAATCGGCCAGTGATGGTCTGACTTTCGCCAATCCAACGGTTGTAACCTATTTCAATCGGTCGGTAGACTCTCGCAAGACACTGATGCCGGATGGCAAGACCTGGCGTTTGTATCAATACGATTTGTCCACCAAACTAATGACCAGTTACAGTTCAACGGACGGCAACAGCTTTACTGCTGACACCGGCACGCGCTATTCCCCCGTCAGCGCCGACAACGGCAGCACGGGCGTCTATGACAGCTACGTCGCCGCTGATGGTTCGGTGATTCTGATCTATGTCGGCGACTTGATGGGCAAGAACAATCTTCGCATGGCACGTTCGACCGACAATGGCCTGAGCTTCACCTACCTCAAAGGGAATGTTCTGGGCGATGACGAGGCCGGTGGTGTTTCGTTCATAGACAACAAGACCCTGCTGTTGGCGGATGGTCGGCGTCGCATGGTGACCATGCGTAGGAACGAAATTCACAGCTTCATCAGCGGTGATGGCATCAGTTATACGCGCGAGCTTGGAGTGCGTCTGACGACGGCAGATTTTGCCGGTGTCGGCGTCACCATTTATTCACTCAACGACCCAGTGATGGTGCGTACGAAGGAAGGAAAGTACCGCGTGTACGTCGCTGCCTCGACCGCAACTGGCGCGGATGAGGGCCCTGGTAACAGCAACTGGGCGATTGTGAGCGCTCTTTGGAACGATTGAGCATAGACATTTCGGACTTGGATCCAGGTCGCCGGACGGATCTTCAGCGGGGCGCCATGCAGGCCGGCTTGGCGGTACACAGTTACCGCTCGATGGGAGTGACCGCTGACCGAAAGGCTGACGCCGACGCGCTCCGCGGCAGTTCAACAACCCGCGCCGCCGCCAACCGCGGATGATGGTCGGGTCCGAGACGGTCGTCGTCATCGATTTTGAAACCACCGGGCGGTCCCCCGAGCAAGGTGCGCGGGCAACCGAAGTGGCGGCGGTGGTGGTTTCCAACGGAGCGATCGTCGACCGTTACCAGAGCCTGATGAATGCCGGGGTGCCCATTCCACCGTTTATCGAAACGCTGACCGGCATCAGCAACCGGATGATCCGGCAGGCGCCGGACGCTGCGAGGGTCATGATCGAGCTCGCCGACTTTATCGGCGAGATTCCGCTGGTTGCGCACAACGCTTCCTTCGATGCCAAGTTCCTGCAAGCCGAGCTCCAGCGGATCGGGCGGCCGCAGCGGTCGAAGATGCTCTGCTCGATGCGGCTGGCGCGGCGGATCTACCCGAATGCACCGAATCACCAGTTGGCGACGCTGGTGCGTCATGCTCGCATCGCCGAAACCGGCGCCTACCACCGGGCGATGGCCGACGCGGAGATGACGGCAGGCCTGTGGCTGAAGATGCATGCGGAACTGGAAAGTTCCTTCAACCTGCCGAGCGTGCCTCTGGCGCTGCTGGAGCAGATCCAGCGCGCGCCATGCAACGGACTTCGAGCTTGCGTCGAAGCCTATCGGCGGTCCAGCTCAATGCAATAGCGGACGGGCTCCGGCAACCCATTCGAGTCCGCCCGGAATTGGCAAAAGACCGCGCTATGGAAGGATTCGGAATTCGCGCATTCGGCCACTTTCTGCCGTTCAATTAAGGGAGCCAATTACGATTGCAATGCAATCATTATTTCGGTAGACTGCTATCAATGATTGCAACTAGGGAGATCGCTGTGGCTACCAATCTTGTAGTTCGGAATGTTGATGAAGAAGTTGCCTTGGCGCTAAAGCAACTTGCTGCAGCTAATGGAAGAAGCGCGGAAGCAGAGCATCGTGAGATTCTAAGAGCAGTTCTACATCGTCCGAAGCGACGATCTGTTGCCGAGGTTCTGGCGAGTATGCCAAATGTTGGTGAAGATTCTGACTTCGATTGCCGAAACCGGTAAGGCCCGGCATGTACTTGGTAGACACGAATGTCGTCAGTGATGCCCGCAAGGGGGAAAAGGCGAATCCCGGCGTTCAGCAATTCTTTCAGACCATCGACGCAGCAGATCTATATCTTTCTGTGCAAACAATCGGTGAAATTCGGAGAGGACTTGAGAATATCCGGCATCGCGGCGACAAACTCCAAACCAAGAAGCTTGAAAAATGGCTTGACCTAGTCGCGACTAGCTACGCTGACAGGATATTGGGGTTCGATGAGGAATGCGCTCAAGTTTGGGGTAGATTGATGTCGCCACATCACCAGCATCCAATTGACAAACAGATTGCTGCGATTGCATTGATTCACGACCTGACAGTCGTAACTCGGAACGTTAGCGATTTTCGTGGAACAGGTGTGAGACTCAAAAATCCGTTTGTCTAAGCATCGACGCAGGAGCGCGATGTTCTTCGGTGGAACGCAACGAAATCGATATCGTGAATTGGAAAGAATGCAAATAGTCCCGGCCATCGCGGAGGGGTAACCACGGGTAGCGCGGTCAGCATTGCTAAATCGAGAGTTTGCGCCGTACCGTCTCGGCCTCCACACCTTCGATGCGCACACGTTTGGCCCGTGACGTAGCGCCGCCGACCAACTCGATGCTGCTCCTGCCAATGCCCAGCGTCTCGGCGAGAAAGCCGATCAGACAATCATTGGCCTTGCCATCCACCGGCGGCGCGGCGAGGCGGATCTTCAGCGCCTCGCCATGCAACCCGGCAATCGCGGTCTTGCGGGCGCCCGGCTGGATATGCAGCGACAGCACCCAGACGGAGCCGTCGCCGCGCAGCCAGGGTTCGCTCATCCGAGGAACAGGGGAAACAACGAGCGCTGCGCCGATGCCAATACGGTCAGCAGAATCTGGAGTAGCAGCAGCAACGCCAGCGGCGACAGATCGACGCCGCCTATAAGCGGTATCACGCGCCGCAGGGGGCGCAGGAAAGGTCGTGCAATGGCGTCGAAAATCGGCGCCAGCGGCGCATAAGGATTGACCCATGACAGCAGCGCCGAGACGATGACCACGCCGATCAGCAGATAGATGGCTATCCGCACGACCGCGAACACCGCGACCACCGCCACCCAGCCGATGGCGGTCAACATGAAGCCGCCGGAACCGCTGAACAGCATCATCAACGCATGCAACAACGCCTGTGTCAGCCAGGCCAGCGTGAGGCTCGGCAGATCCCAGCCGAAGGCGCTGGGGATCAAGCGCCGGGCCGGTTTCACGGCCCAGTCGGTGACGGCAAAGATGAACTCTCCCAGGGGATTGCGAAACGGCGCCCGCGCCCATTGCATGAAGCATCGGGCCAGCAGGGCCAGGGTGAAGAAGCCGAAGATCCAGTCGAGGATCTGATACAGCAATTGGGCGAACATGGTTTGGGACTCCTAAGCCGGCTGAAGCCGGAGCCAGACAGGGGTGCTCCGTGAGGCCGGAAGACCTAAGTGTACGAACAAGGGGAGACCCTCCCCTTGTATATCCCCCAGGAACCGGTACTCCGAAGAAATCTGCCCAGAAAATGTGACCTGATTAGCCACAATGTTCAGCCAGGATCCATCTCCCTCCCCTTCAAGGGGAGGGCTGGGGTGGGGATGGGGCGGTACGGCGATGTTGGCTGCGTCGCGATACCCCATCCCCCCCTCCAACTCCCCTCTTGAAGGGGGAGAGAAGAGTTGGCGCACGTTTCGGCTGGGTAGCTGAACTTCATGGCTAATCAGAAAATGTGAAGAGTTGGCGCATAGGTAACTAATCCATGCCGATCTCGTCGCCGAGTTCGCGCCCGCGTTCCGCAGCAGCCTTGACACCGCGCAGAATGGCTTCATGAATGCCACTGGCCGCAAATGAATTGAGTGCCGCCTCGGTGGTGCCCCCCTTGGAAGTGACGCGCTCGCGCAGCACCGAAACGTTTTCGGGGGTTTGTTCAGCCAGCTTTGCCGCCCCGACGAACGTCTCAATGGCCAGGACGCGCGCGGCACTGGGGTTGAAACCGAGCGTCTGCGCGGCCTGTTGCAGCGCCTCGATGAAATAGAAAACATACGCCGGACCGCTGCCGGAGACCGCCGTCACCGCATCCATTTGCGCTTCGTCGGCGACCCATAGCGTATTGCCGACGGCGCGCAGGATCTTCTCTGCCGTCTCGCGTCCTTCATGGTCCACCGCCGGATCGGCATACAGCCCGGTGATGCCGGCGCCGATCACGGCGGGGGTGTTCGGCATGCAGCGCACCAGTTGATGGTAGCCGCCCAGCCAGCGCGACATGTCCGCCAGCCGCACTCCCGCGGCAATGCTGACGACAAGCTGGCTGGTCAATTGCTCCCTGAAAGCTCCCGCCACCGGTGCCAGCGCGTTGCGGGCCTGCTGCGGCTTGACCGCCAGCACCAGGATTTCACAGCTCATCGCCGACTTGTCGATTTCCGCGCAACAGCGCACGCCGAAAGTCTCGGTGAGATTGTCGCGCAGCGCCTCGATCGGTTCGACCACCTGCATCGCGGCGGCGGAATAATGCTGCTTGCGCAAGCCGCCGATAAGGGCGGTGGCCATGTTGCCGCCGCCGAGGAAGGTAATTTTCATGCGAGTCCTTTCGTGGGTCGTGGCCCAAAGATTGCCGTGCCGAGGCGCACGATGGTTGCGCCCTCGGCGATGGCGATTTCGAAATCGTCGGACATGCCCATGGACAGCACGTCCAGTTGCAAGCCGTCGCGATTCAACTGCGCCAGCAGTTCGCGCAGCAGGGCGAAACGGCGGCGCAACAGCTCGACATCGTCACTCGCTTCGGGAATCGCCATCAAGCCGCGCAGGCGCAGCCTTGGCAGTCTCTCTACCGCGCGTGCCAGTGCCGCCGTCTCCGCGGGTGCGCCGCCGCCTTTGCTGTCCTCCCCGCTGACATTGACTTGCAGACAGACCTGCAGCGGCGGCGCTCCCGCCGGGCGTTGGGCGGACAAGCGCTCGGCGATTTTCACCCGGTCGAGACTATGCACCCAGTCGAAATGCTCGGCCACTTCTCGTGTCTTGTTGCTTTGCAGCGGGCCGATGAAGTGCCACTCGAGATCAAGATCATCCAGCGCATGGATCTTTGCCACGCCTTCCTGGACATAGTTTTCGCCAAAGGCCCGTTGCCCGGCGGTGAAGGCTGCACGTACACTGGCGGCCGGCCAGCTTTTGGAAACTGCCAGCAGACGCGCCGCGCCGGCATCGCGTCCGGCGGACCGGGCGGCCGCCTGGATACGGCTTTTCACGGCTTGCAAGTTGGCGGAAATTGTTGTCATAATGTCCGGACAGTATACCGCGCCTGCCTATTAAGCCCACCCAACTCAGCGTCAGGACAACTCACCCATGGATATCACCGAACTGCTTGCCTTCGTGGTCAAGAACAAGGCTTCCGACCTGCACCTGTCCGCAGGGCTGCCGCCGATGATCCGGGTCCATGGCGACATCCGCCGCATCAACCTGCCGGCTATGGAGCACAAGGACGTGCACGCGATGATCTACGACATCATGAATGACGGTCAGCGCAAGCACTACGAAGAAAACCTCGAGCTCGACTTCTCCTTCGCGATTCCGGAACTGGCCCGTTTCCGCGTCAATGCCTATGTCCAGCATCGCGGCGCGGCCGCAGTGCTGCGTACTATCCCCTCGAAAATAATGTCGCTCGAGCAACTCAACTGCCCGAAAATCTTTGCCGAAATCGCCAAGACTCCGCGCGGCCTGGTACTGGTGACCGGCCCGACCGGTTCGGGAAAATCCACCACCCTGGCGGCGATGGTCAATGACGTCAACGAAAACGATTACGGCCATATCCTTACGGTTGAGGACCCGATCGAATTCGTCCATGAATCGAAGAAATGCCTGATCAACCAGCGCGAGGTCGGCCCGCACACGCTGTCGTTCGCCAACGCGCTGCGCTCGGCCCTGCGGGAGGATCCGGACGTGATCCTGGTTGGCGAAATGCGCGACCTGGAAACCATCCGCCTGGCCATGTCGGCTGCCGAAACCGGTCACCTGGTGTTCGGCACGCTGCATACTTCGTCGGCGGCCAAGACCGTCGACCGCATCATCGACGTCTTCCCCGGCGACGAAAAGGAGATGGTCCGCGCCATGCTGTCCGAATCCTTGCGCGCGGTAATCTCCCAGAACCTGCTGAAAACCAAGGATGGCTCGGGCAGGGTGGCGGCGCACGAAATCATGATCGGCACGCCGGCGATCCGCAACCTGATCCGTGAGGCCAAGATTGCCCAGATGTATTCGGCGATTCAGACCGGTCAGAACATGGGCATGCAGACGCTCGACCAGAACCTCACCGACCTGGTGCGGCGCAACATCGTGTCTTCCGGAGAAGCCCGCTCCAAGGCCGCCAACAAAGATAGCTTCGCCGCGTGACCCCGCAACCCTGATCGAGGAAATTCCATGGAACGCGACGAAGGCCTGAAATTCATGTACCAGTTGCTGAGCATGATGCTTAGCAAGAAGGGGTCGGATTTGTTCATTACCGCCGGTTTTCCGCCGGCGATGAAAGTCGACGGCAAGATGACGCCGGTGACGCAACAGGCGTTGACCGCGCAGCATACCCAGGAACTGGCTCGTGCCATCATGAACGACAAGCAGGCGGCGGAATTCGAGGCGACCAAGGAATGCAACTTCGCCATCAACCCCGCCGGTATCGGCCGCTTCCGCGTCAACGCCTTTGTGCAGCAAAGCAATACCGGCATCGTCCTGCGAACCATTACCACTGCGATTCCCAAGCTCGACGACCTCAAGCTGCCGCCGGTACTGAAGGACATTGCGATGACCAAGCGCGGCCTGGTGCTGTTCGTCGGCGGCACCGGATCCGGCAAGTCGACCTCGCTGGCGGCCATGATCGGCCATCGCAACGAGAATAGTTACGGTCACATCATCACCATCGAGGATCCCGTTGAATACGTCCATCCTCACATCAACTGCCTCATCACCCAGCGCGAGGTCGGCGTGGATACCGCATCTTGGGAAGCGGCGCTGAAGAACACCCTGCGCCAGGCGCCGGACGTGATCCTGATCGGCGAGATCCGCGATCGCGAAGTCATGGAGCACGCCATCGCCTTCGCCGAAACCGGCCATCTGGCGCTCGGTACGCTGCACGCCAACAGCGCCAACCAGGCCCTGGACCGGATCATCAACTTCTTCCCCGAGGAGCGCCGCCAGCAGTTGCTGATGGACCTCTCGCTGAACCTGCGCGCGCTGGTGGCGCAGCGCCTGATTCCGCTCAAGGAAGGCAAGGGGCGTGCGGCGGCCATCGAAGTCATGCTGAATTCCCCGCTGATCTCCGACCTGATTTTCAAGGGTGAAGTGCATGGCATCAAGGAAATCATGAAGAAATCCAAGGAACTCGGCATGCAGACCTTCGACATGTGCCTGTTCGACCTATACGAGGATGGCCGCATCAGCTACGAAGACGCGCTGCGCAATGCCGATTCGGTCAATGATCTGCGCCTGCAGGTCAAGCTGCACGGCAAGGAATCCAAGGACCGCGACATGAATGCGGGGATACAACACCTCGATATCGTCTGAGTCGGATGCATGAGCGTCAGCTGAAACCGCTCGGGCGGCGTAGATAACCCAGTGCGCGCCTGGTCAATACGTACCTATCTCCTGCTGCTTGTCCTGGCAGTGTCCCTGCCGCTCCTGGCGGTGGTCGGACTGAGTATCCATTCGGACCGGCAACAGACCATAGAGCATGCCAAGACTTCGCTGCGCACGCTGACGCTGACGATGGTCAGCAACACCGGCGGCAGGATCGCGCACGCCCGCGCAATCCTCGAGCGTCTTGCGGTTCGTCCCCTGGTCATGCAAGTCGACCCGCGCCACTGCGACCCGGCGCTGCAGGATTCGCATAGTCTGAATCCGGGGTATGCCAATATCGGCTATTCCAACCTCGAGGGGAAAGTGATCTGCTCGGCGCTGCCGCAACCCGGCAGCGGGCCCGCCGATATCGGCAAATCGCAGTGGTATCAGAAATTTCGCACGCAAGGAGGCTTCCGAGTGGGCGAGCCGTATTTCGGTCCGATTTCCCGCAAGTGGGTGTCCGTCCTCAGCGTGCCGATCCGAAACCAGCGCCGTGAAATGGTCGGGTCGCTGCACTTGCCACTTGATCTGGCGGCGTTCGATCCCGGCATACCCGCTCAATCTCTTTCCGCCGAGAGTCGCTACGGCTTCTTGAGCGAAGACGGAACCCTGGTCTGGCGCAACCGCGATCCCGAGAATTTGATTGGCACCCGACCGAGCTCGGACGCCGCGCTGCAGATGCTCGCAGTACACAATGGGGAGTTCGAGAGTCGCGCGACGGACGGCGTGACGCGATTCTATTCCGTGGTGTCGATGCCGGAAACCGGCTGGCTTGCCTACGTCGGCGTGCCGGCGTCGGAGATCTATGACGCCGCCAGGCAGCGCGCCTTTGCTGCCGCGATCCTGGCGTTGGCCGGGATCGCCCTGATGATCGTATTTGCGCTTGCCGTCGCGCGGCGCATCGCTGGGCCGGTGGCCAGGCTGGAAAGTGCCGCACGCGCCGTGCACAACGGCGAGCCTGGTGCTCGGGCGGTGCCGGGCGGTCCGCGCGAAGTCGCCGCGGTGGCGCAGGAACTCAACTCCATGATCGACGCCCAGCAACGCGGTGAAGAGCAACTCAAGGCGTTCATGGAGAATAGCGCCGTCATCGCATGGCTGAAGGATGACGCGGGACGCTACGTCTATGCCAGCGCCAACTACCTGCGACGCTTCGCGCTCGACCGAGACGCAATTATCGGCAAGACCGCACCCGAGATATGGCCTCAGGAAATGGCCGACGGAATCCGCAGCAACGACCGGCTCCTGCTCGAGCAGGGCGGCTCGATTGAACTCGAACAGGCGGTGGCCAATCCCGACGGCAGCCTATCCTGGTGGCTGAGCAACAAGTTCCTGTTCCGGGGTTCCGACGGAAAGCGTCTGATCGGCGGGCTGGCTGTCGACATTACCGAGCGCAAACAGGCCGAGGCGACGTTGCAACAACGGGAAAAGCAGTTCAAGTCCTTGTCCACCATGTCCTCCGACTGGTTCTGGCAACAGGACGAAAAGTTTCGCTTCACGGAGTTTTCCGGCGCCTTTGCCAGCGACTTCACGCCGCCGGCGAATTCAATCGGCAAGACCCGCTGGGAACTCAACGTCGACCTGCCGCCCGATCAATGGGTGGCGCACCGCGCCATCCTGAATGCCCATCTGCCTTTCAAAAACTTCGAATATCCCATCTCGGATGGCAAGGGCGAGACGCGCTGGTACAGCATCAGCGGCGAGCCGCTGTTTGATGAAACCGGCCGCTTCAGCGGATATCACGGCACCGGGCAAAACATCACCGATCTAAAGCGCGCCGAACGAGATCTGCGCGTCGCCGCGGCATCCTTCGAGTCGCAGGAAGGAATCGTGATCACCGATGCGGACAATGTGATCCTGCGAGTCAACCACGCGTTCACCGAAATCACCGGCTACACGGCCGAAGAGGCGGTCGGCCAGACGCCGCGGCTGCTAGCGTCGGGCCGCCACGACAAGGCCTTTTTTGCCCAGATGTGGGAGAGTATCCAGCGCACCGGGGGCTGGCAGGGTGAAATCTGGGACAAACGCAAGAATGGCGAGATCTATCCGCAATGGCTCACTATCAGCGCGGTGAAAGCCGATCATGGCGGCGTGACCCACTACGTCGGCACGCAGACCGACATCACCGCGCGCAAACTGGCGGAAGCAGAAATCAGCCATCTGGCCTTCTATGATTCGCTGACCCAGTTGCCCAATCGTCGCCTGCTGCTGGACCGACTCGGCCAGGGGCTGGCTTCCAGCGCGCGCAGCGGGCACCATGGGGTGCTGCTGTATATCGACCTGGACAATTTCAAGACGCTCAACGACACGCTCGGCCATGACATGGGCGACCTGCTCCTGCAACAGGTCGCGCAACGGCTCGCCTCCTGCGTTCGCGAGGGCGATACGGTGGCGCGCCTGGGTGGCGACGAGTTCGTGGTGATGCTCGAAGGCCTGAGTGAGAATCCCGAGGAAGCAGCGAACCAGACCGAAGCCGCGGGTGAAAAGATCCTTGCCTGCCTGGTTCAGCCTTACCTGCTCGACAGCATTGAAAACCGCAGTACCCCCAGCATCGGCGTCACCCTTTTCAGCAGCCACCAGAACTCCATCGAGGAACTGCTGAAACAGGCCGATCTGGCGATGTACCAGTCCAAGGCAGCCGGACGCAACACGCTGCGCTTTTTCGATCCGCAGATGCAGGCCGTCGTGGCGGAACGTGCGGCCCTGGAGGTCGACTTGCGTGAGGCCCTGGCGCGACAGCAGTTCATCCTTCACTACCAGGCGCAGGTTGTCGGTGACGGCCGGCTAACGGGCGCCGAGGTGCTGGTGCGCTGGCAGCATCCGTTGCGGGGTCTGGTGGCTCCTCTTGAGTTCATTCCGCTGGCCGAGGAAACTGGCCTGATACTGCCACTGGGTCACTGGATACTTGCGACCGCCTGCGCCCAACTGGCGCTATGGGCCGCCCGACGCGACACGGAACATCTTTGTCTGGCGGTGAATGTCAGTGCCAAGCAGTTGCACCAGGATGATTTTGTGGATCGCGTATTGGGCATAATTGCCAGCACCGGTGCGAATCCGATGAGACTGAAACTCGAACTGACCGAGAGTCTGCTGGTATCCAATGTGGAAACTACCATCGCCAAGATGAGTGCGCTGAAAACGCACGGCGTGGGATTTTCGCTGGATGATTTCGGGACCGGCTATTCTTCGCTGGCGTATTTGAAGCGACTGCCGCTGGAGCTACTGAAAATCGATCGAGGCTTCGTCCGCGACATTCTGGTCGACCAGAATGATGCGGCGATTTCGAAGACCATCGTGGCACTGGCCAGGAGCCTGGGAATTGCCGTCATCGCGGAGGGAGTTGAAACCCAGGCGCAGCGTGACTTCCTGGCGAGCTCCGGTTGCCATGCGTATCAGGGCTATTTGTTCAGCCGACCGCTACCGCTGGACGCGTTCGAGGAATTTTTGAGGCGCGCTTGATGTAGCCGACCATTTGCTACTCCCCGATTCGACCATAAGCGCGCCGCCCAAGCGGCTACAATTACAATCCTTACCCTGAAACGATCAGGACGAAACCGCCATGCCCTACATACGCCCCCTGAAACTTGAGGAGATAGTCGATCCCGACCTGCAGCAACGCCTGGGGGAATATCAGCGGATACGCAAATTCATCCCCAACAGCGTCAAGACCATGGCGCGTCGCCCGAATATCGCCAAGCGCTTTGCCGATCTCAACAAGGCGATTCTCTATGAGGGAACGGTCTGCGAGGAACTCAAGATGCTGGTTTCCCTGGCGTCCAGTTATGCGGCGGGGTGCCGCTATTGCCAGTCGCACATGGCGAATCTCTCCAGCATCTATGAGGCATCTGACGAAAAGATCGCCGCCCTCTGGGACTTCGAGCGCAGCCCCTTGTTCAGCGCGGCGGAAAGAGCCGCCATCACCCTCGCGATGAAGGCCGGCCGCCTGCCCAACGAAGCGTCCCAGGAGGATTTCGACGAACTGGCCAGGCATTTCGACGAAGGCCAGATCGTCGAGATCGTCGCCGCCATCGCCCTGTTCGGCTACCTGAATCGCTGGAATGACACCATGGCGACGGAACTTGAATCCTATCCGAAGGAAGTCGCCCAGCGCACCATCGGTTCGACCGGCTGGACTCCCGGCAAGCACGGCTGATCTGTCGCGGCAAGACCATCGATGACAATTCTGCTGGTCGGGATCGGCGCTCTTGGACTCGTGCTCGGCCTGTTCTATCTGAAAGACCATCTCAGGCGACCGACACTGGCGCGAATCGCCCACAGCGAGCCGATCATGCGAGTAGCCGTGGTTGCGGCCGCGCTGATCGTCATCGGCCTCCTGCTGGTGGTTAACCAGCTGTTGGGCGCCTGACGAGCCATCGCCACGACGCTTCAGGTCGTTTCGCCCGGTGGCCGATGGGGGCGGTCGCCGACATCCGCAGAGCATCCCCTCAATGCCAGCCTTTCGAGGAATGCTCGGAATCGAATTGATCGCGGTCGCGGGCAAACAGGGCCGCAAGTTCATCTCGGCCGACCTTGGCAGCCGAGACGCGACTCGCTTCGTCCTTGAAGACCGGGATGAGCGCTTCCATGGCACTGATGTTGTGGCGGCGGAACAGGTTAGCCATGTCGCGCGCCCGAAAACGATCAATCCCCAGCAGTTCGAGGGTATGCCGTCCGGCCTTGATTGCCGCTTCAAAAGTTTCGCGCTCGACGACTTCGACGCCACGTGATCGCAGCTCGACGAAGTGGGTCACGTTGCGGGCGCGGGCTATCATCTTCAGCTTGGGGAAATGTTCAATCACGCTGTCAGTCAGCAACAGGCTATCCTCGACATCATCGATTGCATTGACGATCAGCGTGGCCTGCGCAGCACCCGCAGCGTGCAAGAGATCGACGCGCGCCGCATCGCCATAAAAAACCTTATAGCCGAACTTGCGCAACATTTCGATTTGATCCGGGTCGTGATCCAGCACCACTGCGTTGATGCCGTTGGCAAACAACAGGCGGCCGATGATCTGGCCGAAGCGGCCGAATCCGGCGATGATCACGCGTGCCTCTTTTTCGTCGATCGCGTCGGCCGGGTCTTTGCTCCCGCCGGCGCATTCGCTGCGCGCGCTCCACCAATCGTGCAGCAGCAGCAACAAGGGCGTGGTCGCCATTGACAGCGCAACGGTCATATTGAGCAAGGCGGCCCACTCTGCCGACAGCAGGTCGACTGTGTGCGCGGCGCCGAATACCACGAAACCGAATTCGCCGCCCTGGGAAAGCAGAATCGCAAACAGCCAGCGCTGGCGGGCAGTTACGCCGATGATGCGGGCGGTAAGCCACAGCGTGGCGAGCTTCAGCGCAAGCAGACCCGCCAATAGCAACCCCACCTGGCTGGGTTGGCTCGCCAGCAGCCCGAAGTCAATCGTCATGCCCACTGAAATGAAGAACAGCCCCAGCAGCAGGCCCTTGAACGGCTCGATGTCGGTCTCGAGGGCATGGCGGTATTCGGAGCTGGCCAGCAGCACCCCGGCGAGAAACGCCCCCAGGCCCATCGACAGGCCGACCAGCGACATGATCTGCGCTATGCCGATCACCAGCAGCAAGGCGAAGGCGGTGAACACCTCGCGCAGGTTGGTTCGGGCCACCAGGCGCAGCAACGGTCGCGTAAAATAAAGGCCGATGATGATCACCGCGGCGATCGCGCCGAAGGCCTTCGCCGGCGCGATCCAGGGCGGCTCGTGAGCGCCCGCTACGTCCAGTGCCGCCGCGCCCAGGAGCGGAATGATGGCGAGCAGGGGAATAGCCGCAATATCCTGAAACAGCAGAACCGCGAAGCTTGCCTGGCCGGTCGGTGTCGGCAGGAAGTTGCGCTCGTTCATGGTGGCTATCGCAATCGCTGTCGATGACAGCCCCAAGGCCAGTCCCGCCACCAGTGCCACTTTCCAGTTCATTCCCAGCGTCGCGGCGCCGAGCGCCAGTGCCATGCCGGTCACCCCCAACTGCAACGCGCCGCCGCCAAAGACGCTCTTGCGCATCTCGATCAGGCGCCTGGGCTCGAGCTCCAGCCCGATCACAAACAGCATCAGCACTACGCCGAATTCGGAGAAGTGCATGATGGACTCGACGTCGGAGACAAACTGCAGCCCCCACGGCCCGATGGCGGCGCCAGCTATCAGATAGCCCAACACCGCACCGAGCTTGAAGCGCTGCGCGATGGGTACGCAGATGACGGCGGCGGCAAGATAGATCAGGGCATCGCCCAACATC
>Ga0163199_1000927_pt1 | contig 18289 bp, 19 predicted proteins | sample PL_2010_150m_FD_113537 | JGI IMG/M metagenome (GOLD analysis project Ga0163199, IMG submission 113537) | Freshwater microbial communities from Powell Lake, British Columbia, Canada to study Microbial Dark Matter (Phase II) - PL_2010_150m | ecosystem: Environmental > Aquatic > Freshwater > Lake ...
ACCTGGTGCCGTCCCCGCTGCCCGATATCCGCCACCTGGCCCTGGCCACGCCGGGGGTGGGGTTGGACCAAACGCAGCCTCCAGTTGCCATTTCCATCGACACCGACGACCTGGACCTGGTGGCAGGCCAAGACTGGAGCCTGGAGGATTGCCAACCCCCGCCCCTGCTGGAGGTGCTGCCAGATATCGATGACCTGGATCTGGCTACCCCAGGGGGTGATTTGGATACAACGCCCCCCCCGCCCGCAGCCCTTATCGATACTGGCGCCTTGGATATCGTGACAGCGCGGGATTGGACCCTGGAGGACTGCCAGCATCCTCCCCTGCCAACCGTGCTACCGGACATCAGCAGTCAAGAGCTCGAAGAACCCCAACCGGAGCCGACGGGCAGCGATGCCGCCGCGGACTGGTGAGGACATCAGTATGACATATGACTCCCTGATCATCGGCGCCGGCATCAGCGGCCTAGGGTTTGCCCATCTGTGCAGTCGGCGCAGCTTGCGTACCCTGGTGTTGGAGGGGACCGCACGGGTAGGGGGCTGCATCGCCAGTCATGGCTTTCCCGGGACCAATGGGTTTTGGGTAGAGGCGGGCGCCCACACCTGTTACAACTCCTACGGACACCTGCTCGATATCGTTGCCGACCTGGGCCTGACACCGCAACTCACCGCAAAGGCCAAGGTAAACTTCAAGCTGCTCTACCGAGGCCATCTGCGCTCAGTGCTGTCGCGCCTGCACCCCCTGGAGCTGGTTCTGTCTCTCCCCCGACTGGCGTGGGAGCCGAAGGCCGGGCGCAGTGTCGCGGACTACTATTCCCGGGTGCTCGGTCGGGACAACTACCGCGACCTGTTTGGTCCCGCCTTCAATGCCGTTGTCTGTCAACCGGCGGACAGCTTCCCGGCGGACCTGCTGTTCCGCCGCAAGCCCCGGCGAAAGGGGTTGCCGCGTAGCTTTACCCTGCCACAAGGGCTCTCCACCATCCCCGAGGCCATCGTCGGGCAGCCCTCTCTGGAAGTCTTGACTGGGACCGCAGCGGTCGGGATTGGGCGAAAGGCCGACGGCTTTGGCGTAGTTACAGCGGACGGACGCAGATTCGCCGCTCAGCACCTCACCCTGGCGGTAGCGCCAGATCAGGCCGCGATGCTCCTAGCCCAAGGCTTCCCGGAATTGGCGCAGCTACTGGGAGAAATCGCTATGGCGGAGATCGACTCCGTGAGCGTCGCCGTCCCTCGCAATACCCTCCGGTTCCCTCCCCTGGCCGGGATCATTGCCCCAGATCCGGATTGTTACGCGGCGGTGTCACGGGACTACTTGGAAGACCCTGGACAGCGCGGCTTCACCTTCCACTTCCGCCCAGATCGGTTGGACCAGGAAGGGCAACTGAGGCGCATCTGCCAGATCCTAGGCATCGCCGAGGGGCAGATCACGGCGATCACTCGCCACCGCAACCGGCTACCTGCCCTGCGCGCCGGTCACACCGAGCGAGTGGCCCAGATTGATCGGCTGTTGGCGGACAGTGGTCTACTGCTTACAGGCAATTATTTCTTAGGCGTATCCATTGAGGATTGTCTAACCCGCTCGGCCACCGAGCTGCAACGCCTCATGGAGGGCCTGCGTTAAGGCCATTTCTTGAGCTAATCGTTGTCCTCATCATCCGCCCTTCCCAATCCGCCTATCCCGAATTCTGAATCTGCGCATACAGGCCGTTTAATCCTAACCTATCCATGATCGCCTGTTGCACGACAGAGAGCGGCGTCAGCCAATGCAGTAAAGTCTTGCCAGCAGCATCGCGCATGCACGTCAAGGTGACCTTGGAAAATGCCTTGAGAATGCGTTCGGCAGTAGGCTTATTAGTTTGTTTCTTGGGATTTTCTGGATATAGTCCAGACAGTTTTGCTTGGTCCGCCTGCAGAGATCGACGCACAAGAAATTCCACCAGGGTTAGCACCCGCACGCCCAAGGTGAGCAGATGGGTCAGGCCTGTCATCTGGTCGTCGCGCTTCACGAACAGGGGTGCGATGTTGAGGCGACTCTTGAGACGCCGGAAGATCTGCTCCACGCGGTATTCATTGCGGTAACAGAGCACCGCATCGGTCCGATCAATAAGGCAATATCGCTGACCTGTTCGGTAACAATCTTCAGCGTCTTTTGCCCAAGAGCCGTTGCTATGTCATCGCAGATTAATGTATTAATGTCTGTTACCAAAAATTGTTGGTGTTTAGGAAGGGCGGATGGTGAGTCGTTCATCACTATAATGCTTCGTTGCCAATCAATCAAAGCAAATAGTAGTTTTATTCCATCCTATTGATTGGGGGCACTACCCGTCTTTTATAGCTGACTTGCTGAATCAGGGAACAGATCGCGACATGCATATTCTGGTGATTGAAGACGACGATACCATTGCATCCTTCGTAGTGAAGGGCCTCAAGCAGGCGGGGTGTCGCGTACAGCGGGCGGGGGATGGCGAGAACGGATTGACGCTGCTGCTGCGGGAGCCCTTCGACGCGGCGGTGGTAGACATCATGCTGCCGATCCAGGATGGGCTGTCGTTGGTGCAAAGCGCACGCCAGGAGGGGATTGCCACCCCAATCATATTCCTGTCCGCCAAGCGAGAATTGGACGACCGCATCCGTGGGCTGCGGGCCGGTGGGGATGATTACCTATGCAAACCCTTTGCCTTTTCCGAGCTGCTGGTTCGCCTTCAGGCCCTGGTGCGCCGGGCCACCGGGGCGGTGGAACCCACCTGCCTAACGCTCGACGACCTAAAAATGGATGCGCTGAAACGCTGCGTTACCTGGAAGGGACGGAAGATTTGCCTACAGCCCAGGGAGCTGGCGCTATTGGAATATCTGTTGCGGAACCAGGGTCGGGTGGTGTCCAAGACCTCGCTGATGGAGCATGTATGGGATTACAGTTTCGATCCGCAGACCAGCGTGGTGGAGACCGCGGTGAGCCGGCTGCGCGCCAAACTCGGCGAGGTCTGTGGTGACCGCGAACTCATTCGTACGGTACGGGGTATCGGCTATGTCCTGGATCGCCCTGAATCCTGATCGACGCTATTCGGTCGCATTCCGCCTGACCCTGTTTCATGCCCTATTTTTCGGCCTGATCTCCAGCGGCGGTGGGGGCCTGCTGTATCACCTGATGCGCACCCATATCCTGGAGGAGGTCGACCAGGAGCTGCTTGCCGATGTCCGGGAGCAGTTGCGCGACCTGGACCTGGATGGTCTGGTCAGTCTGCGTACCGAGATCATCGCCTCGGTAGCGGCCCGGGGCAGCAGTGACTATGTGGCGCGCCTGCTCGACGCGGACGGACAGGTGATCCTGAGTTCCGATAGCAGCGCCTGGCCCAATCTCCCGAACCAAATCCCTCCCGACGTGCGGCAGCAATTTGTGACCCTCCGCCTTCCGCACCCGTCGCGCCAGGTTCGGGTGCTCACCATGGCCGCCCGGTCTGGCCGGCGTCTACAGATGGGGGTATCGCTCCATGATACTACCCTCTTTCTCGCCGAATTCCGGCGCAACGGCATCATCATCCTGGTAACTATGCTAGGTCTGGGCGGATTGGGGGGGCTCCTACTTGCCCGCCGGGCCATGCAAGGCGTCGAGGCGGTGACTCGCTCGGCGGCGCGCATCGCCGATGGACAATTTGCCGAGCGCGTCTCCGCCCAGGGTCAGGGACGGGAGATCCAGGATCTGGTCGTCACCTTCAATCGCATGGCCGCCCAGGTCCAAACGGTGATGCAGGAGATGCGACAGGTCAACGACAACATCGCCCATGACCTGCGCAGCCCCATCACCCGCATCCGCGGCCTGGCGGAGGCCGCAGCCTTGGAGCCGGGCCTGTGCGGTAAGGCGAGGGAGCTTGGGGGCGGGATCGTGGAGGAATGCGATCGCCTGATACACCTGGCCAACACCTTGCTCGACATCGCCGAGGCGGAAGCCGGCGTGCAACGGCTCGATTGGCGAGAATTAGACCTGGCGCGCCTGATGGCGCAGACCGTGGAGCTGTTTTCCGGCGTGGCCGAGGAGCGGGGGATTGACTTCGGGGTTGGGTCCGTAGCGGCGCTGCAAGCGCGGGGCGATCAACGGCGATTGCAGCGGGCGTTGGCAAACTTAGTGGATAACGCCCTCAAGTACACCCCGAGAGGCGGCCAGGTTCGCCTCTCCGTTAGCCATCAGGGTAAACGGGTGGCGATCCAGGTGGCCGACAGCGGCCCCGGCATCCCGCAACAGGATTTGCCGCATCTGTGCGAGCGCTTTTATCGTGGTGATCGCTCTCGCCACCTGCCGGGCAATGGTCTGGGGCTGGCCTTGGTCCAAGCGGTGGCCCATGCCCATGGCGGCGATCTCCGGGTGACCAGCGGCCCGACGGGCAACACCTTTATTCTCAGCCTGCCCATAGCAGATTGATCGGGGGATGACCATCGATCGCATCCAATTATTGGGATAAATAAGCCTTACCGATCGGTAAAGGACATTGCCATCTGCCTACCCTATAGTCCAGATGTACCGCGTAGGCAGGTATGCAACTGCGTGGGCACCAAAATAGAGGAGGTAGGTCGATGTATAAAATTAAAATACCTATAATCAAACTAATATATGCGTTCCTGTCTGTGCCCGTACTTGCCTTGGCACTGGCGGGCAGCGCCCAGGCGGATGATCGGGAGAGAGATTCTGAGGGGTCTGGCACGGCTCAATTGCGCCTGACCGAGGCCAAATGGGAATCGGGCGACCGGCGCTTGACCGTCAAGGGCAGCGGTGCGGGCCGGAATGCCACCGTGAGTATCCGCAACGCCGCAACGAGAGTCCTGTTGACGCAGGTCCAGGCCAATCGAGACGGCGCGTTCGACAAAAGGCTATCTGGACTCTCCGAGGCACCCTGCCGGGTGCGGGCGGAGGTGGGTAGTGGATCCGCCGAGCGGGATGTCTCCGGCGCCCCGGCCTCTTGCCAGGGCGGTGGCGGTGGCGGCGGGGGAACCCCCGTACCGCCCACCGCTGGTACCTCCATCAACTCCACCAGCCAATCCTCGTCCGGGCCGGTCAGCGGCGCGGCGCCCGAGCAATCCCTGGTCTCCGGCGGCAACTATGCCGTGCTGGCGATCAATGACCTGGGGATGCACTGCGGCGATCTGGATACCCGCATCGCGAGCATCCTACCGCCGTTCCAGGTGTTGCTGGCCCAGGTCATCCAGAAGGGCGCGCAGCCGACCCTAAATCCGGCCGGGGTGAGCCTATCCTATTCGGCGGCCTCTCAGCCCAATGACCCCTACGGGGCCGTGACCCCCACCGGGATCATGGGTAATGGCGGCACCTACAAGACCAATTTCTGGGAGAGCGTCATCTACAAGGGTGCCTACGACGCCTTCTACCCATTCGACATCCACCTGGCGATGGATCCGGACCGGGGCCTCCCGGCGCCCAACGTGGAAGACCTGTACATAGGCCCGGACGGCGCGGTCAACAGTGGGGACGAGACCCTCGTCACGGCGCAGCACGCCATGCCCGGGATGACCAATCCCTTTGTGGCCAATGCCCCGCAAGCGCTGCAAGAGCACTACACCGACAAGCCGTTTTTCGTCAATTTTCCGTTCGGCTATGTGGCCAATGGGGTGAACTGGTTCGAGGCGGCAGGCATACCGTTCTCATCCTTTGATGACTCGGGTCGAGAGAATCCCTACCCCCTGGTGCGAGTGCAGGCCAAGAGCGGCAACAGCGTGCTAGCGACGGTGGACACCGTGCTGCCCATCTCGGGAGAGGCGAGCTGCACCAACTGCCACTCCGATCCCAGCGATGTGCAGGACAGCCGTAGCGGCATACCGACCCGTCGGCTGACGGATGCGGGGCTGCCCGTGGCCCTGAGTCTGGACGATCCGGACAACAATATGCCCCATAAGGTGAGTGTGGAATACGCTGCGGACATCAATATCCTGCGGCTGCACGATCTGAAGCACGGCGCCCGCTACGTGTCCTCCGCCGGTGCGGCGGCACCCTGCGCCATCGACACGGCTCACCCGGATGGCGGCGCCAGTTGCCTTGCCAATCTGGCCCTGGATCAAAACAAGCCCGTGGTGTGTCAGACCTGCCATTACACCCCGGCCCTGGACCTGGCCCAGGTCGGTCCCCAAACGGGCCCCCCAGGCTCCGCCGCCAATGGGCGCAACCAGGTGGCCCATCAGAGCAATTCCCGGGTGATGCATAATCATCATGGTCAATTCGCCGACCTGTTCACCCCCATCCCGGCGCCCCAGCAGGACGCCAACGGCACCCTTACTAACCAGGCCGCACGTCTGGCGGCCCTCGACAACAATTGCTATCAGTGCCATCCGGGCAAGAACACCCGTTGCCTGCGGGGCGCCATGTTCAACGGCGGTATGTTGTGCAGCGATTGCCACGGCAGCATGAGCCAAGTGGGAGCGGACTTCTCCCAGGGGGTCTCGCCCGCCACGCCGGGGGCCTTCAAGCTGGGCCTTGGCAATTTCTATGATCCCACCAGTGCCCAGCCCAGGGTGCCCTGGGCCAATGAGCCGGGTTGTGGGTCTTGCCATACCGGCGACGCCAGCGGCAATCTGGCCGGGGGCAATGGAGCCTTGGTGAATACAGTGGACAGCAACGGTAACCGCGATGGCATCCGCCTACGTCAGGCCTACCGCGCCGGTGATCCCAAGGCCACGCCCATCGTGCCCGCCAATAAGCGCTTCGCCGAGCCCAGTATTCCGGCCTCCTTCAACGGGTTCTCCAACCCAGGCGCTGGCAACCCCAGGCTATACCGAGTGAGTACGGGTCACGGCGGGGTGATGTGCGAGGCGTGCCACGGGGCGACCCATGCGGAGTGGCCCAACGCCAATCCAAACGCCAATGACAATGTCACCGCCAAGCAGTTGCAGGGCCATACCGGCGCCTTGGTCGAGTGCGCTACCTGCCACGGCACCGCCATGGATACGCGCGTAACCCTGGGTGGCCCCCACGGCATGCACCCGGTGGGCGAGAACACCGAGTTCGCCCGGGGCGGCCACGATGATCTGGCCGAAGGCAACTCGGCCCAATGCGCCGTGTGCCACGGGCCGGGTTCTCGCTCCAACAACCAGGGCACGGTGCTCTCCCTGGCCAAGGCCGACCGCAACTTGCGGGGTACGCTGGTACATGCGGGCGAGCCCGTCGGCTGTACCGTCTGTCACTAAGGGCCTTTCAAGCCCGGCCGGTCACCGGCCGGGCCTCTCCAATGCCGGCGATCCCCCTTGAGCGAGGGAGAAGATGGGTAGAGCGGCCACACGCGGACCTTCGCTGATTGCACCGATGATCGGCACCTGCATTCGTCTCTGTTCGACGACAGGGTTCTTACCTGGGTTGGTTGGGGGATTTTGGGGTATATTGAACGCCGTAGCCTTGGCCTAGTTGGGACGGTAGTTGACCATCAAACTCATATACCCGGATGATGACATGAGTGAACTCAGTACCCTATATCAAACAGATTATTCCGCCTGGGCCAAACGCCATGCCGAACTCCTGCGCGCCGGGCGTTTCGCGGAACTGGATATTGAGCATTTATTGGAAGAACTCAGCGACATGAGCAAGAGCGAGCGGCGTGAACTGGAAAGCCGACTATTGATTCTGCTCGCACACCTGTTGAAATGGGAATATCAATATCAGAACTTGGCCGAGCGCTGGCGCGAATTTAAGGGCGATAGTTGGCGTGCGACCATCGTTGAACAACGCAAGCGGCTTGCCGTGCTGCTGCGCGAATCTCCCGGACTGAAATCCGTCCTCACTGAGACTATTGCCACGGTCTATCCCGACGCGGTCGATCTGGCCTGCAAGGAAACGCACCTGCCGCAGGCGACCTTTCCTGCGAGCTGTCCCTACCTGGTCGTGCCGCTTCTCGATGATGATTACTATCCTGGTTCGCCCGTGCATGGAAACGATCCTGTTGGGGCAAGATAATAAAGGGTAGCGACCCCTTTTCCAGAGGCATGACAGAGAATTAAGAATAAATATCACATGACATCTATCCATGTGATGAGACCTTTACCGAATGGTAAAAGACACCCTTATCCGTCTGCCATTAGGCTGCACATCTATCGGTCAAAGCGACCAAGGAGCTAAGCTATGCATTCTGTTCCTTTTCGATTCCCCGTCCACGCTCACCCGCCTTCTCTGCACCGATTTATGGCCCTGCTCCTTGTCCTAGGGGGCTGGATGGCTACCACTCTCCCCGCCCAGGCCCTGCCGAGCTTCGCACGTCAGACCGGCGATGATTGTACGTCCTGTCATATCGGCGCCTTCGGACCCCAACTCACACCCCACGGCATCGCCTTTAAGCTCGGCGGCTACACGGACGGCAACGGTTCGGGCTCACTCCCCTTGTCAGGCATGGCGATGGGCACTTGGACCCATACCCAAAAGGGTCAGCCGGATGGGGCCGGCCCTAATGATGGCGCCAATGACAACGCCTCCCTCCAGGAGGTTTCCCTGTTCCTAGCAGGCGCCTTGACCGAGCACCTGGGGGGCTTCGTGCAGACGACCTATTCCGACCTCGGCTCGCGCAAGATTGGGTTGGATCAAACCGACGTGCGCTACGCCCAAACCCTGGAGCTGGGCGGCAAGGAGACAATCCTGGGGGTGACCTTCAATAACAATCCCACCGTGACCGATCCCTTCAACACCCTTTCTGTTTGGCGTTTCCCCTACACGGGCTCGGAATTGGTCCCAGGACCGGTCGCAGCCCCCATGATCGACGGTGGGCTGGGGCAGCAAGTAGGCGGCCTCTCCGCCTATGGGCTATGGGACAACGCGATCTACGCCGAGATCGGTGGTTATCGCACCCTGTCCCGGAGTGCCCTAGAGTCCCTAAACGTCATTGCTAAGGGCGATCCCCTGGACAGGACCGATGGTGTGGCCCCCTATGGGCGCATTGCCTACTATCAGGACCGGCACAAATCGGCCTGGCACCTGGGCCTGTTCGGCTTCGCCCCAGATCTGCAATTGGACGGCGGACCCGGCGACACGGACAAGTATCGAGACCTTGGCGTGGATGCCTCCTTCCAGTATCTGGGCGCTCGCCAGCACATTTTTACCTTGAATACCGCCTATGTGCATGAGGATCGCACCCTGGATGCCAGCTTTATCGAAGGTGGGGCGGATCGCCGCAGCGGTCACCTCAACCGCTTCGACCTATCCGGATCCTACTACTACGATCAGACTTGGGGCTTGACCGCCGCCCTGTTCGATGTCCAAGGCAGTGCGGATTCCATCCTCTACGGAGGTGAAAGTCGGCTGGGTAGTCCGGATTCTCGCGGCTATATCCTCCAGGCCGACTGGACCCCGTTTGGTAAGGAAGGCGCCTGGGGCGCCCCCTGGGCCAATCTACGCCTGGGGCTGCAATACACGGTCTACACCCAGCTCAATGGCGCCAAGTCCGACTACGATGGCGCGGGCCGCGATGCCAAAGACAACAACACCCTATTTGCCTACGTTTGGACCGCCTTCTGAGGAATATTGCCATGTATCGCCCCTTGTCCCTACTGCATGTCTCCCAAGCGTTTGCCCTGGTTTGGGCGCTTGCTACACCCTTGGCCCAAGCTGCCGATGCCCAGCATGGCTCTGCGGTCTTCAAGGAGGAATGTTCGGATTGTCACAGCCTGACCCGCAACCGCAAGGGTCCCAACCTTGCGGGCGTCGTGGGTCGGCATTGCGGCAGCGCACCCGGCTACAAATATTCGGATGCCATGCGGGCGCGTGGCGTCACCTGGAGTCCGGAGCAAATCGACAGCTACCTGACCGCGCCAAAAAAGGTCGTGCCCGGCGGGAAGATGAAATACGATGGACTTGATGACAGCCAGGCCCGCGCCGATTTGATCAGCTTTCTCGCCACCCGGAGCTGAGAGTGGCCCCTGGCCAGATCCCGGTGGGAGCGGCATCCTGCCGCGATTGGGCGGTGGAGAAGCATAAAGTGCTGGGTAGTGCCCAAATCGGTAGGATGGCTACCTGAAAACTACCTGACAAACAATATGTTGCGCAACTCTCGTCCTATTGATTGGGGCACTACCAAGTGCTGTACGTCGCGGCTAGAAGCCCACCAGCGGCTTTTAGCCCGCCTCGCAAAATGAGAATTGCTGATCTCGTGCCCGGTGATCGGGGCTTAAAATGGGCATGTATCACGTTGGAGAGAGGTGGTGGCTGTCCATGGCCCACGCCTTCGGCTAATCCATAAAATTTATAGGTGGTTGAACATGAAAAAGGCATCGTCTTTGTCTGCGTCGTTTGTTCTGACTGCGGTCTTTTTGCTCGGGGGATCGGGCATCGTTCGGGCCATCCCCCCAGCGGAGAGCGTCAAGTACCGCCAGGATGTCATGGACGATCTCAAGGATGCGATGAAGGCGCTCAAACACGCCACCAAAGCGGGCGATGGTCAAGGCGCCGCGGCCCCTGCGGCGAAGTTGCAAAGATTGACCAAAGACCTCACCAAGCTATTCCCGCCCGGTTCGACCAACGCCGATTCTGAGGCCAAACCGGAGGTCTGGAGTCGTTGGGCGGATTTTGAACAGGTGGCCAACGATGCCCGAGTCAAGGCGGAGGCATTGGCCAAGGCGGCCAGCAGCGGCGATTCGGCGGCCTTGCAGGATGCCATGAGGGATATGGGCAGTGCCTGCAAGGCCTGTCACAAGGATTTCCGCAGTGACAAGTAACCGGCTGCTTGGAAAATTCATTGTGACTCAATCGCCGCTCTCCCATCGTGGGCATCCCTTGGGGATCGCGATCGCTTTCTGCATTGGTCTTGGCATGGCCGGGGCGCGGGCTGATGAGCAGGTACAACCAGGCAAATACCTGTTCCAGGCGGCGGGCTGTCTTGCTTGTCACACCGATAGCAAGCATCAAGGGGCCATGCTGGCCGGGGGGCGGGCACTAGCCACGCCGTTTGGCACCTTCTACACCCCTAATATCACACCCGATCTTACCTACGGCATAGGCCAATGGAGCGAAGAGGACTTTGTTCGGGCCCTGACCGAGGGCGTCAGCCCGAAGGGGGCGCATTATTACCCGGTGTTCCCCTATACCTCGTATACCCGTATGAGCCGCGCTGACCTGCATGCCCTGTGGATCTACCTACGCTCCGTACCCCCGGTGGCTCAACCCAACAAGGCCCATGATACGTCCTGGTATCTCACCCGCATCGGTAACTGGGCCTGGCAAAGGCTGTTCTTCAAGCCGGGTTCCTGGGAGCCCCAAGCAGGGGAGAGTGATGCCTGGAATCGTGGCGCTTATCTAGCCAATGCGCTAGCTCACTGCGGCGAATGTCACACGCCACGCAACGCCTTGGGTGCCCCAAAGGTAGAAATGGCCTATGCCGGTACGAGCGAGGGCCCAGAGGGCGCCCGTGTACCCAATATCACCTCCGACCCCGATACCGGCATAGGCCGCTGGACGCAAGACGAGTTGTTGGACTTTCTGAAAGAAGGGGCATTGCCGGACGGTGACTACACTGGGGGCCTGATGGCGGAGGTGGTGGACAATGGGCTGAAGCGACTTAGTGCTGAAGACGCAGCGGCGCTGGCTACCTATATTGCGAGCCTACCACCAATTCATCATGAGGTCGCGCACCACCATGAGGTTGCGGAGAAGCATTAGCGCCTACAGTGTGCTTGCTAAAAGGGGTAGAGATCGGGCGGTTACCCCTTGTCTATGGGGATCTCCCCTGCCCCTGCTGCATAAAGGTCATTCTTCATGTGAAGGGTATCCACATAGAAAGAAATGCTGATAACGCCAAGCATGCGCACCGCCTCTTACACAGAACTGTATCCGCTATACATCAGGTTCTCACCGAGCCTATCTAGGATTGTATGGTGCGCCCTGCGGGATTCGAACCCACGACCACCTGATTAAAAGTCAGATGCTCTACCGACTGAGCTAAGGGCGCGAAGATATTGCAATAAGGCAACATTTAAGAAGTTGTTCCAGGAATCTAAATACGTGTGCCACTACCTGGAACGGCCTATTATAACGGGAATAGGGCCGGTAGGTAAGGGATCTCCACTAGGCTGATGTCATCGGCCTGGGGGATACCTCCACAAAAGACATCTAGGGCGAGGTTGATGGCGTCCAGAGAGCTAGACGCTCCCTTGCCCTCGGCGATGGCGGCCTCAAGGCGTTCTTGGCCAAACAGGATGCCCATGGGGTTTTGAGCCTCAGTGACCCCATCGCTGGCCAGTAGCACCCGCCAGCCCGGCATCATTGGGACATGCTGCAACCCCTCTGCCATGTCCTGTTGGGCGAGGATACCAAGCGGCAACAGGCGCGAGGCAAGGCGATAACGGATGTTGCCGCCCACCTGGTCTAGGATTAGCCCCTCGGGCAGACCGCAGTTGTAGACCTGTACGTAATCCAGGCCATGGGGCACCCGTGCGAAAATGGTCGCTAAGAACATACCGGCGGGCAGCAGGGTGTGCAACTTGTGGTTGATAGAGGTCAGGATCTGCTCCGGAGAAAAGCCCTTGGCTGTCATGGCGCGGAATACCTCGGCGGTGGGTAAAGCGCCCAGGGCCGCGGATAGGCCGTGGCCGGTGAAATCGCCGAGCAGCAGGTGCAGGTCTCCAGAGGGGGTGCGGGCTGTGAGCAGCAGGTCGCCGCTGAAAATGGCCGCGGACTGCAACCGATGGGGAATCACGTCCATGGCCACGTTGTTCGCGACCACTGCGGTGTTGAACACCTTTTGGGCGATCTCCTCCTCCTGACGCATGCGCATGTAAAGACTATTCAACTCCTGGTGCAGGGCGCGAATACGCTCCATGGCCTGGAGTTTGGAACGCAGGATGGCGTGGTTAAAGGGCTTGGTCAGGAAATCATCACCGCCCACCTCGATGCAGCGCACCAGGGCCGTTTCATCGGTGAGAGCGGTAAGGAAAATGATGGGAGTGAAACGATCCCCAGCCAGTCCCTTGATGCGGCTGGCGGCCTCGTAACCGTCCATCTCCGGCATCATGACGTCCATGAATACCACGTCCGGCCAATGGACCTGGAATAGTTCCACCGCCTCGCGACCATTTCGGGCCTCTACGACCCGGTAGTCGATACGCTTGAGCAGAGCCCTGAGAATCACCCGATTAGAGCGTTCATCATCTACCACCAAGGCGGTGCCGCGGGCATCGCTACTCAGGGTCGACATTCCATGGGGCCCCGTCAATATCGGCATGAATCTGCCTCATTCTCGCGCTACAAACACTATTTTTTCCTAAATATCAGGATGCGATCTTGCGGCAATAGCAATATACAAACGTCTGCACCGCACCGGACGGGGTATCGTGTTTCTCTCTTTCGTGCTTAAGCAAGGTAAATGCCGAGCTGAACTGGGCATACAGCGCGTCCGCGCTGTAGCGCATGACGGGCAGGCCACTGCATTGCGTGGGCCCATCTTCGGCGAAGGTTGCCACGATGAGGTGACCACCCGGCTTGACCGAACGAAATACGGTTTCGACGTAGGCTGTCCGTTCATCTTGGGAGGTAAGGAAGTGGAAGACCGCACGATCATGCCAGACATCATAGGCATGTGGCGGAAGTGAGGCAGTCGTGATATTGGCCTCGATCCAATGTACCCTGTTCGCCTTTGGACCCAGGCGCGCCTTTGCCGTCGCGAGGGCCGCAGCCGATAGGTCGAGCACGGTCAGTGCGGAATAACCCTGGTCCAGAAGATCGCCAACTAGGGTGGATGCCCCGCTACCGACATCAATGATCGCGGCAGAGCATGGAACGCCCGTATCACGAAGGAGACGCAAGGATACCCCCGCGTGCTCTTGGAACCAACTGACTGCCTCTATGGGTCTTGTCGAGTACACATGATCCCAGTGTTCTTTCGATTGCATTTGAATCGCACCTATGCCCGTTTAGCGGTAAAGCGCCAAATGTAGGACCTCATGGCCTGGCCCGATGGGTCAGGATGCCAAGCAGATTGGCGATCTGGAGGCGGCATTCATGCGTCGGCTTCCTCCATTTCCATCTGATCGTCCAGATCTTCGTCGGAAACGCCCTTGGCGTCACGCTCAATCGTCTTGCCCATTGCCTGTTCCACGATCATCAGCAAGCTCTCCTGTCGATGCCGGTAGAACTGCTCGAAGTCGTCCGCACGCAGGGCGACGGAGTCGATGCGATGGCTGTGAAGAATTGCGTTCATGGACGCATCGTCCAAACCGACTTGCTTATGGGACTGGATCGCGCCCAAATAGCTGGAAGGGGTCTTGCTGCCGATCATGCGGTTTGCCTTGTAGGAGATCGGTGTCTTGTTGACGATGGCGTTGTACACGGTAGGCTTGATGCGCTGTTGTTCACACCACGCTTTTGGAAAAATGTGATGAATGTCGAGCGCTACTTCCTCCTGATAGTGTCGAGTGATCGGCTTGCCCTGTTCATTATAGGTCTTTACGGGCGTATCGAGCGCGAGAACCTGCGTCAATGAGGTTAGGCGTTGCTGACCGTCCAGGATGAGCCGTTCCGACTCGGGGACCGTGCCGCTGAAGGTCAGATTCTCAATGGGACGAACCTGAAAACGGACCTCGCCGCCAGTATCCAACAACATGACAGCCCCTACGGGGAAAGAGCGCGCCACGCTCACCAGCAGCGAGCGGACGTGCTCATCATCCCAAACCCAGCCGCGTTGAAAATCCGGCAATTGTAGTTTGCCTTCTGTGATCTCCCTCGGTTCGCTCATTTTCTGCAACATGTTGATTAATATAGATATTATTTATGACTTTTTAGATTAAATTCCTTTTGTTAACAGTTTAACTTACTGAATATGCTTGTCTTTTAAAAAATGAGCGAACCGAGGGTGATCTGTTTGATGATCTCAGGCAAGGGCGTCTTGGTACTATCGAAGGTGCTCATGTGATCCGAGACTTCCTGACGTGTTTTTCCTGGTCTTGGTCTGTGTGAAGCAAGCCCTATCGAGACGATGTCAAGCGCGAGCGAGGTAGCCCAGCACTTCTCTAAAGCTATTCAACCCCGCTTCGAGGTTCTCGATAATCTCCGCCGCTAAGTCGTCGGGTTCGGGAAGATTGTCGAGATCGGTCAGACTCTTATCCTTCAGCCAGAACAGATCCAGGCTGGTCTTGTCCCGTGCGACCAGCTCCGCTTGGCTGAATCGGCGCCAGCGGCCTTCAGGGTTGGTGTCCGGGTTCCAAGTCGGGGTGCGTGCGTGACGGTTGCGCGGGTTGTAGCAGTCGATAAAATCGGCCAAGTCCTCGAACCGCATCGGCTTCTTCTTCAGGGTGTGGTGTACGTTGGTGCGGTAGTCGTAATACCAGACCTCGCGGGTCCAGGGATTTGGACTCGCCACCTGGTTGTCGAAGAAGATCACGTTTGCCTTCACGCCTTGCGCATAAAAGATGCCGGTCGGCAGGCGTAAAATGGTATGCAGGTCAGTCGTCTCCAGCAGCTTCCGGCGGATGGTCTCGCCCGCCCCGCCCTCGAAGAGCACGTTGTCCGGGACCACCACGGCGGCACGCCCGCTGGTCTTCAGCAGGTGCGGATGTGCTGTACGAAGTTGAGCTGTTTGTTCGAGGTCGTGGCCCAAAAGTCCTGGCGGTTGTAGGTCAACTCGTCGGTATCCTGCTCGCCCTCCTCGTTGGTGAAGCTCATGGCGCTTTTCTTGCCGAAGGGCGGATTGGCCAGCACATAGTCGTAGCTCCGGGCACTGGGCGCCACCAGCGCATCCTGGGGTGAGATCAGGCCCTCGCCGTCGATCTCGCCGATGTTGTGCAGGAACATATTCATCAGGCACAGACGACGGGTATTGGCGACGATCTCGTTGCCGTGGAAGGTATCGTGCTTCAGGAACGATTTCTGGGACTTGTCCAGGAGATGATGGTTGGGATCGGTGAGGAAATCGTAGGCTGCGAGAAAAAAGCCGCCAGTCCCACAGGCCGGGTCGGCGATGGTCTTGCCCGGCTCGGGTCGCATGCATTCCACCATGGCGCGGATTAGGGCACGCGGCGTGAAATACTGGCCAGCGCCCGACTTGGTGTCCTCGGCATTCTTCTCCAGTAGTCCCTCGTAGATGTCGCCTTTGACATCCGCGCCCATCATCACCCATTGCTCTTCGTCCACCATGGCGATCAAACGGTAAAGCTTGGCCGGATCCTGAATCTTGTTTTGCGCCTTGGTGAAGATCTTGCCGAGCATCCCCGGTCGCGTGCCCAGCTCGCGCAGCAGCTCGATGTAGTGCGCTTCCAGCTCCGCCCCGCGTCGACCCTTCAGGCTCTGCCAATCGTAACGGGCGGGAATGCCCACGGCGCGGTTGTAGGGCGGCTTGGCATACTCGGCCGCCATCTTCAGAAAGATCAGGTAGGTGAGCTGCTCCAGATAGTCGCCATAGCCCACGCCGTCGTCGCGCAGCGTGGTGCAGAAACCCCAGACTTTGGAGATGATGGATGCGGCGTTCATGGTTTCTCCTCTCCGGCACCCTCAAGCATGGTGCGAATGCAGGACTCCAGTGGTTGCAGGTATCGCGCAATGACGTTCAGGCGCTTACTCATAGATCCACGGCTTCCTTCAACACCTGATCGCGGATGTGGCGATTAAGTTCATGCTCCGGGATCAGCTCGACTCGGCGGCCAAGAAGCATTGCCAGGCGCTCGGTCAAAGGCAAGCGCTGCGTGAACAGATCGTAGCCACGCGGGAAATCGACAAGTAAATCCACGTCGCTGTCGGGTCGCTCTTCGCCTCTGGCAACAGATCCAAAGACACGGATACGTCGTGCATCGTACTGCTTAGTCAGCGCCAAGATGATTTCTCGCTGTGCTTTTAGGGTCTCGATCAACATGGTCAAATCAATCCGATAAAGGAGGATGGGTAGAGCGGACACACGCGGGTTTTTGATGGTTGCACCGAGGCCGAATGGCCGCGAAACCCATCGTCATCGGGCTTGACGCCACCTAACGCCCGGCGCGGTTGGGCGTTTGATGGGTTTCGCGGTCATCATGCACGGTGCTAATTTGCAAGTACAACAAATGGCCGCTCTACCCACCCCCCTCGCTGGATTTTTTATATCGGTTTGCTTACAGTTAGCACTGTAGACTTGAGTTCGAAGTGCAAAGTCTCTTCCCACTTGGTAGAGGAGGCTTCTCGATTTTGGCCATTTCTGGATATGCGATCCTAACAAGTTTGCACAAAATGCGGGCTTCCGGCCCGATGGTTGCCGAGAATTAGGCGGGGTTAGCCAAAAATACTCACCCTACCGCACCCCCCTAGTTTAACCAATTGATTATATCGCCTTAATTTTGCTGGGCTGTTGATCTGCCAAAATAGCCAAAGTCGAGAATGTTTTGCATGTTTGCCCCAACACTTACCTAACTGAAAACGCAATGCATAACAAATTTGGTGGAATCTTCGCAGCCCTTACGGGAAGAGACCCTGCATCGTGCAGCGACCTGATGGAGGTGGAACGACTTGCAGAACAGGCGCTTCACCACTCGCTTGCCCTCACGCCCTACGATGCCAACTTCGTTGAGGGAGACGGGAACATATTTGATGTTACCGATTATACGCGGGATCTTGATAGTGACATAGATCTTCAGATCTCAAGGATGTATAGGGTTTGTCATCCGTGAAAGACTATACGGATAAGGATGTCTATGCATTCCTTGTTGACCGTTTTCAGCCAATTTACGCAGATTTAGTCGCTTCACTTGCCAAGAAACCCACGCAGATTGTTTTCCAGTTGGAAGCAGCCTTTGTCCACATCGCAACGGCAAATAAATACCCAGATAGGTATCAAGTCAATATTAATAAGGCATACAGTCATCTTCAGCGCGCCACATTAGATACAGCAAAGATCCTTTGGCACTTTCATAAGCGCCAGTTAGAAGGTTTCGTTGATGATGAGTCATTACGAAAATACTGCGTCAATTGTTCTGAGCCTGAGTTTCTTAAACGCTACCAACAAACCGAGTCTTTAGCCCGAAAAGCTCGTCTCCTGGAAATACAATCCGTCGGCATTGATCCTGAGATATCAGTTGCTGCCTACTATGATGCGGCAATAAAACTTAGAGCAGTGCTTGAGTTTGTTGATCTTGACAAGGCCCGCTCTTTCAACCGATTCCGCACACTGCGTCGATATACTGACTATATGATTGGGTTCGTCCTTGGCGTCATCGCCAGCATTGTCGCCGCCGTCATCACTGATGCGTTGAAATTCTGGTAGCGAGAATGGGTAGAGCGGCCACACGCGGGCCTTTGATGGTCACGTCGGGGTCACATGGCCGCGAAACCCATCGTCATCGGGCTTGACGCCACCTAACGCCCGGCG
>Ga0163199_1000929_pt1 | contig 18262 bp, 11 predicted proteins | sample PL_2010_150m_FD_113537 | JGI IMG/M metagenome (GOLD analysis project Ga0163199, IMG submission 113537) | Freshwater microbial communities from Powell Lake, British Columbia, Canada to study Microbial Dark Matter (Phase II) - PL_2010_150m | ecosystem: Environmental > Aquatic > Freshwater > Lake ...
CCTTGATTTTTAGCGCCATCGGCCTGGCCTGTTTGCTTTCCTCGCTTGCCGTCCGGGCAGCGGAAGACGGCTACGAGTCGATCTTCGATGGCAAAACCCTCGCGGGCTGGAGCAAGGCGGCCGGGGAGAATATCAGCAAGAAATACGTCGGCGGCGAGTGGAAGGTGGAGGACGGCGCGATCGTCGGCCGCCAGCTCCCAGACAAGCTTGGATCGTTCCTGCACACCGACAAGAAATATCAGAATTTCGAACTTCTCATCGACGTCAATCCCGACTGGGGATGCGACAGCGGGATCTGGATCCGCACCGACGACAAGGGAAACTGTCTTCAGATCTTTTTGGATTACCTCCCAGGCGGGAGCGTTGCATTCATTTACGGGCAGGGGACGGGTGGATTCGCGTCGCAGCCCTGGCAGCTTGAGGCGGTCGAGGAGAACGGCAAGGTGGTTGGGGTGAAAGCCGTGGACAAGTATGACGGCGTCAAGGTGGACGGACTGCTCTACTCGGCGACGGCGGCGGATTTTAACAAGGTATGGCGCCACGGGGAATTCAACACGCTGCGCATCCGCTGCGAGGGCTCTCAGCCGCTGATCACCACATGGATCAACGGCGTGAAGATGATGGAGCTCGACGGCACGAAATTCCTCGGAAAAAAAGCCACCGACGTCCGCGCTGGAAAATTCGACGCGCCGCTAGCCTGGGACCAGAAGAAGGTCCTCGAAACCAACGGAGGTCCTGGAACCATCGCCCTGCAGGTGCATCCCGGCAACCGGTGGAACGGACTTGACCGCTACAAAAGCATCAAAATCAAGACGCTTCCCTGATCCATGAAAAAATTTTCCCGCCGTCATTTTCTCAAGCGCTCCACCCTGCTCGGCGCCGGCGCCTTCATGCTACCGCGTTTTTCCATCGCCCAGGCGGGGGTCAGCGCGAACAGCAGGGTCAATATCGCGATTATTGGTTCCGGCGGCATCGGCAGCGTTGCCGTCAAGGGGGTCGTCGGCCAGAACCTCGTCGCCGTCTGCGATGTGGACGAAGCCAATCTCACGATCAATGCCGACAAGAACCCGCAGGTCGCGACCGCCGAAAAATTCCGCGACTTCCGGGTGATGCTCGACAAGATGGGCAAGGAGATCGATGCGGTGGCCATCAGCACTCCCGACCACACGCACTTTGCCGCGACGATGGATGCGATGCAGCGCGGAAAGCACGTCTTCACGCAAAAACCCCTCACCCATAACATCTGGCAGGCCCGGACCCTCCGCAAAGCCCGGGAGAAATACAAGGTGGTCACCAACATGGGCAACCAGGGGCATACTTATGACGGCATCCGTCAGATCAGGGAATGGTATGAGGCCGGCGTGATGGGAACGGTAAGTGCCGTGGATTCCTGGTTCCCGGGCCCGAAGTGGGCTCCGCCAGGAAACACCGCCCCCGCGGTCTGGCGGAAGCCCTCCACATTTCCTCCCACCCCGGAGCCGGTTCCCGCCGGCCTGGAATGGCCGCTCTGGCTCGGACCGGCTGCGGACCCCGGATTCAACTCCGTCTATGTGCCGAAGAGCTGGCGCGCATTTCCGCAGTTCGGCACCGGCATGCTTGGCGACTGGTTCTGCCACATCTGCGACGGCCCGGTCTGGACGCTCGACCTCTATGAACCGACCGTCATCGAGGCGGAAAAAATCGACGGCCCGAACCCCGGGATGTGCCCGGACGGATCCATCATCCGCTGGGACTTCCCTGCGCGCGGCGACATGCCTGCCTGCGCACTGCGCTGGTATGACGGCGGCAACCAGCCGCCCATGCCGGAGAAGTGGTCGTGGGGCGCGCTTCCGAAAAACGGATCCTTCTTCCGCGGCTCGAAGAACACGGTGTTTCTCGACGAGCGCTCCAACCACCCGCGTCTGATCAACAAGGATGAGATGAAGGCGTTTGCCGAGGCCGGGCTTCCGCCGGAAAAATATCCGCGCCTGCCGCAGAGCGGTCCGGAGTCCGGACCGATCTCCGAGTGGATACGGGCGATCAAGGGCGAGGGTCCGGAGCCCGGATCGAACTTCGACTACGCCTCGCGCCTCACCGAGATCGCGTGCCTCGGCGCGCTCGCCCAGTTCCACGGCGGCCGCATCGAATGGGATTCCGCGAACATGAAAGTCACGAACCGCCCGGAACTCAACGCCTTCGTCAAGGAACCGATGCCGAAAGAGTGGGCCTACGGCGAGGACCTCTGGAAATCCTGAATCACAGCCCGTTTGAAACGTGAATAAAATCTCCCGCCGCCATTTTTTCAAACAATCCGCCCTGCTGGGAGCGGGAACATTTTTCCTTCCCCGCTTCAGCATCGCACAGTCGGGCATTCCGGCATCGAGCCGGGTGAACATCGCGCTGGTCGGCTGCGGGTGGATGTCGAAGGGTGTCCTGAGCGATCCGATCCCGCCGGTTGTCCTCTGCGACGTGGACGCCAGGGCGATCGCCGCGGCAAAGCAGAAGTTTCCCCACCTCGCCTCGACGCCGGCGTTTTCCGACTACCGGGAGATGTTCGACAAGATGGGGAATGACATCGATCTGGTCGTCGTGTCGACGCCTGACCACACGCATTTTGCCGTGACGATGGAGGCGATGCAGCGCGGCAAGCACGTCTTCACACAGAAGCCTCTCACCCACAACATCTGGGAAGCCCGCACGCTGGCCAGGGCGGCAAAAAAATACAACGTGAAGACCGTCATGGGGAACCAGGGCCATACCTTCGACGGCATCCGCACGATGCGCGAATGGTATGAAGCCGGGCTCTTGGGCCAGGTCGGGCGCATAGACGCATGGTTTCCAGGACCGCCCTGGGGAACAGGCGAAAAGGCGTGGTTCACGAAGCCCACCAACTTTCCTCCGCTTCAGGAGCCGATTCCCGAGGGGCTGGACTGGGATCGCTGGGTTGGACCAGCGCCCATGACACCTTACAATCCGGTTTACACGCCGAAGACGTGGCGGGGGTTCTGGCAGTTCGGCGGGGGAATGATCGGTGACTGGTTCTGCCATATCAGCGACGGCCCGGTCTGGATCCTCGACCTTTATGAACCGACCGTTGTCGAGGCCGTCAAAATCGATGGTCCCAATCCCGGAATGTGTCCGGATGGCAGCATCGTCCGGATGGATTTCCCGGCCCGCGGCGAGAAGGTTCCCTGTTCTTTCTGGTGGTATGACGGGAAAAACCGCCCGGCTGATCCCTCGGATTGGTCATGGGGCAGCAAGGACAATCCGGACGGTCAGTCTAAGCCGCCATACTCGGGTTCATACTGGGAGGGAACCAAGGGGATGTTTTATCTGGACGAGCGGTCCAACAACCCGCGGATGACGAGTCGCCAGAAGACCATCGATCTGAAAGCCAGCGGGACCCTGCCTCCGGAAAAATACCCGCGGGTCAAGGACGGACCGGTGCAGGAGATCATCCGCGCTATCAAGGGCGAGGGCCCCGAGCCAGGATCCGATTTTGCCTATGCCGCCCGCCTCACCGAGGTGGCGCTGCTGGGGGCGATCGCCCAGCGCTGCGGCGGCCGCGTCGAGTGGGACGCCGCTAACATGAAGATCACCAACCGTCCGGAATTGAACGCCTTCGTCAAGGAACCGGTCCGCAAGGGCTGGGAATACGGGGAAGATCTTTGGAAGGCTTAACAACCCAGTAAATTCGCAGCATTCAAGCATCATGAAAAACATCCGCATCCTTCTCGCCGCCGCCATCCTGACAGGCGTTGGCTTTCTTCACGCCTCGGCCACCGATCCGATTCCGCCAATCATGGGCCGGTGGGAGGGAAAGTTCATCGACCCGGTGAAGGAAAACGGCTACATGCAGACGCATCCGGACCTCTGCGCCGAAGTCGTCGCGCTGGGCGGCGACAAGTATCACGTCCGGCTGTTCCCTCACTTCTTCAAACGCGCGCACATTTTCCAGGAATTCGACGCGACGGCGACGGATGGGAAAATTGTCTTCAACCAGGCGGGCTGGAAAGGGGAGATCGCGCCGGGATCGTTCACGGGCGAGGCCTTTGCGGATGGAAAGAACCCGTTGAAGTTTTCGCTGAAGAAGTCGGATTATGTTTCTCCCACGATGGGAGTCAAACCGCCCGAAGGCGCGAAGGTGCTTTTCGACGGAAAGGATCTCGATGCATGGCAGAGCAAAACCGGAGGGCCCGCCAATTGGCCAATCCTCGATCATTCGATTCTTGAAGTTGCCCCCCGCGCCAAGAATGCCGACGTGGGTGGCAGCATCCGCACGAAGGATCAATTCGGGGACGTCAGGCTGCACCTGGAATTCCAGCTTCCCTACGAGCCTGAAATGAGCGGTCAGGGTCGCGGCAACAGCGGTGTCTTCCTTCAAGCGCTCTACGAGGTGCAGGTCCTCGACAGTTTCGGTCTCGAGGGAATGTGGAACGAATGCGGCGCCCTCTACCACACGGCCCCGCCCAAGGTGAATGCCTGCCTGCCTCCCGGTGAGTGGCAGACCTATGACATCCTGTTCCGCGCGGCACGCTTCAACCCGGACGGCACGGTGTCCGAATTCCCGCGCATCACCGTCCGCCTGAACGGTGTCCTCGTCCAATACAACGAGGACCTTCCCGACAGCACGCTCACCGCTACAAGCACCCAGAAGCCGATGCCGGTTCCCAAGGAGGGGCCGATCGAGCTTCAGGACCACTCCCACCCGGTTCACTACCGGAACATCTGGGTTACCCCGCTTGCGGACTCCGCCGCCGCCCTGATCGAGAAAAAATAAACACAAACGCCTTGCGGAGTGGAACGCATCGAACGGCGGGCGTTCCATCGAAGCAAGCGGCCAACCAGAAACATCCCATGAAATTCATCCCCATCTGCGCAGCCCTCTTTATTCACGCAGCCTGCGTTGCTGCCGATAATCCCAAGCCGAACATCCTCTTCATCCTCGCGGATGATCTGGGCTGGAACGGATTGAGTTGCTGCGGCAACAAGTTTGTCACCACTCCCAACCTCGACCGCCTCGCCTCCGAAGGAATGCGCTTCACCCAGGCGTATGCCGATTCGCAGTGCTCCCCGAGCCGAGCCGCCTTTTTCTCCGGTCAATACGGCGCCCGTACGGGACTTTTCAAAGTGCTGAACGAAAAAGAGCCCCCCAAGGCATTTTTGCGTCCGCCGGAAGAATGCAAGGGCCTGACCCCGCAAACTGCCACCCTTGCTTCCACTCTCCGGAGCGCTGGTTACGCCACAGGGATCAGCGGGAAGTGGCACATAGCGGACAACAGCACGGTTGGCGCTCTTCTGAAGCGGGACGGTGGAAAATATCTCGACCGCTACGGGTTTGATTTCGGGGGCCCGGCTGGAGGTCAGAAAGAGAATAAGGAAGACAAGGCGGCAAAGGCCATTACGGATGACATCATCGGCTTCATCGAGCAGAACAAAGACAGGCCCTGGTTTGCCTATGTGGCCCACTTCATTCCTCACGCTCCCCTTGCCGCGCCGGAAGAACTCATCAAGAAATACGAGGCGCTCGGCTACAAGCGCAGCCCGACACCCGGCGGAAAATTCACCGACCGCCCCACGGCTGACTACCTTGCCATGCTGGAGCACATGGATGCCCAGGCCGGCCGTTTATTGGATTTGCTCGACAAGCTGCATCTCGCCGACAACACGGTGGTCGTCTTCGCTGGAGACAATGGCGGGTTGTCCCGCGTTTTCGACAACTCCCCGTTGCGCGAGGGCAAGGGCTCGCCCTACGAGGGAGGCATCCGGGTGCCATTCATCGTCCGGTGGCCCGGGAAGGTGAAGCCCGGCACGACAAATGACGTGCCGGTGCATTTCGTGGATTTGTATCCGACATTCGCCGCCATCGCCGGAGCAAAACCTCCCGAGGGACACATCTTCGACGGGCAAAGCCTGCTCCCTCTCCTCCTGCAGAAGGGCCCATTTGAACGCCAGGCACTCTACTGGCATATGCCAACTTACACCACCAACTACGGCCGCACCCCCTGCTCCGTCATCCGGAAGGGCGATTGGAAGCTCATCCACTGGTTCGGAGACTACCTCGACACCGCCGGATTCACGCCGGACGACAAACCCTACGGCAAACTCGTCGTTGGTCCCCGCACCGAACTTTACAACCTGCGCGATGATCCCGGCGAAAAGAAGGACCTCGCCGCGTCGCAACCAGCGAAGACAGCGGAACTCCTCGCCGACCTTCAGGCCTGGTGGAAAACCACCGGCGCAAAATTTCCCGAAAAAAATCCGGACTACGATGCCGCCTCATGGTGGAAGGGAACAGAAGGCGACGCGGAAGGCGGATCAAAAAACTCATCCCATTAACCATTTCATCCATTTTGACTGCCCTGCCATCTGATAAAATCGTCGGACTTCCCAAGCCATGAATCACAAGCCCTCCTGCCGCCCGCTATTTTTGTGGGCCTTCCTTGGCGTCTTCTCCGCCACCGATCCCATTCATGCGGCCACCGAGGCGATCGTGGGCGATGTGCGGGTTCAGGCGCTGTCGCCGACTCTGGTGCGGATCGAGCAAAAAGGACCGCAGGGATTCGAGGATCGCAAGACGCTCACGGTGGTGAACCGGGACTGGGAGGGCATCCCGCTGAAGACCGAAAAAAAGGACGGCAAGGTGCTGCTGACGACATCCGCCTATCAGGTGGAAATTCCACAAGATGCCAAGAACCTTGATGGAGTCATCCTTCGCAGCGTTTCGGGAGAGGAATTGCATACGGTTTCGAATGAGGATCTGAAATTTGGTTTTCTGCCGACGCCAAGCGCCATGCCGAAAGCCTGGGTGCTGCCGGATGTCCCCCGCTTGGTGCCTCCGCCATGGGGTTTCACCGTTGCGCCCGACTCGTGCACGAAGAACAAGGAAACCTCCGGATGGGACGACCAAAACCAGGCTCAGGATCTGTATCTGTTTGTTCCTCCGCAGGATGATTACGCCGCATTCCGGAAGGAGTTTCTGAAATTGACCGGCCCGGTTCCGCTGGTGCCGCTTTACACGTTCGGCCTGTGGTTCAGCCGGTATTATCCTTACACCGACCAGCAGTTGTTGGATCTGGTGGACGAGTTCCGGGCGAAGGGATTTCCGATCGACCTCATGGTGTGCGACACCGATTGGCGCACGGGGAAATCACACGGCTATACGCCAAATGAAAAGCTGTTTCCTGACATGGCCGGATATATCGCCAAGGCTCACGAAAAAAACGTGCGGACGATGTTCAATGACCATCCGGAGGCGCAAGCTCCCGGAGTCTTTGATGCCGCCGAAATTGCCTATCGGGAGAAAGGGCTCAACAGCCTGCTCGATATCGGCGCCGACGTCTGGTGGTATGACAAAAACTGGAATAAGCACCTGAAGCCACCCGAAGGGCTGAATCTCGCGTTCTGGGGTATGGTCGTCTATCACGACATCACTCTCAAAAAGCACCCCGAGCGCCGGCCGCTGATCATGTCGAATGTGGAAGGCATTTTGAACGGCGTGAGCCTCACGCCGAGCCATCCTGCGGCCCATCGCTATCCGATTTGGTGGACAGGCGACACTCTGGCTTTCTGGCATATCTTGAGGTCAGGCATCGAAAACGGGGTCACAGGCGGAATCGATCGCATGATGCCCTACATCAATGAAGATCTTGGCGGCCACATTCTCGAGGAACCACCGGAGCAGTTTGTCCGCAGCTTCCAATTCGGGGCATTCTCGCCGGTGGTTCGCCCGCACAGCGTCCCGGACGTGGTGCGCACCCCTTGGACCTATGGCGAGGAAGCTGAGAAAATCGCCCGCGAATATCTTCAGCTTCGCTACCGCCTGCTGCCGATGATTTACACGGCGGCCCGTCATTCTTATGACACCGGAACCCCGCTCCTCCGGCGCTGCGACCTCGAATGGCCGAAATCTCCCGAAGCTGCCGACGGACTCCAATATCTTTTTGGCGAGGACCTGCTGATCGCGCCCCAGTGTTTCAGCGGGCAGGATCCTCTTCCCGAAGCCCTGCTCAAAACTCCTGATGGCAAGACCGGTCTGAAAGCGGAGTATTTCAATAACGAGAAATTCGAAGGAACACCGAAGCTGGCACGCACGGAAAAGACCGTTTCGTATTCCTATTCCGACCGCCCGGCCGGAATTCAGAAGGACAACGTGTCGGTGCGCTGGACAGGAACTTTTGGCCCGGTGGCGGAGACGGCCGAGTATGAGTTCGGCCTGCTCTCGCGCGATGGTGCCAAGCTTTGGGTCGGCGACACCGAACTGATCACCCGCACCGAGATCTTGAAAACCCGGCATGGTCTCGGCATCAGCACGGGACGGATCAAACTTGAAGCGGGCAAGACCTATCCGATCAAGGTGGAGTTTTTCCAGAAGACCGGCGGCGAGTGCAACCTGTTCTTCGGGATGGCCCGCAAGATTGACGACAAAGCCCACCAGACCCGGTCGCTCTGGATTCCGCCCGGTCGCTGGCAGGATGCCTGGAGCGGAGAAACCCTTGAGGGACCGAAGACAATCGCCGTTACGTCCGACCTCGAGCACACCCCGATGTATGTGCGCGAAGGAGGCATTGTTTTCACGACACCGCTCCGGATGAACACCGGCGTTCCCGTGTGGGACGACCTCGTTGTGGATGCATTCGTTCCGGCGGATTCCGGCTCAAGCGAACGCGAGGTCTATGAGGACGACGGACTCTCGAACGATTACCAGAAAACCAAATTCAGCAGGACCAAGGTTTCCATGAAAACGGAAGCCGGAAAAACCACACTGAAGATCGAGCCTGCCAGCGGGGACTTTCTGAAGAAGGACTTCAATCGGAACTGGACGCTGCGCCTGCACGTTCCTGCCGGGCAAAAAGCGACGCAGTTCCGCGTGAACGGCAAGGATGTCCAGCCGGGAAAATCGGACGGGGTCACCGTGCTGAAGCCTTCCGACTCGCGCGTCTTTCCGTTCCAGAAGCCCGGGACCGCGCCTGGTCCGAAATCAGGCGACATCGCGGAATTTTCTGTTCCATCCCATCCGGCGGACAGGCCGCTGACGGTTGAGATGGAGTCAGGAAATCCTGCGCAATGATCAGTTCCCGATTCATTCTTCCATCCATCCTCTGCTTTCTGCAACTGTCGGGCGCCATGGCTCCTGCCGCGGAACAGTCCAAGCCGAACATCCTTTTCCTGTTTTCGGACGACCATTCGCTCCAGACGATCGGCGCGTATGGGGCCCGCCTGTCGGAGTTCTGCCGCGAGCACAACGTCACGCCGAACATCGACCGGCTGGCTGCGGAAGGCGGGTTGTTTCTGAACAGCTTTTGCGGCAACTCGCTTTGCTCGCCGAGCCGGGCGGCGGTTCTCACAGGCCTGCATGCCCACGCCAATGGGGTGCGGATGCTGGGCCAGGCGATCACTCCCGGGGTCTGGATGTTCCCTGAAGCAGTCGGATCGGCGGGGTATCAGACCGCAGTCTTCGGCAAGTGGCATCTCGGCGCGACGCCGCCCGGCACGGACTTCGCCCGCCTGCTGGAGGGACAGGGGCGGTATTGGAATCCGAATTTCATCGGCGCGGACGGCAAGCTGGAAAACCACATGGGCTACGTCACCGACGTAATCGCCGACATGGGGCTCGATTGGCTCAAGCAGCGTGACAAATCGAAGCCGTTTCTGCTGATGGTCCACCAGAAGTCGCCGCACCGCCCGTGGATGCCGCCGCCGAAATATTACAGCTGGCTGCAAGATGTGAAAATCCCCGAGCCGCCCACATTGTTCGATGATTATGCCGGGCGCGCCTCGCCCGCGCACGACCAGAAGCTGGAGATCGGCCGGGACATAAACATGCGGGGCGATTTGAAAGTGTTTCCTCCCGGCAAATGGGAGGGCGAGTTCAAGCCGATGACGGAGGAGCAGCGCGCGGAGTGGTCGAAAGTCTTCGAGCCGCGCAATGAGGCATTCCGCAAAGCCAACCTTCAGGGCGACGATCTGACCCGCTGGAAGTATCAGGAATACATGAAGGACTACCTGCGTTGCGTGAAAGGTGTGGACGACAACGTGGGCAAGTATCTCGACTACCTCAAGGCCGAGGGGATCGACGGCGATACCGTCGTGATCTATTCGTCTGACCAGGGATTTTTCAACGGCGAGCACGGGTGGTTCGACAAGCGGTGGATTTACGAGGAGTCGATCCACATGCCGCTCATCGTGCGCTGGCCGGGAGTGGTGAAACCCGGCTCGGTGTTCACTCCGATGGTGCAGAATATCGATTACGCGGAGACGTTTGCGGAGATCGCCGGGGCCAAGGCGCCCGACGGACTGCACGGAAAGTCGCTCGTGCCGATCCTGCGCGGTGAAAAACCCTCCGACTGGCGCAAGAGCGTTTATTATCGCTACTACGGCCCGGGCGAAGGCGTCGCCAAACACTATGGCGTGCGGACCGAACGCTACACGCTCGCTCATTTCTACGAGACAGACGAATGGGAGTTGTTCGACAACGAGAAAGACCCCCAGCAACTCCACAGCGTCTATGCCGACCCCGCCTACGCCAAGGCGGTTGACGATTTGAAAATCGAGCTTGCGCGGCTCCGCCAGGTGTTCAAGGAGACCGATGAGGTGGAGGCCAAACAACCCGCTCAAGTGGGCGGAGAATGATCCCGTTCCCGCCAGCGGGAAGGTTAGATGGGAAGTTCTCCCCGCACGGTTGACCAATCCTGCTTGAAGACTAGTTTATTTAGACCCCTAAAGCGATGAACAACCTCTCCCGTCGGAATTTCCTCAAACGCTCCACCCTTCTCGGTGCGGGCGCATTCATGCTCCCGCGATTCTCGATCGCACAGGCCGGAGTGAGTGCCAATAGCAAGCTCAACCTGGCCCTGATCGGCGTCGGCGGAGGCGGAATTGTGAAAGGGGCGATCATGGGGGCCAAGGGAGAAAACCTCGTCGCGATTTGCGATGTGGATGAATCCCAGTTCGGCAAATTCGCCGATGTGAATCCGCAGATCGCCACGGCCGCGCGGTTCCGGGATTTCCGGGTCATGCTCGACAAGATGGGGAAGGAGATCGATGCGGTGGTCATCACCATTCCGGACCACACGCATTTTGCTGCGACGATGGATGCCATGCAGCGGGGCAAGCATGTGCTGACCCAGAAGCCGCTTACTCACAATATCTGGCAGGCCCGCACGCTCCGCAAGGCGAAGCAGAAATACAAGGTGGTGACGAACATGGGCAACCAGGGGCATTCGATGAAAGGCATTCGCGAAATGAGAGAATGGGTCGATGCCGGTGTTCTGGGCACTGTGAGCGAGGTGGATTCCTATGTGATGGTTCCGAAATGGGGCGGGGGAGTTTGGAAAAAGTCGGACTCCTATCCGCCGGCGGCAATGCCGGTCCCGCCCAGCCTCGACTGGAATCTCTGGCTCGGCCCGGTGGCTGATCCAGGCTACAACAGCGTCTATGCGCCGGGGAGCTGGCGGGGATACGACCAATTCGGGACGGGCGCGATCGGCGATTTTTTCTGCCACCTTTGTGACGGTCCGGTCTGGACGCTTGATCTCTATGATCCCCTGGTCGTCGAGGCGGAAAAGATCGTGGGACCGAATCCGGGTATGTGCCCGGATGCCTCGATCATCCGATGGGACTTCGCCGCGCGCGGGGACATGCCGCCGTGCAGCCTGCGCTGGTATGACGGAGGACTAAAACCGGCCACACCCGAAAAGTGGTCGTGGGGCGAGGTGCCGGACCGCGGCTCGTTTTTCAGGGGCTCGAAAAACACGGTCTATCTCGACAACGTGTCCAGCAATCCTCGCCTTGCCAGCAAGGAGGAGATGCAGGCCTTCAAGGAAGCGGGCCTTCCCCCTCAGAAATATCCCCGCGTGGAAGGCGGGCCGATGGCCGAGTGGATCCGTGCCATCAAGGGCGAAGGCCCCGAGCCTGGTTCGAACTTCGACTATTCCTCGCGCCTCACCGAGATCGCCTGCCTCGGCGCGCTCGCGCAGAGGTTCGGCGGACGCATTGAATGGGATTCAAAAAACCTACGTTCGCCCAACCGTCCGGAACTCGATCCCTATATAAAGGAACCTGCCCGCAAGGGCTGGGAATATGGCGAAGACCTCTGGAAAGTGTAATGCGCATCGTCCCCCACCGGTAAGGAGGGGGCACCGAATCCGCCGTCGTTTTTCCCCGTCATGAAAAAACATCTCGTCACATACGATTTCCACATCGAAACAAGTGGATTCGACGGACGGCTCGGCGAGCCATCCCTACCGATGCAGGGCAGGGCGGTTTCGCCGATCACCACGGCTCACCCGCAGGCGCGAAGCGCCGAGAATCAACCGCCGTCATATTTTCCATATCATGCTGTGCGTTTGGTATCAGGATTCATCGTCTCGGTCGTGCTGTTTGCAGGCGGTCTATCCGCGAAGGCGGGGGACGTCATCAAATTCGACGCGCGCGGCGCGGGGCTCAAACCGGAGTATACCACTCTTAAGAACTGGGGCGGCCGCTCGCCCGACGGGCGCATACTGAGTGCGAACAATTGGTATCTGGAACTCGATGGTAAGCCCCTTTCACTGGTTCTAGGCGAAATTCATCCCCAGCGCTATCCGGAAAAATACTGGGAGGAAGCCATCCTGGAAATGAAAGCCGCCGGGCTGAACGGAATCTCGATCTATGTGTTCTGGAACCAGATCGAACCGCGTCCCGGAGAGTTCAACTTTGAGGGAAATAACGACATCCGCCGGTTTGTCGAATTGTGCGCGAAGCACGGGATGTATGCGTGGCTTCGCGTCGGTCCTTTCTGCAACGCGGAGATGCTCACCGGCGGGCTGCCGCCATGGCTCTACGGGATGCCGCTGACCGAGCGCAGCAACCACCCGCTCTACCTCGAACTGGTCGCGCGCTATTACGCGAAGATCGGAGAGCAGATGAAAGGGCTGATGTGGGGGCAGGGAGGTCCGGTCATCGGCCTGCAGGTGGAGAACGAACTCGGCGTCTCCGGGGTCGATTGGGCCAGAGTTTTTCCGCAGTACGTCAACAAGGGTGGTTTCTCAGGACTGAAGGGAGATGCCTTCACGGAGCATTACCGCAACCTGAAAAAGCTGGCTGTGGCTGGCGGGCTGAACGCCCCGTTTTTCAGCTGCACCGGATGGGGGCTCAACGACACCAAGCCCGTGCCAGCAGATGAGATGATGCCGACCGAACTCGGCTACATGGGCGGCTACTACTACTTCAAGAACAAGGACAAAAACTGGCTGACACTTTTCGACAACAAGGATCACACCTTGAAGCCGTTTTGGGGCAAGTCCCCGGTCGGGCTCTCGGAGATCGGGACCGGCCTCTCGATGTCACCGCTCATGCTGGGCAAGGGAGTCTTGCCGCCGGAGGTTTCATCCTGCGCGGCCCTGACGCGGTTTGGATCGATGCCGACGATTTATGCGGGATACTACATGTTCCACGGCGGCAGCAATCCGGTTGATCCGACATACGGATGGACGGTCAAGGACGAGACAAAATATCCCCAGATCAACTACGATTTCCAGGCGCCGATCGGGGAGTTTGGCGACTGGCGACCGTCGCTTTTCCACCTGCGGCCGTTCAACCACTTCCTGGTCTCCCACGGTGACGAACTCGCGCGAACCGCGGTCGTCCACCCCGTTGATCCCGTGGTGAAGTGCGATGACAGCCGCTTACGTTCTGTCGCCCGGATGGACGGGAACTCGGGTTTTGTATTTTTTAACAACTACGGGGGAGCGCTTGATCTGCCCGCGCGTCCGGACATGCGTTTCGAGGTGCAGACGTATGAAGGAACCGTCGCGCTGCCGCGGGTGGCCAAATTGGACATTCCCCCGAATGCGATGGGTATTTTGCCGGTTAACCTCGATCTCGGTGGAGGGACCATGCTTCTCTCAGCGACCGTTCAGCCGGTCATCCGGTTCCAGCAGGATGGAAAAATCTATCAGATTTTTTCCCAGATCGCCGGGATGCCGTGCGAGTTGGTTCTCGGTAAGAATGTCGAAGTGGAATCCATCGGTCCCGGCGCTTCCAAAGAATCGGCCCCGCAGCCCGACGGTGCGCAGGTGTATTCCGTAAAGCCCGGGCGCGGCCCGGCACTGACATTGCGCGCGCCCGACGGCACACCGGTCACGGTGATCGTTCTCTCCCAGGAGGACGCCCTCAATCTGGCCGTATTCCGGCATGCGGACAACACCCTGCTGGTGCTGAGCCCGCACGCGGTCACTTTTGACGGAGCACAGTTTAAGGTGACGGCGGAGACTCCGAAGATGGATGTCAGCATCTTTCCTGCCCTGATCAAAGCCGTCGAGGCACGGCCAGACGGCCTGTTCCAGAAGCTGACCCTCTCGGCTCCGGCACGCACGATCGAATCGAAAATCGAAAAATTCGCGCCGAACAAGTGGCTGCTCAAAGTTCCTGAATCGGCCTTCGACGGGCTTAATGACATTTACCTGCAACTTTCCTACAACGGCCAGGCGTGCCGGATTTTTGACGCGAAGACCGGACTGATGGTCGCCGATCAGTTCAATCTCGGCGTGCCATGGAAGGTGGGCTTGAAGCGGTTTCGAACGCAACTCACTGGCGAGGGGCTTTGGGTCCGGGCGGAGCCGGACAGGCCTGACGTCGCCCTGCCGGGAAACCCTGAGGTGGTGACCGGCGTAGCCGAGCCCCAGCCCACGATCGCCGGTTCTCCCTCGCAACTCATCAAAGCCGACTTCGCCCCGGAATACTTCACGACTATTCCCATCGAATAGACTCATGAAACCAGAAAGCAGGAAGTCGGAAGTGCGAAGGATGAAGTGGGGCGCCCAGCGCCCGAATGCCGCGCGAAGCGCCCGAGCGGGCGAATGCGAAATGTGGAATGCGAAATGTGCAATGGAGGGCGCAAAGCGCCCAAGTGCCGCGCGGAGCGCGGGTAATATCCATTCCTCATTCCCCATTTCAAATTCCTCATTTTCTCTAACCGCATTCACCCTCCTCGAACTTCTGGTCGCGATCTCGATCATTGCGATCCTTGCCGGGCTTGTGATTGCGATGCTTCCTGCCGCAAAGCTGTCCGCCCGCCGGGCCGCGTCCCTGAGCAATCTTCGCCAGCTCGGCATCGGCCTCATGGGGTTCGCAAATGACTACGACAACAGGCTTCCCGGCCGGGTGGCGAGTTCGGACAAGTGGCCGCGACTGCTTCTGCCCTACGTGGGAAATGATTCCAGAGTTTACGGTGAGCCGGACGACCTCAAGTGTTTCCTTCGCACGGGTGCCGACCCGCTCAGCAACACCCGTAATACCACGAGCTACATCCTGAACGGATTCAACGATGCCGGAGCATTCACGGATGAGAACATTCAGATCAGCCTTCTCAACCTCCAGAAGCCGACAGAAACCATCCTCATGGCCTGCCAGTCGGGCACGGGAAATTTCTACATGGATTTCATGGAGGGCAACCAATACACGGTTCTCAATCTCGCCGCCTACGGCAACGGATCAAACTACCTTTTCGCAGACGGATCCGCCCGCTTCATCAGCAAAAACGAATACAGCGACACTCTCTGGCTTGTGGACAAAAGCAGCGCCATCCCGGAAAAGATGCGGTGAATGGGATTGCAAACAAACACGCGCCGGAACATTTTGAAAATGAGCCTGTCTTGCCTGCTGAACAAGGGTTGTTCCTGCGATGGGCAGCAACTCCTTATCCCCTGAACCATGAAAATACAACTCACCTCTCTGAGCCTGATGCTCGCTGCCGCTTCGCTGATCGAGGTCCCGGATGCCTGGGGTCAGTCCGTATGGAAAGGCGATGCCGGACCGCTTTGGAGTGCCCCGGCCAACTGGAGCGAGGGAGTTCCCGATAGCAACACCGCATTCGTCCAGTTCAAAGACTCCGCCAAGAATCGGACTGTGACAGTCGATGGCAACTTTACTTTCCAGCAGATGCTTTTTTTGGGAGGCAGCCCGGCTCCCTACATTCTGACAGGCGGCACGCTGATTTTTGATAGAAATGGCGGAGGCAGCGGCTTGCTGGATGGCTCCACCCGCGACAACACGGTAAGTAGCAATGTGACGGTTAATACTTCCGACACGACCAGGTCTTCGGTGATCGCGAAAATCGCCCCCTCCGGGACTTTGACTTTCAGTGGAACCCTGACGACCGCCAGCCTCACCGTTTTCCATGTCCCCAACAAAGGACGCCTTGTCATTTCTGGCAATCTGGTCGGCGCGGAGGATCCGCAGGGCGGCTCGTTCAACCAGCAGTATCAGGCCGGAGCAGGCGGGGAGATCACCATCGAAGGATCCGGCGTTTCCTCGAACCCCTCGCCGAAAAGCACGGTATCGATCAGCCTCGGGGGCGATACGGGACCGGGTACGATGAATCTCAACCGGCCGGCGGCATTGGCAGCCGAGAGGATTTTGCTTCTGAACAACGCGTCGACCAGCAACTCGTCGGTCAACCTCGGTGCCGACAACGCAATCGCGAACGACGAAGGATCGTTCAGAACCCAGGTTTCGGTCGCGGGCGAGTCGCTGGCATTGAATACCAACGGACACTCCCTCGACCTGAGCCAGAAGACGTTCCAACTTTTTCCGTTCGGAAATCCCGGCGTCACGTTCAATCTGGACATGGGAAACGGAAATTCCCTCCTCTGCTTCGCCCGCAGCAGCTCCGAGAATTGGAAGGGCGCGCTCTGCATCACCAATTTTACAAAAGGACAGGATTCGATTCGTTTCGGGGAAAATGAACTCGGCATCACTCCTGCCCAGCTCGCGAGAATCACCATCAACGGCGCAGGCGGGGTGGAGATCGATGCGGAGGGTTTTCTCGTCGTGCCGGAATAATATCCAAGACTGCTATCCCGCTCAGGCTCGCCGGGGTTCATCTGCTGCCAGGGTCTCCGCCCAGTCCGCCAGGGAGCTAGCCCGGGAGGAAGCGCTCGCGAGGTTGCGGCATTTTATCACGCCTCGGGCGATTGTATCGGAAGCGAGGATTGTCCGTAATTTTCTCGTGGCATCCCGTGTGTTTGACCGGCCTTCGAGTCCGGCACCGAGTCGTTCGATTCTTGCGGCGTTGTCGTGCTGGTCGTGGGCGAGGGGAATGACAAGCTGGGGGATTCCTGCGGCGAAGGCTTTTGATGTCGTGCCGATTCCGCCGTGATGCACGACGGCGCGGCAGCGCGGGAAGACGGATTCGAAGGGCACTTTGGGAATGTGGAAAAGAGTATCCGGCAGGTTGAATCCCGGCGCGGTTTTCCCGACGAGCAGGGCGCGCCCGCCGATCTTCTCCGTGACATCGCGGGCCATTTCCTGCGCTTCCCGAAGGTGGATGTTCGCCGATCCATGCGTCCACAGGACAGGAGGTTTGCCGGAGGCCAGCCAGGCAGAAAGCCTTTCTGGAAGGGGCTTCGGCGTGGAACTGGATAGAGGCAAGTCGAACTGACGGAGGTTTTCAGGCCAGTCGGGTTGGGGAGGAGCGAACCATTCGGGCGCCAGCAGCGCGAGTCCGTCCGCGCGCATGAGGGCGTCGCGATAGAAATCGCGGAGAACGGGGATGCCAAGCTCCGAGCGGAAGCGGTTCAGGGGAGGCAGAACGGCTCTGTTGAGGATGGCATCCACGCAGAAATAGGCCGCGTCCTGCACAAAACCCGGAGCTCGGCACAGCCAGGCGCCTCCGGCCGCCGGCACAGGCAAATCCCTCCGGCTCCGCAGGCACATCGGCTGCAGGTGGAGCATGAGGCGCGGAATGCCCCGGGCTTCGGCCAGTGCCGCGGTGGCGAGGCTGAATGATGTCGTGATGACGAGATCGAAATTCCCTACCGAGGATTCAAACGATTTTTTGTAGGCGGGCAGCGATGCGTGCATCGCCTGCACGACGCGCCATGTTCCGATGCCGGGCCTCCACAGCGCCGGATCATTGGCCATGCGTTGAAAGTCCTCCTCCGTGCCCATCGGATGCCAGCGGAACCCATGTTTTTCGGCAAGCGGCCCGTAGTGCGGGGTCAGCAGGAACTCCACTTCGTGCCCGCGGGCGGCTAGAAGCCCGGCGAGCCAGAGCAGCGGGTTGACGTCCCCCTCGCTCCCGAATGGCGAGAAGAGGATGCGCTTCATCACAGCCGCTGCAGGGCGGGCAGAGCGTATTTGCGCGTCAGGGCGTCGCGGTTCGCCTCGATGGCCGCCGCGTCGAGAATGATCAATCCGGGATCCTCCTCGAGCTCGATTTTTTGGAATCCGTCGACGGGGGTCTTCGCGGCTTCGACGACATCGTTCAAGCTCCGGATTTCTTTTCCATTCACCTTTGAAA
>Ga0163199_1000930_pt1 | contig 18248 bp, 19 predicted proteins | sample PL_2010_150m_FD_113537 | JGI IMG/M metagenome (GOLD analysis project Ga0163199, IMG submission 113537) | Freshwater microbial communities from Powell Lake, British Columbia, Canada to study Microbial Dark Matter (Phase II) - PL_2010_150m | ecosystem: Environmental > Aquatic > Freshwater > Lake ...
GGAGATGAAGGCATGATTGGCAAGTACGTGAAGAATCAAGGCGACGAATATCAACAACTACATTCGGATACGCAGCAGGGGCTGTTCTGAATACGCCGCCCCTTGGGGCGGGGATTTTTATTGGCTCCAGGTCCAGTTCAAGGTGATATCGTTTGACCGTTGGACCCGCGATACACACAAGGGCGTTCTTCGCTACCAATTCAAGGCCGTACCGACCGACCACAGCTGCCGTGAATACGAAGTGACAATCGTCCATTCCATGATGGGTGGAAACTCGCAAGTCTCCCGCTACCGGTGGCCGCGAGCACAGGTACTGATGTGCCAAAGTGACAGTGCTGCCAGTCATTACAAGTCACGCGCGCCTGATTGAAGGCGGGTGGCTTTCAACACGGGCCAGTCCTTTGGCCGCCGCAGTCGCTGAGGTAGCACCGGCCCGCGCCCGAGCCGTTCAGAACAACATAACAACCTAGAGGGGAGGCGCATGCCTCAGTCGATAGAAATATTTGTCAGACGCACCAGGATACGCATCATTTTGGTTTGCGCCGGCTTAACCCTTGCTTTGATGACAATGCCAGCGGTAAGTTGGGCGGTAGAGCACCCCTCTTCTGACGCAGCAACGCCGGCGATGTTGTTTTTCGCCCTGATCTGCGCCCTGATGTGCGCCTATGTGGGGGCAATCACCGTGACCATCGGTGTGTGGGGCGGTTTTCCGGCTGGCAGTCGACACTTCGTACCCGGTGGATTTCGGAACGCCATACGCAATCTGGCGCTGACAGCGACTCAGCAGCGCCATGCCAGGACGTCCCCCATTACCCAGATACCGGACGACTGGGTTGCTGAGGATGAGGCCGCATGGCTCAATACGATGCCCCCCTTTGCGCAGGGACTTTACGACGGGGTTGCGCAGGATGAGGATACATGGGCTATCGACTTTACAAAAGCAGAGGAGCAGGCACTTTGCTACATGGCGTCCTGTGATACTTTGGGCGAACGGTATGACTGGAATTCCCTCAGCATCAACATCAAGGCCCACTTTCCGGACCTTGCCCCTGTCGATTGCAAAAAAATCGCCCTGATTGCACTAGAAAAAAAACCAGGAAAGTAGCCGGCGTCTGCGGCTTCGCCTTCGAGGAAGAGGGTGTGATCTGTTGATGGGTGCAAGCGCACTGCGCTGCGTCCTGATGCACCTGATAACTGAGGTAAAGTGTCACGATGAAACTCCGGCGCACCTTCATCATGGCAGGACTTGGCCAGGCGCTGGGAATGGCTACCTCCATTACACAGAGCAGCTATTCCATTTTCATTCGTCTGGCCGACTTTGTTGCGTTCGTCGAGTCTGGCTTGCCGTTTGCTCTTGTCTTCGCGGCAGTGGGACTGGTCACTGACTTCACAAATCGAAACAGGTCGCAGACCGACTGATGCCGCGCCTGACGCAAGCCCCCAATCTGGTTTTGGCTACGCTGTGGGTCGATTGGCTCAAGGCAGAGGGCATTGGGGCGAGTGTGCAGCGCGAGTACCTCAGGAGCGCGGCGGGAGAATTACCGCCCGACCAATGTTTGCCAGAAGTATGGATCGACGACCCGAGCCAGGAGGCCAAGGCCTTTGAGCTCCTGTATTTCTTGCGGCATGTGCCACAGCGGCGTTGGCGCTGTACTTGCGGTGAGCGCGTGGTGGGGGGCTTTGAGCAGTGCTGGAACTGCGGCGCGATGATGCCCACACCTGCGAGCTAATTCAAGAGAACCAATCATTTCGCATATCGACATGCTGCGTTGAGGATTAACTCAAGAAGCTCACCCCGGTGAGTTCCTCAGAAAGTTTCCATAGCCGCTTTGCCGCTGCGCTGTCCCTGGAAGCACGGTTTGAACCGACCTTGACGGGGGCTCCGCGCATCTGCCGCATTGAGCGCGGTCCACAATAGTCGCCACCGTCAACATCGTCACCCAGTGCCGCATAGAGCGTCGGCAGTGCGCCGTTGGCAGCAGACTGGCCAACCAGGGGGAAGAACATCGTCAGAAACTTGGGGAAGTGTTGCGCCAGATTGGTCACTGCCACCCCCGGATGCGCAGCGACAGATAGCGTCTTGAGACCCGCTTTGCCTAGTCGGCGATTCAGTTCAAAGGCAAACATCAGGCAAGCCAGTTTGCTTTGGCCGTACCCGGCACGCTTGCTGTAACCCTTCTTGAAGTTCGGATCGTCGAACCGGATGTGGCCCCAGTTGTGGGCCAGGCTACTGAGACTGACGATTCGGGAATTTGGCGTCTTGCCAAGCACAGGCAGCAGCAGACCGGTCAATGCGAAATGCCCCAGATAGTTGGCTGCCAATTGGCTCTCAAAGCCGTCCTCACTCAGCGAGTACGGCGGCATCATGATGCCAGCGTTGTTGATCAGCAGGTCCAGTTTCTTATGGCTTTTCAAGAAGACCGTGGCAAATGAGCGCACAGCCTTGAGACTGCTGAGATCCAGGGCTTGGCACTCGACATGGGCCTTGGGATGGTGAGCGAGGATTTGCCCCCGGGCAGCTTGCGCCTTGTCCAGATTGCGGCAGGCCAGCACGACCCTGCAACCCTTGCCTGCAATCGCCAGAGCGGTGTCGTAGCCAAGACCGATATTGGCACCGGTAACGATAGCGACGCGGCCCTTTTGGTCGGGGGCATCATGAATATTCCAGGTCATGGTGTTTTTGCTTTCTGGGTGTCGGTCAGCCCATGGTAGCGCGTTCGCTTAGCGCAGGTGTTCACGTCGAGCGATCCAGATTGTCGAGGCCAGAATGACCAGAGCACCAAGCAGGGTGGTCTGGCTTGGCACATCCGAAAACACCAGCCAGCCCATCACCGATGCCCAGATCAAATCGAGGAAGCGCAGGGACTGGGTGGCCGAGATGTCGGCGGATCGGAAGCCACGGGTCAGGCAGTATTGACCGAGCGAACCCAGAACGCCCGCCACTGCAAAGCCGAGCCATTGCCAGCTTGTTGGAGCTGACCAGTGCAGCAAGCCCAAGGGCAGGCTCAAGGCGGTGACCGAGATCGCCTGCCACAGCACTATGACGCCAGGCTTTTCGTAGCGGGTGAGGGTTTTGGTCATCAGGAAGGATGCGGCAAAGACGGGGCAGGATGCCAGCATGGCCAGCGTATACCAGCCGCCCTGACCCGAGAGTCTGGGGGCGACCACGACGAGAACGCCAGCAAAGCCGATGACTGCCGCAACCCAGCGATCAGCGCGCATCTTCTCGCCCAGGAACCAGGAAGCACCCAGCATGATGAAGATCGGCCCGGTAAAACCAATGGCCGTCATGTCTGCCAGCCCAAGATGGGGCAGGGCCACAAACCACAACGTGAGTCCCACGGTGTGGACGGCGCCGCGCCAGAGTTGCCCGCTCAGATTGATGGGGCGATAGGCGAGCCAGCCCTCGCGCAAGACCAGCGGCAGCAAGGCCACGATGCCAAACACGTAGCGCAGAAATTGCGACTGAAACGGATCGAGAGACAGGGTAATGGTCCGGACCACGGCATTGAGGCAGGAAAACACCAAGCCGCTCAGCGCCACCCACAACATGCCACGCCAGACCGCTGGCAAGCGGTGCACGCGCATGCGCGTGTGGCGATGCGCTAGCGCAAGCCGGTGCCAGATCCGCTTCGATAAAGGGGCTGGGGGCTTCACCACGGGTGCTCGTCGCAGGCGCACAGTGGTGTCGTCCAGCAGCCAGTCGGTGAAGTCAACTACCGTGACGCTTGTTCGGCAGCACCGGTATCGGTTTGCGATCCGCCAGCATGTGCCTTATCCCAAGAACCGGGTGTCTCAGCAGCATCCGAGGGCCGGCCCAGCGCATCACGATTCTGATCTTCTCGCGCATGGCATCGTTGTAGCAGTGCACAACGCATTTGGCGCAGTTGGGCTTGGCGTCACCGAACACACAGCGCTGCAGGCGGCGCTGCGCATACTCGAACAGCTCGCCGCACTCGGCACACAGCGGCTCAGGCGGGTGATGGTGGATGCAGTACATGCGAATCATTACCTCGATGGTTTTGAGCTCGCGCACGCGCTCGACAAACTGCTTGTCGGTGGTGAATTCAATGAACTGGTCTGGCATGGCTGGGTCTGGTGCAAGCGGCGGTCCTGGCCTACTTGGCCGCCAGCCCGAAAACTCGTCTGGCCATGGCTGTCGCGGCACCGATGGGGTCCGCGCGGATCGCCTTCTCCTGCTCCGCCATCATCAGGAACAGACCGTCCAGTGCCTTCTGGGTCACATAGTTCTCGATCCTGGCCTGCTTGGCATCCAGCAGACCCAGCTTGGCGCCCTTGCCGGCGATTTCGTTGTACTTCTCGGCCAGGCCCACCTTGGCGGTTGCCTTGGTGACGACAGGGAGAAACTTCTCGGTGAGCTGATCGCTGGTGGTTCGGCGGAAATACTCGGTCGCCGCAGTGTCGCTGCCGGCAAGAATGCCCTTGGCGTCCTGCCAGCTCATGTTCTTGACGGCGCTGATCAGCAGCGGCTTGGCCTGCGGCACGGCCTGTTCGGCAGCGCGGTTCATCGCCGTTACCAGTTCCTCAGTCTGCTTTTGCAGGCCCAGCATACGCAGCATGCCCTCGACGCGTTTCAGGGCGTCAGGCAGGGGTATCCTGACCTTGTCATTGCCCAGAAAACCGTTTTCCGCGCCCAACCTGGAGACGGCAACGGCGGTGCCCTGCGTCAGCGCATCTTTCAGGCCACTGCCAGCATCGGCGCTGCTCAGACTTCCCAGGTCAAGGGCGAGCGCCTGCAAGCTGACGAGCAGCCCGGCAACCAATCCTGCAAGAACACGCATGAATCTCTCCGGAATCTATTCTTGACGAAGCACCACCAGCAAGGACGGTGGCAGCAAGCGTCGGAAGTCTCTGTCGAATGTCACAAAAGGCTCGCCCAGACTCAGCGCCATGGCAGCCAGCCAGGCATCAGGAATCTGGTTGGCGCTCATCGCTTTATCCAGCACCAGTTGCCTCAGTCTGGGCCACTCCTGTGTGCTGTCCAGCAAGCGCACAGCGGGGTCGTCCAGCAGCCAGTCGATGAAGTCAACCGCCTGCGCAGCTGTGGATGGATGGCTGAAAATCTTGGGGTGAGTGACAAGGCGCAAAAATCCGCTGATCACAGCCATAGGCAAGCGCATGACCTGGCCGTTGGCACTGGTCAGCGTGCCTTGCAGCCAGTCCGCTGCGATGCGGTGGTGCGGGTGGCTGCTGTGGTGCGCTGCCACCAGCACATTCACGTCAGGCAACATCGCTCAGACCTTGGTCCAGCGCATCGAGCATTTCGCGGCTGCTCAGTCCAGTCAGATCCGGATTTAATTTACCCGGATTCGCGCCCTTGGGCTTGCAGACGGGCATGGCTCGACGTGGCTTGGTGCCAGGGCCCTGTGCGGCGCCGAGTCGCATGCGCAGCCCCTCTTCAATCAGCCGGGTCAGACTCAGCCGCTGCTGGGCCGCCAGGGTCTTGGCCTCGATCAGGAGCGCGTCATGTATATCCAGCGTGGTCTTCATGGCCGCAAGTATACAGATTTCTGTATTTTCAATGCAATGGGGGGAATCCCCACTATCATCAGTTCCAAATTCCACCGGAGCCGCTCTCATGCAAATCGATCCCGCACTTCAGTCCAGTGCCGATAACTACAAACTGCTGACCAACCTGGTCGTACCGCGCCCGATTGCCTGGGTCAGCACGCTCAGCCAGAGCGGCGTGGTCAATCTGGCGCCTTTCAGTTTCTTCAATGCGCTTGGCAGCGATCCGGTGTACCTGGTTATCAGCGTCGGACGCAACGACAAGGGCGAGCTCAAGGATACGGAGCAGAACATTCAGTCCAGCGGCGAGTTCGTGGTGAATATGGTGACCGAGGACCTGTTTGACGCCATGAACCTCTCGGCGGCCGATTTTCCGCCGGATCAAAGTGAACTCGAAGCGGCACAGCTGCAGATGGCGCCCTCGGTGCACATCAAGACGCCGCGTGTGGCACGAGCGCAAGTGAGTATGGAATGCAAGCTCTTCAGCGCGCAGCAGCTTGGCGCCAACATGCTGTTCATTGGTCAGGTCGTGATGTTCCACGTCGCGGATGCTCTGATCGGGCCGCGCCTGCGTGTCAACGGCTTTACGCCTATCGGTCGCCTGGGTTCGCCTTCTGTCTATTGCCGGACCACCGATCAGTTTGATGTGGCGCGCATTACTTACGCGCAGTGGCAGGGTAAGGACAAAGCCACGGGCGCCTGACCTGCCGCTCCGGTTCTAGCGGTACCACTTCACAAAGTCATCGACCCTGGTTCGTGAACTTTGGTAGCTGTTGAGCCTGGCATCGGGATCCGGGTAGCCCAGCGAGATGCCGAGCATCAGCTTCTTGCTGCTCGGCAAACCCAGAAAGTCGCGCACCGCTTCCGGGTAGTGCGTGAGCGAGGCCTGCAGGCAGGTGCCCAGCCCGTGCGCGTGCGCTGCCAGCGCCAGTGTTTGCGTGAACAGTCCCATGTCGAAGACGGACCAGGGGCTCAAGCTGCTGTCCAGAAAAAGAAACAACACGCAGGGCGCGCCGAAGAAACGGTAGTTGAGCAGCCGCAATTCATTTCTCGCGCCGGCGTCGTCCCGTTCAACTTCGAGTACCCGAAAGCGCCGCGCATTGTGCTCGCTGGCTCGACTCGCCAGTTCAGCCGGCCACTGTGCGGGCACCGGAATCTCGGAACTGCTGGGCACACTGGCGCTGGCCAGGTCGAACAGAATCTGGCTCAGGGCGTCGCGGCGCTCGCCGCTGACCACCGCTACCTCCCACGGCTGTGTGTTGGTGTAGGAGGGACTGCAACTGGCGAGTTGAAGAATTCTGCGCAAAGTTTCCTCGGCTACCGGGGTCGCTTTGAAGCCGCGTACGCTGCGGCGGCTTTCTATGCCTTCTAACAAGTCCATGGTCATGCTCCAGGTTTGAGTGGGTGCGGTTTTTCATCCGCTGCATGCTGTTAATCTTGCAGCATGTCGCCAAGCCATTATTCACAATTGTTTGCGCAGCGCCAATTCATGCGTTTCTGGCTGGCGCGCCTGGCCGGCGTCATGGCCAATCAGATGCTGATGGTGGCCGTGGCCTGGCATATGTATGACATCACGTCGAGCGCCTGGGATCTGGGGCTGGTCGGCCTGTTCCAGTTCGTGCCGGCACTGGTCATGACTTTGCCAGCCGGGCATCTGGCGGACCGGCTGCACAGGGGTCACATCTTTGCCACCTGCCTGCTGGCGCAGGCGCTGGTCGCCTTGCTGCTGGTGCTGGCAACGCCGGGCGGTTTTGCCACGCGGGAGCTGATTTTTGCACTGTCGGTGGTGCTGGGCATGACGCGCGCTTTTCAGATGCCGGCGCAGCAGGCACTCACGCCTTTGCTGGTGCCGCAGCAACTGTTGCAGAGCGCCATTGCCATGAGTTCGAGCGGCATGCAGGTGGCCATCATTTGCGGCCCGGCGCTGGGAGGCTTGCTGTACGTGTTGGGGGCGACGGTGGTTTACGCCACCTGCGTCGTGCTGCTGATCTTGGCGGGTGCCTTGACCTTGCTGGTGCGTTACCAGCACCGCGCCGCGCATCTGGCCGCATCCTGGAGCACGGTACTGGCGGGCTTCCATTTTGTCTGGCAGCACAAAGTGCTGCTGGGCGCGACCTCGCTCGACCTGTTTGCCGTGCTGCTGGGGGGCGCTACCGCCTTGCTGCCGATTTATGCGCGCGACATCCTGCACACCGGGCCACTCGGGCTGGGCTTGCTGCGTGCGGCTCCGGCCGTGGGGGCGTTGGCCATGTCCCTGGTCCTGATGCGCTTTCCGCTGCGGCGTCGCATCGGGCACCATCTGTTGGCGGCAGTGGCCGTGTTTGGCCTGGCTACGGTACTTTTTGGCTTGTCGACCCATTTTGCGGTGGCGCTGCTGGCGCTGGTGATCACCGGTGCGGCCGACAACATCAGCGTGGTGATTCGATTGACTCTGGTGCAGTTGGAAACGCCCGACGAGATGCGCGGGCGTGTCGCGGCCGTCAACTCGATCTTTATTGGGGCGTCCAATCAACTCGGTGAATTCGAGTCCGGTGCCACGGCGGCCCTGTGGGGGCCGGTGGGTTCGGTGGTGGCAGGGGGTGTAGGCACCCTGCTGGTAGCGGCCGCGTGGCTGCGCCTGTTTCCGGCGCTGGCGCAGCGCGACCGCCTGCTTTGACAGATCGCTATTTGACGACCATGGCGGTAAAGGGCCAGACGTACGCCTGCAGCGTGACAAAAATGCCAACCAGGCTGGCCAGAGCGATCGAGTGGAAGAACACGTAGCGCAGGATGTCGCCTTCGTGGTTAAACCAGCGTGTCGCCGTAGAGGCCACCACAATCGACTGTGCGTCGATCATCTTGCCCATCACACCGCCCGAACTGTTGGCTGCACCCATCAGGTTGGGCGACAGACCGAGTTGTTCGGCTGCGACTTTTTGCATGCCACCAAACAGCACGTTGCTGGCAGTGTCGGATCCGGTCAGCGCGACGCCAAGCCAGCCCATCAAGGTGCCGAAGAAGGGATAGAGGAAGCCGGTGGTGGCAAAGGCCAGGCCGAGCGTGGTGTCCAGACCCGAGTAGCGTGTGAGCGTTCCCAGGCCAAGCATCAGCACGATGGTCAGCAGCGAGTAGCGGACCAGCCAAAGCGTGCGACCGTAGGCGCCGATCAGTTGGCCGATGCTGAACTTCAGTGTCAACCCGCCAACCAGTGCAGCCAACAGGATGCCGGTGCCGGTGGCCGAGAGCAAACCAAAGACGTAGATCGCACCTTCCTTGGTCGGTTTGGAAACCGCCGGCGCCACTTTTTCAACCATCTGGTGCAGGCCTTCCATTGGGAAAGCGGGCGCAAAGATGCCGTTGAAGAAGGTCTTGACGAAGGGCAGGCCCCAGGCAAAGACAAACACCGTGAGGATGATCCAGGGCACCCAGGCGCGGATCACATCGGCGCGCGGATGCTGCTTGATGGCAACCGGAGCCTGTGCCGTGCCACCGTCCGCTTCATGACCCTTGAGCGAGACCGAGCGCCAGACTTCCTTGGGTTGCCAGACGCGCAGAAAAAGCACCAGGCAGGTCATGGAGACCAGCGCTGCGATGACGTCCACCAGTTCCGGGCCCATGTAGTTGGACACCAGAAACTGCGGGATGGCGAAGCTCAGGCCTGTTACCAGAATCGCTGGCCAGATTTGCATCATGCCCTTGCGGCCGGCAAAGGCCCAGATCAGCCAGAACGGCACCAGCAAAGAGAAGAAGGGCAGTTGCCTACCGATCATGGACGACAGCGCCATCAGGTCGTAGCCGTGCACCTTGGCCAGCGTGATGACCGGCGTACCGAGTGCGCCATAGGCGACCGGCGCGGTGTTGGCGATCAGGCTCAGGCCGGACGCGGCGAGCGGCGAGAAGCCCAGGCCGATCAGAATCGCTGCCGTCACGGCAACCGGCGTGCCGAAGCCGGCGGCACCTTCAAAGAAGGCGCCAAAGGCAAAGGCAATCAGCAACAGTTGCAGACGCCTGTCTTCGGTGATGCCGGCAATCGAATCCTGCAGCACTTTGAAGGAGCCGCTTTGCTCGGTGAGCTGGTGCAGGAAGATGATGTTGAGCACAATCCAGCCAATCGGCATCAGACCGGTCAGGCCACCCAAAAGGGCGGCCTTGGCTGCCATCTCGGGCGGCATGCCGTAGCCGATGATCGCGATCAGCAGCGCCGCGGCCAGACCGGCAGCGGCGGCGATGTGTGCCTTCAGATGTAAAAACCCCAGCCCGATCAGCATCACTGCGACGGGTATCGCCGCTGCCAGCGTCGACAGCGCCATGCTGTGAAACGGGTCGTAAACTTGTTGCCAAACCATGTCAGTTTCCTCTTAAAAAATAGTGAATAAATCCATGAACAAAAATCAACAATGCGCAGCCAGCTCCTGACGGCTGCACTCCTCCAACAGATAGGCAATGGAGCGATAGGGGCGACCGCTCTCGGCGGTCAGACCGATCTCGCAGGTGCGGTTGGTCGAAACACCCTCGCAGCAATTGGCTGGCAGGGCGTCGTGCAGCTTGCGCAAGGCGTGCGTGTTGAGTTCCGGCACGACAAAACCACGGTCGCCGCCAAAGCCGCAGCAGGTGACACCGGCGGGCTCGATGATCTGCTGCGCGCAGGCTTCCATCACTTTGCGCAACTTGGCGTCCGATCCCGTGCGGCGCACACTGCAATTGATATGCAGCGCCACCGGTTCCGTCTTGCGCGTCAGGCGCAGGCGCGGCAGCAGAGCGTCGTGCGCGAACTCGTGGAAGTCGTACAAGGGCAAACGACCGGTCAGGACTTTTTGCATGCGCACCGAGCAGGTGCTGGCATCCATGATGACCGGGTAGTAGCCGCCGTGGCCGTCGTCGGCCGCCCTCAGCAAGGCGGCGATGACAATGTCGGACATGTCATCGGCTTCGTTGGCCATGCCCTTGCTGGCCATCATTTGGCCACAGCACAGTTTGTCAAAATCTTCCGGCAAGCGGGGCGCGTATCCGGCACGCACCAGCAAGGACATGATGACTTCGGGCAGCGTCGCTTCACCTTTGCTGTTGGCGCCAAAGATGCGCCCACCGCAGGCAGGGAAATAGACCACCGGATCGCCTGCGCCGCGGTACGGGGCAGGGGCCTTGCCGGCCAGCGGCATGCCGCGTTTCCAAATGCCTCCTGAGAGACGGGCTACCAGGCTCTCGCCCACCACCGCGGAGGCAGCATGGCCCAGCGTGAGACCGACGCGCGACAGATTGGCCACCTTGCCAAAGTTGTCCGCAGTCCATTGCGCCACCTGGTGCGCTGTGCTGCCCGCGGCGCGCCCACGCAGCAGACGCGTCAGTTCACCCGTGTCTATACCCACTGGGCAGGCGGTCGAACACAGGCCGCAACCGGCGCAGGTGTCCAGGCCGTAGTAGGCAAAGTCTGCCTCGACATCGGCGCTGCTTTCGCCATCGGCTTTTCGGCGCGACAGTTCGCGCCAGCTGACGATGCGCTGGCGCGGCGAGAGAGTGAGCAGGTGCGAGGGGCACAGCGGTTCGCAAAAGCCGCACTCGATGCAGCGGTCGACGATGGCCTCGGCAGCCGGCATCGGCTTCAGGTTTTTCAGGTGGGCCTGCGCATCGTCGTTCAGAATGACGCCGGGATTGAGCAGGGCGTCCGGATCGAACAGCTGCTTGATGCGGCGCATCAGGTCAGTGGCCTGCTTGCCCCACTCTTTTTCAACAAAGGGCGCCATGTTGCGACCGGTGCCATGCTCGGCCTTGAGTGAGCCGTCGTACTTGTCAACCACCAGGGTGCAGACATCGTCCATGAAGCGTGCGTAGCGCTCGACCTCCGCGGCATCGGAGAAATCCTGCGTGAAGACAAAGTGCAGATTGCCTTCGAGCGCGTGGCCGAAGATGATGCCCTCGTGGTAGCCATGCTGGCGCAGCAGGGCCTGCAGATCCAGCGTTGCGGCGGCCAGCGACTCGATCGGAAAGGCGACGTCCTCAATGATGACGGTGGTGCCAGCGCGGCGCATGGCGCCGACCGAGGGGAAGGTCCCCTTGCGCACTTTCCAGTACATCTCGCAGATGCTGGGGTCGGTCGAGAATTCAGGTGGCTCGATGGTGGCAATGCCTTGCAGGGCGCCGAGCGCTGCGTCGATCTTCAACTGCAGAGCCGCCTCGGTCTGGGCTCGCACCTCGATCAGCAAGGCTGCAGCGTCGACCCCGAGCGTACGCATGACGGGCGGCAGGCCGGGCTTGTCTTCAACCGAACGCAGGGCAGGGCGGTCCAGCAGTTCAACGGCAGAGACCGGTTCTTTCTTCAGCCGGATGACCGCCTGGCAGGCGAGTGCTATGTCCGCAAAAAACACCAGCGCACTGGCCTTGCAGGGGTCCTCGACGACGGTCTGGTAAGTGATGCGCGAGATGAAACCGAGCGTGCCTTCGGAGCCGATCATCAGGTGGGCCAGGATGTCGATGCCGTCTTCAAAATCGATCAGGGCGTTCAGGCTGTAGCCGGTGGTGTTTTTGATCTGGTATTTGTGGCGAATGCGCGTGGCCAGTGCGGTGTCAGCGCGGGTCGCTGCACCCAGAGATTCAAGCCTGTTGACCAGGGTGGCGTGGCTCTGACGAAACTGTGCAACCGAGACCGTATCTTCGGTGTCGAGCAGGCAGCCGTCAGCCAGAATGACGCGCATGCCTTCCAGCGTTTGGTAACTGTTTTGTGAGGTGCCGCAGCACATGCCAGAGGCGTTGTTGGCGGCAATACCGCCGATCTTGCAGGCATTGATGGAGGCCGGGTCCGGACCGATCTTGCGACCAAAGGGTGCCAGACGCTCGTTGACCACGCCGCCGATCATGCCCGGGCCGACGCGAACCGTGCTGGCGTCGGGTGTGATATCGCAGCTGGCAAATCCTTCACCAATCAAGGCCAGCACGCTGTCCGTGACGGCTTGTCCCGACAGGCTGGTGCCCCCAGCGCGAAAGGTCACCGGCTTGCCGTGGCTGCGCGCCGCTTGCAGCAGCGCCATAACTTCTTTCTCGGACTCGACGACGGCGACCACTTCGGGCGTCAGGCGGTAAAAGCTGGCGTCGGTGCCATAGGCCAGCAGCCGCAGCTTTTCGGTGATCACCTGCCTGGCTGGCAGGACGCTTGAGAGCGCCCGAATCAGGGGAGTCATGGCTTTCTTTCCTTCAGCAGATCGCGCAGGCGCTTGGGCGCCGGTACCAGCGGCGTGCGGCTGCGCGTCCAGGCACCCTGCTCGTTGGGTGAGAGCGCGCGTCCGCGGCTCATGAACCAGGAGGCCAACTGGTACAGGCCGAGCCGGCTGTAAACCTGCGACCAGACCGACCAGACCGCACTGCCCGAAACCGTGCGTGCGGCGCCGCTGCCGCGCAGGCTGGCTTCTTCGCTGTCAGGCTGGGCCATGGCCTCATTGCGCAGGCGCACCAGGATGTCGGGAATCGGAATCTTGACCGGGCAGACCTCCGAGCAGGCGCCACAAAGCGTCGACGCAAAAGTCAGTGGGTAGGTGCTTTGCAGACCCAGCAGGTGGGGCGAGATGATGGCGCCGATCGGCCCAGGGTAGGTTGTGCCATAGGCGTGGCCGCCGATGCGCGCGTAGACTGGGCAGTGGTTCATGCAGGCGCCGCAGCGTATGCACTGCAGCGTGGCGCGCAACTGCTGGTCCGCATACGCCTGGGTGCGGCCGTTATCCAGCAGGATCAGGTGCACTTCGTCCGGGCCATCAAGTTCATCCGGTTTACGTGGACCGCTGATCAGGTTGAAGTAGGTGGTGACGGACTGACCGGTGGCCGAGCGCGCCAGCAGGCTGTAGAGCGGCGGCACATGCTCCAGCCTTTCCACCACCTTTTCAATGCCGGTGATGGCGATGTGGACGCGTGGCACGGTGGTGCACATGCGGCCGTTGCCTTCGTTCTCGACCAGGCACAGCGTGCCGGTTTCGGCCACCATGAAATTCACGCCTGAGAGGCCAATATCGGCGTCGGCAAACTTGCGCCGCAAAACGCGCCGACCGATCTGGATCAGGGCGTCAACGTCCTCGGTGTAGCTGACCCCCGGCACTTCTCTGGCGAAGAGTTCGGCGATTTCCTGCTTGGTCTTGTGGATCGCCGGCATGATGATGTGCGAGGGCTTCTCACCTGCGAGCTGCACGATGTACTCACCCATGTCGGACTCGAAGGCTTCGATGCCCGCAGCCTCCATGGCATGGTTGAACTCGATCTCCTCGCTCACCATGGACTTGCCCTTGATGATGTGGCGAGCCTTGACACGCTGCGCGATCTCCAGGGCAATAGCATTGGCCTGCTCGGGTGTCTCGGCCCAGTGCACCTGGATGCCGTTGGCGCTGAGACTGGTTTCCAGTTGTTCCAGCAGTCGTGGCAGATGGGCCAGGCTGTAGCGGCGAATCTCAGCACCGAGTTCGCGCAGGCCTTCGAGCTCTGCCTGATCGGGAAACTGGCTCTTGCGTTTGGCCTGCAAAAAGTCCATGGCGCTGCGAAAATTCTTGCGCTGCCCGGGGTTGTTGAGCACGCTGCGGCTGCGCTCCTTGAAGTCGTCCATCGGGTGAATCGGAATCACCTTGCTCATGACGCTGCTCCGGTCGCATGGCGCAGCAGAACGATCAGTTCCTTTGGCCCGTGTGCGCCATAGGCCAGCGTCTGCTGGATGTCGGCGGTTTTGGACGGGCCGCCAATCAGCAGCGCGTTGGTAGGCAATCCGCTGCTCCAGCCCTCCGCTGTGATGGCCGAGTGCAGATCCGAATGGATGCTTGTCGCGTCGAGCAGCACGAAGTGGATGTGCGGTACCAGGGACATCAGGCGCGGCTCCGACGGTGTGGGCCACAGGATGATGCTGCCGATCTCAGCCACCGCACTGCGCGCTGAGGTCAGGGCTGCGTCAATGCCGTCAAACATGCGGTCGCGCCAGGCTTCGATGGGTTGCTCGTAATGGACCAGCTGGAGCTGACCCAAGGGATGTGCCTGCAGTTCATCGCCGTGTGCCGTGTTGCTGCCAACGAGCAGGTTGCCAATGCCCTTGGCAGCGGCGATGCGCAGCAGCACGTCCGGCCAGTCCGTTGGCGTGACGTCATGGAACTCGGTCTTGACGGCTTGCATCGCCGCGCGCAGACGCAGGACGCGTTGCGCGAGGTCTTCGTTGCGACGCTGCGAGTCAAACCAGGCTTTGACATCCGGCAGCGGCGGCAAAGCGGCTACGGGAGCGGCGCGCAGCCGACCCAGAATGTTGTTGCGCGCCATGGTGGCGGTATTCATGCTGCTTCTTCGTTGGTGCGCTGCCACAGGAAGCTGGCGATGTGCTCGCCCGGCAGCGTTGGCTCGGCCAGGCCGGAAATTTCATCCTGTTTGGCGGCACGACCCGTGATGTTGAGCAGGCAGCCGCAATCGGCGCTGACCACACGCCGGGCGCCGCTGTCGCGGATGGCGGCCACCTTGTCGGTGACGATGGCTTCAGAAATGTCGGGGTAACGCATGGCAAAGGTACCGCCAAAGCCGCAGCACTCTTCAATTCGGGCCTGGGTCACAACGGTCACCTTGGAGAGGCTGTCGAGCAGGGCGGCGCTGGTCTCGTGCGAACCCATCTCGCGCCGCGCGTGGCAGGAGGTGTGAAGGGCCACGGTGCTGGCCGGACCAAGGTCGGGCCGGCTGAAGTGGATGACATGCACGAGGAATTCGGTCAACTCGTAGGTTCGCGCGGCCAGCGCTTCGGCTGCTGCGTGCAGCTCGGGGTCGTTGGCGAAGAGGGACGGATAGTGCTGATGCAGCATGCCGGCGCAGGAGCCCGACGGCACCACCAGCGGCCAGGGCTCGGTAAAGAGTTTGAGTTGTTGCAGGGCGACTTTGCGTGCTTCGTCCGGGAAACCACTGCTGTGCGCCGGCTGGCCACAGCAGGTCTGCTGCTCCAGGTAGTGCACGCGGATGCCTTCACGCTCGAGCAGACGAACCGTGTCCAACCCGGCCTGCGGCACGAACTGATCGACCAGGCAGGTCGCGAACAGATAGACATCCGCCGGTTTGGACGGATATTGACGGCTGCCGGGGGCGTGGGTCGTTATCATCAGTTTCTGGCTTCTTTAAAATGGTAAAGTGGTAAGACCAATAAGTCGAGAATGTAAATGGCTGTAGGCCAGTGGTCAACAGGGGTTTACCCGCAAATTGCCCATGATCGATCGGTTCAAAATGAAATGCCGTAAAATTGGTCTTACCAATTTGTTTGGATCGATATGTCACTTCTCCGTCCTGCCGCTTTGCGTTTGTCCGACACTGTCGCTGCCGAGCTCGAAAAGCGAATTCTTGAAGGCTCACTCAAGCCGGGCGACCGCCTGCCACCCGAGCGCTCATTGGCGCTCGATCTGGGTGTTTCGCGACCGTCTTTACGGGAGGCGATCCAGAAGCTGGTCTCCAAGGGCCTGCTGAGTACGCGCCACGGCGGTGGAACCCATGTGACGGATCGGCTGGAGGCGCACTTTGTCGATCCCTGGCAGGACATGCTCAAGGGCCATCCTCTGCTGCACCGGGACCTGCTTGAATTTCGCCAGATGCTGGAAAGTCAGGCCGCGGCGCTGGCGGCCGAGCGCGCGACCGATGTCGACATTGGCCGGTTGGATGCTGTGCACTCAGCCCTGGAGGCAAGCTACAGCAGTGATGATCTGGCGCTTTGTGTTAACGCCGATGTGGTGTTTCATCAGGCGATCGCGGAAGCTTCGCACAACGTGCTGATAGGGCATCTGACGGCCAGTCTGATGCGGGTCATTCACGGTCATGTCTCGGGCAATCTGGAGCACTTGCATACGCGGCCCGAGCGCTGGCTCCAGTTGCAGTTACAGCACCGCGCTATCTGGCGGGCGATCCGCGAACACCGACCGCAAGAGGCCGCAGCAGCGGCGCGCGATCACATCGAGTTCGTGCGCCAGAGCATCGAGAACAACTCACGGGAAGAGGAGCGACGCCAGAGCGCCTTGCGGCGCTCGGGGTGAGTCGATCAGTTGACCATCACCAGTTTGCCCATGACGCCGCGCGAGCCCATGTGAGCGAAGGCTGCCTTCAGTTCGGCCATCGGCATGGTGCGGTCGATCACCGGTTTGATCTTGCCCTGAACGTACATGCTGGCAATTTCCTGCATCAGTACGGCGTTCGCTTTCGGTTCGTGCTTGGCAAAGTCGCCCCAGAAGACGCCGACGATGGAAGCTCCTTTGAGCAGCGGCAGGTTCAGCGGTAGCGCCGGAATCGCGCCGCCCGCAGCGAAGCCGATGACCAGATAGCGGCCGCGCCGGGCGATGGTGCGAAAAGCCGGCTCAGCGAGGTCGCCACCCACCGGGTCGTAAATGACGTCAGGGCCTTTGCCGTCGGTCAGTGCCTTGACGGCATCGCGCAAATTTTCCTTGCTGTAGTTGATGGTCGCGTCGGCCCCTATGGATTTGCAGAGTGCGCATTTTTCATCGGTGGAAGCGGCGGCAATCACCTTGGCGCCAAAAGCCTTGGCAATCTGGATCGCCGAAGTGCCAACGCCACCAGCAGCGCCCAGCACCAACACGGTCTCACCCGCCTTAAGCTGGGCCCGGTCCACCAGAGCGTGATGCGAGGTGGCGTAGATCATGATGAAGGCCGCTGCGTCCACAAACCCAAAAGCGTCGGGCAGCGGCATGCACAGTGCGGCCGGTGCCAGCGTGTGCGTGCCAAAGCCACCGGTGCCTGACAAGCAGGCAACGTGCTGGCCGACCTTCAGGTGCGTGACGCCTTCGCCCACCGCCTGCACGATGCCGGCGTACTCGGAGCCCGGCACAAAGGGCAGGGTGGGCTTCATCTGGTACTTGTTCTGTACGATCAGCAGGTCCGGAAAATTCAGGCTGGCCGCCTTGATCTCCAGCAGCACCTGGCCCGCCTTGGGCTGCGGCGTCGGAAGCTCTTTCCAGGTCAGGGCGTCGGCGCCCACGGGGTTTTCACAAAGCCAGGCATGCATGGGGATTTCTCCAAAGAAGTTGCGCCGATGATAGGGGTAGGCGCTTGCTGTTATTGTCTCAGGCGTGACGAGATGGCCCTCTACAATGAAGAACAACTTCCCTTCCCATGAAAATTCTTATTTCGAATGACGACGGTTATCAGGCGCCCGGCATCGTGGCGCTCTATGAGGCCCTGAAAGACGTGGCCCAGGTTGAGGTCATTGCGCCCGAACAAAACAACAGCGCCAAATCGAATGCGTTGACGCTGCACAGCCCGCTCTACGTGCAGCGCGCCAGCAATGGTTTTCGCTACGTCAACGGTACGCCGGCTGACTGCATGCACATTGCGCTGACCGGCCTGCTGGGCTATCGACCCGATCTGGTGGTCTCAGGCATCAACAACGGTGCCAACATGGGCGACGACACGATCTACTCCGGCACGGTGGGCGCGGCCATGGAAGGCTATCTTTTTGGCGTACCAGCGATTGCGTTTTCGCAGGTCGAGAAGAACTGGGCGCACCTGGACGTTGCGGCGCAGAAGGCGCGTGAGCTGGTGCAACAGATGTCGAATCACAAGTTGATCGGCGGCAACGCCTGGCTGCTCAACGTCAATATTCCAAATCTGCCGCTGGACAAACTGGGCCACCTCAAGTTGTGTCGCCTGGGGCGCCGGCATGCGGCCGAGTCGGTGATCACACAGACCAACCCGCGTGGCGAGACCATGTACTGGATTGGCGCCGCTGGCGCTGTGAAAGATGATGCAGACGGCAC
>Ga0163199_1000931_pt1 | contig 18242 bp, 10 predicted proteins | sample PL_2010_150m_FD_113537 | JGI IMG/M metagenome (GOLD analysis project Ga0163199, IMG submission 113537) | Freshwater microbial communities from Powell Lake, British Columbia, Canada to study Microbial Dark Matter (Phase II) - PL_2010_150m | ecosystem: Environmental > Aquatic > Freshwater > Lake ...
ATGTGCAGACCGTCCGCGACGCCTGGTCTGAAGCGATGCGCGCGGCCCGGCAGCGAGAGGCGGCTCACACATCGTAGGGGCGGTTCGCGAACCGCCCCTACCTTGTCCTCTCTCCTCCTTTCCGCTACGCTTACTCCGTCATGCTCACGATCGTCACCGGCCCGTTCCATCCCGATCTTGAATCCGCCCTCGTTGCACAAGTCCGGTCCCTGAAGCAGGACGAGCCACTCGCGCCGTTGGCGATCGTCGTGCCCTCGCAGCAGCTCGCCCGGCGTGTGAAGTGGCTGCTGGCCGTGGAGCAGGGTCTCGCGCTCCTCGACGTCCATGTCCTGACCTTCCATCGACTCGCCGAGACGCTGATTGAAGAAGGCCGGGAGGACCAGCCGGCCGGCGCGGACGGAATCCTCAGGGAGGAATTGCTGCGCTGCCTTGTCGCCCGTGCGGTGCCGGGTTCGGAGGTCTTCCGGGACTGGGCGAAGATGCGGGGTCTGTGGGGCGGGCTGTGGGCGACGATCCAGGACTTGAAGGAGGCGCGAGTGGACCCTGCGTCCGTCCTGTCGGCGGTCAGGGAGAAAATGCTCGGCTCCGAAAACCCGGAGCGCCTGACCGCGCTGATCCGCCTCTACGCGTCCGTTCTGGCGGTCGACCGCGAGCTCCGAATCGCCGACCCGGACGACTTCGCGGCGCTTGCGGTGGAGAAGATTCCGGGGTCACCGTTTTTGACGCGGATGCGCCGGGTCTGCTACTACGGGTTTTACGATCTCACGCAGGGCCAGCTCGATCTGTTCAAGGCCGTCACGTCGGCCTGTCCCACGTCCGTCTTTTTTCCGCTGCGGCGGGAGATTCCCGCCTACCGGTTCGCCCAACGGTTCTTTGAAGCCTACATCCAGGGCATGGCGACCGGAGAGCCGTCTTTCCCCGCGACACCGGTTCCGCCATCTGCGCTCGGTTCCCTGGCCGACGAGATCGTTCCGGCGGTGCGGGGGACCTGCCGCATCGTCAGCGCGGTCGGCCCGGAGGATGAAGTCTCGGCGGCGGCCAAGGAGATTCTCCGACTGATCGAAGACCAGGGCTACGATCCGCTGGATGTCGGCGTGGTCACGCGGACTCTCGATCCCTATCTGCCGACGATCCGTCGCGTGTTCGAGGAGAACAAGGTGCCGTTCGCCTGCCCGATGGGGGAGCCGCTCATCCATCAGCCGCTGGCGAAGACGATCATCCGGTTTTTCCGGCTTCGCGTGGAATCTTTTTCGCGGGCCTCCGTCCTGAACGTTCTGACATCTCCGGCCTTCCGCACATCCGTGTTTTGCGAATCCGGCGGGACCCCAAGTCCCGATACGTGGGAATGGATCACGCGAGGGCTGGGGATCACCAGGGGGAACCCGGATGACGGCGGTCTCGGCGAATGGCGGCGGCTGGAGCGCGCGATCCAGCCGAGCCTTGAACGATCCGACGATAAGGACACTGCACAAGAACTCGATCGAGCCATGACCTCGGAACAGATGGCGTTGCTGTGGGCGCTGGTGAAGCGGCTCCATGCCGATCTGTCGGCGATTCCCGCGCGCGCAGGCTGGGGCGAGTACGCAGAAGCGTTCGCCGGTCTCCTCCCGACGTACTTCGACTTGCCCGCCTGGAACGGCGCGCCGCCGGCCGACCGCGATGGGCGCGTGCAGGCGGCGATCCGCGGCTGCCTGCTTTCGATCGGAAAGCTGGAGGCGCTGGACGAAGAGGTCGCCCTGAGCGACTGGACCGATCTCATGGTCCAGGCGCTGGAGCGGGCGCGGCTGCAGTCGGAGACGCGCAATCAGACGGGCGTCCAGGTCCTCGACGCCATGGACGCGCGGGGCGTGCCCTTCCGCGCCCTGTTTGTCCTCGGCCTCAACGAAAAAGTCTTCCCCCGCTCGATCCGAGAGGACGCGCTGCTCCGGGACGCCGACCGGGAGGTGCTGGCCCGCGATCTCGGTTTCAAGATTGCGCTCAAGCTGGACGGGTTCGAGGAGGAGCGGCTCCTGTTCGCCCTGCTGCTCCGCTCCGCACAGGAGCGGCTCTACCTCAGCTATCAGCGCGCCGATCGCGCGGGCCGGGCGCTGGCGCCCTCCGGGTATCTCATTGAGCTTCAGCGCGAGATGGGGCATGCAGGTGCGGAGCGGGAACGGAAGATCAAGCGACGGCCGAGCGAGCGGTGGGCCGAGTGGCCCTACGAGTCCCTGTTGCTGACCCCCCGCGAGATGGGCCTGCGCGTTATTTTGCACGGCGGATCGGTTCGTGCCGAGTGGCGCGCGCTCTACGGCGAGCCGGACTTATTAGAGCAGGGAATGAGCGCGTTGAAGGAATTGGAGTCGGCGAAAGCCGGACTGACGCCGTTCGACGGCCTGGTCGGACCGGTTGTGTCTCACTGGAGCGCGCTGGCGCGGCGCGGCGCGGCGCCGACCTCGCTGGAGCGTTACGCGCAATGTCCGTTCCGGTATTTCGCCGCGCAGGTCCTGAGGCTTCAACCGATGGAAGCGCCCGAGTCCGTGGTGGAGCTCGACGCCCGCTCGCGCGGCGAGCTCTGCCATGCCCTGCTCCGTGCCTTCTACGAGCGGCTGAAGCGCGACGGCGTGCTCATCGCCGAGGTGTCCACTGACGACGCTGTTCGTCGGCTGGCCGATGTCGCTCCCTCTGTGTTCGCAGAGTACGAGGAAGAACACTGGGTGGGCTATCCGCTCCTGTGGTCGCTGGCGCGGGAAGAAGTCCTGCGGCTCGTCGAACAGCTCATTCGGGAGGATCTCCGAGAGCTGCGGCAGAGCGGGTACGTCCCCACGTTGTTTGAGGTCGAGGCCAGGGGCCGGTTCGACTCGAATCTGCCTGCTCCGCTGCAGGCGATCCCCGTCCGGGGGATCCTGGATCGGGTGGATGCGCGGACAGACAACGGGCGAACCGTCGTCCGTATCGTGGATTACAAGTACACACAATCGGGCGCGCCGAGGGACCGGGACCTGGCCACAGCCGCGGTGCGGGGCGTCCGTCTCCAGCCGCCGCTCTATCTATTGGCGGCGAAGGAGGTGATGGGAGAGCCGGCCATTCCGGAATCCGCCGCCTTCTATTTCCTCGCGCCCAATCGTAAGGGCGGGCCGGTGGACCGGAGCCTGCTGGATGCGTCCTGCTGGGCCGGCGAGACGGGCGTTCTGATCGGTCGCACCCTGACGCTTATCCTCGAGGGCATCCGGGCCGGACGGTTCTTCATCCTGCCTGGCGCGCACTGCGATCACTGCGACTACTCCGAGGTCTGCCGCCGCCATCACAATCAGAGCTGGTGGCGCGCGCGGGGGGACGAGTTTCGCAAGGAACTCGAGAATCTCCACCGGCTCAAGGCGCCCAAGGCCGAGACGAAGACCGCCGAGGCGGGGGCGGAGGCGGGCAAAAAGCCGGGGAGGAAGCGCGGTGGCTGAGATCAGGGACGCGCAGGCGCGGACGCTGGCTGCGACGACGTTCGACCGGAACGTGGTCGTGACGGCCGGCGCCGGTACCGGCAAGACGACGCTCCTGGTGGATCGGCTGGTCCATCTGATCGTGAAGTCTCCAGATCCGGTGCCGCTTCCGGAGATTGTGGCGCTGACCTTCATGATCAAGGCCGCGAACGAGATCAAGATTCGTCTGCAGGAGCGATTGCTCGACTTGGCCGCCAGGCCCGAGGCCGCGACGGATCTGCTGGAGCGCTATCGGCTTTCCGCTTCGGAACTCGCCGCGCGGGCGGAAGCGGCCGTTCTGGAAGTGGAGCGCAGCCAGATTGGGACCATCCATAGCTTTGCCGCGCATCTGCTCAGGCTCTATCCGGTCGAGGCCGGCGTGGACCCCGGGTTCGAGCCGGACGAGGGCGTCGGCTTCGAGGAGCACTTCCAGCGCGAGTGGGAGCGCTGGCTGGACGACGAACTCGGCGCCGGCGGGAGCCGGCATGACGTCTGGCGGCGCGTGCTCCGGCGGATCGGCGTCGTGGAACTCCGCGAATTCGCCCGCGCGCTCGTCAAGGACCTGGTTCCGCTCGACGAGTTGGCGGAGCAGGTGCGGGACCCATCGCTCCCTTCGCCTGTGCGGACGTGGTTGCAGGAGAAGCGGGAGCGCGCGCACGAGTTGTCGGCAACCTATCTGGAAGAAGAGAAAGAGCCGCGCCAAGTCGAAAAACTTCTTGCTGCTGCGCGGTCCGTCTTCGATCTGGTTCTCGCGCACGGCGCGCCGGGTCTCAGGGCCGTGGACGGCGAAACAGCCGCGTTGCTGGACGACAAGGACCCCGGCTCGAAGCCGCCGGCCGGCTGGGACAAGCGGGACTTTGACGAGGCGAAGCGGATCATCCAGACGGCCAAGGCCACGCTCAGGACTGACCACGAGTATTTCCGCGACGCGCTGGCGATCCTGGGGCCGTTCGCCGACAATTGCCGGCGGCGATTTCTGGAAGCCGGCGCCATCACCTTCGACGGTCTGCTGGCGCGCGCCCGCGATTTGTTGCGCGACCATCCGGTCATCCGTGAGCGGCTCAACCGCCATTTCAAGGCGATTCTGGTGGACGAGTTCCAGGACACCGATCCGGTCCAGTACGAAATCATTCTCTTCTTGTGCGAACGGGCCGGCCAATCCGCGGCCGATTGGCAGGCCGTGCAACTCGAACCGGGGAAACTGTTCATCGTCGGCGATCCCAAGCAATCCATCTTCGCGTTCCGCCGGGCCGATATTGAAGCGTTTCAGGACGTGACCGGGCTGGTGCTGGCCCAGGGCGGGCGCCCGCTCACGCTGACCACGAACTTCCGCAGCCACGCGTCGATCCTCTCCGTGGTCAACGGGTTGTTCGGGCGCCTGCTGGTTGAAGGCCGTGGCCCGCAGCCGCCCTACCATGCTCTCGATCCCCAGCCGGACCGTCGGACTGGGGCCGGCACACAGGGCGTCTCGCTCCGGCTCGTCGCGCCTGCTGGTGATGATGAGGAAAGCGAGGACCTGAACGCCCCGCAGGCCGTGCGCGCCGAAGCGGAAGCGCTGGCCCGTTGGCTGAAGACCGAGGTGATCGGCAGGGAAGTTCTCACGAGCCGGGACGGGCCCCCGCGCAAGGTCGAGCCCGGCGACGTTGCGTTGCTGTTCCGGACTTTCACCCAGAGCCGTGACTACCTCGAGGCGCTGCGTCGGCACGGGCTGTCCTACGTCGCGGAAGGGGAAAAGCATTTCTACCGGCGGCAGGAAGTGATTGACCTCGTCAATCTCCTGCGGTGCGTCCGGCATCCCGACGACCAGGTGGCGCTGGTGGGCGTGCTGCGCTCGGCGCTCGGTACGCTCACGGACCGCGAACTCGTCGAGCTGGCCGCGCTACGCGCGCTGGACTATCGCGGCGGCGGGCCTCCCGGCATGAGCCGGCACCCCAGGGCCGCGCATCTCCGGCGGCTCTATGACGCGTTCGAGTCGCTGCACCGGGACTGCCCCATGAAGCCGCTTCCCGACGCGCTGGACCTCGTCTTCGCGCGGCTGCCGATCCTGGAGCTGGCGGCCGCGTCGCTGCATGGCGAACAGGCTGCGGCAAATCTCTGGAAAATCCGCGATCTGGCGGATGGCCTGGCCGCCGATCCCGACATGACGCTGGCGGGGTTTGTGGAATTGCTGGTCGGGCGGATCGCTGATCCTCCCGAAGAGTCCGAGAGCGGGCTGGCGGAGGAGTCGCTCGAAGCCGTACGAGTCATGAGCATTCATAAGGCCAAGGGGCTGGAGTTTCCCATCGTCGTGCTGGTCGGGATGCATGCGGGCACGCTTGCGCAGCGCGACCCGATCCAGGTGCAGCACGATTGGTCCACGGGCGTCGCCGGCATCCGTCTCGGCGCGACCGGCACGCTCGGCGGCCTGTTCGCGTCGGAGAAACTCGAAGCCCGGACGGTGGCCGAGCAACGGCGTCTGCTGTATGTCGGTATGACGCGGGCCAAGGAGCGGCTCATTCTCTCCGGGGCGCTGACCGGCCGGTCTTCGAGCGGCAATTTTCTCTCGCTGCTCCGGGACGTCATTGGGGAGGCGGTCGGCAGTCGGGAAGCGATCGAGTTGTCGGTGGGGGAGGGCGGCCTCACGCAGACCATTCTTCCTGCGGACGAAGGCCGGCCCCGCGAGCGGGCGACGAAGGAACGGGCGCCCCGGTCTGCCGACGATTTGCCAGGATTCGAGGCGCGCAGTCAAGCGCGCGCGGCGCGTTGGGCGCAATGCCGGGAGCGACCGGCTTTCCTGACGCCGTCAACGCTCGGAAGCCTGCCCCAAGGCCCCAGGGGAGCCGGCGCTCAGGCGTCTGCTGCTGCTGTCGGAAGCCTTGTTCATAAAGTCCTTGAAGGCTGGAATTATCGCGATAATATTGAAGTGATGCTTGAACAATTCGAGCAGGGTATCGGCCATGGGGTTCCGGAAGAATTCCAGGGGACTTCCAAGGAAGTAATGAAGGAGGCTCGCGATGTACTGAAGGCGTTTGCGCGCTCCGACGCCTATGCCGAATTGCGAGCCGCCACGATTCTGGGGCGCGAAGTACCGTTTATGATGCCATGGCCGTCCTCCCCTCCCATTGTCATGGAAGGACGGATCGATCTCCTATACGAAAGGGACGGCGGATTATGGGTGGCGGATTACAAGACGGATCGCATTGCCGAGGCTGACATCACGGATCGTATGGAATTATACCGGCCGCAGGCCAAAGTCTACGCCGAGGCAGTCCGGCGCGCTTTCGGTCGACCCCCCGCCGGATTTAAGCTCATCTTCCTCCGGCTGGGCAAAAGCGTTCCGGTCGAAGCATAGTCTCTGTATGAGCTTTGAAATCGGCAGGGGGGGAGAGTACGATTCCATCCGCGGGGGAAATCGATGCTGACTCCGACCCGATGGGCCCAGTTCACCTCCTGGTGGCGCGATGCCGCCAAGCGCCTGGGAGTGGAATCCCAGTGCGAGGCCTTTCTGGCTCCGGAGTCAGGAGGGATGGAAGCCCTTATGAAAGTCGCCAGCGCGCAGGGAGACCTCGATTACGTGCTCTTTGTACTGCTCCGGTACTGGGTGCCGCCCATCCTGCCTCCGGCGGGCAAGGAGCGAGTGGTAAAGGGTGATGCCGACTACTGGATCGAATCGGAGCGGATTCTCAAGCAGGCGGTGAGCCGCATGCGCGAACTCCGCCCCTTTCTGCAGATGCTCACGGAGTCGCATCCCGGCCCCAATCCGCAATCGTCCGTGCCGCCGCCGCAGGCGGACAGCGCCTCGCCGCCCGAACTGGATCTGCCGGCGCTGCTGGAGGGGATTGCCGAGGCGGCGGGCAGGCTCGGGGGTCCGGATTACACCTCTGTCGTCAAGAGTCTCAATTCCACGCCCTTCCGCCAGGTCGTCCACTTCCGGCACAACAAGAAGCACAGCACCGAAGTCTGGGTGGTGTTCCTGCTCAAGGAACATCTGCGATCGCTGGGGCTGGGTAAGGACCGGGCCTGGCCGGTCGTGTGCGAAGTGGTGACGGCAGCCGGCGTGCGCAGCGCGGAAGGGGAGCCGTATCAGCCCGACGAGCTCAAGTCCTGGTGGACGAAGCAGTGGCCGCGGTCCTACGCCCTGCTCACCGCCAAGGACGTCTCCGTCCAGCCCAGCGAATTCGCCTACCAGAGCGACTACCAGTGGTTCCAGGCGTGGATGACCCACCAGCTCGAATCATAAGAGTACGGGAAGCGGCACGAGCCGAGGCGAGCCCCTCGGTGAGTACACGCATACTGGCGGCGCTTGCGCTGCTGGTCGTCGGGCGCTCGACCGCGATTTCCCGTTGTGTTCTCCCACCTTCTGAATTGACACCCTCGGGCTATTCTGTTACCGTTTCCTGCACTTGAAACTCGCAATGCCGCGTCTCACTCGCTTCTGCGAGTGGTGCGGGAGGGAAGGAATCGCCGGGTGTTTTACGGGTTTTCCAATCGGGCCGTTCTCCCGGTCGTCTCCGCTTTTGCTTGTGCTTTCCTGCTCTTCGGATCGCTCTCCCTCGCAGGCGCCCAAACCGACGAAGCGACTCTTTTCACCGATGGGTACCAGGCGTACCTCAAGGGGGACACCGATAAAGCCGTCGAGACGTTGAATGACGTCCTGAAACAATACCCGAACGGCAGGGTGAATGATCTGGCCCTGTACTGGCTGGGAAAGTCTTATCAGAAGGCCGGCCGAACCCCGGAAGCCCTCGCTGCATTCCGTGAACTGAAAATACGATTCCCACAGAGCTCCATGTTCGGGCATGCTTCACGGCAGATTGCGGCCCTGGAGAAGAAAGGCCCTTCGGAGCAAACGGCTCCTGTGCCGGAACCGAAGGTCGCCAGGCCGCCGGTGGAGTCGCTGGCCGAGCTGAAGCCCAAAGCTCCGCCGGAAGTTGCGGCCAAGCCTGAGCCAGTTCCATCGGCCAAGCCTGAAGCGCCGCCCAGAGAGACGATCAAGGCGCCGGCCGTCAAGCCTGAGACCGCACCCAAGGTCGCGGCCAGGAAGGGAGTCGCGAAGCCGGGCCGCGTGCCTTCATCGAAGGCGCCGGCGCGGCCGCCCCTGTCCGCGCCTCCTGCCGGCGAGTCGGTGTTCCTCGTTGTGGAGCGGGTGGCGAGCCTGGAGGTTACGGATGTGGGAGGCCGGTACGTGGCCATCTCAGGCGATTCCATCACGGTGCCGTTCGGCGTGACGAATCGTGGGAACGCCGAAGACGCGTTCCTGCTCATCTCGACGTTGCCGCCCTCTTACCAGGCTGTCTTTTTCCATGACCCTGACGGGTCCGGCAGGGTCAAAGCCGGGGAACCATCCGTGACCGAGACGCCGCGGCTCGGCACCGGCCAGCGCGCCCGATTCATACTCAGGGCCCGCCTGCCGATCGAGATGAGTGACGGCGCGGCGCAGCCCTTCGAGATCAAAGTCTCCTCCAAATCCGACCCGGCCGTGTCGCACGCCGCGCCGACGACGCTCGTCGCCTCCGCTCCCGCGTTGCGCGGGACGTTCGCGCTGGATCGGGCGAAAGTCAAACCAGGGGATACCGTGTCGTACACGTTGTCCCTTACGAACATCGGGTCCGCCGATGCCCGGTCGGCTCGTGTCGTCGTGTCCTATCCGGGCGCGCTCAGGCTCATGCAGGTCACGCCGTCGGCTTCCTCGGTTGATCCGCAGGTGCATACGGTCACGTGGGACCTCGCACGGCTGGCGCCGAACGACCGGCCCGCCGTGCGGCTCGACTTTCGCGTTTCGGATGACGCCCTGGCCGACCAGGACCTCGGCGTCCGGGCCGTCCTGCAGTCCGCCGTGGGCGAGCAGACCGTGTCCGTCGTCTCGGCGGCCGCCAGGGTTGAGGCGGTGGCGGGTGTCCGGGTGGCGGGGGCTGAAGCGTTCCGCACGGTCTTCCCCCGAGAGACGGTGTTGCTGCCGTTCACGCTGAGAAATACGGGTAACGGCCCGGACCGCTTCGTCCTCAAGAGTCAGAGCGACCTCGGCGGCGGGGTCACCGTGGTCGAGGATCGGAACCGTGACGGCGTCCGTCAGCAGGATGAGCCGGTGGTGGAGACGACCCGGCTGCTCAATCCCCAGGAAGAGATCGCGTTGCTGGCCGAACTGGCCGTGCCGTCCGATGCGCCTGATGCGAAGCGGCATTCCATCAGGCTGGCCGCGACGTCGGAGCGCTCACGTTCGGTGGTCGCGGAGACCGGTCGGCTTGTCGTTATCGCGCGGCCCGTGGTGGCGGTGGCCACGCAGATGGCGGCCAAGGAAGGCATCCCGGGCAAGGTCTTTTCCTATCAGCTCGTTGCCACCAATACCGGCACCAGCCCGGCGCGGCGCGTGCTGGTGTCCGAGAGCCTCCCGCCCGAGTTGGAGTTCGTCGACGCCCAGCCGAAGCCGGGTCAGATCGAAGGGCAGCGACTCGCATGGGAGATCGCGGACCTCGGTTCGGGGCAGCAGGAAGTCCTCACGGTGGGTGTGCGGGTCAAGAAGGGCATTGCGGCCGGCACTCCCCTCCGAAAGTCCACCATGGTCCGCTATCGGGACATGAAAGATCAGGTCTATGAATCAATCCCCGGCAGGGAAGGACCCTAGCCGGCGCGGGATTGACGCCGCTACGCGCTTGCGACTTGTGGCGATGGGTGCCTCACCCTTGACGCCCACGGCACAACCCGTTACAATACGCACTTAATTATCGGCCGAGACTACCCTGCCGTTCTTCCTATATTCCCGGCCCATGCGTGTACCGTGTTTCAGGGTAATGCAGAAAGCGCGCGGGCGCTTCGGTAGTCGGAACTCAGAACCAGTGGAGAGGATATGTCTCGATCACATGAACTGAAGAAAATCAGGAATATCGGCATCATGGCGCACATCGATGCCGGCAAAACGACCACCACCGAGCGCATTCTGTTCTATACAGGTGTGGCCCATAAGATGGGAGAAGTCCACGACGGGGCGACCGTTATGGATTACATGGAACAGGAGAGGGAACGGGGGATCACGATCACGTCGGCGGCCACGACCTGCGAGTGGCGGAAGCATCGCATCAATATCATTGATACCCCCGGTCACGTGGATTTCACCATCGAAGTCGAGCGCTCCTTGCGTGTCCTGGACGGTGCCGTGGCGGTGTTCGACGCGGTGCAGGGGGTCGAGCCGCAGTCCGAAACGGTCTGGCGCCAAGCCGACCGCTACAAAGTGCCGCGCATCGTGTTCATCAACAAAATGGACCGGATGGGGGCGGATTTCTACATGAGCGTCAAGACGATTGTAGACCGGCTCGGCGCGCGCCCGGTCGCGATCCAATTGCCGATCGGCCGGGAGGGCGAGTTCACGGGGCACATCGATCTGGTCACCATGAAGGCGATTACCTTTAAGGACGAGACCAAGGGCGCCCAGTACGACGTCGGCGAGATTCCGGCGGACATGGCCGAACAGGCGAAGGCCTACCGCGAGAAGCTGATCGAGTCGGTCGCCGAGTTCGACGACACGGTGATGGACAAGTACCTGAACGGCAAGGAATTGACGGAAGATGAGATCCGGCATTGCATCCGGGCCGGGACCATCGCGATCAAAATCAATCCGGTCCTGACCGGCTCCGCATTCAAGAACAAGGGCGTGCAGCACCTCCTGGACGCGGTGGTGGACTACCTGCCGTCGCCGTTGGACATCCCGCCGTTGCTGGGCTACAGCCTGGACGGCGAGAGCCGGATCGAATGCAAGGCCTCCGATAGCGAGCCGCTCTGCGCGATCGCCTTCAAGATGCTGAACGATCCGCATGTCGGCCAGCTGACGTTCGTCAGGGTCTATTCGGGCGTGATGACACAAGGCACGAATCTCTATAACGCGAACAAGGACAAGTCCGAGCGCGCCAGCCGGCTGGTCAAGATGCACGCCGACAAACGGGAAGAGATCGACGCCATCTATGCCGGCGAGATCGCGGCTGTGGTGGGTCTGAAACTGGCCACCACCGGCGACACCCTCTGTGAGGAAAAGAAGCCGATCAAGCTCGAAATGATGAAGTTCCCAGAGCCCGTCATTTCGATGGCGATCGAGCCCAAGACCAAGGCGGACCAGGAGAAAATGGGCTACGCCTTGAACCGGCTGTCCCTTGAAGACCCGACGTTCAAGGTCAAATCGGACGAGGAGACCGGAGAGATCGTCATCTCGGGGATGGGAGAACTGCATCTCGAAATCCTCGTCGACCGCATGAAGCGGGAATTCAAGGTGGAGGCCAATACCGGCGCGCCGGAGGTGTCCTATCGGGAAGCCATCACCGCCGAGGCGGAAGGGGTGGGCAAGCACATCAAGCAATCCGGCGGCCGCGGGCAGTACGGGCATGCCGAGATGACGGTCAAGCCGGGCGAACCGGGAACTGGACTGGTCTTTGAGAATGATATTCGAGGCGGCGCCATTCCGAAGGAATACATTGCCCCGATCAAAAAAGGCGTGGAAGAAGGAATGGCCGTGGGGCCTCTGGCCGGATTTCCCCTGCTGGATGTGGAAGTGCACCTCGTTGACGGGTCCTATCACGATGTGGATTCCAACGAGATGGCCTTCAAGATTGCCGGCAACATGGCCTTCAAGGACGCCATTCTGAGAGCCAGGCCCGTGCTGCTGGAACCGATCATGCGGGTGGAAGTGGTGACCCCGAACGAATATACGGGCGACGTCATCGGCGATCTCAATTCCCGGCGCGGGCAGATCGTCGGGATGAACACCCGTGCGACCGCCTCGGTCGTGGAGGCGTCCGTGCCGCTGGCAACCATGTTCGGCTACGCGACGGTCGTCCGCTCGAAGACCCAGGGGCGTGCCACCTTCACGATGGACTTCAAGGAATACCTGCCCTGCCCCAAGCCGGTGCAGGAGGCGATCATCGCCAAATATACCGGCAAAGCCTGATTCCCGCCTAAACATTTCTGCTACAATGCAGGTGTGGAACGAGCGCGCCTGTTGCATCTCTACACGCAGATGCTCCTGATCCGGCGCTTCGAGGAGCGCTGTGCCGAGATGTATGCGCTCGGCAAGATCGGCGGCTTCTGCCACCTCTACATCGGCGAGGAAGCCGTGGCCGTGGGCGCTGTGGACGTGCTCCGGCCGGACGACTACATCTTTTCCGCCTACCGCGATCACGGCCATTGTCTCGCCCGCGGCTCGGACCCCAAGCGCGTCATGGCCGAACTCTTCGGGCGCGCCACCGGCCTGTGCAAGGGCAAGGGCGGCTCGATGCATCTCGTTGATGCGGAACGCCGATTCATGGGGGGCTACGCTATCGTTGGGGGGCATCTCCCGCTGGCCGCAGGCGCGGCCTTTGCGGTGAAGTATCGGGGCGGCGATCAGGTGGTGTTGTGCTTCTTCGGCGAGGGCGCCGTGCCCACCGGCGCCTGCCACGAGACGCTGAACCTGGCCGCGCTGTGGGGCCTCCCGGTCCTGTTCCTCTGTGAGAACAACCGCTACGGCATGGGCACGCCGGTCGAGCGTGCGGTCGCCCTTTACCAGGATGTGTCGCAGAACGCCGCGGCCTACGGCATCGATGCTGGTCGGGTGGACGGCATGGATGTGCTGGCCGTTCGCGAAGCAGTAAGCAAAGCGATTGATCATGTACGGACGAAGCAGCGTCCCTACTTTCTGGAAGCTCTGACCTACCGGTTCCTGGGACATTCGATGGCCGATCCCTCCCACGGACACTACCGCACGAAAGCCGAGGTGGATGAGGCCAAGAGGCGCGATCCGCTGCTGCTGCTGAAGACCCGTCTTCTGACCGAGCGCCAGGCGAGCGACGAGGATTTCAAACGTATCGAGCAGGAAATCGTGAACCGCGTCCGTGAGTCGGTGGAGTTTGCCGACGCCAGCCCGTTTCCTTCTGAAAAAGATCTGGAGGAGGACGTATATCTTCCATGAAGGCGACGTACCGGGAGGCGCTGAACCAGGCATTACGTGAGGAGATGCGCCGGGACGACCGGGTGTTTCTCATCGGTGAGGACGTGGCCTATTACCAGGGCGCCTTCAAGGTCAGTAAAGGGTTCCTCGAGGAATTCGGCCCGCGCCGCGTCGTGGATACGCCGATCACGGAACCGGGCTTTACGGGCCTGGCGATCGGCGCGGCGATGGCGGGGCTCCGGCCGGTGGTGGAAGTCATGACGTTCAACTTCGCCATCCTGGCCTTGGACCAGATCGTCAACAACGCGGCGAAGGTCCGCTACATGTCGGGCGGCCAGTTCAGCGTGCCGATCGTGATCCGGGGGCCGGGCTCGGCGGCGCACCAACTGGGCGCGCAGCATTCGCAGAGCCTGGAAGCCTGGTTCTGCCACGTGCCGGGTCTGAAAGTAGTGGCGCCCGCCACGCCGTACGACGCCAAGGGGCTCATCAAGAGCGCGATACGGGATGGGAACCCTGTCGTGTTCATCGAGGCGCAACTCCTGTATCCGACTCAGGGAGAGGTCGGCGACGGGGACTATACGATCCCGCTTGGGGTCGCCGAGGTCAAGCGCCCCGGGACCGACGTGACGCTCATTGCCTATTCGAAGATGTTGCTGGTCGCGCTGGAGGCTGCCGAGAGGCTGGCGCAGGAGGGGATCCAGGTCGAAGTGGTGGATCCTCGCACGCTGAGGCCGTTGGACCTGACCACGCTTGCCGCCTCGGCCAGGAAGACCGGCAAGGTGGTCATCATCGAGGAGGGCTGGCCGTTCGCCGGGCTCGGCGCGCAGATCGCCGAGAGTCTCTATCAACGCGTATTCGATTATCTGGACGGTCCGATCCTCCGCGTGACCGGCCGGGACGTGCCGATGCCCTATGCGCGTAACCTCGAGGATGCGGTGATTCCGGACGTCAATCGGGTCATCGCGGCGGTGCATCAAGCGTTGTACAGGAAATAGCGTCATGGCCAGTCGCGTGATCATGCCGAAGTTGACGGACTCGATGGAGGAAGGCGTCGTCGTGAAGTGGCGCAAAGCCGAGGGCGAGCGCGTTGAGAGCGGCGACGTGCTTGCGGAGATCGAAACGGACAAGGCCGTGATGGATCTCGAAGCCTTCGCCTCGGGCACGCTCCGCAAGATCCTGGTCCCGGAAGGGACGACCGTGCCCTCGGGCGCCCTGATCGGCATCATCGGGGAACCGGATGAGGACATCCGCGAGATCATGAGTCCATCGTCGCCGCCTTCCCGTCCTGCCGAACGTGCAAAGGCCGCGGTTTCCCCTGCTGAGCCGGTGGCGGAAGGCGAGGCCCTGGCGTCGCCACGCGTGCGGACGCTGGCGCGCGAGCGCGGCATCGATCTGTGGACCGTCAAGGGAAGCGGCCCCGGAGGCCGGATTATCGAGCGGGACCTCGCACCCCTCCTGACGAGAAGCGACCAGCCCGCCGTCCGGGAAATTCTGCTCACGCAGATGCGCAAGGCCATCGTTCGGATGACGACGCAAAGCAAAGCCCCTGTGCCCCATTTTTACGTGACGATCGAAGTGGACATGGCGGAAGGCCTTCGGGTGGTCGAGGAATCCAAGAAGCCGTCTGCGCGTGCTTCTGTCTCGATCAACCACCTGATCATCGCCGCGGCGGCCCGGGCCCTGAAGCAACACCCGGGCATCAATGCGTCGTTCGCCGGTGAGACGATCAAAGTGTTCTCCCGCATTGACATCGGCATCGCCGTGGCGCTCGACGACGGCCTGATCGTGCCGGTCCTGCGCGATTGCGGGGAGAAGACTCTCACGCAAATCGCCGAAGAGGAACGGGCGTTGGTGCTTCGGGCGAAAAATCGTGATTTGTCGCCGGCGGAACATACCGGCGCGACCTTCCTGATCTCCAATCTCGGCACGTACGATGTCGAGAGCTTCAGCGCGGTGATTCTGCCGCCGGCGGCGGCGGTGCTGGCCGTGGGATCTGTGCGGAAGGTTCCCGTCGTTCGGGACGGCTGCGTGGAGGCGGGGTGCCGCATGAAAGTCACGCTGTCCTGCGATCATCGCGTGATCGACGGAGCGGCCGCCGCGCAGTTTCTCGGGACCTTCAGGCACGCGCTGGAGCGCGCGAGGGAGCTATGAGCCGCCCCATTCCCATGGTGCAGGAGCCGAGGCCGCGCCTCCCGGCGTGGTTCAAGGTGACGTTTCGGGAGGGCCCGGACTACCGGGAGATCCGGCGTCTCACGAAGGAGCTGAACCTCCACACGATCTGCGAAGAAGCCCGCTGCCCGAACGTCTGGGAATGCTGGAACAGCCGGACGGCCACGTTCCTGATTCTCGGCGATATCTGCACCCGCCGCTGCCACTACTGCGCCGTCAGCACGGGACGTCCCCATCCTCTTGATGAGGCGGAACCCGGGAGGGTCGCGTCGGCTGTGAAGGCGCTCGGTCTCCGTCATGTCGTCATCACGTCGGTCAATCGGGACGAGCTGCCGGACGGGGGGGCGCGCATCTTCGCGGAGACGATCAGGGCCGTCCGCCGTGAACTGCCGGCCTGCACGGTCGAAGTCCTCATTCCTGATTTCCTGGGCGATGAGGCCGCGCTGGAGACGGTCCTGGCGGCGCAGCCGGACATCCTCAACCACAACATCGAAACGGTGCCGCGACTTTTCGCGTCGGTGAGGCCGCAAGGCCGGTACCCGCAATCGCTCGCGCTGCTCCATGCGGCGTCAAGCCGGGGCGCCGTGACGAAGTCCGGCCTGATGGTCGGCCTGGGCGAGACAAGGGAGGAGGTCCTTGTCGTGATGCGGGATCTCCGCGTGGCCGGGTGCTCGATCGTGTCCGTCGGGCAGTACCTCCAGCCGACTACGGCCCATTGGCCGGTGATGCGGTTCTACTCTCCGGAGGAGTTCCATCTGCTAAGGGAAGAGGGGCTTGCGCTGGGATTCCGACACGTGGAATCCGGCCCCTTGGTGCGCAGCTCCTATCATGCCGAGCGACAGGCTTCTGCTGACCCTGCCTGAATTGACTCTCTCCAGACCCCTCCCTATAATGCCTTCTGGTGCGCCCGTCTCACCTGTGGGTGGCTATGGAATTACCTAAGGGATTTTTAAAACATGCCTTCGCGGTGGAGCCGGCTGGACAACCCCTGTCGGCGGAGGATGTGGCGTTACTTGAGCGGGTTGCCGTCGCCGTGGTCGAGCGCCGGATGGCGGTTCCGGCGGTGGTGTTCCTGGAGTCCGTCGGTCCCATGAATTTTCTCGGCAGCCAGGCCCTGCACTTTTTTACGCCCATCCTTGAAGTCGTCTTTCCCCAGCGTGACATCGCACGCGTGGCGCTCCTGCTCGAACGGCGGGATACGTTGTCGCGGCTCACGGCCCTGATCGAGCGCCAGGCTGAAAGCCGGCGCGCGGCGACAGGCCCATGACCGCGCAGTCAAGCCGGCCGCTCCAGACGATCGTCGCGACCGACTGTGGCAGCACAACGACCAAGGCCATCCTGATCGAAAAAATCGGCGAGGAGTACCGACAGACCTATCGCGGGGAGGCGCCGACCACCGTCGAAGCCCCCTTCGAGGACGTCACGCGCGGGGTGCTCAACGCGATCGCGGAGATCGAGGAACTGTCCGGCCGGAAGATTCTCGACGGGGAAAAGATCATGACGCCGAGCGGCGTGGGTGGAAACCCGGAAGCCGGGGTGGACATCTACATCTCCACGAGCAGTGCTGGCGGCGGTCTCCAGATGATGGTCGCCGGCGTGGTGCAGAGCATGACGGCCGAGAGCGCGCAGCGGTGCGCCCTCGGGGCGGGGGCGATCGTCATGGACGTGCTGTCCTCGAACGACGGCCGCCTGCCGCACGAAAAGATCGAGCGCATCCGCTCGCTGCGGCCCGACATGATTCTGCTGTCGGGCGGCACAGACGGCGGCACGGTGATGCACGTGGTGGAGATGGCGGAATACATTGCCGCCGCCGAGCCCCGCCCGCGCCTGGGCATGAGCTATAACCTGCCGCTGATCTACGCCGGTAACAAGGACGCGCGTGCGCGCGTCACGGACATTCTCGGCAGGAAGACCGCGCTGACCATCACGGAGAACCTGCGGCCGACGCTGGAAAAGGAGAACCTCGCGCCCGCCCGCAACAAGATCCACGATCTGTTCCTCGAGCACGTCATGGCCCAGGCGCCGGGCTACAAGAAACTGATCGCGTGGGCCGGCGCGCCGATCATGCCGACGCCGGCTGCGGTGGGCCTCATCATGGAGACCATCGCGAAGAAGCAGGGGATCAACCTGATCGGCGTGGACATCGGCGGCGCGACGACCGACGTGTTTTCCATCTTCCAGGGCATCTTCAACCGGACCGTGTCCGCCAACCTGGGGATGAGCTACAGCATTGCGAACGTGCTGGCCGAGGCCGGCCTCGACAACATCATGCGCTGGGTGCCGTTCTCGATCGACGAGCAGGACCTGCGCAACCGGATCAAGAACAAGATGATCCGCCCCACCACCGTGCCGCAGACCCTTGACGAACTCCAGATCGAGCAGGCCATCGCCCGGGAGGCCCTTCGGCTGGCCCTGATCCATCACAAGTCGCTGGCGACCGGGCTCAAAGGCGTGCAGCAGGAGCGGTCGATCTCCGACGTCTTCGAGCAGAAGGGGTCGGGGGAATCGCGGGTGGACATGCTGCAGCTCCACCTGATCGTCGGCAGCGGAGGCATCCTCTCCCATGCGCCGCGACGGGTGCAGGCGCTCCTCATGATGGTGGACGCCTATGAGCCGCTGGGGTTCACCGAGCTGGCCGTGGACAGCATCTTCATGATGCCGCATCTGGGTGTGCTGTCCACCGTGGACGAGAAGGCCGCCACGGACGTGTTTGTGCGCGACTGCCTGATCTATCTGGG
>Ga0163199_1000932_pt1 | contig 18235 bp, 16 predicted proteins | sample PL_2010_150m_FD_113537 | JGI IMG/M metagenome (GOLD analysis project Ga0163199, IMG submission 113537) | Freshwater microbial communities from Powell Lake, British Columbia, Canada to study Microbial Dark Matter (Phase II) - PL_2010_150m | ecosystem: Environmental > Aquatic > Freshwater > Lake ...
AATGAAAGGGATTGATCTTGCATGACCGGCCGTTAATGTCCGAGTCGTTTTCAGAAAAAAGCATGGAAATTATTAAAAAAATTGCAGTGTTTGCAGTGGCAGCTTCCGCGTGGACATCGGCTCCGGCTGCTGAAAGCTACCTGATCGCGGACAACCAGACCGGCCATATCCTTGCGTCTTCCAAGAAGGATGAAAAGCTTCCCGTTGCGAGCCTCACGAAGGTGGCGACCGCGGTTGTCGCGCTCGACTGGGCGAGGGTGAACAACGCCGACCTTTCGACGCACGCCGACATTTCCGCAAAGGCTCTCGCGGCGGGCGGCGTGAATCCGGTGGGGCTTCAGCCCGGCGACCAGGTGAGCCTTCGCGACCTGATCTACAGCGCGCTTCTCGCGTCCGACAATATCGCCGCCACCGCGCTCGCCGAATATGTCGGAACCAGGCTTCCGAACAGCTCGAATCTCGATCCGGTGGGAAACTTTGTCGCCCACATGAACGCGCTCGCCCGCTCCCTCGGGATGAGCCGCACCCTGTTCCTCAACCCTTCGGGATTCGACGGGATGGAGGAGGGCGCCACCCCGTATTCCACGGCCGCCGACATGGCGCGCCTGACACGTTACGCCTACAACGTCTCGGGCTTTCCGTTTTACGTCGCCCAGGCCGACCGCCAGATCCAGATCTTCCGCAACGGAGTTCACATGCCTTTCGATCTCCGGAACACGAATGAACTTGTCGGGAGGGACGGGATCGACGGAGTGAAAACCGGACGCACTCGGCGGGCTGGTGACTGCCTCATCCTTTCTTCCGACCGGTCTCCGGAATCCCAGCGTGACGGGGAGAAGGTCTTTGTGACTCCGCGCCGGATCATCGTGGTTCTTCTCCGCTCTCCGGACCGCTTTGGCGAAGGCAGCGCGCTTTTTCAGCAGGGATGGAAGCTGTATGACGCGTGGGCGGCGCAGGGCCGCAAAACTCCGAAGTCACAGTCTCTTTAAGGCATTATGGAAAAGAAACGCATTGGTATCCTGACGAGTGGAGGCGATTGTCCCGGGCTGAATGCCGTGCTCCGAGGAGCAAGCCGGGCAGCTGACAAACTCGGGTGGGAACTCATTGGATTTAGAGACGGCTTCGAGGGGCTTCTGCCGCCGGGCGACTACACGATTCTCGACCGCCGGGCGACCGCCGGGATCATGCATCTCGGTGGAACGATCCTGGGAACGGTCAACAAGGGCCATTTCGTCGCGAAGGTCGGCGCGGGAGATGTCATGGCCATCCCGCCGGATATCATCGCGAAAGCCCGCCAGACGTTTGATGCCCTCGGTCTCCACGCCCTGATCACGATCGGCGGGGACGGGTCGCTTTCCACAGCCCTTCAGCTTCACGAGGAAGGTTTTCCGGTTGTCGGTGTTCCGAAGACGATTGACAACGATCTGGAGGCGACGGCGAGGACATTCGGTTTTGATTCGGCCGTGGCTTGCGTGGCCGATGCGCTCGACCGCCTTCACACGACCGCCACGAGCCACAAGCGCGTCATGGTCCTTGAGGTGATGGGGCGGCATGCCGGGTGGATTGCCCTGCACGGCGGCCTTGCCGGCGGCGCGGATGTGATCCTCATTCCCGAGATTCCGTTTGAATTCGCAAAGGTCGCCGACGAGGTCATGCGCCGCGAACACGAGGGAGCCAAGAGCACCATGATTGTTGTCGCCGAAGGCGCGTCCTCGAAGGATGGACGCCAAAAACGGCACTCCACCGCCAGCGGCGAGCACCGGCTCGGCGGCATCGGCGAGATCGTCGGACGCGAAATCGGCGAACGCACCGAAAAGGAAGTCCGCACCTGCGTCCTCGGCCATCTTCAGCGCGGCGGAGCACCCACCACGCTCGACCGGATTCTTGGCACGACGTTCGGAGTCAAGGCCGTCCAGCTTGTCGCCGAGGGCAGGTTCGGCACGATGGTGAGCTATCAAAACTACGTCACCATGGATGTCCCGATTTCACACGCGGTCCACAAACTCCGGCGTGTCAGCCCGGATTGCCAGATGGTCGAAACCGCCCGTGCGGTGGAGATTTCATTCGGGGACTGAACCCACAGGGCCGGATTGCGCGCTTTCCCGCACAGCTTTTTCTTTATCAATATGGACATCTCATCACGCCTTCGGTCAGCCATCCGCGACATTCCCGATTTTCCCAAGCCGGGGATTTTGTTCCGCGACATCACCCCTCTTCTGGCCGATCCCGTGCTCTTCCGCGAAGCGGTCGGGGAATTCGCCCGCATTTGCCGCGCGAAGAAGGCCGACAAGATTGCCGGCATCGACGCGCGCGGCTTCCTTTTCGGCGCGACGGTTGCCTACGAACTCGGGCTCGGTTTTGTTCCGATCCGGAAAAAGGGGAAGCTCCCTTTCCACACCATCACCCAATCCTACGATCTCGAATACGGGAGCGCCGAGGTTGAGATCCACACCGACGCATTCCAGAAAGACGAGCGGGTGGCGCTGATCGACGACCTGCTGGCCACTGGCGGAACCGCGGGTGCGGCGATCAAGCTGATCCGCCACTCGGGGGCGAATGTGGTGACGGCGGCTTTTCTGATCGAACTTTCCGCGCTGGGCGGGCGTGCTGCGTTGGATGACGTGCCGGCAGAGGCGATTGTTTCCTACGCCTGATCGTTGAGGCCGACCGCGCCCGGTTTTTCCGCGGCATAGAGCGTCACGATTCCGAAACACATCGGTTTCGGGCGGCGGCATTGGAATCCGCAGGCATTGAGCAGGGCGTTCATCCCGACTCCGCTCGGGAATTTCTCAATCGATTCGCCAAGATATTCATAGGCCTCCGGTCGTCCGGTTGCCCAACCGGCGATCGTGGGCAGGAGATGATGGAGGTAAATCCGGTAGACCGCGCGCAGCAGCGGATTGGCGGGCAGGGAAAAATCCAGGACCACCAGCAGTCCGCCGGGACGGAGCACGCGAGCCATCTCGAGAAGCGCCTTCTCCCAGGAGGCCATGTTCCGGAGGCCGAATGCCACCGTGACCACGTCGAACGACCCGCTTTCAAACGGCAGGGCAAGCCCGTCCGCCTGCACCAGAAACGGCAGTGCTTTCCGCCGCGCCTCCTCCAGCATCGGCAGGCAAAAATCCGCCCCCACCACCATGGCGGCCGGACACGCTTTCCGGAGCGCGATCGCGAGGTCTCCGCTCCCGGTCGCGAGGTCGAGAATTTTCGATGGAGCCGATTTCCGGACAACTCGGGCCACGCAGGACCGCCAGTGAAAGTCCAGCCCGCCGCTCAACAGATGGTTTGCAAGGTCATACCGCCCCGCAATCGAGGAAAACGTTCCCCGGACGAACTCCGGGTCTTGCTGGCGCAGCCATCGGGACACAGAAAAGAAATGGTGCTCACGAGAGGACTCGAACCTCCAAGGGTTGCCCCATACGGTCCTGAGCCGTACGCGTCTGCCAGTTCCGCCACGTGAGCGACAGAAAGTGAACTATCCTACGGACGAATCTCCAAGTAAACCCGAAAATGCGCACTGTCGCGTGTTCACCCGATGAGTTCGATCAGTTCCGCTGCGTCCGGGACGGTGGACTCGGAGTCGAGAAGGCCGGAGATCATGGCGCGCTTTTTTTCCTGCATGGCGATGACCCGGTGTTCGACCGTGTCGCGGGCGATGAGTTTGATCGAGGTGACGACTTTGGATTGTCCGATCCGGTGCGCGCGGTCGGTGGCCTGCGCCTCGACCGCGGGGTTCCACCAGGGGTCGAAATGGATGACCGTGTCTGCGGCGGTGAGGTTGAGCCCGGTGCCGCCTGCTTTCAGGCTGATGAGGAAGACGGGGATCGAGGCGTCGGATTGAAATTTTTCCACGACGGACGCCCGGTCCTTTGTCGAGCCGTCGAGCCGGCAATAGGCGAATCCTGCCTCGTCGAGCGCCGGGCCGATCAGGTCGAGCATGGAGGTGAACTGGCTGAAGACGAGCACCCGGTGCTCGCCATCCACCGCTTCGCCGATGAGTTCGAGCAGGGCGTCCATTTTGGCCGATGAGCCCGGTGCATCCGCGCCCAGAAGCCGGAGGTCGCAGCAGGCCTGGCGCAGGCGCAGGAGGGCGGTGAAAATCTTAATTTTGGCGCTGCCGCCGGATTCCCGGAGCGCATCGACTTCCGCGCGGGCGGCGATCTGGAGGCGTGTGTAGGCATCCTTCTGCGCGGGAGAGAGCTCGACTTCGACAATCTGCTCGATTTTATCCGGAAGGTCCTTGAGGAGGTCCGCTTTTTTTCGGCGGAGCATGCGTGGTCGTACCCGCCGATGGAGCCGCTCCCAGAGCGCGCTGGATTCGCCATCCAGCAGGGGTTTTTCATAGCGCTCTTGAAAGTCCTTCCGGCTTCCCAGATATCCCGGCAGGAGAAAATCAAACAGCGACCAGACATCGCGCAGGGAATTTTCCAGCGGAGTGCCGGTGAGAATAAACCGCGCATCCGCCTCAAGCGCGCAGGCGGCTTTGGCATTCCGGCTGTCGGGGTTCTTGATGTGCTGGGCCTCGTCGAGGATCACCGTCGAGAATCGGATGTTCCGGTAGCGGTCGATGTCGCGCCGGAGCAGGGCGTAGCTCGTGATCGCGATGTCGGCCGATCCGAGGGATTCCAAATGCTTTTCCCGCGAGGATCCCTCGATGCCGATCACGCGGAGGCCCGGGGTGAAATGCTCCGCCTCGCGCCGCCAGTTCCACACCAGCGATGACGGGCAGACGACGAGGTGGGGCCCCGGATGGGATTCGATCATGGCCAGGGCTTGAACGGTCTTTCCAAGGCCCATTTCATCGGCGAGGAGGCCCCCGGATTTTTCTCTGGCGAGGTGGAGAAGCCAGCGCGCCCCCTCGACTTGATATGGCCTGAGCCTTGGTCCGAGCGGGCCGAGAGGAATGTCCGGCAATGACGTTTCCACGGGCTTGCCGCTCCAAGCCGCGATGCTTTCTTCGAGATATTCGCGCTGCGCCGGGCGGACCCGGTAAGCCCCGCGTTCCTGCGAAGGGTCGCAATCGCGAAGCACTTCTTCGAGGTCGGCTGCCAAACCCGCATCCGGCACGGCCAGGCGTCCATCTTTGAGCTTCACGTGCGGAGTGCCGCTTTGCAGGAGTCTTTGGACGTCCTGCTGTGTCAGCACGGCGTCGCTGCCCGCGGTGAAATGGACATGAAAGTCGAGCCATCCGTCCTCTTTCTCCCGGATGGCAAAATGAGGTTCAATGCGGACGATGTCGCGGGTGACATGGGCGAAGCGCTCGCCCTCGCGCACATCCCATTTTGCTTTGAGCTTCGGGAGCGCGGCGGCAAAAAATCCCACCACCGACTCTTCCCCGCGCAGCGCCGCCTTCCCGCGCACATCCTCGAATCCGCAGGCCATGAGTTCGCCGATGGCAGCAGCCTCCGCGGCATGGTTGGAAAATCCCGGCCGTGTGTATTGAAACGAGATGTCCGCCTCGAGATGCCGCAGCGATCCCTCTAGGGACAAAACCACTTTCGGCAGTTCGGACGTGGACGGGACGCGCGCGGATTGGGGCTGCGACGGCAAGGAGGCGGATTTTGTTTCCTGCGAAGGCGCCAATACTTCAAGCCCGACCGCGACGGAATGCGCGCAGATGATCCCCCGGACCCGCGAATCGCGGCAGGGGCAGAGGTTCTCGACGTCAATGGCATTCCGGATCTTCAGGCCCGCCAAAAACGCTTTTCCATCCGCGGAGATTTTCCCCCTGAGGACCGGTGGGGTATAGGCAGCCTCGGAAACCCTCCCGGCGGCATGCATCGCCCTTGCTTCCTTGAAAACCGGCCATCCGCACATCGAGACGAGAAATTTCTCCGTCAACTCCATGACGGTTTGTAGCCGGAAAACGGATTTAAGTCAGCGTAGAATGGCACGAACGTAAGCAAAAGTGGCATGGCCGTCCCGGCCATGTTTCGCTGGATCATCGGCGGGACGCCGATGCCACGCCCAAAATCCAGCTTGAGTTAGAGTCATTTGAGTCAGCGGATATTCGGAGTTGAGCGGATGGCACCTGCTCAGGCATGCTGGCGGACGTGATCCGCATCCTTGTCGCTGTCCTGCTCGCCATGGCGATCATTTTGGCGCAGCTCTTTTACGGCGGGCTGATGCGGACGGTTTTCAGCATCCCCAGTTATGGACTTCTTTCGATCGGGGGAGTGCTTGGGATGGCGGCACTGTTTTGGAAGCGGGCGGTTCCTCCGCGCCTGCCCGCGCTTTTTGTGACGCTGCTGGCGTCCGGATACTTTCTCTGGCGGTCGCTGCATTCGCCGGGCCAGGAACTCTCGCTCTTCTACACGTTTCTGGTCGCCGCCTGCGTCGCCGTTTACTGCCTGTTTGCGTGCGTGCTGACGACCCCATCCTCGCGATACGTCTTTGTCTGCCTGCTCTTTGCGGCGGCCGTCGTGCAGGTCGTTGTAGCCTCCATCCAGTTCACTACTCCGGGTTATTACTGGCCGCTTCCGTGGTTCAGCGAGCAGATCCGGGCATGGTATCTGAAACCCGATGCGGTTTATCTGAGGGGGCACGGGCTTTTTCTCAACGGAAACCATCTCGCCTGGTTCCTCAACATCATGGCGTTTCTCGCGTTGGGAATTGCCTGCCTCGGGCGCTGCGCCGTGTGGGCCAAAGTGATTTTTGCCTACCTGGCGGCTGTCTGTATTGCCGGAACCGTCCTGACGCTGAGTCGGGGTGGGATGATCGGACTTTGCTTCGGGATGGTCACCTTTCTCATCCTGAGCCTGTTCGCTCTTGGCGTCGGAGCGAGAGACAGGCGGCTGGTTATCCTCCTGGTCACCCTTGCAACGCTGACGACCGCGCTCGGGGGAGGGTATTTCCTTTTTTACAAGAGCCCCACGGTTCAGGCGCGGATGAGCCGGATCGCCGAGGACACCTACCGCGTCACACTCTGGCCCGCGGCTCTGAGGCAGGCTCAGCTTGAGCCGCTGACAGGAACCGGGGCGGGATCCTTCACCCAGCTCTCCCGCCGCCTGCGCGATTGCAACTCCGATTATGATGATACGTTCGCGCACAACGACTGGGCGCAGACGCTGGCCGATTTCGGCTTCATCGGGCTTGTCCTGCTCGTGGCGGCCTTGCTGGTGAATTGGAAGTCCGGACTGGATGGTTTTCTGAACGCCCTGCGCCACCGTATGGCCGTCTCAAGCCGCCCGCAGAGCAACTCAGCGGCTTTCACTATTGGATCCTTGAGCGCACTGGCCGCTTGTTCGGCCCATTCGCTTTTTGATTTCAACATGCAGATCCCGGCGAACGCCCTGCTCGCGGCGGCATGCGCCGGAATGCTGGCGAATACCGGGGTGTCCTCGGGTTCGCGCGGCGGATGGCTTCCCCGGTGGATGGCCGGGCTGGCAGCCTGCGCGGCGGGGGTCTTCCTCGGCCTGCTGTTGGAAAAAAATGCGCGCGCGGAACACCTTTCGCTGCGCGCGGAAAACGCGCTGATTCTCAAGGATGCCGCGTCTGCGATCCAAGCTGCGGAACTCGGTCTCGAGATTTCTCCGACGCACTCCCGACTGCGCCTCCTGTTGGGCGAGGCCCTCCTCCAGTCGGCTCCCTCATCGGATCAGCCGCAGGAAACGTTTGTTCGCTCGGTCTATTTCCTGCGCCGATCCACGGAGTCCGACGCGGAGGAGCGATGGAACCAGCTCATGCTCGGGATCGCGCTTTCCAGTCTCCGGAAATCTGAGCCTGCGCGGATCGCGCACATCGAAGCGATCCGGCTCGATCCCGGCAACGCGGCCGTGCATGAATATTACGCGCTTTTTCTCGAAGGTGTCGGAAAGAAAGACGAAGCCATGAGGGAGTATGAAGTCAGCCTCACCCTGCCTGGAACTCAATTTGCCAGCCAGCGCCTGCGGGCGTTGCGCCAGCAGGCTGCGAAGGCTGCGGCAGGGAAATAAAAATTCTACGAGGCCATCCCGCGGGCCTTTTCAAAGCGTGCCAGCGTGCGATCTTTTCCCAGAACCTCGAACATTTCGTAGAGTCCGGGTCCGACCGAACGCCCGCTGACCGCGACGCGTGCCGGATGGACCAGTTCACCGGTCTTGACTCCCATGGCTGCGGCGGTCTCCTTCAATTTTGCCTCGATTGACGGATGCGACCATTCGGTGAGGGTGGCCAGCGCGGCACCGAGCGCCTGAAGGCGGTCGCCGGCACCCGGCTTGGCAAGGCTCTTGGCAACCGCCTCGGGATCGAAGGCGAAATCCTCGGTGAAGAGGAATCCGATCCAATCCGGCACATCGCTCAGGTGCTTGACCTTCGGCTTGACGATGGCGAGCGCGGGGCGCAGGGCTTCCTTCGTGCCATAGGGGACCCCGGCCTTCTCCACAAACGGAAGGGCGAGTTCCTCGAAGCGGTCCAGGCTCATGTGGATGAGGTGCTGGCCGTTCAGCCAAAAACATTTGTCGAGGTCGAAGATCGCATTTCTCCGGTTGATGTCGGCCAGGTCGAAAAGCGATTGAATCTCGGCGACTCCCATAATCTCCCGGTTCTCGCCCGGCGACCACCCGAGCAGGCAAAGGTAGTTTGCGACCGCCTCCGGCGTGTATCCCAGATCCAGAAAATACGTGATGCTCGACCCCCCGTCGCGCTTGCTCAGCTTTTTCCCCTCGTGGTTGAGGATGAGCGGAATGTGGGCGAACTTCGGGGGAGTCGCGCCCAGCGCCTGGTAAAGTTCGACGTGCTTCGGCGTGTTCGACAGGTGGTCCTCTCCCCGGATAACGTGCGTCAACTGCATTTCGATGTCGTCCACGACGTTCACAAAATGGAAAATCCACGACCCGTCCGGCCGGCGGATCGTCATGTCCGGATGGGTGGCGGGGTTCGACATGTCGAATTCAATCTTCCCGCAGACGATGTCTTCGACGACGACAGTTTTGCGCTGCGAGCGGAAGCGGATCGCTCCGCCGTCCTCGTAGACGTGGCCCCCTGCCTCGAGCCGGGCGAGGTATTTTTCGTAAATGGCCGAGCGCTCGCTCTGCTGGTAGGGGCCGAACGGCCCGCCCTTGTCCGGACCTTCGTCCCAATCGAGGCCAAGCCAGCTCAGTCCGTCGTAGATGACTTTGTAGGCTTCTTGAGTGTTCCGCGCCGCGTCGGTATCCTCGATGCGCAGGATGAACTTTCCGCCGTTCTGGCGGGCGTAGAGCCAGTTGAAGAGCGCCGTGCGTGCGCCTCCGACATGCAGGAAACCGGTGGGAGAGGGAGCGAAGCGTGTGCGAACCATCCGCCGAGACAAAGGCATTCCCGCGCGGAACTCAATCGCAATTACATTGCGCCCGCGCCGCCCGCCTGCGCGGCGACCTGCCTGAGAAGCGGACCGAACTGCGACGCCCAAAGACTCATGAGCGGCCGTGCGTCCTCGAAACCCGCCTCGCCTGCGGAGCTCACGGAATACGCCTTCGGCGAGAGCCGGAAGTCGTTCGTTCCCGGAATCCGGGTGATATTCACCCGCACGCGGATCGTCTGCGGGTTGCCGTAGCTGCCCCACATGATGTTTGCAAACTTGCTGGATCCCTTGTCGAAGGAGATGGAGTTCGGAAAACTCACCGGCCCGACCTGGTAGCCGGCACCCGGGAAGACATCCTGTGCGGCCGTCATGATGGCCGAGGGATTCGAGTTGGTGACCGTCACGGAACCCGGACCGCCCGATCGTTCCACCGGGGAAACCAGACACCCAGAAACCAGCGAAGCAACGACCGCAACGCCAAGGCAAGAAAGAAGGGATTTCATTTGGCGAATCCCAGCAGGGGAAGCCTTCTCATGCAAGCCTGCAGAGGGCTGGAGGAGGATCTAGCAGCGGTGTTTTGCAAGCCAGTCCGCGACGTCGGAGAGAACCTGATCGCAGTCGTGGTCGTGCCACAACAAGTGGTAGGCGTCCTCGTAAATTTTCAGAGTCTTGTCGGGAGAGGCCAATTTCGCAAACCAGCTACTGACCTGGGAGACCTTCACAAAGCAATCGTTCCCTGCTGCCAAGACGAGGCTTGGTGTGGTGATCCGCGCGGCGATGTTGTGGCTGCTGGAAATCAGGTCGCCGAGTTCGGAAAGAAATTTGAGTGTGAATATCCGGATGTAATGGGGTTTCTGGCGCATCGCGTCCTGATACGCACGGTCCCGGGTCAGCGGCGGGGCGACGGTTTCCCCGTTCACAAACCATGAGGGATAAAACTTCAACCGGGGAAATGCATAAGCGATCGCGCGAACCGTCGCGCTCAACCAGCGCGGCACCGGACGGATCAGTTCCACGACCGGCACGGACAGGATCAATCCTCCGAGGCCCGCCTCCGGATGATCGGCCGCAAACGACGCGGAAAGAAGCGACCCCATGCTCTCGCCGAAAAGGAAGACCGGCTCGCCCGGATGGCGCTCGCGGACCGCCGCAAGAAAATCCGCGATGTCGCGATGCTGGGCGGGCAGATCCAGAAGCATCGCCCGGCGGGCCACCACTGGATCCAACCCCTGGCCGCGAAGTTCCATGGCATAGACGGAGTAATCCCGGAGAAATTCCGCGACCGGACCAAATTGTTCCCCGCTGCCGCTCAAGCCATGGACGCAGACCAGAACGCCTTGGCCTGTTTCCCGGCACCATGCAAGGGCCGTCCTCTGTTCCCCGTCTGATGTTTTCCAATGGAATGGCATTGCTTTTTTTTCTCAGCGTGGCAAGCGGGAGGCATGCGAACCTTTCTTGCCGCACTCGCGATATCATTAACCGCCCATGCAGGACAGCTCGATCTGGCGATCGTGCAGTTTCCCGAAGTGAAAACCGCGGAGGAACTCAACGCGGCGCTCGCCGGCGTGAAGTTGTCCGAGATCACCAATTCCGACCGCACGATGACATCCGAGTCCTACCTAAAAGGCGGATATGTCAGTTTTGCTCAGAGTTTCCCGACAACCTCCCGGTTCGTCTCGTCCACTCGGATTTCCAATTTGAAGGCGGATGTCGATGGCAGGCTCACTTCCAATCATATTGCGGTCAGGATCACTCTCAGCGAAGGGGTGAATGCCGGACTGCGCCGGTTTTCAAGCCGTTCCTTCGCGGCTGATGCTCCTCTTGCTCCGGGACAACCGCGCGTTCTCTCGATTCGTCAGATCACCGGGAAAGTTCATTCCGCTGTCAAAGGCCAGGCGACTGTTCAGGAGACGCAATTTTGCGTTGTCATCATCGGCCAGGAGACGCGGTAGCCGGGTTGTGAATAACCTGTGAAGTTCTCCGGTTTTGCCTCGTGAAACACTTCGATCGCGGGCCGGGCAGAAGGCGTGATTCGCCGCATTTGTCCTGCTTTCGCGATGCCTTGTGAGCGTGGAACAGGCTTAAATACAGCGAGGAACAGGCCTCCCCTCCTCCGGATCCGCTCAGCATGTGGGATTCCGCGCACTGCGGGTCGGCGGGTTTCCTCTGCGGGATGTGAACAACCCCGCGTTTTCACGCCGCACCTGCCGGAGATTTGGTTCTCCAGGTGCAGCCGGGGCAACAGGTGTCTCAAGGGGCATTCCATGAGAAAAGTCAAAAATAAGTTGTCTGACTCTGGCAAGCCGTTTAAAGGTTTTCGCTCGCTTGTTTTTCACTCTCCATGAGCACAAAAGGAAAAATTGTCCAAGTTATCGGTCCCGTTGTGGACGTCGAATTCAACCCAACCGCCGGCGCGCTGCCAAAAATTTACGATGCGCTGGAAATCACGTTCGAGGCCGGCGGCCAGTCGAACCGGCTGACGCTTGAGGTCCAGCAACATCTTGGTGAGAACTGGGTTCGCTCGATCGCCATGAGCTCGACCGAGGGACTCAGCCGCGGCATGGAGGTCACGAATACCGGAGCCCCCATTTCCGTGCCGGTTGGCGAAGGTGTTCTGGGGCGGATTTTCAATGTCACCGGCGACCCCACGGACGAGCGCGGACCGGTGAAGTTCGATAAAAAATATCCGATCCACCGGAAAGCTCCTCCGCTCACCGAGCAGGATACCAAGGCCAAGATCCTTGAGACCGGCATCAAGGTCATCGACCTGATCTGCCCGTTCACCAAGGGAGGCAAGGTCGGCGCGTTCGGTGGTGCCGGCGTCGGCAAGACGGTCGTCATCATGGAGCTCATCAACAACATCGCCAAGGGCCACGGCGGCTACTCGGTGTTTGCCGGGGTTGGAGAGCGCACGCGCGAGGGCAACGACCTCTATGCGGAGATGAGCGAATCCGGCGTCATCGTGCAGGACGATCTTGAAAAATCGAAAGTCGCCCTGGTTTACGGCCAGATGAACGAGCCTCCGGGCGCCCGTCTGCGCGTCGCCCTCACCGCCCTCACGATGGCCGAGTATTTCCGCGACGAGAAAAACCAGGACGTGCTTCTCTTCATTGACAACATCTTCCGGTTTTCCCAGGCCGGCTCCGAGGTTTCCGCGCTTCTCGGCCGCACGCCGAGCGCAGTCGGTTACCAACCGACGCTGGCTGCGGAAATGGGCGACCTCCAGGAACGGATCACATCGACCACCAAGGGATCGATCACTTCGTTCCAGGCGGTCTATGTTCCCGCCGACGATCTCACCGATCCGGCTCCGGCGAACACATTTGCCCACCTGGATTCGACGATCGTGCTGGAGCGTTCGATTGCCGAACTCGGTATCTACCCCGCCGTCGACCCCCTGTCCTCGACCTCGAAAGCCCTCTCGGCAGATATCATCGGTGAGGAGCACTATGCAGTTGCCCGCGGCGTCCAGAACGTGCTTCAGCGCTACAAGGACCTTCAGGACATCATCGCGATTCTTGGCATGGACGAGCTCTCGCCCGATGACAAGCTCACCGTGTATCGCGCCCGCAAAATCCAGCGCTTCCTCTCCCAGCCGTTCCATGTGGCGGAGATCTTCACGGGAACCAAGGGCCAATACGTGCCGATCAGCGAAACCATCCGCGGCTTCAAAGAAATCCTCGACGGCAAACACGACGACGTGCCGGAAGGGAACTTCTACATGAAGGGCGGCATCGACATGATTAAGGAGTCTTAAGTTTTAAGTATTAAGTTTCAAGATCCGCGTCCGAGTTCTCCATCCTTAAAACTTTAACCTTAAAACTTAAACCGTTCCGCCATGCTCCGTCTAGAAATTGTCACCCCCGAGCAGAAGATCTACTCCGACGATGTCGATTCGGTGGTTATTCCCGGCGTTGAAGGCGAGCTTGGAATCCTTCCGCAACACGTGCCGCTGATGACCCAGCTTCTGCCTGGTGAACTCCGCCTGCTCAAGGACGGCAAAGAAATGCGCCTAGCGGTCGGCGAAGGATTCGTGGAGATCAGCTCCGACAAGGTGGCTGTTCTGACCGACATGGCGGTCCAGGAGAGCGACATTGACGAATCTGCCACGGAGGAAGCGATCCGGCGGGCTGAGGAGGCGATGCGCGGAACGAAGCTGGATGACGAGGAGTATGCGACGGTGAAAGCCTCGCTCCAGAAATCCCTCGCGCTGATTCGCGTCAAACGCCGCCGGGTGTAATCCCCGGCGAAACAGTCCGTCGCTCTCGCGACACTCGAATGCTCAAGCGTGGTTTTCCGGGAAAAGCCCGATGATATCCTCTTCCGTGGCCCTGCAAATCCCCCGCTCGGTGATCAGCCCGGTCACCAGCCTGGCCGGGGTAACATCGAATCCGTAGTTTGCGGCCGGGCTGGATTCGGGAGCAACGAGGACCTCGCCGCGCCGTCCGTCGATCCACCCGTCTGCATATTTGACCTCCTCCTGTCCGCGCTGCTCGACGGGGATTTCCGCGAGCCCGTCGCGCATGTTCCAGTCGAAGGACGAGGAGGGGAGGGCAACATAGAACGGGATGCCATTATCGTGCGCAGCAAGGGCTTTGAGATAGGTCCCGATCTTGTTCGCCACATCACCCGTGCGGGTCGTGCGGTCGGTGCCGACGATGACCATGTCCACAAGGCCGTGCTGCATCAGGTGGCCTCCGGTGTTGTCTGCAATGAGCGTGTGAGGGACGCCGTGGCGGCCGAGCTCCCATGCCGTCAGTTTGGCTCCCTGGCTTCTCGGGCGCGTTTCATCGACCCACACATGCACGGGGATACCGCTGTCGTGAGCGGCGTAAACCGGAGACGTGGCCGAGCCGTAATCCACAAACGCGAGCCAGCCCGCGTTGCAATGCGTGAGGATGTTCACCGTGGCCCCGGATTTTCGGCGGCTGATTTCTTCAACAAGCAATTTTCCGTGCTCGCCGATCCGGCGGCAATACGCGGCATCCTCGTCCGCGATCTCGCCGGCAGTCCGGAGGGCGATGGTAATTTTCGCTTCTGGCGCCGTGGCTTCCGCCATCCGGGCGAACTGCCGGTCAACCGCCCAAGCGAGGTTGACCGCGGTCGGGCGTGTCGCCTTGAGCCGGTTGGCGCAAGCCAGGATATGTGCATCAAAATCTCCGGTGTCGGCGGCTTCTTTTGCTGCCAGAAACATTCCGTATCCGGCGGTTGCCCCGATCAACCCGGCCCCGCGCACATGCATGTCCGCGATGGCGACGGCCGCCGCCTCGCAGGTCACCAGATCCTCCGTGACAAACTCGTGCGGGAGCAATCTCTGGTCGATGATTGTGACGCGATCGTCTTCCATCCAGATCGTCCGGTAGTGTTTTCCGTTGATGTTCATTTTGAAAAGGCGCGATTTATCGTGAGCGGAGGGCGCTGACGCTGGTCAGAATTCCCGCGATCATCGAATAGGCGACGACGCCGACGAAGAGGGCGACGAGGAGGATGATCGCCGGCTGGATCAGGGTGGTGAGGTGGCCGATGCGTGAAGTCAGCTCGCGGTCATAACGCCTGGCGGCGCGCTCCAGCGCGGCGGCGATGTCGCCGGTCTGCTCGCCGACGCCAAGGATGTCCATGAGAACCGGCGGGAAAAATCCCACGCGGCGGAGCGCGGAGGCAAGGCTGGTGCCCTCACCGACCATGGCTGCAACTTTCGCAAGCAGCCCTTGAAGATAGACGTTCGCCGTGGCCGCCAGCATGAGGTTGATCCCATGAAGCAGATTCACACCGTTCGAAACGAGCGTGGAGAGGGTCTGGAGCATCTCCGCATAAAATTTCGCGCGGAGGACCGGGCCGACCACCGGGATGTCGAGCATGGCGCGGTGCCACCAAGCCCTGCCGGCCGGGGTCTGGACGGCGGCCCTGATCAGAAGGATAGCTGCACCAATGCAGGCGATAATCGCCCACCACCACTTCCCGCAGAACCCGCTCACCGCGATCAGAATCTGCGTGATCATGGGAAGCTTCTGCCCGGTTTTTCCCAGCAGGACGGAGAGCTGGGGAACAAGGAACGTCAGGAAAATAAACATGAGAACGATCGCCGAGGCGAAGACGATGCTTGGATACATGAGCGAGCTGACGACCCGCTTGCGGAGATCCTCGATGAGCTCGAGATACGCACACTGGCGTTTGAGGATCTGAGGTAGCGCCCCTCCCGCCTCTCCCGCGGCCACGAGGTTGCAATAGAGCGCATCAAACGTTTTTCCGCACTCCCGCAGGGCCTGTGAAAAGCTGACGCCATCGCGCACCCGCTGGCGGAGCTTTGCCGCAATCAGTTTGATGTCGGACTTCTCCTGTCTCTGCTCAATGACCTTGAGCGCCCCTTCCAACTGCAGCCCCGCTTCAAGCAGTTCGGCGAGCTCCTCGGTGAAATAGAGGAGCTGGGCCGAGGACAGACGGGTGAGGCCGATATCCCCGACGGGAGATTTTTTCCCTGCGGCCGGCGCACCTCCCTCGCCCACGCTGACCGGCTGAAGACCTTTTCCGCGAAGGATCCTGTAAGCCTCGGCGCGGGTCGTGGCGGTAATCACCCCGGTGGTCGTCCCTCCTTCCGGCTCGGTTGCTTTGTAGGAAAAGTCAGGCACCCGGTTATTTTGTATGGGAAATGCGAAATGGGAAATGCGAAATCCGGGATCCTGCGCGGATCGTGTCGATGATGCATTCGTCTCCCTCGACTGATTGTCGTATGATGCGGAATTCTTGGGGTGGCAGGAGAAAATCCCCGGGCAAGCCGGTGATCGTTGGTGCGGAGTATCCCCCGAACACTTTCGGAGCCACGGTGAGCCTGATGCCATCCACAAGGTCCCTTTCCGCAAGCGCCCGGAGCAATCTGCCTCCGCCTTCACACACAAGACGCTTCACCCCGAAATCCTCGCGAAGGATTTGCAGCGCAGCGGAAAGGTCTACGGTTTTTCCCGGAAAAATGAACAGGTCCGCTTTGCGTGCAACGCGGGATCTGAGGCGCTCCGGCATGCGGCTTGTGGAGAACACGACCAACGGTGACTCGGAGTAGCTGAAGACCTTTCCTTCCAAGTCCACCCGGCCCGAATTTGAAACCATCACGCGGATCGGGGCGGGGGGGAGACCCTTCGCTTTCCGAGCCTCACGAAGATCTTTCGCGGAAAGCCCCATGCTCATGTTGTCCGTCTCCACGGTTCCGCGTCCCGCTAGAATGGCGTCCGCCGCTGCCCTCGCTTCCTGCAACCGGCGCTTGTCGGCCCGGGAGGTGAACTGTGCGGGCGTGAACGCGCGCGTGCTGATCTTGCCATCGGCAGTGACGGCAAAGTGGGCGAGCACAAAAGGGCGTTTTGCGTCACGCAGGGACAGCGGTTTCGCGGACGAGGGGCTATGGGAGTCCGGCTTCATTTTGAGCGGGCGTTTCCGCATCAGAATTTCCTTCAATCGCCTCGGCCACCTCCGGTGCGTAGTTTTTCAATGCGTTGTGCGCGATCCGGGTGATCCAGATCGTGACGAGGACCGTGATGGTCAGTTCGACAGCGTAGGCGGCCCACTTCCAAGGGCCTTGGTGAAGGCCTCCTTTTGCTGCGTGTCCGATGACCGCGCCCCCATAGGCATACGCGGCGCTGATCGGAAGAAAACCGATCCATGAGGCGAAGAGATAGCGGAGCATGGACATGCGCGAGAGCCCGAACGCGCAGCTCACCAGGCTGTGCGGGAGGATCGGGGAAATCCGGGTCAGGATCACCAGCTTCAGCCCGTTGTTCATCGTCGCATGGTCGAGTGCCCGAAACTTCCGGCTCGCCGCAAATTTCCGCGCCATCCACCCGCGGAGGAGATAGCGCGTGGAGACAAAATTCGCGAAGGCTCCCGCGACGGATCCGAGGGACACGAGCAGTGTTCCGGACCAGAACCCGTAAACCGCCCCCGCGCCGAAGCTCAGCACCGACCCCGGAAGAAAAAGCACGCAGGACAGCGTGTAGAGGATGATGAACCAGATCCACCCGATCCACCCGCTCTGCTGGATCCAGAGCATCCCCTGGTCCATCCAGGCTGTCCACGCGTCAAGCATCAGGCCGGTCTCCCCGGGGCGGCGCATGCCATGCGCGTTGATGAAGCGGCGAGGAAACCTCCGACGATCAGGCCGGGGAGGGTCATTGCAGCTTTTTCTCGAGAATCGCTCCGGCCATCGAGGGGTTGGCCTTGCCTTTCGAGAGCTTCATGAGCTGGCCCTTGAGGAAGTTGAGCGCGGTCGTTTTTCCGGATTTGTAATCAGCGACGGGGCCCGGATTGGCGGCGATGACCTCGTCGGCAAGAGCCTCGATCGCGCCGGTGTCGCTGACCTGTTTCAGACCTTTTTCCTCGACGATTGCCGCAGCCTTTTTCCCCGTTGTGAACATCTCGGCAAAAACGTCTTTCCCCTGTTTCGAGTTGATCGTTCCGGAGTCGATGATGTTGACCAGTTCGTCCAGTGCCTCCGGCGGGACCGGGCAGTCGGAAATCGCGAGCGAAGCATTCGAGAGCGAGCTCTGCAGGTCGTTCAGGATCCAGTTCGCCACGTTCTTCGGCTTTTTGGCACCCTTTGCGGCGACTTCGAAATACGAGGCCAGCGCGAGGTCGTTGGCCAGAACGGCGGCGTCGTAATCGCTGACTCCATAATCCGCGACAAAGCGCGCGCGCTTGTCCCACGGCAGCTCGGGATGGCGTTCGCGCGCGGCCGCCACGAGCGGTTCCGTGCGGACCGGGAGCAGGTCGGGATCGGGGAAATACCGGTAGTCGTGCGCGCTTTCCTTGATGCGCATGAGCGTCGTCTCGCCCCGCACGTCGTCCCACCGGCGGGTCTCCTGCTGGAGGGTGCCGCCCGAGCGCAGGATCTCGATCTGGCGCGGAATCTCAAATGCCAGCCCGCGCCGCACGCCCGAGATCGAGTTGAGGTTTTTCAGCTCGATTTTCGTGCCGAATTTTTCTGTCCCGACC
>Ga0163199_1000934_pt1 | contig 18226 bp, 15 predicted proteins | sample PL_2010_150m_FD_113537 | JGI IMG/M metagenome (GOLD analysis project Ga0163199, IMG submission 113537) | Freshwater microbial communities from Powell Lake, British Columbia, Canada to study Microbial Dark Matter (Phase II) - PL_2010_150m | ecosystem: Environmental > Aquatic > Freshwater > Lake ...
CCGACCGACGGACGCAGCCAGATCGTTCGACTGACAACAAAGGGACAGGCGTTGTTCGACGAAGTTTTTCCGATCCATCTCAGCCATGTCGGACGCGCCTTCATGAACTACTCCGCCGCCGACCTGAAACAGGCCGAGACCTGCTTGCACCAATTGCGCGCGGCGCTGAAGACCATCCAGGAACCGGCATGAATCGCCCGGCCGCCTATACCCGTACCGCCATCGTCCTGCATTGGCTGGTGGCTTTGGCGGTGGTCTGCGCATTCCCGCTCGGCATGTACATGCACGAGTTGCCGCTCAGCCCGACCAAGCTGCAACTCTACTCGTACCACAAATGGCTCGGCATCTCGGCGCTGCTGCTGGTGGCGGTACGCCTGGCGTGGCGCATCGGCCATCGCCCGCCACCGCTGTTGCCGGGCATGCCGCGCTGGCAGGAGATTGCCGCGCATGCGACCCATCACAGCCTGTACCTGCTGCTGCTGGCAGTTCCGCTGAGTGGCTGGCTGATGAGTTCGGCACTGGGATTCAGCGTGGTGTGGCTCGGCGTAATCCCCCTGCCCGACTTGATCGGCAAGGACAAGCAAGTCGGCGAATTGCTCAAGGACGTACACGCCACACTCAATTTCACCATGCTGGGGCTGATCCTGGTCCATGCCGCCGCGGCCATCAAACACCACGTCTTCGAAAGTGACGACACCTTGCGGCGGATGCTACCGTTTCTGAAATCAGGGCCGCACCCATGACCCGCCTGGTGCTTGCCTTCCTGATGTCGGCACAAACCGTCGGAACCGTGCTGGCAGCCGAGTTCAACGTCGTTCAGCTCGACAAGAGCAGCGTGACCTTCGTTTCGAAGCAGATGGGTGTTCCGGTCGAAGGCCGGTTCAAGGCGTTCACTGCCCAGATCAACCTCGACACCACCAAGCCGGAATCCGGCAAGGCCCAGATCGAAATCGAGCTGGCGGGCATCGATGTCGGCAGCAGCGACGCCAACGATGAGGCGAAGGGCAAGGCGTGGTTCAACATCCGCGAGTTTCCAAGCGCCAAGTTCACTTCGGGCGGGATCAAATCGGTCGGTAACGGCCGCTACGAAGCTGCGGGCAAGATGACCATCAAGGGCAGGACGCGCGACGTCGTGGCGCCTTTCAGCGCCAAGGTCGATGGCGGCCACCTGCTGATCGACGGCACCATTCCCATCCTGCGCCTGCAATATGGGATTGGCGATGGCATCTGGTCGGATACCGGCACCGTCGCCGACGAAGTGCAGGTCCGCTTCCGCTTCACCCTCGCCCCGAAGAAATAGAAACCCGCGAACCCTTGCTTTCACAGCCAATCAACCCCACAACCCGGAGACTTTCATGCAGAAAACCCTCGCCGCCGTCACCTTGTCTGCAGCCCTGTGCGCACCGGCGTTTGCCGCCGACAGCTACACCATCGACCCGAGCCACACTTTCCCGGTGTTTGAAGTCAATCACCTTGGCTTTACCAACCAGCGCGGGCGCTTTAACCGGAGTGCCGGCAAGATCACCCTGGACATGGCCGCCCGGAAGGGCAGCGTGGACCTTACGATCGACACGACCTCGCTCGACATGGGCTTCGATACGTGGGACAAGCATCTGTCGGCGGACGGCTTCTTCAATACCGAGAAATTTCCGGCGATGACGTTCAAGTCGGACAGGCTGGTGTTCGAGGGTGACAAGGTGGTCGCGGCAGAGGGCAGTCTGACTCTCCTCGGCGTCACCAAGCCCCTGCGCCTCGCGGTCAGCCATTTCCACTGCGGCCCGCATCCATTCACCAAGAAGGCAATGTGCGGCGCCGACGTCTCCGCGACCCTGAAGCGTTCCGACTTCGGCATGGTCAAGTTCTTGCCGGCCGTCAGCGACGAAGTGAAGATCAGTTCCCCCGTAGAGGCTTACAAGGACTGATGGGCTGAAGGTTCTCCGTCGAAACGGTTTGACGGAGAATCATTCCAGGTAACGCCCGTCGTTCGAACGGACCTAGCCAGGCCCTTTCCGGGCGATCACATTGAAGGTGGGGATCATCTTTTGAAACCCCTTCAAGCTGAGTTCCCCAATCGATTCGGCGATGACCAGCTCTTCGACGAGGCCAAACACCTTTTGCGATACCAGGATCTGTTCCGCCTTGGCCTCGCTGCACAGACGGCTGGCCAGATTGCAGACCGAGCCGATCGCCGTATAGTCACGGCGGCTTTCGAACCCGATCACCCCCAGCGTCGCATAGCCCTGGGCGATGCCGATACCCATTTGCAGGTCATAGCCGCGTTTCTTCCAGAGCCCGGTCAGCGCGCGGAAGTCGGCTTGCATGGCGATCGCCATCGCCACGGCCTCCATTGCCGGATTTTCGATGGGCAACGGATCGTTGAACAGGATCATGATGCCGTCACCGGCGAAATGTTCGATCGTGCCGTTGTGCGCCATGATCAGCTTGCCCATCCGTTCATGGTATTCGCCCAGGACTGCCATTACCTCTTCGGGTTCGGCAGTATCCGTAAATGCCGTAAACCCCCTTAGATCGATAAAGACTACCGTAATTTCGCGCCGGTGGCTTTTCAGGGGATCGTCGGATGCAGCCGTCACGATCAGGTCGGCAATGCGGGGCGAGAGGAAGCGCTTCAGCCGCGACATCTTCTCGATCTGCTGCACGCCTTCGGCGACGCGTTGTTCCAGCAAGCGATTCCATTCCGCGAGTTCGCGTGCCTGCGTCACCACTTGATCGTGAAATTCCTTGATGCGCAACAACGACTGTACGCGCGCAAACAACTCCGGCTGATTGATCGGCTTCGCCAGAAAGTCGTCGGCGCCGGCTTCCAGCCCCTTCACCCGCTCCTGTGCGGGATCGAGCGCAGTAACCATCACTACCGGCAGCATCGCGGTCACCGGATTTGCTCGAATCGCCCGACACACGGAATAGCCGTCCAGGTCGGGCATCATCACGTCGAGCAGGACGATGTCGGGCCTTTCGGATTCGACCTTGGCCAGGCCTTCCTTCCCTCCTCCGGCGGTGACGACGTCATAGCCCTTGAAGTCGAGCACGTCGGCAAGGATCTTCACGTTCAGAGGAGTGTCGTCCACGATCAGCACTTTCCACTTCATCGCTCGTGCGCCTTTCTGGAAAGCATGCCGGGAACTCCCTGCATGAACTCGCTTACGTTGATCGGCTTGCTCTGGACATCGTCGAACCCCGCCTCCCGCATTCGCCTGGCCTGCTCCGGCATCGCCGAGGCAGTGATGGCGACGACCGGAATATGGGCGGTCGCGGGATTGTCGCGAATGCGCCGGAAGGCCTCGATACCGTCGATTCCCGGCAGCAGGTAATCCATCAGTACCAGGTCGGGCCTGTGCTCCACGGCGAGCACGATGCCATCCTCGCCGGTGACTGCCACCAGTACGCGATACCCCATGAACTCCAGGAGGTCGCGCATGAGTTTGTGGTTCCACTCATCGTCGTCGACAACCAGGATCAGTTCGTTTGCCATGCGTGCGCGGTGCCTCCCTAGGATACTCAGAGCGACGGTGGGGGACCGCCGGCGGCGGCGCTGGCGGGAATGCTGAAGGCGAAGGTCGACCCCTTGCCGGGCTCGCTCTCGAGGCGAATGGCGCCGCCATGCAGTTCGACGAACTTGCGCGTCAGTGCGAGTCCAAGACCGGTCCCCTCGGCCTTGCGCGCATAGTTCGTGCCGATCTGTTTGAATTCGTCGAACACCGTGTCCTGGTCCTCGCGCGCGATGCCGACTCCCGTGTCAGTGACGGCGATCTCCACCATGTCGTCGATTCCGCGCGCATCAACACGGATGCTGCCGCCCGGCGGAGTGAACTTGACGGCGTTCGACAGCAGGTTCAGCAATATCTGCTTGAACTTGCGTTCGTCGGCAACGATTGCGCCCAGTTGCGGATCGACGCTGCAGGACAGGGTGATGCCGTGCTGCATGGCGCGTTCGCGAATCAGGGTGAGCGCATTTTCGATCGCGGCATGCAGGTCGAAGGCTCCCGGCACGAGTTCCATGCGGCCGGCCTCGACCTTGGCAAGGTCGAGGATGTCGTTAATGAGCGAGAGCAAATGCTGGCCGGATGAGTGGATGTCCTTGAGGTACTCGAACTGCTTCGGATTGAGTTCACCGAACATCTTCTCGAGCAGCACGTCTGAAAAGCCGATGATCGCGTTCAGGGGAGTCCTCAGTTCATGGGACATGCTGGCAAGAAACTCCGACTTGTGTTTGTCGGCCATTTCCAGCTGACGACTCTTGTCCTGGATTTCCCGGGTGCGCGCCTCCACCTTCCGTTCCAGGTCTGCATAGGACTCGCGCAGCCGTACCGCCATCACGTTGAACTGGTCCGCCAACGACTCAAGCTCGTCGCCGGTTCGCACCGTAATCTCAAGGTCCAGCTCGCCTTCACCGATCCTCTGCGCACCCTCCTGCAACGCGCGGATCGGACGCACCAGGCTGCGCGCGAGCCAAAGCGACGTGAGCGTAGCGATCAACAGGCCCGCCAGCATCAGCGCAGCGGCGCTCAGGAGCGTGGCGTTGATCGCCGGATTGATGTCCTCCGCCGGTTGCTCGACGAATACCTTCCAGCCGATCGGCTGGACGTCTGCGAACGCCGTCAACACCTCCGCGCCAGACGGATCGCGCACAATTGTGGCGGGTTCCGCGAAGGAGGCGGCCCGCGCAATCGCGGACTGCACCTGGGCGAGCCGGGAAATGCCGTTGGTCGCAAGCCCTTGCCCGCCTTCAGGACGGGTGACAAGGTGGCCGGCACGGTCGACCACGTACGCCCTCCCCTTGCTCCCGGGCTTGATGTCCCGAACCACGTCCCGGACGAAACCGAGATTGACCTCTGCCACCCCCACGCCGCCGGCGCGCAACGCGATTTCCATATGGGGTTCCGCTTCCGTCCCGAGAATGATTGGTCCGTACCACGCCGTCCCGGGCTTCGCACCAACGAAGGCGGGGGCCTGAGCGTGATCCGTGGCGGACTTGGCGACACCTCTCCCGTTGCGCGTCACCGCCAGCAATTCCTGTCCCTTGTCGTCGAGTTGCGTCAATCTCGTCACCGCCGGAAACTGGTCGAGCATCCGGCGAAATTCCAGCTCGCGCAGGGCGACCCCGCCGGCGCCCAACTGGGACAACTCCTTGAACGCGAGCTGGCGTTCGAGCAGGAGGAAGAACTGCCCGATCCTCGCCGCCGCAGCGGAGACCTTCTCCTGTTGCAAGGCGGCGAGCGCGAGCTTGTTATGCTGATAGGTGAAGTAGCGATTGATGCCGCCCGAGACCAGCATCACGCCGCACACCAGCGCCAGTATCAGCAGGAAGTACTTGCGAAAGAGCCGACCCTGCTGAAGCTGCGGCACCCGATCGGCGCGTTGGCCCCGCACGGGCGCAGGCAACGTTTCATCCATAGGCGGTGCTAGGACAAGCCCAGTATGGCTCGTACGCCCTGGATCAACACCGTCGGTTCGAAAGGCTTGGTAATGTACCCGTCTGCGCCCCCGACCAGCCCACGCACGACGCTCTCCTTTTTGGCATCCGCAGTAAGCATGATGACCGGCACTGCCTTCAGCAGTGCGTTTTTCTTCAGCGCCTGCAGCACGTCGAATCCGTTCACGTCCTCCAGGGTCACGTCGAGAAGAATCGCATCGGGCACCGGTGGCTGGCGCAGTCGGGCGACGATCTGGTCTCGGCGGGCCGCCGTCTGCGCAGCGAATCCGGCCCCTTCGAGAATCAGCGTGACGAGCCGTGCCATCTCCGGATCGTCCTCGATCACCAGGCCAAGCAGGCGCGCGCCATCCGCCGGCTGGCGCGCCTTTACGGCGCGGCGCGCAATGCTCACGTAGTAGCCCTCGCGCTTGAGCAACGGTCCGCCGCTGGAGGCTTCAAGCTCGGCACTTGCTTTCGTGCCGTCCGAAGGTTCCGCACGGCTCGGCGCATCGTTGAAAAAGGCGCTGAGGTCCAGTCCTTCGGTTTCCGCAATTGTCACGGGCCGGAGCAACCCGTTGCCGAGTAGCAGGCGCAGCAGATTGCGCAACGCCTCCGGAGGAATGTGCGAGGCTTTCTGCTCCGTGTCGCCGACCGTCGCGTGGCCATCGATCAACACCAAAACCACCAGCGCGTCGGCGGATAGATTCGTCGTGCCGCGCTGGATCTCGGCGTCGCCTTGATCGGTCCTCACAAAGACATCGAGCGGATAGATCGGGATATTCACCTGATTTTGGGGCAAGTAAACAGTGCTATTCAAATATCCCCGCATCGCATCCCCAGTGCCCTCGAACCCCGTTCAGCTGGCTGAAAGGCCGCACTAAAATTGACAACCGTAGTATCGGCGAAAGGGCATCTACTTGCAAGTCGGTTCCGCGGTCGGCGTCAGTGGCGAACCACTTGCAGGATCCGTCAATGGCGTTTGAAAACGTGGGCGCGGATGGCGGCATTTCGCCCGAACCCGGGGTACCCGGATTCGAACTCCGGTGACGGCATGATTTCGCAGCCATCCCGCAAAAAGTCGGCTACACTCGTCGCGGAAAACGCCAGCCGCCGGGCCGATGGTGAGCGAAGGAGGAGTAATTGATCAGGCGTGACGCCTTAGTTGCAATGCTAGCGCTCGCCGTGCCGCTCGAGGCTTTCGCCCAGAGACCGGGCAAGGTGTGGCGCATCGGCGTTCTGGCACCCGCGGCGGGCGAGTCGACGCCAGGCGAACTCAGCCCATACAGCGCCGCGTTCATGACGGAACTGGGCGCAGCCGGCCAGGCGTTCGGGACCGACTACACCATCGAGATGCGATCCGCCGACGGCGACTACCGGCGCCTGCCGGCACTGGCCAACGAGTTGGTGCGACTGAATGTCGACATCATCATCGCGGTATCTCCAGTGGCGGTGAGCGCCGCGCAGCAGGCAAGCAAGGTCATACCCATCGTCTGCATCGGCGCGCACGATCCGGTCGGCCTGGGGTTCGCCGCCAGCCTGGCGCGTCCCGGCGGCAATCTTACCGGCCTCGCAACCTTTTATGCCGACCTCATCCCCAAGCACCTCGAACTGCTGAAATCGATCCAGCCCAAGATTTCCCGCGTCGCCATCCTGGTCCATTCCAAAGGGGGCAAGGACGCGTCCGTCGAGCAGATGCTCGAAGACGCGGCTCGAAGAATGGGCATCCGTCTGCAGCGCGTCGCCATAGACGCCGCGGACCAAATCCCGCAAGCCTTCGCCACGATGAAGCGCGAACGCGCGGGCGGATTCATCACAGTTGCCGACGCCTTGTTCCTGCTGGAACGGCGCCAGGTCGCCGAACTGGCCTTGAAGAACCGCCTGCCCTCCCTGTTCGCGGTCCGGGAGAACGTGCAAGCAGGGGGATTGATGAGCTACGGCGAGGATTTTGTCGAGATGTTCGGCCAGGCCGCTCGATACGTGGGCAAGATCATGAAGGGAGCGAATCCGGGCGAACTGCCGATCGAGCAGCCAACCAAGTTCCGCTTGACGATCAACCGCAAGACCGCTGCTGCGCTCGGTCTGCCCATCCCGCAGGAGCTGATGCTGCGTGCCGATGAGGTGCTCGGATGATCCGCCGCTGGCGCCTGTTTCCGAAATACGCCACGCTGATCCTCTCCCTGGTCGCCGGCCTGCTACTCGCCAGCGGGTCTGTAAGCATCTACTTTTCCTACCGCGATACCCAGGAACACCTGATCGCCCTGCAGGTCGAAAAAGCCCGCGGCGCCGCGAACCGGATCGAGCAATATGTGCTCGAGATCGACCACCAGCTCGGCTGGACGGCCCTCCCCGGGATGGACGACGGCAAGGACCAGATCGAGCAGCGGCGCATCGAGTATCTGAAATTGCTGCGTCAGGTGCCGGCGATCACCGAGGTCGCATGGGTGGATGACAAAGGAAAAGAGCAACTGCGCGTGTCGCGCCTCGCCATGGACAAGCTGCGCAGCGGAACCGATTACTCCAAGGATGCGCATTTCCTGCAGGCCGCTTCCGGCAAGACGCACTACGGCACCGTGTATTTCCGCAAGGGTACGGAACCCTACATGACCATCACCCGGCAGGCGCGCGGCGGTGGCGTGACCATGGCCGAGGTCAACCTCAAGTTCGTTTGGGAAGCCGTGTCGCTGATCAAGATCGGCAAGGCGGGGCTGGCCTATGTAATCGATGAGGGCGCGGTATTGATCGCGCACCCGGACATCAGCCTGGTGCTGAAGAATTCAAATCTCGGGGGATTGCCCCAGGTCGCCGCACGGCATACCGACCAATCCTCATCGCTCGGGCGGAACCTGAGCGGCCAGGAAGTGTTCTCCGCGCACGCACCGATTCCGACCCTCAATTGGTCGGTGTTCGTCGAGGCCCCCCGCAGCGAAGCGTTCGAGGCCCTCTACGCGTCCATCATGCGCACTGCGCTGCTGCTGGTCGCCGGGCTGCTGGTCTCCGTGGTGGCAAGCTTCTTCCTCGCCCGCGCCCTGGTGCGGCCGCTGCGCGCCCTGCAGGATGGCGCCGCGCATATCGGCGCCGGCGACCTCGACCGGCGCATCGAGGTAAAAACCGGTGACGAGCTGGAGAACCTCGCCGAGCAATTCAACAAGATGGGCGCCGATCTGAAGGAGTCCTACGCCGGGCTGGAGCGCAAGGTGGACGAGCGCACCCGCGAGCTGACCGAGACTCTGGCACAGCAAACCGCGACCGCCGACATCCTGAAGGTCATCAGCAGCTCGGTGGCCGACGCGCAGCCCGTGTTCGAGAAGATTCTGCAAAGCTGCGAACACCTGTTTCGAAGCCAGCGCCTGGTCCTGTTCCGGATCGGCGACGACAATCTGTTGCATGTCGTGGCGATCATCGGCACGGATGAAGTAAAGAGTCGGGTTCTGAACAATTTTCCTGCACCGCTAGCAGGCACTGCCACCGAACAAGCCGTCCGCGAGGGCCGTCTTGTCACTTATGCCGACGTATGGAATGACCCCAACGTACCCGACGGGCTGCGCCGCATTGCAGAGGACTATGGTGAAAGTTATGCGCTCGCCTTGGCGCCGATGCTCTGGGAAGGCCGTGCGATCGGTTCGATCCTCGTCGCCCGGGATGCCGGTCACGCCTTTGATGCCAGGGAGCAGTCGCTGCTGACGACCTTCGCCGACCAGGCGGTGATCGCCATCCAGAACGCGCGCCTGTTCCACGAGATCGAGGAAAAGAACCGCCAGCTCCAGCTCGCCGACCAGCACAAGAGCGACTTTCTGGCCAACATGAGCCACGAAATCCGTACGCCGATGAACGCCATCATCGGCATGAGCCACTTGGCGCTGAAGACCGACCTGGACGCCCGCCAGCGCGACTACGTGCAGAAGATCCAGCAGTCGGGGCAGCATCTGCTGGGCATCATCAACGACGTACTCGACTTCTCCAAGATCGAAGCCGGCATGCTCAACGTCGAGAAGGCCGAGTTCGCCCTGGAAGGGCTGCTCGACAACGTTGCCAACCTGATCGCCGAAAAGGCCGCGCAGAAGGGCCTGGAACTGGTTTTCGACGTCCCCCACGAGGTGCCTTCGATGCTGGTGGGCGACGCCCTGCGCCTCTCCCAGATCCTGATCAATTACGCCAACAATGCGGTCAAGTTCACTGAGACCGGCGAGATCGACGTGATCGTCCGGGTGCGCGAACAGACGGAAAGCGAGGTTCTGCTGTATTTCGCGGTCAAGGACACCGGCATCGGCCTCGACGAGGAACAGATCGGCCGCCTGTTCCAGAGCTTCCAGCAGGCCGACGCCTCGACCACCCGCAAGTACGGCGGTACAGGGCTGGGCCTGGCCATCGCCAAGCGCCTCGCCGAGCTGATGGGCGGTACGGTCGGGGTCGACAGCGCCGCCGGCCAGGGCTCGACCTTCTGGTTCACCGCCCGCCTCGGCCTGGGCGCAGAGCGCTCGAGGACTTCACTGGCGCGCCCCGATTTGCGGGGGCGGCGGGTGTTGGTGGTGGACGACAATCAAAATGCCCGCGCAGTGCTGTCCGAGGCACTTGCCAGCATGAGCTTCGCCGTCAGCGACGTCGCGTCCGGCGAGGCCGGCGTCGATGCGGTGCTTGCCGCCGATGCCGCCGGCGAGCCCCTCGACGTGATCCTGCTGGACTGGAAGATGCCCGGCATGAACGGCATCGAGACCGCCCGGGCAATCAGGGCGCTTCCGCTTTCGCACCCGCCGCACATGGCCATGGTCACCGCCCACGGGCGCGAAGACTTGCTGGCGGACGCGCGTGCGGTGGGACTGGACGAGGTCCTGGTGAAGCCCGTGAACGCCTCGGTGCTGTTCGACACCATGACCCGGCTGATCGCAGGAACATCCAGCGAGACGCGTTCGTTCGCGCCGGCAATCTCCAATTCCCTCGAGGCGATGGCAGCGATTCACGGCGCGCGGGTGCTGCTTGCCGAAGACAATGTGCTGAACCAGCAGGTCGCCAGCGAACTGCTGAACGACGCAGGCCTGGTGGTGGAGGTTGCCGGCGACGGCAAGGTCGCCGTTGACAAGGCGCAATCCGGAGTCTACGACATCATCCTGATGGACATGCAGATGCCCGTGATGGACGGAATCGACGCCACCCTGGCCATCCTCGCCCTGCCGGACCGCCGGAATGTTCCGATCGTCGCCATGACCGCCAACGCCATGCAGGCCGACCGCGAGCGTTGCCTGAATGCCGGCATGGTGGATTTCATCACCAAGCCGATCGAGCCGGATGAGTTGTTCCGCGCCCTGCTGCGCTGGATCAAGCCCACCGGCGCAGTCGCCGCCGTTCACGCGGCGGCGTCCCGGCCGGAGGCCGACGGACTGCCTGCCTCGATTCCCGGCCTCGACGTGCAGGCCGGCCTGCGCCGGGTGCTCGGCAAGCGGCCGCGCTATGTGGCCATGTTGCGCGGTTTCGTGAGCAACCAGGCGCCGGCAGCGCGGGAGATCCAGACGGCGTTGGCGCAGAACGACGCCAAGACGGCCGAACGCTTGGCGCATACGCTCAAAGGCCTGGCCGGCAATATCGGCGCAATCGGATTGCAGCAGCGGGCGGGGGAACTGGAGAAGCAGTTGCGGGAAGGTGGCGCGAGCAGGCAAAGCATGGATGCCCTGGACGCGCTGCGGACGGCGCTGGAGGCGCAGGTCGTGGCGATCACCGCAGCCTTGCCGGCAGACGTTGAAGCGGCGGCGGTTGAGATCGACCCGGCCCTGCGCGACAGCATCCTGGCACAGATGTCCAGGCTGCTCGCCAACGACGACCCGAAAGCCGAGAAATTGTTGATCGAGAACACCGCACTGCTGTCCGCCGCCCTGCCCCAACATTTCCGCCGACTCAACGAGGCCATCCGCCAATTCGACTTTGAAGCCGCACTGGACGTCCTGAATGAGGCGACAGCGACACGGAGCGCGCCATGAGCGACAGCCAGAACCCCGACCGCAGACCGACCATCCTGGTGGTCGACGATACGCCGCAGAACCTGTCGCTGATGAGCGACCTGCTGGAAGGCGACTATCAGGTCAAGGTCGCCACCGGCGGCGCGCGTGCCCTGAAGATCGCGCGTTCGGACGCGCCACCGGACCTGATACTGCTCGACATCATGATGCCGGACATGGACGGCTACGAAGTCTGCCGCCAACTCAAGGCCGACCCCGCCACGTTTTTGATCCCGGTGATCTTTCTGACCGCCAAGGCCGAGACGCAGGACGAACAGATGGGCTTGGGCCTGGGCGCCGTCGACTACATCACCAAGCCGATCAGTCCGCCGATCGTCATGGCGCGCGTGAGGACCCACCTGACGCTGAAGGCGTCGGCAGATTTCCTGCGTGACAAGAACGCCTTCCTCGAACAGGAAGTGGCGCGCCGCACCGAGGAAGTCCGCGACATCCAGGATGTGACCATCCTGACCATGGCCTCGCTGGCGGAAACCCGTGACAACGAAACCGGCAACCACATCCTGCGCACCCAGTTCTATGTCAAGGCCCTGGCGCAGCATCTGCAGGCGCACCCGCGGTTTTCCGCCTATCTCAGCGACAGCATGATCGAACTGCTGTTCAAGTCGGCGCCGCTGCACGACATCGGCAAGGTCGGCATCCCCGACAGCATCCTGCTGAAACCCGGCAAGCTGGAAGCCGACGAGTTCGAGATCATGAAGACCCATACCACCCAGGGGCGCGCCGCAATCGAGAGCGCCGAGGAGCGCCTCGGCAAGAACGTGCCCTTCCTGCTCTGCGCCAAGGAAATCGCCTATTCGCACCAGGAGAAGTGGGATGGCAGCGGCTACCCGCTGGGGCTAAAGGGCGACGCGATTCCGATCGCGGCCCGCCTCATGGCGGTCGCCGACGTCTATGACGCGCTGATCAGTCGCAGAGTCTACAAGCCACCTTTCCCCCACGAAAAAGCGGTCGCCATCGTCACCGAAGGTAGGGGCACGCATTTCGATGCGGATGTCGTCGATGCCTTCGTGGCGATCCAGGAGCACTGCCGGACCATCGCCGAACGGTACGCGAACAGCGAAGGGGATGCCGACTAGCCCTCCGGTGGGGGCCGGTTGATCAGCGCTCTGTATAGCCGAAAGATGTTTGCCGCCCGGTACATCGCGTTGTTCGCCTGCCCCTCGAACGTCATCCCGAACTTCACGACGGAAGCTTCCAGGCTGCCGACCGGCAGGGTCTCGATCCCGAATCTCGTCAGCAAGCCGAACAGCAACGGGTGTACGGTAACCAGCGCGAAGAACTGCTTGACGTTGTTGGCCTTGGCACTGAAGTACCACTCCTCGTCGCTGAACTTCAGGCCTACGGCATCGCACAGGACGGCATTTGCATTGTTCCCCCAGACCAGCGGTGTCAGGGAACGGATCAACTCATAGGGCTTCAGCCAGGTGCCCATCTGCAGATACGCGTCGTCCACGGTCGGGGCTGCATCGGCAACCTCCTGGGTGAGTCCGGTAAGCTCGGCGACGCCGGGGCTCAACGGTGCGGCCGGATTGACCCAGCACGAAAATCCGCTGTCGATGTTCCCGGTCTGCATGTCGCCCACGACCGCGCCGATCTGGATGATGTTCCTGGACGGGGCGTTGAATTCGAGATCGAGGGCAACAACGAAAGGTAAGGCAGTGCTCATGGAAAAAGGCGGCGGTGGAAGCGTGTCAGGATGATATCTTACACAGGTCGGCTAGGGCACTTTTCGCCGGCTGGCCCGATTACATGAGAGCACAACCGACGGTCGGGACCTTATCAACAGCGATTCCCGCGCTCCTCCGGGCGGCATGGCCATCGAGTTGAAGTGCGGCGGCGGAGGGGTTAGAGTCTTGCCTGGTCGCCGACCGAGGAGCCGATTGATGATCGCCAAGTCCATCCGAACCCTTGCCGCGCTCGCCGCATCGGCCGTTATCGCCAGCGCGCACGCCGCCGTCGAACCGGGCCAGCAGGCGCCGGACTTCAGCCTGCGGGATCTTGCCGGGAAGGGCACCGCACTTGCCCAGTTCAAGGGCAGGACCGTAGTGCTGGAATGGAACAACCCGAATTGCCCCTACGTGCAAAAGCATTACGGGTCCGGCAACATGCAGGGCCTGCAGCAGGCGGAAAAGGGCCGGGCCGTCTGGCTGGCAATCAATTCGACCAATCCCGCCAGCGGCGATTTCATGAGCGCCGAGGCGCTGGTGAAGTGGGTGGCCGGGCAGAAATCCGCACCGACCCACTACTTGCTCGATCCCGACGGAAGCGTCGGGCGCCTATACGGCGCCAAGACCACGCCGCACATGTACATCATCGATCCGCAAGGTCGCGTGGCGTATGCCGGCGCGATCGACGACAAGCGCAGCACCAATCCCGCCGACATTCCGGGCGCCACCAACTTCGTCAGAACCGCCCTCGACGCGCTGGCCAGGGGCGAACCGGTCAGGCATGCCAGCAACCCGCCCTACGGATGCTCAATCAAGTATTGACGGTCATCGCAGCCTGATGTCGACGCGGTAGGCGCGGCGGTCGCCCGCCGGCGGCGCCGTCACCCAGACGGCGGGCCAGCTACCGCTGACGCTCTTTCGGCCGTTCGGCGTCAGCCGCGAAGTCCACACAAGCTTCCCGTCCGTGTCGTCGAGCGTCGGGATCACCCCGGGTTCGACGATGTCCTCGGGTTCCACGAACAGTTCGCCGCGGCGCGCCATGCCCGGCCGCAAGGTGAGCATCACTTCCAGCGCCTCGCCACGAATTCGCGCCGTGGCAAGCAGCCCGTCGGCAGCCTGGACAAGGCTTGCGCGGGCGCGCACGAATGCGGCCGTGTGCAGACCGCGCGCCGCAGCCTTGGCATCGGCCGGCAGGCGAAGCGTCAACTGCGCCTGGCGGGGAATGCAACTGTCGCTGCATTCTAGCCAGCGGGCATCGACCGCCAGGGTGGATGCCACCCCCAACTTCGGTGGCGGAAAAATCAGCACCGGCAACAGCACGTCTCCCTGATAGCCAAAACTGGCCAGCGGCCCGCGCTGCAAGCGCTCGGGAAACGGCCACTCGATCCCGCCGGCGCGGAAACCGGGCGGCATGGTCCAGGCGAGCGTCGTCGGCGCGCCGGCATCGCCCGGATTGCGCCAGTAGGTATGCCAGTGCGGATCGTGGCGCATACGAAGCCCCACCCAGAACGGCTTGCCCGGCACAATCGCGGCAAATTCGCTGACCAGTTCGACGGCGACCCGCCCGGGCTTGGCGGCGGAAGGGGGCATTTCGGCCGCTGTGGCGGGTTCGGTGGGCGCGACAAGGCTTAGCAGCGCCAGTACGAGCGCCTGCTGTGGCAGGCCGGAGAGAAGGGACGGCATGGTGGCAAAAGCATACCTCATTCGCTCCGATTGGCGCGCGCAGCCGGCGGGGTTTCACGGTCTATACTTGTCGACACCGCGGACATGAGTAGAGGAGCAATCAACATGCTAGTCGGACTTCGCACCGCAATCTACCCGGCACCGGACCTCGACGCCGCAAAGCGCTGGTATGCAACGCTGCTTGGACAGCCTCCGTATTTTGATGAACCGTTCTACGTCGGCTTCGCCGTCGGAGGATTCGAGTTGGGTCTGCTCCCCGACGGGCAACCGGGAACTGCCGGTCCGCAGCCTCTTTGGGGGGTGGCGAACATCGAGGCCGCGCACGCCCGCTTGATGGAATTGGGCGCTTCCCCGCTCGAAGCCATCGCGGAGGTCGGCGAGGGCATCAAGGTCGCCGCTGTGCGTGACCCGTTTGGCAATCGGCTGGCGATCATCGAGAACCCGCACTTCGACGCAAGTTCCGTTCGGTGACCTGCCGTTCTGCCCTCGCTGCCGTCACTTGCGACGCAGCCACCCCGCAGGCAGGCCCGCATGCTGCTCGACTCGGACCGACACGAAACGCTCGCCGGGCCGGAGCTTCCGGGTCCGCCGTTTGAACAACCTCGATAATCTGTGAACTACTTCACTTCGAAAGAATTTCGGATCTGGTCCAATGTCGTCCAAGCACTGACCCATTGGAGGATCCCATGAAACTCAGCAAATCGAACGCCGTCCTGATCGTTGCCGCCTCTTTGATCGCCGGCTTCGCGCAAGGCGAAACGTCAGCCACCGGCACCCCGACTCCATCGACCAAGGATTCCGGTAACAGGACTCAGGTATTTGCCGATACGAAGGGCAATTACTATGGATGCGTTCCGGGCAGCCAGGAACATGGCGCAAATACCAGCCAGTGTTCTCCCTTGCCATCTACGGTCGCAAGCCAGATCAAGGCGGCGGGGATCAAGATTGCCTTGTTCCCGGGTTTGACCGCCACCACAACCACTCAGGGCAGTGGGACCACGTCAGCCAGCGCGTCGGGGAGTTCGACGACCGAGAGCGTAGACACCGAGAAGGCCAGGGTGACCGTATCCACGCAAGATGGTGTTCTGTCTTGCCCGGTCTCGGCGATCGGATCCGACAAGTCGCTGAACCCAGCCCTTTGTGTTCCCGCGACGAACACCTCGGAGCATGCAAAGATCGTTTGCGTGCCTCCGGTCAGCACGACCCCGCTGGGCGTCCCGACCACCACGGCGACGGCGACTGCAGCAGCAGCGGCGAATCTGATTTGCGCCATGCCGGGCGAGACCTATAGCCAGAAGCCGCTGCCCCCGACCAACGGAACTTGTCCGGGCGGCGGAACTCGCACCGTGGTAGGTGGTTTCGACACCAAGAGCGGTGAAGTCGATGTCACCGTGACCATGAAGGATTGTGTCGACGAGCACGGCAACACGCACAATGGCACGGCGACCATGCAAGGTACGCTGGCGCTGACGACGGCAAAGGCAGTCGCCAATCCGACATCGACTTATGACATGAATGAAACCAAGACCGTCAGCTCAACGGTGCTGTTCAAGGCCGGTGGCCAGGTCTCCCGAAATTGCACGGTGACCCGTGTCGGGACCTATGACGACAAGACCGGCACTTTCAACGGAACCGTTTCGCGGAACAATTGCACCTTGAAGGGGGACTACAAGTTCCACCCTGGCCTGGTGGATAACCTGGTTGAGAATGTCAATCAGGTGGAACCGATCTGACGGAAGCCCTTGCCGTTTGACTCCAGTTGGCGCGTTCGCCGGAACTCGGCGCAACGATCCCGCCGGCGGAATCCCAGATGCGCAGGTAGACCGTCAGGCCATTTTCACACCCAGCAGCGACTGAATCAAGCCAATGCGAAGCGGACACTCGAGGACGTTACACCGGTTACCCGATTACCCGGGTAACACGCAATAGCAGCGCTGGATTCGCGCGATCGGGTATGCAGCCATCCCACCCGCGCCGGTTCGCGCGCCGACTGCGCCAGCGCCGAGCCGAGGACCAGACTTCCTGCCGTCGCGAGAAACGTGCGTCGCCTCATTCGATTCCCAAAATTCCGATTGCGGAGCATCTTCTCGAATCAGAATGGCGATCAAGCCCGTGCATCCGATCTCCTTCCGTTCCCAAGACAATGCGCCCGGGCATTTCGATCACCAGGCACAGCGGCTGGCGACCCAAGTCGAACGTCAGTCTATGCTGAATCGCGAGTCGGCGGAACTCGAACAAATTCGGGGTCGATGGCCGCACCAGGTTGGCTGAATTGCGGTCGGGTCGCGGTGGCAGCATATAATCATCGCCTCCGCCGAGTTCGCTATTTGTCATGTCCCTCGCCGTCCTCAAGTCGCGTGCCCTTGCCGGCATGGACGCCCCCGAAGTCACCGTCGAGGTGCATCTGGCACCCGGCCTGCCCGGCTTCACACTGGTCGGCCTGCCCGATACCGAGGTCAAGGAGGCGCGCGACCGGGTGCGCGCGGCGATCCAGAACTGCCGCTTCGAGTTTCCGCAGCGGCGCATCACGGTGAATCTTGCGCCCGCCGATCTCCCGAAGGAGTCGGGACGATTCGACTTGCCAATTGCCCTGGGCATCCTGGTCGCATCGGGCCAGGTCAAGGCCACCGCTCTGGAAGAATACGAATTTGCCGGCGAATTGGCGCTCGGCGGCGAGTTGCGCGGAATTCGCGGCGCGCTGGCGATGTGCGCAACCATGTCACGATCCAGCGGGGACAAGCGCAGCTTCATGCTCCCGGCCGACAGCGCACCCGAAGCTTCGTTGGTCCGTTCGGCAAACATACTGCCGGCGCGTACCCTGCTCGATGCCTGCGCCCATCTCGACGGGCAGCAACCCCTCCAGCCCTACTCCGGTGCGCCAGTGCTGGCCGAGCCCGAATATCCGGATCTCGCCGAGGTCAAGGGGCAGGCCCAGGCCAAACGCGCGCTGGAGGTGGCGGCGGCCGGCAGCCACAGCCTGTTGCTGTCCGGCCCGCCGGGAACCGGCAAGTCGATGCTGGCGAGCCGCTTTCCCGGCATCCTGCCGGCGATGACCGAGGCCGAGGCCCTGGAGAGCGCGGCCGTACAGTCGCTGGCCGGCACCTTTCGCATCGATCACTGGGGGCGCCGCCCGTTCCGCGCGCCGCACCACTCGGCTTCGAGCGCGGCGCTGGTCGGCGGCGGCAGCGTGCCGCGCCCGGGGGAGATTTCGCTGGCGCACCATGGCGTGCTGTTCCTCGACGAGTTGGTCGAGTTCGAGCGGCGCGTGCTGGAGGCGCTGCGCGAACCCCTCGAAAGCGGCCACATCTGCGTTTCCCGTGCCGCCCAACGCACCGATTTTCCGGCCCGCTTCCAACTCGTTGCAGCGATGAATCCCTGTCCGTGCGGCTGGCTTGCACACCCCAGCGGCAAGTGCCGATGCACGCCGGACCAGGTCG
>Ga0163199_1000936_pt1 | contig 18175 bp, 18 predicted proteins | sample PL_2010_150m_FD_113537 | JGI IMG/M metagenome (GOLD analysis project Ga0163199, IMG submission 113537) | Freshwater microbial communities from Powell Lake, British Columbia, Canada to study Microbial Dark Matter (Phase II) - PL_2010_150m | ecosystem: Environmental > Aquatic > Freshwater > Lake ...
CCCAGTATTGCGCTTGCGTTGCACTTTTCCGCCTGCCGGTGGTACGGCTAAAGGATTTTGGGTATCATCGCCTTATCCCAACAGGCATGGAGTCATACACGATGGCCAGAACCGTCAACTGCATCAAATTAGGCCGCGAAGCCGAAGGCCTGGATTTTCCGCCTTATCCCGGCGAACTCGGCAAACGAATTTTCGAGAACGTTTCCAAGGAAGCGTGGGCCGGCTGGCTGCGCCAGCAGACCATGCTGATCAACGAAAACCGCTTGAGCATGGCCGATCCGCGGGCGCGCACTTATCTTGCCCAACAGGTCGAAGCGTATTTCTTCGGCGACGGCGCCGATAGCGCCAGCGGCTTCGTTCCGCCCAAGCCCTGAGTTCAAACAGCCCCGCAGAGCGCAATCCCGCGACCAGCGGCCTGCCTGATTTTCACCATTTGCGCTACAGATAAACATGCCCAATTTCGACGCCCCGGAATATTTCATCAATCGTGAACTCGGCCTGCTGGCCTTCAACCAGCGTGTGCTGGAACAAGCCGAGGACGAGCGCAACCCGCTGCTGGAACGCCTCAAGTTCCTGTGTATCGTCAGCAGCAATCTGGATGAATTTTTCGAGGTGCGGGTGGCCGGCCTGAAAGAACAGATCAAGTACGATCCCGCCACCGTCACCGGGCCGGACGGGTTGACGGCGCGCCAGGCGTTCAACGAGGTCTGCCTGACCGCGCACAAACTGGTGGAGCGCCAGTACAAGCATCTCAATGAGGTGATCCTGCCCGACCTGGCCAAGGAGGGCATCCGTTTCGTGCGCCGCAATCATTGGACGCATGAACAAAGCGAATGGATCCGCAACTATTTCTTCCGCGAACTGAAGCCGGTGCTGACGCCGATCGGACTCGATCCGGCGCACCCTTTCCCGCGCGTGCTCAACAAGAGCTTGAATTTCGCGGTCGAACTGGAAGGCAAGGATGCCTTCGGGCGCAATTCCGGCACCGCCATCGTCCAGGCGCCGCGCTCGCTGCCGCGTGTGATCCGCCTGCCGAAAGAAGTGGCAGGCAGCGAATACGGCTTCGTATTCCTCACCTCGATCCTGCACGCCCATGTCGGCGAGCTGTTTTCCGGGATGCACGTCAAAGGCTGCTACCAGTTCCGCGTCACGCGTAACAGCAACCTGCTGGTGGACGAAGAGGAAATGAAAAACCTGCGCCTGGCGCTGCAGGGCGAGTTGTCGCATCGCCACTACGGCGACGAGGTGCGGCTGGAAATCGCCGACAACTGCTCGCCGGAAATGGCCGCCTTCCTGCTCGGCCAGTTCGATTTGACGCCGGACGACCTGTATCGCGTCCACGGCCCGGTAAACTTGGTGCGCCTGATGCAGATCCCCGACCGGGTGGATCGCGCCGACCTCAAGTTCGCCCCGTTCATCCCCAGCCTGCCGAAAGAAGTGGTCAAACAGTCCGACATGTTCCAGGCGATCCGCACCGGCGACATCCTGCTGCACCAGCCCTACCAGGCGTTCACCCCGGTAATCGACTTCATCCAGCAGGCCGCCACCGATCCCAACGTGATGGCGATCCGCCAGACCATCTACCGCACCAGCACCGATTCGATGCTGATGGAAGCGCTGATCACCGCCGCGCAAAACGGCAAGGAAGTGACGGTGGTGGTGGAGCTGATGGCGCGCTTCGACGAGGAAGCCAACATCAATTGGGCGCAGCGCCTCGAAGATGCCGGCGCCCACGTGGTATACGGAGTGGTCGGCTACAAGACCCACGCCAAGATGCTGCTGGTGGTGCGGCGCGAGGAAGACCGGCTGCGCCGCTACGTGCACCTCGGCACCGGCAACTACCACCCGCGCACTGCCAAGCTGTATACCGATTTCGGCCTGTTCACCTGCAACGAGGAAATCGGCAGCGACGTCAACGACATATTCGTCCAGCTCACCGGGCTGGGCCAGGCGAGCAAGCTCAACCACCTGCTGCAATCGCCGTTCAGCCTGCACCCCGCGATGATGAACATGGTGCGGCGCGAGGCCGAACATGCCCAGGCCGGCAAGAAGGCGCACATCATCGCCAAGATGAATTCGCTGCTCGAACCGCAGATTATCAGCGCCCTCTACGAGGCCTCCCAAGCCGGCGTCAAGATCGACCTGATCGTGCGCGGCGTCTGCGCGCTGCGCCCCGGCATCCCCGGGGTCTCGGAAAATATCCGGGTGCGTTCGGTAATCGGGCGTTTCCTCGAACATTCGCGGATCTTCTATTTCTTCGACGACGGTGCACAGACCTTGTACATGTCCAGCGCGGACTGGATGCAGCGCAATTTCTTCCGCCGCGTCGAAACCTGCTTTCCGGTACTCGACCCCAAGCTGAAAAGACGCGTGATCAAGGAAGGGCTGGATTACTACCTGAGCGACAATGTCCAGTCATGGGAAATGAATGCCGGCGGCGTGTTCGAGCGCAAGACGCCGCGCCGCGGCACCAAGCACCACTGCGCCCAGGTCGAACTACTGGCGGAACTGGCCAAACCGTTGTAGTAAGCTCCCGGCTGGAGGTTAAAGGCTGCTGCTTGGCTCGGCATTCGATGCCAAACACAGATCAAAACCGGCCCCCAACATCCCATTGTCATAATTTGCTACTACCATGCATTCCCGGACGTGAATGAACCTTTCCCGTCACACCCGCTCTATTGGTTTTATTTCTGAAAGCGCCATTTGCACACCATCAGCCCCCCACTAGCACCTTTGGGAACCGGTCAAGCCGGCCACCAAGAGTTCGATGTCGTCCACGAAGCCATCGTCGGGGCTTTCGGCCTGCCGCCGGGCAAGCTGTTCGTCAGCGTCAAGGGCGACCCGACCCTGCGCGAAACCGCGGCGAACCGCCCGCGCCAGGAAAGCCGCATCGACCGGCAAGCGGCCCAGGTACTGGAAACCTGCGAATTGCTGCTGCGCAAAACCGGCTGCTATGGCATCTATATCGGCTTCAACAGCAGCGAAGTGCGCACCGAATCGGTATTCAACCCCTTCCACTACGAAATTCACGACGCCGAGGCGATCATCCGGCCGGGCTACGTCGAACGCCATTTCGTGCGGGTGCCGTATCAGAAAAAGATGAAGATTATCCGCCAGTTGCGCCGCGCGGTGCAGACCGGCCCGTTGCGCGAATACTTGCCGGAACATTGGCGCACGCTGATGGATCAGCAACGCGAGGAATGGCAGCCGCTGGCGAAAAAGGATATTCGTGAAATCATGCAGTCGTTCAACCGCTTGCGCAGCATAGAAGGCTATTACCTGCGCAATGCCGCGGTCTCGCTGAGCCAGGGAATCGTGCGCGCCAGCTTCAATTGCGACGGCACCTACATCGTCAATTCCGCCTATTTCCCGCAGTTCGTCGAAGAAAACACGCCATGAATTATCGGCGTGTTTCAGTGAAGACTAACCTTTAGGTTATGTCGAAACTAGAATACCCCTTGAGGCATTCAAGTCATATGTAGGTTGGGCTGAGCGAAGCGATGCCCAACGATACCAATCCTCTTTGCACCATAAGGAGGTTTGAATCTGTTGGGCTTCGTGCCTCAGCCCAACCTACATGGGGTGGTCGTTTAAATAAACCGTGCCTAACCCGCAACCACCACCAGCCGCTTGCCTATCGTTTTCCAGTCCTTGGTTTCGCTTTCCAGCGCGGTTTGCGTCAGCGGGTTGTGCGCCAGCCAATCCTTGTCCAGGGTCAGTTGAAAACCGTTGCCCACCGCTTCCAGGCGCATTTCCCGCGGCAAATTGAGCTCCGAGCGACTGCGGTAAAACAGCACCGCCAAACGCAACACCACGATCTGCGCCCAGTCCAGCGGCGACGCGACGTAGTTGAGCACCTTGCCCAGCGATCCGCGTTGTGCCAGCACCAGCAGCGCGAGTTGATTCTGTTCCTTTTTGGAAAAGCCCGGCATGTCGGCATTATCCAGGATGTAGGCGGAGTGCTTGTGGTAGCCGGCATGGGAGATGGTCAGCCCGATCTCGTGCAGCTTCACCACCCAGGAGAAAAATTGCAGCGATGCTTCCAGTTCGAGCGGCAGCGTGTTGGCCAATTGCCGCAGCAATTCGACCCCCAGCACCTCCACCCGTCCGGCCTGCACCGGATCGACCTGATAGCGCCGCATGAACTGGCGCGCCGTGGTTTCGCGCATGTCGTGGTGATGAAAGCGTCCGAGCATGTCGTACAACACGCCTTCGCGCAGCGCCGTGTCGACCACGGTCATGGTTTCGATGCCCAGTTCGGCGAAGGCCGCAGCCATGATCGCGAAGCCGCCGGCCAGCACCGGCGCGCGGTCGGAGCGCAGGCCGGCGATACTCAGCTTGTCGCTGATGCCGGCTTTGATCAGCGCCGCCCGCAGATTATCCAGACCGGCGCGGGTAATGCCGCTTTCCGCCCAGCCGTTGGCTTCGAGGATTTCCGCCAAGGCGCGCGCGCTGCCGGAGGAACCCACCGCCTGACTCCAGTGTCCGGCAAAGTAGCCGCTGGAAATCAGCTGGATTTCGCTGCGCGCGGTCAATTCCGCCCGTTGCATCGCGTTCTTGCTGATTTTGCCGTCGGGAAAAAAGCGCCGGCTGTAACTGACGCAGCCCATGTACAGGCTTTCCATCAATTGCGGCCTGTGGCCGGTGCCGATGATGAATTCGGTGGAGCCGCCGCCGATGTCGATCACCAGGCGTTTTTCACGCGACGCCGGCAGGCTGTGGGAAACCCCGAGATAGATCAGGCGCGCTTCTTCGCGCCCGGCGACGATTTCGATGGGAAAACCGAGCGCCTGCTCGGCTTCACGGAGAAACTCGGCGGCGTTTTTAGCGACGCGGAAGGTGTTGGTCGCCACCACCCGCACCGCTTCGCGCGGCAAGCCGCGCAAGCGCTCGCCGAAACGCCGGAGGCTGGCGAGGGCGCGTTCGCGGGTTTCCCGGTCGAGTACCTTGTCCTCGTTCAAACCGGCAGCGAGGCGCACCGTGTCCTTCAATGCATCGAGGGGATAGAGCTGGTCGTCTTCCACCCGTGCCACCTGCAACCTGAAACTATTTGACCCCAGATCGACTGCGGCAACCGTGGAATAGGCCTTCATTATTCTCCGCGAACTTGCTGTTCGATTTCTTCGGGGGTGGTATGGCGCACATCCTTGCCCTTCACCGTATAGATCACGTACTCGGCGATGTTCTTGGCATGGTCGCCGATGCGTTCGATGGCCTTGGCGGTGAACATCACGTCGAGCGACTGCGAAATGGTGCGCGGATCTTCCATCATGAAAGTGATCAGCTGGCGGAAAACCGAGCGGAACTCCTCATCCACCTTCTCGTCGGCGCGGCTGACTTCCAGCGCCAGTTCGGGATCGAGCCGGGCAAAAGCATCGAGCGCCTTGCGCAGCATCTCCAGCACCAGCTCGCTCATCAGCTCGATTTCGCGGAAACGCGGGCGCGACAAGCCGGAACTGTAAATCCGCTTGCTCAGGCGCGCGATTTTACCGGCCTTGTCGCCGATCCGCTCGAGATCGGAAATGGTCTTGATCACCGTCATCACCAAGCGCAGATCGCCGGCAGTCGGCTGGCGACGCGCGATGATGTGGGTGCATTGCTCGTCGATGTTCACATCCAGCGCATTGACCTTGTGGTCGTCGGCGATCACCTGGTTGGCAAGCTGTTCGTCGCCGGTGGTCAGCGCCTCGACCGACCTGACGATCTGCTCCTCGACCAGGCCGCCCATTTGCAGCACGAGTGCGCGCACGCTTTCCAGCTCCGCATCGTACTGCTTGTAAGTATGCTCACCCGCCATTTGTATGCTCCTAAAAAATACCTAAAAGGGCGAATCTTAACTTCGCAATGTGACCGTTATATGGCAGTCAGGGTTTTTACCCCGTCCGCCGCACCAAGCAGCAGCACGTCGGCCGGACGCGCAGCGAACAAGCCGTTAGTCACCACCCCGACGATCTGGTTGATACGGCTTTCCAGCTCCACCGGATTCATGATCTGCAATCCGTGCACGTCGAGAATCACGTTGCCGTTGTCGGTGGTGAAGCCCTGGCGCAGCACCGGCTGGCCGCCCAGCGCGGTCAGCTGGCGCGCCACGTAGCTGCGCGCCATCGGGATCACTTCCACCGGCAGCGGGAATTTGCCCAACATGCCCACCAGCTTGGAAGCATCGGCGATACAGACGAATTTCCTGCTGCACGCCGCGACGATCTTCTCGCGCGTCAGCGCGCCGCCGCCGCCCTTGATCATGTGCATATGCGCGGTGATCTCGTCGGCCCCGTCCACGTACACCGCCAACTCGCCCACGCTGTTGAGTTCCAGCACCTCGATGCCGTGCTTCTTCAGGCGCTGGGCGGTAGCTTCCGAGCTCGCCACCGCGCCGTCGATCTTGTGCTTGATCTTCGCCAGTTCGTCGATGAAGAAATTGGCGGTAGAACCGGTACCCACCCCGATGATCCCGCTCGGCACATGTTCGATGGCGGCGCGCGCGGTCGCCTGTTTCAATTCGTCTTGCGTCATGTTTTTCCCCGTTGCAAAGTATTCAGTTCTGGACCATGTTCATTAGCCACGAATCTTCTCGATTAAAAACGTAAACCGCAGAGGACGCGAAGGACGCGGAGGAAAAACAGGTTCTACTCTGCGTCCTCCGCGTCCTCTGCGGTGAGAAAATAATTTCAGCATTCAGGCCGATTATTACAGGAATTGGCCTTTAACGGAATGGCGCACTTCGGATTTGGCGCGATTCCTGATAATCTTCAAGGTCATCTGTCTCATTGCCAAACCCAACATGACCAACGATTACCTGGAACGCATCCTCACCGCCCGCGTCTACGACGTGGCCGTCGAAACCCCGCTGGAAGCCGCGCCCAACCTGTCGCGGCGCCTCAACAACACGGTGCTGCTGAAACGCGAGGACATGCAACCGGTGTTCTCCTTCAAGCTGCGCGGCGCCTACAACAAGATGGCGCTGTTGCCCAAGAGCGTCCTGAAGCGCGGCGTGATCACCGCCTCCGCCGGCAACCATGCGCAGGGCGTGGCGCTGTCGGCGCAAAAATTGGGTTGCGAAGCGATCATCGTGATTCCCGCCACCACCCCGCAGATCAAGGTGGATGCGATCACAGCGCGCGGCGCCACGGTAGTGCTGCACGGCGATTCCTACAGCGACGCCTACCTCCACGCCGTCGAACTGGCGAAGGAGAAAAAGCTCGCCTTCGTCCATCCCTACGACGACCCCGACGTGATCGCCGGCCAAGGCACCATCGCGATGGAAATGCTGCGCCAGCACAGCGGCCCGATACACGCGATCTTCGTCCCGGTGGGCGGCGGCGGCCTGATCGCCGGCATCGCCGCCTACGTCAAGCGCCTGCGCCCGGAAACCTTGATCATCGGGGTCGAACCGGTGGACGCCGACGCCATGCACCAATCGCTCCAGCAGGATCAACGCGTCACTCTGGCGCAGGTCGGCATCTTCGCCGACGGCGTGGCGGTCAAGCAGGTCGGCGAGGAAACCTTCCGCCTCTGCCGCGAGTTGGTGGACGAAGTCATCCTGGTCAACACCGACGAGATTTGCGCGGCGATCAAGGACGTTTTCGAAGACACCCGCTCTATCCTCGAACCCGCCGGCGCGCTCGGCGTCGCCGGGGCGAAGCTGTATGCCGCGCGCGAAAAACTCAAGGGCAAGACCCTAGTCGCGATCGCCTCCGGCGCCAACATGAATTTCGACCGCCTGCGCTTCGTCGCCGAACGCTCCGAACTGGGCGAACAGCGCGAAGCCATCCTCGCCGTCACCATCCCCGAGAAACCCGGCAGCTTCAAGGCCTTCTGCGCGCTGCTGGGCAAGCGCAGCATCACCGAATTCAACTACCGCTACTCCGACGCGAAACAGGCCCACGTCTTCGCCGGCATCCAGGTGCAAAACCGCGCCGAAATCGAAAAACTGCTGACCGCGCTGGAACGCAAAGGCCTGCAACCGCTCGACATGAGCGGCAACGAAATGGCCAAGCTCCACGTCCGCCACATGGTCGGCGGACACGCCCCGCAAGTAGACAACGAAGTGCTGTACCGCTTCGAATTCCCCGAACGCCCCGGCGCGCTGATGAACTTCCTCGACCACATGAGCCAGAACTGGAACATCAGCCTGTTCCACTACCGCAACCACGGCGCGGATTACGGGCGGGTGCTGGTCGGGGTGCAAGTGCCGCCGAGCGAACAGGCGGCGTTCAGGGGGTTTCTCGACAAGCTGGGGTATCCGTATTGGGATGAGAGCGGGAATCCGGCATATCGGTTGTTTTTGGCGTAGAGCGAGGTGTTGCTATGTTGAGCAACCCAAAAACACGCTCTCTGTATTCTTGGCTGTTGCTCATATTGATTCTCCAACTAGCCGTTTCCGTGGGGGCTTTCTATTGGCACAATAAGTTTCATACGCGCGCGATTGCCAGAGCCACCGAGCCAGAAAAGTTAGAAGCAAGACTCCGCGACATCAAATGTGACTCCATCAATAAGGCTGCCGTTGTTGACTTGATGAAGAGCTCTGTCGTAGACGATGAAAGCGTTGCGGAGTTGTTGTTCTCACTAGGTCTTGTCAGTGCACTTTCGACCGGATTTGTCGTGCTAGCAATTGTCGATATAAAGCGAAATACGCTCACCAATATACGTAAACGCGCGTAAGCGCAATCCGGTAGGGCGCCAATAAGCGATGCGCATTGCACCGCATGGTTTTGAGCGCTACGCGAAGTTGTTTGCATAGCCGGGGGCAGCCCGGCGGCTGGCTGCCTTTCTTGTCTCGCCAAGAAAGGTAGCCCAAAGAAGGCGACCCCATTCCGCCGTCCTCCGCTACGCTACGGATGCCCTGCGTTGCTCGCCAAGCCGGGCAGCTGCGCAACTCGGCCCGGCGGGCCTCAGACAGTGCTCGCCGACTTCCCCCGGCTTGTCTGTGCTACTCGGCGGCGCAACAGGGGGAAATCCTGAAAGCCATCCTCACCCTAGCCCTTTCCTTGAAGGAGAGGGAATGTCGCTGTAGCTGCCTGTGGATGCGGTGCTGGCATTGTTGACGATTTTGTAGGTCAGGCCGCTGGCCTGATCGTCGGGTCAGCGACCCGACCTACAAAATACGCTACGGTACCGAAATCTTCGACGGGTTTCCCCTTCTGCACCGCCTCGTCTGGCCGGAAAAGCCCGCGTAGGATGTGCTGACGAAGGAAGCGCATCAATCGCGAACGATGCGCTTCGTGCCTCAGCGCATCCTACGGACTAAAAACCACTTTTACTTACCGCTTCGCCGCCGCCTTATAAACCGCATTGCGTTCGCGTTTCCCTACCGCTACGACCACGATGACGATTTCGCTGTCGCGGACTTCATACACCAGGCGATAGCCAACACTTTTAAGTTTGATTTTGAAACGGTCTTTCTGGCCCGACAATTTCGAAGCCGGAACGCGCGGGTTTTGCAGGCGCTCGGCCAATTTTTTCTTGAACAGCTCGCGCACCGAGTTGTCCAGATTCCGCCACTCGTTCAGCGCGTCGGGATGGAAACTCAGTTCATAGTTCATCCAGCGTCACCTTCACCAGCGCTTTCCCGTCGTTCAAACGGGCATCGGCGATGGCGTTCAGTTCGATGTCTTCCAGCTTGTCCATCAGCGCCTCGTAAGCCTGGGCCGGAACACAGTAGAAAGCCGTTTCGTTGCGGTTGAGGATCGCCACCGGAAAACCATCGCCGGCGGCAACGGTACCCATTGGGTTCTTCTTCAATTCGGAAACGCTGGCGGTGGTTTCCGCCAAAATGATATTCGACATGATTCCCTCTAGGACTGTTTATGACACTAATAATAGCACCCTAAACAGGTCTTCACAATTATTCTTGGGCGACGAAATGTGAGGGGAGAGCGCTTTGCCGGGCATCTTGAAATCCCCGCCATCGCACCCATTGAATACAGATCAACCCTAACCGGAGGCGGCCATGATCACCATCCGCAAAGCCGATCAACGCGGCCATGCCGACCACGGCTGGCTGAATACCTGGCATACCTTTTCCTTCGCCGACTACTACGATCCAGCGCAAATGGGCTATTCCAGCCTGCGGGTGATCAACGACGACCGGGTCGCGCCGGGCGGGGGCTTTCCCACGCACGGCCACAGCGACATGGAAATCGTCACCTACGTACTGTCCGGCGCGCTGGAGCACCAGGACAGCATGGGCAACGGCACCGTGATCCGTCCCGGCGAGGTGCAGCGGATGAGCGCGGGTAGCGGCGTCCGCCACAGCGAGTTCAATGCTTCCGCCAGTGACGAGGTGCATCTGCTGCAAATCTGGATCGTGCCGGAACGCGGCGGCATCGCGCCGAGTTATCAGCAGACGTTTTTCGACGCCGCCGAAAAGCTCGGCAAGCTGCGCCTGGTCGCGTCGCCCGACGGCAGCAAAGGTTCGGTGACCATCCACCAGGATGCGAAAATTTATGCCGTGCTGCTCGATCCCGAGCACCCGGTTGAGCATCTCCTGCCGCCGGGCCGCCGCGCCTACCTGCACGTGGCGCGCGGCGCGGTCACCCTCAACGGACTGGAACTGGCGGCCGGCGACGGGGCGCGGATCGAGGGGGAAAGCGGGCTGCGCCTGGAGTCCGGCAGTTCCGCCGAAATTTTGCTGTTCGATCTCGCCTAATCCGCGCTTCCTCTGCGACGTGATGCTTGCCCGTTAAGGCCGCCTTAAGAATCGCCGGCTATGCTGGAAACCTGTCTCACCGAAAGGATTCCATCATGAAAAAGCTGCTGACCGCTATTGCGCTAACCTTCTCCTTGCCGCTTTATGCGGCAACCACCCCCATTCAGCTGCATGACAGTTACCGTGCCGCCGCCAAACAGGAAAACGCCGGCTTCAAGGACTTTTCCGCGCAACGCGGGCAGGCATTCTACAGCGCCAAAACGGGCGAAACCTCATGCGCCGCCTGCCACGGCGATACGCCCAAGGCGCACGGCAAACACGCCAAGACCGGCAAGGACATCCTCCCGCTAGCGCCGTCGGCCAATGCGGAACGCTTCAGCGACACCGCCAAGGTCGAGAAGTGGTTCAAGCGCAATTGTAGCGACGTGCTGAACCGCGCCTGCAGTGCGCAGGAGAAAGGCGACTTCATCGCTTACCTGCTGTCCGTCAAATAAGGATATCTCCATGAAAACACTGATCGCCATCGCAGTTGCTGTCGCCCTTGCCCCACTGGTTGCGCTGTCCGGCGAGCACGGCGACAAATACGCCGGGGAAAATCGCGGCAAACCGCTCCTGCCCACGCAAACCAACGCCAAGTGGCAGCAGGAATGCGGCAGTTGCCACCTGGCCTTTGCGCCCGGCCTGCTGCCTGCCGCATCCTGGCGCAAGATCATGGCCGGGCTGGATAAGCACTTCGGCACGGACGCCGCACTGAGCGCGCAGGAAAACCGCGAAATCACCGCCTGGCTGACCGACAACGCCTCCAACCGCTGGCGCGCGCCCAGCGCCCCGTTGCGCATCAGCGAAACTGCGTGGTTCCAGCGCAAGCACGACGGCCATGAGATCCCGGCGGCGGTGTGGCAGCGCCCGGCGGTGAAAAGCCCGGCCAACTGCCAGGCCTGCCACGTCGATGCGGAAAAGGGCGACTTCAACGAACACCGCATCCGCATTCCCAAATGACCATGCCGCGCATTCTCGTCTGGGATCTTCCCACCCGCCTGTTCCACTGGCTCTTCGCCGCCAGCTTCGCGGCGGCCTGGCTCACCAGCGAATCCGACCAATGGCTGTCGATCCATGCCTTCTGCGGCTACCTGATGCTAGCCCTGATCGGCTTTCGCCTGCTGTGGGGCATGACGGGCGGGCCTTACGCGCGCTTCGCCGCATTTAGCCATTCCCCGCGAGCCGGGCTGGATTATCTGCGCCAGGCATTGCACGGCAGCGGCGCGCGCCATCTCGGCCACAACCCGGCAGGCAGCCAGGCGGTTTACCTGCTGCTGGCCTTGGGCCTGGCGGTCGGCATCAGCGGGCTGTTGGTGCAAGGCGGCGAAGAACAACACGGACTGGCCGCCGGCTGGTTCGGCTACGAGCTGGGCAAGCTGCTCAAGGAGGGCCACCAGGCCGCTGCCACGCTGATGTTGCTGGTGGTGTTCGGACACTTGGCCGGCGTGGCGCTGGAAAGCTGGCGGCATAAGGAAAACCTGGCGCGCGCGATGCTCACCGGGCTGAAACAGGCGGCACCGGGCGTTCCCGCTTCCAAGCCCTATCGACCGGTCGCCGTGCTGCTGTTGCTGGCGGTCGGCGGATTCGGCGCCTGGTGGTTTTTCTATGCGCTGCACCAACCGCTGGCAACGCGTCTGGGCTGGACGCCAGAGCGCAGCGGGCAGCATGTCGCCTTTGTCGGCCCGCAGCTGCCCGACCATGCGCAATGGCGCGAGGAATGCGGCAGCTGTCACCTGGCTTTCCATCCCAGCCTGCTGCCGGCGCGTTCCTGGAAAAAACTGCTGGCGCAGCAGGACCGGCATTTCGGCACCGACCTCGCGCTCGATGCGCCTACCCAAGCAACGTTGCTGACCTTCCTGGCGAACAACGCCGCGGAGCGCCATGCCAGCGAAGCCGCCTACAAGATCGAGCGTTCCGTCACGCCGGACAGCACGCCGCTACGCATCACCGAAACACCTTACTGGATCAGGAAACACCGCGGCATCGCCGCCGCGGACTGGCAAAAACCTTTAGTGAAAAGCCCGGCCAATTGCGCCGCCTGTCATCTGGATGCCGAAGCCGGCACCTTCGAAGACGCCGCCATGCGCATTCCGCGCTGAAGCACTGGATTCAGACAAACAGCGCTGAATCGTGATTTACGATTGAAACACCTACCAGGGAAAGATGTTCCTGCCCTTCAGATGAAGCGAGAAAACTCTTTAATAATGAGGGGCGGTCGACATGACCGGCTTGCAGTTCATGCAGCCAGTATTCCTTGCCGCCGGCATCGGAACGCCTGCCGAGCGAGGCCTGGTAGGCATATTCGATGTAATCGTCGTCGTTCAGCGTAATCGAGGTGCCGACCGTAAGTGTGCCGACTGAGGTGCTGCTGGAGGCGGCACCGGCATGTTCCTGCCCTTCAGATGAAGCGGAAAAACTCTTTAACAATGAGGGGCGGTCGACATGACCTGTTTGCAGTTCATGCAGCCAGTATTCCTTGCCGCCGGCATCGGAGCGCCTGCCGAGCGAGGCCTGGTAGGCATATTCGATATAATTGTCGTCGTTCATCGTCGTAGAGGTGCTGCCGCCTGAAATGTCGTCGTTGGAACGGGAATGGGTGTCGTGTTCAAGTTCGTTAGCGTTGCTCATGATGCCTCCTTTGTTTCGCTGATGAGAAATATGACTTCCGCAGATGCGGATGCAGTGTCGCCAGATTACGCAGCAATTCTTAACGAACTCTTAAGGCAATCAAATTTTGCGAAATGCGTCGGGCGGCAGCGCCGGGGATCGATCGGACGCTTAAAAACCCTCGTGCCGCTGCCGTGATAAAATCGCGCCCTTAATCCTTCCGGCCTGCCCATGCTTTCCCAGCTCAACCCTCCCCAACGCGAAGCGGCAAAATACCTCGACGGCCCGCTGCTGGTGCTGGCCGGGGCGGGCAGCGGCAAGACCCGGGTGATCACCCACAAGATCGCCTACCTGATCCAGGAATGCGGCTATGCGCCCGCCCATATCGCCGCGATCACCTTTACCAACAAGGCGGCGCGCGAAATGCAGGAGCGCGTCGGCAAGCTGCTGGTCGGCAAGAACGGGCGTGGGCTGACGGTGACCACCTTCCATTCGCTCGGCCTGCAGATCCTGCGCCAGGAAGCGGCGCATATCGGCTACAAGCCGAAGTTCTCGATCCTCGATTCCACCGACAGCCTGCACATCCTCGCCGACATCCTGAAAACAACCGACAAGAGCGAGCTGCGCGCCACCCAGCAGCGCATTTCGCTGTGGAAGAATGCGCTGACCGGCCCGGACGCGGCCTGGAACGGCGCTCAGAACGAACTGGAGCAGCGCTCCGCGCGTGCCTACCGGGCCTACCAGGACACCCTGCGCGCCTACCAGGCCACCGATTTCGACGACCTGATCCGCCTGCCGGTGGAATTGTTCGAGTCGTCGCCGGAAATATTGGAAAAATGGCGCAACAAGCTGCGCTACCTGCTGATCGACGAATACCAGGACACCAACGTCTGCCAGTACCGGCTGGTCAGGGCGATCAGCGGGGTCAGCGGCGCCTTCACCGCGGTGGGCGACGACGACCAGGCGATCTACGGCTGGCGCGGCGCGTCCGCCGACAACATGCGCGGGCTGGGCGAGGATTTCGGCCGCCTGCACGTGATCAAGCTGGAACAGAACTACCGCTCCAGCGTGCGCATCCTGCGCATCGCCAACAACCTGATCGCCAACAACGCCAAGCTGTTCGAGAAAAAGCTGTGGAGCGAACTGGGCATGGGCGACCCGATCCAGGTGCTGGCCGCGCGCGAGGAAGAGCACGAGGCGGAAAGCGTGGTGATGCGCTTGCTCGCGCACAAGTTCGAGCACCGCACCCGCTTCGCCGACTATGCCATCCTCTATCGCGGCAACCACCAGGCGCGGGTGTTCGAGCAATATCTGCGCAACGAGCGGATTCCCTACCAGGTCAGCGGTGGCACCTCGTTTTTCGAACGCGCCGAGATCAAGGACATCCTCGCCTACCTGCGCCTGCTGGCCAACAGCGACGACGATCCGGCCTTCATCCGCGCCGTCACCACGCCGAAGAAGGGCGTCGGCACCCAGACCCTGGAAAAGCTCGGCACCTACGCCGCGCAACGCCATTTAAGCCTGTTCGAGGCAGCCTTCGAGGTCGGCCTGGAAGCCCAGCTCGGCGCCAAGCAACATGAGGCGCTGCTGGTGTTCTGCCATTTCATCAACAATCTCCAGGCACGCGCCGAGCGCGAACCGGCGGGCGAGATCCTCCAGGAACTGCTCAAGACCATCGCCTACGAGGCCTATTTGTTCGACGAGGAAGACGCCAAGCCGGCGCAGAACAAGTGGAACAACGTGATGGATTTCGCCGCCTGGCTGACCCGCAAAGGCGAGGAGGACGGCAAGAACATCATCGAACTGACCCAGGCCATCGCGCTGCTGAACATCCTGGAAAACCGCGAGGACGCCGAGATCGACGCAGTGCGCCTGTCCACCCTCCATGCCTCCAAGGGACTGGAGTTTCCCCACGTATTCCTGGTCGGGCTGGAAGAAGGCATCCTGCCGCACCGCGAATGCATCGAAAACGACCAGATCGAGGAAGAGCGTCGCCTGATGTACGTCGGCATCACCCGCGCCCAACGCAGCCTGACGCTGACCCACTGCAAGAAGCGCAAACGCGGGCGCGAATGGCAAGTGTGCGAGCCGAGCCGCTTCATCGCCGAACTGGGCGACGAAGACCTGCGCCAGAGCGGCCGCGACACGCCCGCCGCCGAACAGAAACAGGAAGGCAGCGACCGCTTGGCGCAACTCAAGGCGATGCTGAAAAAATGATCCCTACCCAACAACCGCACCACCGCGCCGTCGCGATCGTCGGCGGCGGCCCCGCCGGGCTGATGGCCGCCGAGGTGTTGAGCCGGGGCGGGGCGCGGGTCGATTTGTACGACGCGATGCCATCGACGGGGCGCAAGTTCCTGCTGGCCGGCAAGGGCGGGCTGAACCTGACCCACGCCGAACCGCTTGAGGCGTTTCTGGCCCGTTACGGCACGCGCCGCGCGGAGATCGCGCCGCTGCTCAAGGAATTCGGCCCGGACGCCTTGCGCGAGTGGGCGCGCGAACTCGGGGTCGAGACTTTCGTCGGCAGCTCGGGGCGGGTGTTTCCGCTGGAAAAAAAAGCGGCGCCGTTGCTGCGCGCCTGGCTGCACCGGCTGCGCCAGGCCGGGGTGAAATTCCACATGCGCCATCGCTGGCAGGGCTGGGACGACAGCGGCGCGCTGCGCTTCGCCACGCCGCACGGCGAACAACGGGTCGAGGCGGCGGCAGTTGTGCTGGCGTTGGGCGGCGGCAGTTGGGCCAAGCTCGGCTCGGACGGCGCCTGGCTGCCGCTGCTGGAACAGCGCGGAGTGGCGGTCGCCAAGCTGCGCCCGGCCAACTGCGGCTTCGACGTGGGCTGGAGCGAGCATTTCCGCACCCATTTCGCCGGGCAGCCGGTCAAGCCGGTGGTCGCTGCTTTCGCCGGCATCCGCAAGCAGGGCGAATTCGTGGTGACCGCCGGCGGGATCGAAGGCGGCCTGATCTATGCAATGTCGGCGCCGCTGCGCGACGAGATCGAAAGCCGCGGCAGCGCAACCTTGCACCTCGATCTGGCACCCGGCTGGGAATTGCCGCGCCTGATCGCCGAACTGGCCCATCCGCGCGGTTCGCGCTCGCTGTCCAGCCATATCCAGAGCCGGGTGGGGCTCAAGGGGGTGAAAATGGGGTTGCTGCGGGAAGCGGTAACGGCGGCGGATTTCCCCGACCCGGCGCGCTTGGCGGCAGCGATCAAGGCATTGCCGCTGCGATTGCTCGCCCCGCGCCCGCTCGACGAAGCGATCAGCAGCGCAGGCGGGGTGAAGTTCGAGGGACTCGATCAAGGTTTGATGATCCGCGCGCTGCCCGGGGTGTTCTGCGCCGGCGAAATGCTGGACTGGGAAGCGCCGACCGGCGGCTACCTGCTCACCGGCTGTTTCGCCAGCGGACGGGCGGCGGGGCTGGGGGTGCTGGCTTGGCTCGCAAATACTTAAACCGCGTTATTCACCGCAGAGACGCAGAGGCGCAGAGGTTTTTGTGATTCAAGTGGTTACGGGCAAATGACATTTGCAGAAAAATAGCTGCTAAATTTATTGCACGTCTTGGTTTTCTCCGCGCCTCTGCGTCTCTGCGGTTCAAAAGTCTTTTTCCAATCACCCGCCCTGCTTCGCCAAAAACCTATCCAACTGATTGGCGAACGCCTGCCGGTCGGCCTGGTTGAAAGCCGGCGGGCCGCCGGTATTCACCCCGCTGCCGCGCAGTTCTTCCATGAAATTACGCATCCCCAGCCGTTCGCGGATATTCTCGACTGTGTACATTTCGCCCCTGGGGTTGAGCGCATGGGCGCCGCGTTCGATGACGAAGGAGGCCAGCGGGATATCGGCGGTGATCACCAGGTCGCCGGGCGCAACTTGTTCGACGATATGGGCATCGGCAACGTCGAAGCCGGCCGGCACCTGAATCGCGCGGATGTAGCGCGACGGCGGGGTGTGCAGGAGTTGGTTGGCGACCAGCACGGTGGGTATCTGCCGCCGTTCCGCCACCCGGAACAGGATGTCCTTGATGACGGTAGGACAGGCGTCGGCGTCAACCCAGATTTGCACGGAGCAGATATTCGCAATGTTCTTTGCTCTCCCGCGCCCGGGCAATCGCCATCCGCACCTGTTCCGGCGCGGTGCCGCCGATGTGGTTGCGGCTGGCGAGCGAGCCTTCGAGGGTGAGCACGGCGTAGATGTCGTCGCCGATCAGCGGGGAGAATTCGCGCAGTTCGGCCAAGCTTAGGTCGGCCAGGTCGCAGCCCTTGCCGTCGGCATGGCGCACCGCCAGCGCGACCGCTTCGTGGGCGTCGCGGAAGGGCAGGCCTTTTTTCACCAGGTAGTCGGCCAGGTCGGTGGCGGTGGCGAAGCCTTGCAGCGCGGCGCGGCGCATCGCGTCCTTTTTCACGGTGATGCCGCGCATCATGTCGGCATAGATCGCCAGCGTGTCGCGCAGGGTATCGGCGCTGTCGAACAGCGGTTCCTTGTCTTCCTGGTTGTCCTTGTTGTAGGCCAGCGGCTGGCCCTTCATCAAGGTCAGCAGCGCCACCAGGTTGCCGTTGACGCGGCCGGTCTTGCCGCGCACCAGTTCCGGCACGTCGGGGTTTTTCTTCTGCGGCATGATGCTGGAGCCGGTGCAGAAGCGGTCGGCGATGTCGATGAAGCCGAAGCGCGGGCTCATCCACAGGATCAGTTCTTCCGACAGGCGCGACAGGTGGGTCATCACCAGCGCGGCGCAGGCGTTGAATTCGATCGCGAAATCGCGGTCGGAAACCGCGTCGAGCGAGTTCTCGCACACCCCGTCGAAACCCAGTTCGCGCGCGACGAATTCGCGGTCGATGGGGTAGCTGGTGCCGGCCAGCGCCGCCGCGCCCAAGGGCAGGCGGTTGATGCG
>Ga0163199_1000938_pt1 | contig 18165 bp, 21 predicted proteins | sample PL_2010_150m_FD_113537 | JGI IMG/M metagenome (GOLD analysis project Ga0163199, IMG submission 113537) | Freshwater microbial communities from Powell Lake, British Columbia, Canada to study Microbial Dark Matter (Phase II) - PL_2010_150m | ecosystem: Environmental > Aquatic > Freshwater > Lake ...
TCGCGGCCGAGGTCGTGGCGGGAGATGCCTTGCGCGTCGAGTTGGCGTTCAACGACGATTTGGGTGGCGATGCCGGCGTGGTCGGTGCCGGGTTGCCAGAGGGTGTTGTCGCCTTGCATGCGCCGGTAGCGGGTGAGCGCGTCCATTAGCGTGTGTTGGAAGGCGTGGCCCATGTGCAGCGTGCCGGTGACATTGGGCGGCGGCAGGAGGATGCAGTAGGGCTCGGCATCGGGCACCGCGCCCATCTGGAAGTGGCCGGCATCTTCCCAGCGCGGATACCAGTGTTGTTCGATGGCGTGGGGTTCAAACGATTTGGCGAGTTCCATGGGCGTGTGCTTTTTAGAGACTTTTAATGACGGGCTTTAATGACGAAGGCCCCACAGCCCGAGAGGGGGCGGCGGGGCCTTCGCTTCGTGTGTTGCAGTCTTAGGCAGCGACCGGGGTGATGCTGACGGTGCGACGCTTGAGCGCGCCCTTGATCGCGAAGGTGACGATACCTTCAATCTTGGCGAACAGGGTGTGGTCCTTGCCCATGCCGACATTGACGCCGGGGTGGAACTCGGTGCCGCGCTGACGCACCAGGATGTTACCGGCCGGGACGAGCTGGCCGCCGTAACGCTTGACGCCCAGCATCTTCGGGTTAGAGTCGCGGCCGTTACGAGAACTACCGCCTGCTTTTTTATGTGCCATGCTTACCGCTCCTGGTTAGACGGAGATGCCGTCGATGCGGATCTCGGTGTAGTTTTGACGATGACCTTGGGTCTTGCGGTAGTGCTTACGGCGGCGCATCTTGAAGATGATGACCTTGATGCCGCGGCCATGCGAGACGACGGTCGCCTTGACTGTGGCACCGGCCACGAGCGGTGCGCCGACGCTGATCTTGTCGCCATCGGCAACCATCAGGACATCGCTAATCTCTATCGTGCTACCCACTTCTGCGGGTAAGCTCTCAACTTTAAGTTTGCCACCGGCCGCAACCTTGTATTGCTTGCCACCGGTACGAATCACTGCGTACATATTTTTGCTCCTACGGGATTGATCGTCACGGCTTTCCCGTGATAGAAACGGCGGATTGTACGCAGATTCGTCCAGAAGCGCAAATGCAATTGTGTCTGTGTCGGTAAAATGTGTCGTGCGTGTGTTTTTAGGGGGTCGTATGGTGTTAGCGGGGCTGGGACGGCGGGTGGTGTCGTTGCTGTATGAGGCGGTTTTGTTGTCCGCGTGGTTGTTTGTCGCCGGGTTTTTGGTCGTGGGTCTGCTGCCGGAGGTGCGGGGGGTCTGGGCGCAGATGCTGTTTCAGGTCTATGTGATCGCGGCGGCGGGGCTGTATTTTGTGCTGTTCTGGTCGCGCGGCGGGCAGACCTTGGCGATGAAGACTTGGCGTATCCGCGTGGTGACGGTGGAGGGCGATCTGCTGACCCCGCGCCGGGCGTGGCTGCGTTATCTGTGGGCGGTGGCCTCGTTGGGCGTGGGTTTGCTGTGGGCGCTGTTTGATCGCGATCGGCAGTTTTTGCACGATCGCATGGCTGGGACGCGGTTGGTGATGGTCGCGATCAAGCGGGATTAAACGCGTTCGACGCGGAAGATGGCGATGCCGGCGATGAGGGCAAAGAGGAAAAGCGGCAAGGCGGCGGCGATAAACGGGGATCCGCTTTGGAGTAGGGTGAGGTCGCTAGAGACCTTGCCTATCAGGTGGAAGCTGAGGCCAATGCCTAGACCTAGCATCAGTTTGCCGCCGATCTTGCCGCCCCGTGTCTGGAAATAGGCGAACGGCAGGCTGAGTAGCAACATGACGAGGGGCGAGAGGGGATAGAGCAGCTTTTTCCAGAGGGCGATCTCGTAACGCGTGGCTTGCTGTTTGTTTGTTTTGAGGTGTTGGATGTAGTGGTATAGGGCGTAGATCTCCATGCGCTCGGGCTTTACCATGAGCACTTCGAGCAGATCGGGATTGATCTTTGATTGCCATGTGTCGTGCGTGAAGGGGGCAATCTGTGGGCCTTGAGGCGTAAATTGGGTCGTCTTCCCGTCCTGCATCTTCCATGCGCCTTGCGGATCCCATCGACCACGGTCGGCCTCGGTCAGGCTGAGCAGGTGAGCTTCGTTATCCAAGGTGTAGATGCGAACGCCGATCAGGGTGGTGTCGGGTAGCACTTGGCGCACATTTAGGAAGGTGTTGCCATCTCTGGCCCAGAGACCGCTGCGAAAGTTTTGGGTCTGGGTGCGGTCGGCGTTTTGCGTCTTAACCTGATTGGCAAGACGCTCGCTGACGGGAAGGATGAATTCGCTGATCGCGATGGTGATGAGCGCGAGTGCGAGGCCGATCAGGACTAAGGCGCGTATGGCGTGCTGGGGCGACCAGGCGGAGGCGCGCATGATGGTGTATTCATGATTTTGTGCGAGGCGCGCGAAGGTGAATAAGGCACCTAGCAGGGTGGCGATGGGTAATACCTCGTGGATACGGGTGGGGATCTGGAAGGCGATGAAGAGTGTGGCTTGGGCGATGCTGTAGGTTCCTGCACTGACATTGCCAAGTTCGGAGAGAAGATCAAAGAAGCTGAATAACAGGGTGAGCGCGACCAAGGCCATGACTATGGCGAGGGCGATTTGGCTGATGAGATAGCGAGTGAGCTTCATGTGCTACGCAGTCTGGGGTTCATGCGCCCGATGAAGAGGCCGTAAAAGAGGGCGAATGCGCCGCCGTGTAAGAGGATAAGGCTGAGCAGGGGGGTGATCTGTCCTTGTGCAACGAGGCTTTCGCTGAGACCCACGAGGTTGTTGTAGGTGGCATAGATCAAGAGCGCGAAGACGGCGTTAAGTGAGCGCCCGCTGCGTGGATTGAATTGACTTAATGGCAGGGCGAGGAGCGCTAGGGTGAGGGTGCTTAGGGGGTAGCCAATACGCCAAATGAGTTCGCCGTAACCCGCTGGGCTGGGGTTACGCAAGAGGGTGAGGGTGTCGGTTTGGCGTATGCCTTGCGCGACGGGATCGACCGTCACAGGGTCAAGGCGGGTGTGGTAGCGCTGAAACGCGAGTTGGCGGTAGGCGTCATGGCCGGAGGTGTATTCATAGCGATTACCTTGCCCTAGACTCAAGAATCGTTCACCTTCGGGCCGCTCGGTGATGATGCCCGTGCTGGCGAGGGTGACGCCGATTTGTGTGGCCCCGTCTTTGGGGCGCTCGTCAAAGACAAAGACTCGGCGTGCTACGGTGGCGCCGGCTTCGACCGATTCAATGAAGGTGACTTGGTGGTTGTTTTCACCGCTGCCGGCGGATTCGGTAAACGCACCGGGGGTGAGATGGATGGCGTTGCGTTGCGCCCCTTGGCCTTGCTCAAACTCGGCGCGTTTCTGGGCGAGCCACGGTAACAAAATGAGGCTGAGTAGGGCGATGAGCAGGGTCGCGGGGAGGGCGACTTGCAGGATGGGCCGTAGCCATGCCGTAGGGGCTAGGCCCGCATTCGACCAAATAATATTTTCGTGGTCGTGGATTTGCCGTGTGAGGCTGATAAAGATGCCGAGGAAGATGCTGAGCGAGAGCAATACGGGCAACATGCGCAGGTAGCTAAAGGCGAGCATGGGCAGGATGCCCGTCTCTAGCAGGGTGCCGATCGCGGCGTGGCCTAGCAGGCGCGCCACAAAGATTGTCAGGACAATGGCCGAGAGTGCGCCTAAGGCGGCAGCACTGGTTAGCCAAAACTCCGTCGTGAGGTGGCGTTTAAAGGCTGGGTAGGTGGCATAATGGCGCGACATTTTTTAATCTTAACCGGAAAACGCCATGATTGTTGACCAGAAAGCCCACTTACCTTTCGCCGAGATCCCTTTTTCAACGACGCATAGCCCCGTGGAGAAACAGCGTAGTGCTTGTGTGGTGTTGGGGGTTTCGGCAGCGCGCAAGTTGTCGCCTACGGGGCTGGCCTTGGACGCGGCCAGCTTTGGTGCGTTGACGGCATTGCTTAAAAGCGGCGATCTGGGTACGACGGTTGGCGCGACGGCGGTGCTCTATCGCCCTGCGGGTTTGCTGTGTGAACGGGTCATGCTGGTCTATCTGGGCAAGCCGGCGGAGCTGGATGCGCGCAATTACCGCAAGGCGGCGCAGGGCGCGATGGCGCGTCTAAAAGACACCGGCGCGACGGAGGTGCTGTGGTGTCTGGGCGAGGCGACAGTCAAGGGGCGCGATCTGGCATGGCAGGCCGAGCAAACGGTCTTGGCCTATGGCGATGCCTTTTACCGCTTTGAGCTAACCAAGTCTGAGGCCGTTAAGCCAGCGGTCTTGCGTGGCTTTAAGTGGCATCTTAGCGAGCGCGTCCAACGCGATACGGTGCAGGCGGCCTTGGCACGCGGTATGGCGATCGTGGCGGGGATGTCGCTGGCGCGCGACTTGGGCAATCTCCCCGGCAACCTGTGTACGCCGACGACCTTGGCCGATGCGGCGATGGATCTGGCGGAGTCGCACCACCTAGCCGTCGAGGTTTTGGAGCGCATGGATCTAGAACGCTTAGAGATGGGCTCGTTCTTATCGGTAGCCAAGGGCAGCGATGAGCCGCCGAAGTTTATTATTTTGCATTATCAAGGCGCGGCGGCCGAGCAACGGCCTGTGGTGTTGGTCGGCAAGGGCATTACCTTTGACGCGGGCGGCATCTCACTCAAACCGGCCGCCGAGATGGACGAGATGAAGTATGACATGTGCGGCGCGGCCTCGGTGTTGGGCGCGTTGCACGCGGTGGCCGAACTCGGTCTGCCGCTCAATGTCGTGGTCTTGATCCCGACCTGTGAAAACCTGCCGTCGGGTCGCGCCAATAAGCCGGGCGATGTGGTGACTTCGATGTCGGGGCAGACGATCGAGATCTTAAATACGGACGCGGAAGGGCGCTTGATCTTGTGCGACGCGCTCACCTACGCCGAACGCTTTAACCCGGCCTGCGTGGTCGATGTCGCTACCTTGACGGGTGCGTGTGTGATCGCGCTCGGCCATGTCACCAGCGGCCTGTTGGCGAATGATGATGCGCTGGCCCATGCCTTGGTCAAGGCGGGTGAACAGGCCGCTGACCCGTGCTGGCAGATGCCGTTGTTCGACGAATATCAGGATCAATTGAAGAGCAATTTTGCCGATATGGCGAATATCGGTGGACGCGCTGGCGGCACGATCACGGCGGCGGCGTTCTTGTCGCGCTTTGCTAAGAAATATAAGTGGGCGCACCTCGATATCGCCGGCACGGCGTGGAAGTCGGGCAAGGACAAGGGCAGCACGGGTCGGCCGGTGCCTTTGTTGGTGAACTTCTTGATCGCGCAGGCGGGGCGTCACCCCGGCAAATAGCCGGTCATTCTCGATTGGGACTGAGGACGCTGTCCCGCGCCTCTTTGATGCGGTCGGGATGGTCGCGTGAGGTGTGCAGGCCGCGACTTTCTTTGCGTAGTTGCGCGCAACGGACGATGAGGTCGGCGACGCAGACGAGGTTGCGCAGCTCGATGAGGTCGTTGCTGACCTTGAAGTTGCTGTAATACTCGAAGATCTCGTCGGTCAGTAGACGGATGCGGTGCGCGGCGCGCGCGAGGCGTTTGTCGGTGCGCACGATGCCCACATAGTCCCACATGAAGCGACGCAGTTCGTGCCAGTTGTGGGTGATGACGATAGCCTCGTCGGCATCGGTGACGCGGCTTTCGTCCCAGTCGGGTAGGCTGTCCGGTGGCGTTGTCGTGTGGTTGGCGATGTGTGCGGCGGCGGCGTGCCCATAGACGACACATTCTAAGAGTGAGTTGCTGGCAAGACGGTTGGCGCCGTGCAGGCCGGTGTGGCTGGTCTCGCCAATGGCGTAGAGGCCGGCGAGGTCGCTTCGGCCGTGTTCATCGACGACGACGCCGCCGCAGGTGTAGTGCGCGGCGGGGGCGATGGGGATCCAGTCGCGGGTGATGTCGATGCCGAGTTTGAGGCAGCGGGCGTGGATGTTGGGGAAGTGTTCGATGATGAAACGCGCGGATTTGTGGGTGATGTCGAGATAGATACAATCGAGGCCGCGCCGTTTCATCTCGCGGTCGATGGCGCGGGCGACGATGTCGCGCGGGGCGAGTTCGGCGCGTTCGTCATAGTCCGGCATAAAGCGGTGTCCATCGGGCAGACGCAATAACGCGCCTTCGCCGCGCATCGCCTCGCTGATCAAGAAGGACTTGGCGTGCGGATGATAGAGGCAGGTGGGGTGAAACTGGATGAACTCCATGTTGGCGACGCGGCAACCTGCGCGCCAGGCCATGGCGATGCCGTCGCCGGTGGCGGTGTCGGGGTTGGTGGTGTACAAAAACGCCTTGCCCGCACCGCCGGTGGCGAGCACGGTCGCGGCGGCGGCGAAGGTCTCGACTTGGCCGGTGACGGTGTTGAGGGCGTAGGCCCCGTGGACACGGCGTACTCCGTCGGTCTCGCGGCTAATGAGGTCGATGGCGATAAAGTGCTCGCGGATCTCGATCTGGGCGCGTTGGGCGATTTGGGCGGAGAGGGTCTCTTGGATGGCGCGCCCGGAGGCGTCGGCGGCGTGCAGGATGCGGCGATGGCTGTGGCCGCCTTCGCGGGTGAGGTGATAGCCGCTGCTGTCGTGGTCAAACGGCACGCCTTGATCGAGCAACCAGTGCATCGCGGCTGGCCCGTGTTCGACGACGCGGCGTACCGTGTCGGGGTGGCAGAGCCCCGCGCCGGCCGTTTCGGTGTCGTGGATGTGGCTCTCCACCGTGTCGTCTGGCGACTGCACGGCAGCGACCCCGCCTTGCGCCCATTGGCTGGAGCTGTCTGCACGCGTCTTTTTGGTGAGGATGGTGACGCGCAGGTGCGCCGGCAACGACAGGGCGAGGGTGTTGGCGGCGAGACCGGAACCGATGATGAGGATGTCGCAGGTGTGCATAGTGGGCGTGAGCTATTGATCTGCCCTAATATACAGGCTGGCGGCTATGGTGTGCGCCGTTGTCTGTGAGAGGGCCGTAAAAATGTTGGAGATCAGTGCGCGGGTGTTGCGTGTCGAGGGTGCGACGGCGTGGGTGCAGGTCGAGGCCCCGCCGAGTTGTGGCCTGTGCCACGGTAAAGGCTGTGGCAGTTCGGTGTTTAATCAACTTTGGCGCGAGGGCGAGCCGGAATATGCCTTGGACAATAGCATCGCCGCAGAGGTCGGCGACGCGGTGGTGATCGGCGTGGCAGACGGTTCGGTGTTGCAGGCGGCGTGGCGTGGTTACGGTATGCCGCTGCTGGCGGCGCTGGTCGGCGCGTGGGGCTTGAGTGCGTGGGGTGATTTGGCTGCGGCGGGCGGTATGTTGTTGGGCTTGGCGGCGGGTGGCTGGCTGGGGCGGCGGGCGGCTCGCACGGCGGCCCCGGTGGTCTTGCGTGCGGGGACGGCGGCGGGATGCGGTACGGCTGAACCGACGCTGTAAATGGCACTGTAATAACGCTGAATCGACGCTGAAAATGCGTCAAAACGCGATAGAGCGTGTGCGTGCCTGTGGTTTTCGCTTGCAATTCCTTGCCAGCCTTATATAATCCGCCGTTTCCTGTAGCGATATTGAGATCATAGCAATGGTTATTATTCGTCTTTCCCGTGGTGGCGCTAAGCATCGTCCGTTTTACAACATCGTCGTTGCGGATTCCCGTAATCGTCGTGATGGCCGTTTCATCGAGCGCATCGGCTTTTACAGCCCGCTCGCAACGGGCAACACCGAAGGCCTGCGCGTGAACCATGAGCGTTTGGCTTACTGGCAAAGCGTGGGCGCACAGTTGTCTGACACCGTAGCGCGCATCACTCGTGGCGGCGCAGCAGCTTAATCAGCCGGTTGTGATGGGGCGGGTTGCCGCCCCATATGCGGTCAAGGGGTGGTTAAAGATTCAGCCGTTTACGGAAGTGGTTGACGGTCTGCTGGATTATCCGCATTGGCTAATAGGTCGTGATGTCGGCGGTGACGCATCCTGGCGTCGCATGGCGGTGCTGGAGGCTAAGGTTCACGGTCGGTTCTTGTTGGTGCAGTTGGATGGGGTCGCTGATCGCACGGCGGCTGAGGCGGTAGTGGGTATGGAGATCGCCGTTGATCGTGCAGATCTGCCCGAGCCGAGTGTGGGTGAGTATTATTGGGACCAGTTGATCGGCCTGGAGGTGGTGGGTCATGAAGGCGTGATCTTGGGGCGTGTGGAACGCATCCTTGAGACCGGTGGTCATGACTTGCTGTGCGTTAAAGGCTATACCGATGAGGGCCATGCGGATGGGCGGGAACGCTTGATCCCCTTTGTGGCCCCCATCGTGCGTGAGGTGATGCTGGCCACAGAACATGGCGCAGGGCAGATAGCCGTAGAGTGGGCCGTCGATTATTAAGGCGCTGATGATGCAACAGATCATGCCGCGTTACGATGTTATTAGTCTCTTTCCGGAGATGTTTTCGGCCTTAACCCAGCACGGTGTCAGTGGCCGTGCCTTGCAAAATGGCTTGGCGCAGTTGCAGGTGTGGGACCCCCGGGCGTTTACGCTCGATGCGTATCGCACGGTGGATGACCGGCCGTTTGGCGGCGGGCCGGGGATGGTGATGTTGGCCGAGCCGCTGGATCTGGCCATTACCGCCATCAAGGCCGAATGGCGTAGGGCGGGGCTTGAAGTGGATGGGACGGCCTCCAGTCCGCGTTTGATTTACCTCTCGCCGCAAGGTCGAGTGCTCAATCAAACGCTGGTTGAAGAGTTGGGTCAGGCGGCGGCCTTGGGTTTGCTGTGTGGGCGTTACGAGGGCGTGGATGAGCGCGTGTTGACGCGCCATCAGGTGCTTGAGGTGTCGATTGGCGACTTTGTGTTGTCGGGCGGTGAGTTGCCGGCTATGGTGGTGTTGGATGCCTTGATTCGGCGTCTGCCCGGGGCCTTGGGGAATGCGCAGTCGGCGGAGGAAGATTCCTTCGCGACCGGTGTGTTGGATTGTCCGCATTACACACGGCCCGAGGTGTATTTGGGTCAGGCGGTGCCCGAGGTGTTGCGCTCGGGCAACCACAGCGCGATTGCGCGCTGGCGTTTGCAACAGGCCTTGGGGCGTACCGCACAGCGCCGCCCCGATGTCTTGGCTCGGCGTGTGGCGACACAGCCGCTGAGTGGTGAAGAACAGGATTTACTCGCCTCATTTGAGGCGGGCAAAGTGGCAGGAAATTAGCCTAGCGTAAGCCGGGTATTTAGAAACGAGGTAATGTCCCCACGGGGACCTCTCTCCTCAACAAACGAAAGGAAGTATCATGAATCTAATCGCTCAATTGGAGCAAGAAGAGATCGCCCGTCTGGGTAAGACCCTGCCCGCGTTCGCCCCCGGCGATACGGTGGTGGTGAATGTGAAGGTCAAGGAAGGCACGCGCGAGCGTCTACAAGCCTATGAAGGTGTCGTGATTGCCAAGCGTAATCGCGGCCTGAACTCGTCGTTTATCGTGCGTAAGATCTCCGCCGGTGAAGGCGTGGAGCGTACCTTCCAGACTTATTCGCCGTTGGTGGCCAGCGTTGAGGTCAAGCGTCGTGGTGCGGTGCGTCGCGCCAAGCTGTATTACCTGCGCGGCCTGACCGGCAAGTCGGCGCGTATCAAGGAAAAGCTGGATCATCACAAGAACCCGAAGAAGGCTGTTAAAGCGCCTTGATGTGCCTTAATGCGCCTTGAGGGGCGTGTTGTGTAGCCAGAAAAAACCGCCTTCGGGCGGTTTTTTTGTGGGTGTCTGTGGTGCGTGCCTCAGACGGGAGCCCCCAGCCGGTCTATTTGCAGGTGAAGTTTTGACTAAAGATCTCGTGCAGGATGTCGCTTGCTGGCCGCGACTTGAGCGACGGGGTGGCGTTGATCCGCGAGGTGATGAGCAGGGGGATGTGCTGCTTGCTATTTTCGGGGATGCAAAAGAGGGACTTGCCGCTTCTTTTGATGGCGTAAAAGTTGGCGGCGGCGATGTAGCCGTTGGTGTAGCTGTGACACATGACGGCGAGGGTGCGTACCTTGTCTGTGCCAGTGCACATGCTGAGTAGGGTCGCGCCGTTGGGCGTGTTGTTGCTGGCGGCCACCCCAGAGAGGGAGGTGATTGCGAGGACCGCTGCGGTAAGCCAGCGCGCGTGGGGGTGAGTGGCGTTTATGTCTTGCATGATATGGTGGGCCCCCCGAGAGTCGAACTCGGCACCAACGGATTATGAGTCCGCTGCTCTAACCAAGCATGAGCTAGAGGCCCGTTAATCGTTAATTAGCCAGTTAATGGCGGGATGCGCGGTTTAACTCCCGCTATCCAAGAAGCTACGCAGTTTCTCTGAGCGGCTGGGATGACGCAGCTTGCGTAGGGCCTTGGCCTCAATCTGACGGATGCGCTCGCGGGTCACATCAAACTGCTTGCCCACCTCTTCGAGGGTGTGGTCGGTGTTCATCTCGATACCGAAGCGCATACGCAACACCTTGGCTTCGCGCGGCGTTAACCCTTCCAGCAAATCCTCGGTGACCTCGCGCAGGCTGGAGATCACGGCCGCTTCGGCCGGCGATAGCGTTGCGCCATCTTCAATGAAGTCACCCAAATGCGAGTCTTCGTCATCGCCGATGGGGGTCTCCATGGAGATAGGCTCCTTGGCGATCTTGAGGATCTTGCGAATCTTGTCTTCGGGCATCTCCATCTTTTCGGCCAGCACCTTGGCATCGGGTTCGATGCCAGTTTCTTGCAGGATCTGCCGTGAGATACGGTTCATCTTGTTGATGGTCTCGATCATGTGCACCGGGATGCGGATGGTGCGCGCCTGGTCGGCGATCGAACGGGTGATGGCCTGACGGATCCACCAGGTGGCGTAGGTGGAGAACTTGAAACCGCGCCGGTATTCGAACTTGTCCACCGCCTTCATCAGGCCGATGTTGCCTTCTTGGATGAGGTCGAGGAATTGCAGGCCGCGATTGGTGTATTTTTTGGCGATCGAGATGACGAGGCGCAGGTTGGCCTCGATCATCTCGCGCTTGGCCATGCGTGATTTTGCCTCGCCGGTGGACATGCGCTTGCTGATGTCTTTGAGCGCCGCAATGGCGAGACCCGATTGACCTTGCAGGGTCTTGAGACGCAACTGTTGTTCATTGATGACGTGGCGCTGGCGGTCTAATCCGGCACTATAGGTCGCCCCTACGGCGATCTCGGACAATAACCACGCTGGGTCGCCGTGATTGCCTGGGAAGGTCTTGATGAAATGCGCGCGCGGCATGCTGCATTTGTTGACGGCGATGTCCATGATGGCGCGCTCTTCAATGCGCACCTGTTCGACCATGTGGCGCACGCTTTCGCAGAGGTGATCGACTTGTTTGGCCGAGAATCGGATACCCAGAATGAGGTGCGAAATATCTTCTTGGAGTTTGAGGCATTGTTTGCTGCCCGTGCCATAGCGGGTGCGCGTCTTGGCTTGCTGCTCTTGGAGGCGGCGGAGATTGGTAAATCGTTCGGTGGCTTCTGCCTTTAGTAGCACCAGGTTGGCTGCTGTTGCGGCTGCGCGACGGGTCTCTTCATCTTCTCCATCGGCGTACACCTCGGTGTTTTCCGCTTCTTCGCTTAAACGCATATCGTCGCCGCTGTCGGTGACAAACCCGTCGATTAATTCTTCGACGCGCATCTCATCGCGTTCGATACGATCCCAGAGTTCGATGATTTGCATGAGACTAAAGGGGCAGGCAGAGATGGCCTGCATCATGTGTTGGAGTCCCTCTTCAATCCGCTTGGCGATGGCGATCTCTTTTTCGCGGGTGAGGAGTTCTACGGTGCCCATCTCGCGCATGTACATCCGTACCGGATCGGTGGTGCGGCCAAATTCGGCATCAACGGTAGAGAGCGCGGCCTCGGCGGCCTCGGCGGCATCTTCATCTGCAACCGCGGCAGGGGGGTCGCTTAGGAGGATGGTTTCTGCATCTGGGGCCTCGTCATAGACATGGATGCCCATGCCGTTGAGCATGGTGACTACGCCTTCAAGTTGGTCTGCCGCGAGATCGGGGAGGTGATCATTGATCTCGGAGTAGGTCAGATAGCCGCGTTCTTTCCCTAGGAGAATCAGTGCTTTAAGCTTTGTACGATTGTCTTCCCCTTTTGTTTGATCATTTTCCCCAGCCAGGAAGATCTCTGGGATGGTCTTTTTATTTGCGGGGGCCCGTTTTTTTGTGGCCGTGGCGGGTGGGGCGGCCTTGGTGGCGGAGGCGGTGTTCTTAGTGATTTTGGTCGTCATCGCGAGCGTTTTATAAGGCCAAATTAATAGAGGATTATACACGATAAGGTGTTGTATATCCACTCGTGTGGTGGGCGGTTAGACTTTTCGGGAGCGTAGGGCTGATTGGAGTGCGGCGCGTTCATCCGCATTTAATTTACTAGGGTTATTACGGGAGAGTCGGTGTATATCAAGCTGATTGGCGCGCGTAACTAGGCTGGCTAGGGCCCCCGTGAGTTCGGCCTCCGCGTCGTAATCGTCACCCCATTGTATGATCTTCTCTACCGCAACGCGGAGGGTGGCGGCGTGTTCGCTATTGCGCGTTTGCTCGATGAGGTCGCGGCTGTTGAGGGGGTGGGGACTGGCTTGAATATGCTCGAGAACCGTCTGTAGTGCACTGTTGGTTGTGGGGTGAGACTGCGTGTGTTCGAGGATGCGCTGGGCCCACTCTGGGGTGTGTAAAAGGCATTGCAACACGATGAACTCGGGGCCACGCAAGGCCTCAGCAGAGGAGGTGGGCTGGCTTGGTCGCTGCGCGGGGCGCGGGGCGCGGTAGGTCGAGGACGGAGGGCTAACGCCCGTGAGTTCGGTCAAGCGTTGATGTAGGTTGCGCGCCAAGAGCGGTGCGCTCTTTACTTGATTGAGATAGGGCAGGACGAGGGTAGCCAGTCGCACTTGGTCTTCAGGCGTGTTGAGGTCTAGCCCCCGGCGTAAGGCATTAAACAAGAATTCAGAGAGGGGTTGTGGGTGTTGGATGAAGGCCTGCCAGGCGGTGAGGCCTTGCTTACGCACAAAACTATCCGGGTCCTCCCCTTCGGGTAGAAAGACAAAACCGATCTGCTTGCCGTCTTGCAAGGTGGGCAGGCAGTTTTCCAGTGCGCGCCAAGCGGCCTTACGGCCGGCGTTATCGCCGTCAAAGGCAAACACGATGCGATCGACGCGGCGTAACAGGGTATGCACCTGATCCGCGGTAACGGCCGTCCCTAGCGTGGCGACGGCGTTCTCCGCGCCCGCTTGGGTGAGCATGACGACATCCATGTAGCCCTCAACGACGACGACGCTATCGTCGTGCTGGATGCCGCGCCGATTTTCGAATAGGCCATAGAGTTCGCGCCCCTTGTGAAAGAGGGGGGTCTCGGGTGAGTTGAGGTATTTGGGTTTGCCATCGCCTAGGAGTCGGCCACCAAAGCCGATCAAGCGGCCGCGTTCGTTGCGGATCGGGAACATGATGCGATCACGGAAGCGGTCGTAGCGCTTGCCTTCGTCACCGGCCACGACGAGGCCGGCCTGCTCGACCTCGGCACTGGCGTAATCGCTGAGGGCCGCCGCCAGTCCTTGCCAGCCGGCATCGCTGTAGCCGAGTTCAAAACGGACGGCGGTTTCACCGGTAACGCCACGGCCTTTTAGATAGTCGATGGCGGGCGTGTGGCGTTTGAGTGCGTTACGATAATGCGTGTTGGCGGCCTCGAGGTGGGTTACGAGGCGGGTATTTAGACCGTCTTCGGGGCGTGCCTCACGGGGGTCTTCAGGGACTTGCATCCCGACCCGGCCCGCAAGGTCTTTGACCGCATCAATGAACCCCATGCCGCTGTATTCCATTAGGAAACTGATCGCCGTGCCGTGCGCGCCGCAGCCGAAGCAGTGGTAAAACTGTTTGCTTGGGCTGACGCTGAAGGAGGGGCTTTTTTCGTTATGGAAAGGACAGCAGGCTTGATAGTTGGCGCCGGCCTTTTTGAGCGGGACTTGCGGATCGATCAGCGCGACGATGTCGGTGCGATCGAGTAGGGTTTGGATGAAATCCTGGGGGATCATCGCGCGGTGTCGAGTGTGCTGTGGCTAGCCGAGTGCAGCCTTGATGAGGGCCGAGACCGCCGTCATGTCGGCACGGCCAACGAGGCGCGGCTTGAGGTTGGTCATGACCTTGCCCATGTCCCGCGGGCCGGCAGCCCCCGTCTCAGTAATGGCGGCCTGGATGAGCGCGGCGACCTCGTCGGGACTAAGCGGTTGCGGCAGGTAACCCGCCAAGACCGTTAGCTCGAAGGCCTCGATATCGGCTAAATCTTGCCGTCCAGCCGCCGTATATTGCGTCAATGAATCGCGGCGTTGCTTGGAGAGTTTTTCGAGAATAGCGATGACGCCGGTGTCGTCCAGGTCAATACGCTCGTCGATCTCGCGTTGCCGTATGGCGGCGATGATGAGTCGTATTGCCGACAGGCGCGCGGTCTCGCGGGCCCGCATGGCGGCTTTCATGTCGTCCTGGATGCGCAGCTTGATAGACATGTGAGCCTTAGGAGAACGGACAATCACACCCAGCGTGCGCCGGGTGCGTGATTAGAACAGCTTGGGCGGCAGGGTTTGGCTGCGCATGCGCTTGTAGGTGCGCTTGACGGCAGCGGCCAGCTTGCGCTTGCGCTCGTTGGTGGGCTTCTCGTAGAACTCGCGCGCACGCAGTTCGGTCAAGAGACCGGTTTTTTCAATGGCACGCTTGAAGCGACGCATAGCGACTTCAAACGGCTCGTTATCTTTGAGGCGTACATTCGGCATATCAGCAGACTCGACTTAAACTTAAAAATGAGTCGTGGATTATAGCCACAGCAAACGGAGATTACAAGCTATCCTACGCACATGTTGGTATTGGGTATCGAATCTTCGTGCGACGAGACGGGCGTGGCGCTGTATGACACGGCGCGCGGCCTGCGTGCGCACGCGCTTCACACCCAAGTGGCGATGCACGCCGAGTATGGCGGTGTGGTGCCTGAGCTGGCTTCGCGCGACCATATCCGCCGCGTCGTGCCGCTGACGCAGCGGGTCTTGAGTGATGCGGGTGCGGTGCGCGCGGATATCGATGCCATCGCCTATACCCAAGGGCCGGGACTCGCCGGTGCCTTGTTGGTCGGCGCAAGCTTTGCGCAAGGGCTGGCGGTGGCCTTGGGCGTGCCGGCGATCGGTGTACACCATCTCGAAGGGCATCTGCTTTCGCCCTTGCTAGCCGAACCGCGGCCCGAGTTTCCGTTTATTGCCCTGCTGGTCTCGGGCGGTCACACCCAGTTGATGCAGGTCGATGGTGTGGGGCGTTACACCATCCTAGGCGAGACGCTGGATGATGCCGCCGGTGAGGCCTTTGATAAAACGGGGCAGCTGCTCGGCTTACCCTACCCGGGCGGGCCGGAGATCTCGCGTCTGGCCGAGCGGGGCGATGCCAGTAAATACGCCTTGCCACGGCCGATGCTGCACAGCGCCGACCTCGATTTTAGTTTTAGCGGCCTAAAAACAGCGGTGCTGAACCTGGTGCACAAACACCCCGAGGCGCGCACGGAGGATGTGGCCGCTGCATTTCAGGCCGCTGCCGTCGATGTCTTGGCGGGCAAGGCCATGAAGGCGCTCAAGCAATCGGGGATGCGGCGGCTGGTGGTCGCCGGTGGCGTGGGCGCGAATCGCCAGTTGCGGCAACGATTGGATGCTGACGCGTTGCTTCTCGGCATCCGGGTGTATTACCCGCCGCTCGACCTGTGCACCGATAACGGCGCGATGATTGCCTTTGCGGGGGCGCAACGCCTCATGGCGACCGCGCCGGCGGATGGCATCTTTACCGTTCGGCCACGCTGGGATTTGGCGCAGGTGACGGCCCTCTAGCCATGCTAGGGTATAGCCTTCAAGGATAGTGTGAAGTGTTTATCGACCCATTCTTGCAGGTGCAACAGGCGTAGCGCTTCGTCGGGGAAGATCAAGGCCAGCGAGATCGCGCCCAAGGCCAGCACCAGCGTGAACGAACTCAATACGCTGGCCGGCCGTAACCAGCCCCAGTAGCGCGCGGCGACATAGGCCATGTCTTTTTCGTGTTCGGCGAGGTTCATCCAGTAGCGCAACATGCCGACCACCAGATAGACGCTGTAGCCACCGGCCAAGGAGGCGAGGAGGATGCGGAACACCGACAGCATGTCGATCTGATCGAGGCCTTTGTAGAACAGCGAGACGGCGCCGACCGCGATCGAGGCCAAAAAGGCCAAGGCGATGTTGATAACGAGGCGTTGCCGTTCGCGGGCGAGGTCGCGTTGGCGACGGATGAAGAAGTCGTCGATCTCGGCCTTGAAGTATTCGATCTTTTCTTGCACAAGGCTGGAGATCTCGGCCTTCATGACGGCGATGCGTTGGTCCAGCACGCCGGTCATGCGTTCGGCGGCATAGTCGACCAGCTCGCGCACATCGTCCTTGGTGAGGCTGCGTTGGTCGTGCAGTTCTTGCGAGATCTTGTCGAGTTTGGTGTCGATCTCGTGGCTGGCGTTGCGCACGATGGCGTCGAGACGGTCGCCGGCGCGGTCGATGATAGTGTCCGAGGCCGAGGTTATATTCTCGCGCGCGTAGTCCATCTCTTTTTCGAACCAAGCCATGCTGACCTCCTAAGGTTTTCGGAAACCACCCTCTTCGCCCTTGATGAGGCGTTGGATGTTGTCTGTGTGTCGCCAAAAGATTAACACGATGAGGATAATGATTGCGCCGAGGCCCTCGGTGCCCAGCCACGCCGCGATGAACGGGGTTGCGCCCGAGGCTACGAGGGCGGACAGTGAGGAGACGCGGGTGAGGCCAAAGACGATGCCCCATGTGAGCAGGCAGGCTCCGCCCAATAAGGGGTCGATGGCCAACAAGACGCCGGCCGCCGTGGCAACGCCTTTGCCGCCTTTAAAGCCAAAGAACACCGGCCACAGGTGACCGATAAAGGCCATCAGCCCGGCCAGTGCAGGCAGCCATGCGGGGATGGAGACCTGCGTCCCCACGGCATAGGCCAAGCCCACCGCCAACGCGCCTTTTAGGCCGTCGCCGAACAGGGTTAGGGCGGCGATCTTTTTGTTGCCGGTGCGTAGGACATTGGTCGCGCCGGGGTTGCCGGAGCCGTAACTACGCGGGTCGGGCAGGCCAAAGGCGCGCGACAACAACACCGCGGCGGAGAGCGAGCCTAAAAGATAGGCGGCGAGTAAGGTCAGCAAGGTTAGCGTCATAGGCGGTAGAATAGCAGACCTTTACGCTCGCACTATTGATTTCATGGATATCCTCTTCTTACGCGATTTTCGTCTCGACATAACTATTGGCCTCTACGAATGGGAGCGGCAGGCGCCGCAACCGGTCTTGATCGACCTCGAGATCGGCCTCTACGACCATAAGGCCGGCCATAGCGATGCGATCGTTGACACCATCGACTATGGCCAGGTGGCGCAACGGATCAAGGATAGCCTCGTCGATAAGAATATCCGCCTAGTGGAGACCTTGGGCGAGCACATCGCCGAGATCGTGCGCGGCGAGTTTGGTGCGCCGTGGGTGCGTATCACGGTGCGCAAGTTGGCGATCTTGGGTCATGTTAAAGAGCTGGGCATCATCATCGAGCGCGGCAGCCGGCTGTGAGTGCCGCGCAGCGTTGCTGACGGTTGACCTGTGGTTATGTGCCTGATTTGATAAGCGCGCCACGAACGAAATCGACTCTCTAGCGTTCGTTCCGCAGCTATTAAAAAAATGGGTTGGGTGTCTTTTGCGCCGTGTACAATGCCCGTCAGCCTGCTAATGCTTGGCGGGATAAAACAAGGGGGAGACATGAAATTATCACACTTCAAGATGGCCGTTGTAACGAGCCTATCGGTCATGGTAACGCAGGCCTTTGCGGGACAGGAAGGGCTTACCTATCGTAAGGCTATCCAGCCGCTGTGGGAGCAAAAGTGCAAAATGTGCCATGGCGCTAGCTCGCCAGGGCTTGCTGAATTCAATGAGAACAAGAGCAAATATAAGGCCTTGAATAAGGGGCCGCGCATGGATAGTTACCCCGCACTGACCCATTTTGTGGGTTGGCCAGATACGGGCGCGATGATGCGTCGTTTGGATGACGGTAAGCATACTAAAGATGGCAAGCCTGGGAATATGTACCTTTACTTGGGTGCTAATGAGGAGGAGCGTCAGAATAACTTGTCTGTTTTTAAGGGGTGGGTGAGTGAGGCGGGCTGGATCCTGAAGAA
>Ga0163199_1000939_pt1 | contig 18164 bp, 14 predicted proteins | sample PL_2010_150m_FD_113537 | JGI IMG/M metagenome (GOLD analysis project Ga0163199, IMG submission 113537) | Freshwater microbial communities from Powell Lake, British Columbia, Canada to study Microbial Dark Matter (Phase II) - PL_2010_150m | ecosystem: Environmental > Aquatic > Freshwater > Lake ...
AGAACGAACTGAACGATGCCGCGCTCCTCGTGCGCGGCAAGCGCCTCAAGGCGCCCTTCGTCCTCGCGGCCAAGGCCTCCGACGCCCCGCCCTACGTGCTGACCGCGCGGCTGCTCAATGTCGCCGACGGCACCGTGGCGTGGACGGATTCCTACCCGGTGGACGGCAGCGATGCGTCGACTGTCGCGGAAAAGATCGCCGAGCAGATTTTCCCACATCTGCCGAAAAAAGAGCCGCGGAAAGAAAAGTAACGGAACCACCGGCCGATTCACCGCCTCTCCCTGTTTCCATGAAAAACAAACTGCTTCTCTCCCTCCTCGCGCTGCTGCCGGTTGCGCTGCTCTCCGCTGAAAAATCGAAGAACTGCGGCTGCGCCTGCTGCCAAGGCAAGGAGGTCTGCTGCTGCAACACCCCCGCCGCCGCCGACTCCACCAAGATGACCGATGCGGCCAAACGCTATCCGCTTCGTGGCGTCATCATCGATGTGCAGGCCGACAAGTCCGCCCTGCTCGTCAAACACGAGGACATCCCCGGTTTCATGCGTGCGATGACCATGGTCTTCAAGGTCGACGCCGCCACCCTCAAGACGGCGCAGAAAAACCAGGCGATCACTGGCACGCTGGTCCGGCGCGATGGCGATTTCTGGCTCGAGGACGTGAAGCCCGCCGCCAAACCGGGCGCTTGATCCCACGGCGCACCGCGGGAAATTCACTTCCTAATTTCCCTCCTGCCCGTCACAATGCGGCCATGTCGCGCTGTGTGATTCTTGCCTTTGCCCTGCTGGTCGCAGGTCCGACCCGCGGAGAGATCCTCTCCATCGCCGCGGCTTCGAACTTCACCTACGCGCTCGATGCGCTGAACGCGGAGTTCAAGCGGTATTCACCCAAGACCGCGGTCGTCGTGGCCACTGGCGCCTCGGGCACCCTCGTCGCGCAAATCAGGAACGGTGCGCCCTACGACGTGCTCCTCTCCGCCGATCTCGAATACCCGCAGGCCTTGATCAAAGAAGGCGAAGCCGACGCGAAGTCGCTCCAGACCTTCGCCACCGGCCGACTCGTGCTCTGGGCCACCAAGCCGGCGATCGAACTGAAATCCGTCGCCGACGCCGTGCGGAATCCGGCGGTGAAAAAGATTGCCATCGCCAACGCCGACACCGCGCCCTACGGCCGCGCGGCCAAGGCGGCCCTCGAAAAACTCGGGGTCTGGGCCGCCGCGAAGCCGAAGCTCGTCACCGGTGAGAACATCTCGCAAACCGCGCAATTCGTCGAAAGCGGCGGGGCGGAGGCCGGGTTCGTTTCGCTCTCCGTCGTGCTCTCGCCCAAGCTGAAGGTCAAGGGCCACTGGATTGAGGTTCCCGCTGAATTGCACGCCCCGCTCGCCCACGGCGTCATACTCACCACCCGCGGAGCCAAGAAGGCCGCGGCGAAGGAATACCTCGAATTCCTGCGGACCCCGATGGCCCAGAAGATCCTGAAGGATTTCGGCTACGCGCTGCCGAAGTAGGCCCTTGTCAGGTCAAGTTGAGCGTTGAGCGTTCGGCATGGGGCGTTGAATGTTTCCCGTCTTGCCCGACTCCGCCTCCACTTTCCTCGGCCTGCCCGCGCCACTCTGGCAGGCGCTGTGGCTCACGCTGCGCCTCGCCGCGATCACGACGCTCGTGCTCGGCCTGCTTGGTTTGCCACTCGCACGCTGGCTCAACACCACGCGCACGCGACTCGCTCCGGTCATCGAAACGCTCGTCGCCCTGCCCGTCGTGCTGCCGCCAACCGTGATCGGGTTTTATCTGCTCGTCGCGTTCTCGCCCAACTATCCGCCGGGCAGTTGGTGGCGGGCGGCCACGGGCGCGCCGCTGGCGTTTTCCTTCACGGGGCTGGTGATCGCGTCGGTGTTTTACTCGCTGCCGTTCGCGGTGCAGCCATTTCAGGCGGCGCTGCGCAGCGTGCCGCCTGAACTGCTCGACGCGGGCGCGGCGCACGGGGCGAGCCCGGCGCGCGTGTTCCTGCGGGTGCACGTGCCGCTCGCGTGGCGCGGCATCGTGGCCGGGCTCACGCTCGGCTTCGCGCACACGCTCGGCGAATTCGGCGTGGTGCTCATGATCGGCGGCTCGATCCCCGGCGTGACCAAGGTCGCGAGCATCGCGCTCTACGACGAGGTGCAGAAGCTCGCCTACCCGCAGGCCCACGCCTTCGCGGCGGTGCTGCTCGGGCTGTCGTTCGTGCTGCTGCTCATCGTGACGCTGTTGCAGCGCCGCGGCGCCCGGTTAATGTGAGCGCCATGAGTCGCGTTCTCACTTTTCTGCTGGTGCTCGGTCTGGCTCATGCCGCCGACCCAAGCCCGCCGGCTCCGATTTCCGCGGTGGAAATCCCCTCACCCGCCGCTCCCGGCGCCGTCGGCGCCTCGCTCGCCCGCGCGCCCGACGGCACGCTGTGGCTCTCGTGGGTGCAGCCCAGCCGCAGTGCGCCCAATGCCCTGCGATTCTCGAAACTTGAAACCGCCGCCAGGCATTGGTCGGCGCCACGCACGATTGCGACTGACCTGAGTGTCACGACCAGCGCGATGGATTTTCCACAAATCGCAGTCGGCGCCAACGGCAGCGCGACCGCCCTCTGGACCGACGGTCACGGCGGTGCGCGCATCAGCCGCTCACCCGATCACGGGGCAACGTGGAGCACACCGGAGCCGTTCACGCGCGGCGAACAAGTGGTCGAGAAATTCTCGCTCGTCGTGCTCGCCGACGGCCGCGTTCTCGTCGCATGGCTCGACGGCCGCGGCATGAAGGCCGGTGGCAAGACGCAGCAACTCTACGCACGGATCGTCGGCGCACCCGGCCCCGACACGCTGGTCGACCCGTCGGTTTGCGACTGCTGCCAGACCGCACTCACCGCGTTTCCAGACGGCGGGGCGCTCCTCGCCTACCGCGGCCGCACCTCAGAGGAAGTGCGCGACATCCGGATCGCACGCTTTCGCGGACAGGCGTGGGACGAGCCGCGGCCGTTGAACAACGACGACTGGCGCATTAACGCCTGTCCCGTCAACGGCCCGCGGCTCGACAGCGAGCGCGGCCGGGTCGCCGCCGCGTGGTTCACCGCCGCCGACAACGAGCCGCGCGTGCTCGCTTCTTACTCGCCCGACGCCGGCACGCGTTTCCTGATACCGCTACGTCTCGACCGCGGCCAGCCGACCGGCCAGGTCGACACCGTCATTCTGCGCGATGGGGCGATGCTCGTCACCTGGGCCGAGAGGAACGGCAGCCTTTGGCTGCGCCGCGTGTCGCCGGATTTTACCACCGGTGAGCCCATTGAACTCGCACCGGCCGGCGCCGGCCGCGTGAGCGGCTATCCGCGGCTCGCACTCCTACGGGACTATGCCGGCGGCCGCTCCGGCGCGCAGTGCGTCGTCGCCTACGCGCGCGAGGACAAACCGGCCACGTTGCACACGCTGCTCGTCAGCGTGCCCGAGGGCGATCTGGTGTCGCTCACGAAGGACTGCGACTGCGCCCCCACTGCCGAGCAGTTGCAGAGCCTGACGCTCCGCGGCACGATTATCGCGATTGAGAATGGCGCGGCGCGCGTGCGGCACCACGAAGTCCCAGGAGTGATCGCCGCCGGCACCCACATTTTTCAACTGGCGACGAACGTGACGTCGGAGCTCGCGCCCGGCCGCGACTTCCTGGGGCACATCGAAATGCGCGAGGGCGCGTGGCGGCTTTTTGACGTGCGGCTGATGGCCGCGCCGCCCAAGTGAGGTGGGCCGCGCGCTCCGCGCGCGGCATTGGCCAACTCACTTGACGGCTTCGGCATAATCACCACGTTCCGCCCCGTCATGCACCGCCGCCACTTCGTCGACCTTCTCCGCCGTGTGTCCGCGGCCTGTGGCGCGGCGCTGGTGCTGGCGCTCGTGGTGTTTGCCTCGAGCCCTGAACTGCACGGTTGGCTGCACACGGGCGACAGCGATTCTGGCGAGCATAGTTGTGCCGTCACGCTGTTTGCCGGCGGCGTGTCCCTGCCGCTTGGCACGGTTGCGGTCGCGGCGCCCGACGCTGCATGGCGCGAACGGTCTGCCGCCGCGACCACAGAAGTTTTTCTGGTTTTGTCCCGCTACCTCCGCCAACCGGAGCGCGGGCCGCCGGTGAGTTGAGCTGAGTTCTGCTGTAGCGGCGGTCTATGACCGCCGGCTGCATTTGTTGCGGACGCGTCGGCGGTCATAGACCGCCGCTACAGAAATGCAGTCCGCGTTGTTTCGAACCGTTCAGTTCAAATTCACCATGTCCACTTTCCGTCACGTTTCCCTATTCATTCTCTGTCTTGCGGCCATCACCCGCGCCCAAACGGCTCCGCCCGTCGAAATCAACCGGCTCGACAAATTCGTCGTCAGTGCCGGGCCTGATGCCAAAACCTCCTTCGACCTCGCCCAAGGCACCTCCGTGCTCGCCGGCGAGGAACTCCGTCGGCTCGCGCAGGCCACACTCGGGGAAACGCTCTCCTCCACGCCTGGCGTCAACTCCACCTACTATGGCCCCGGCGCCAGCCGCCCCGTGATCCGCGGGCTCGGTGGCGACCGCGTGCGCGTGCTCGACAACGGCGTCGGCGCGCTCGACGCCTCGAGTGTCAGCCCCGACCACAACACCGCGCTCGAGCCAATGTTCGCCACGCGCATCGAGGTGCTGCGCGGCCCGAGCACGCTGCTCTACGGCAGCTCCGCCGTCGGCGGTGCGGTCAATGTCATCGACAACACGATTCCCGATACCGCGCCCGACGGCCAGGCCCACGGCTCGCTCGAACTGCGCGGCGGCGGCGCGGCCAGCGAACGCGCCGCCGTGCTTTCCGCCGGCGGCGGCGACCACGGTCTTGGGTTTCACCTGAACACGCTGAAGCAAAAGACCAGCGACGTCCGCATCCCGGGTGTAGCGCGCATCGATGCCGATGCGCCGCCCGGGCAGCCGCGCGGCACGCTGCCCGGCAGCGCGACCGATACCTTCAGCCTCGCGGGTGGTGCCTCGGCGTTTTGGGACGCTGGCCATGCGGGAGCGTCGGTGAGCCACTACCAAACGAATTACGGCGTCCCGACCGGCGACATGCCGCCAACGAGCATCGACATGAAGCAGACGCGCCTCGACCTTGCGGGTGAAATCACGAAACCGTTCGGCGTGTTTCGCGGCGCGAAGGCACGACTCAGCTTCGGCGAATACGAACACTCGGAGCTGAGCGGCGGCACCACGGTCAACACCACGTTCAAGAACCGCGCGTGGGAGGGCCGGCTCGAGCTGCCTCACGCCGCCCTCGGCAATCTCAACGGCACGCTCGGCGTGCAGGGTGCGCGCAGCGATTTTTCTGCCGTCGGCGAGGAAGTCGTCACGCCACCGTCCGTCACGCAGAGCGGCGCCATTTTCGCAGTGGAGGATTTCAAGGTGGGCGGGAAGGTCACACTCGAGTTCGGCGCGCGGCTCGAAGGCCAGAGCATAACGCTCGGCAAAGTCGATCCCGCGCTGCCGAGGATCGCCGGCTATGCCGCACGCTCGGCTCAGAAAAAGACTTTCGGCGGTGTGAGCGGGTCAGCCGGCCTGGTGTTTCGGCCGGCCAAGGACTGGTCGATTGGCGCGGCCCTCGCCTACACCGAGCGGCTGCCAACCGCGCAGGAACTGTTTTCCAATGGCCCGCACGGCGGCACCGGCGCCTACGAGGTCGGCACGAGCGGGCTCGGCAACGAGCGCTCAGTCGGGCTCGACGTGAGCGTGCGGCGGCGCGCGGGTTTCGTCACCGGTTCGGTCGGCGTGTTTGTGAACCGATACAGCGATTACATCTTCGAGCAGGAGCTGCCCCCGCACGCGATTCCAACCACGAACAACCCTGGCCGGCTCACGCCGTTTCAATTCGTCGCGCGCGATGCCCAGTTCCGCGGCGCCGAGGCCGAACTGGTCTTTCACCTGTTCGAGGCAGGCGGACGCCGGTTGCACCTTGAGCTGATGTCCGACTACGTGCGCGCCGAGAACACAAGCGACCGCGAGCCGCTGCCGCGCATCCCGCCGCTGCGCTATGGCGCGCGGCTAAGCTTCGAGGACGGTCGATGGACCGCGGGTCTGGAAGGGCGCCACGTGCAATCGCAAGCTCGCTTCACCGCCGGTGAATCCACGACGCCCGGCTATACTCTCGTCAATGCCGATGTCGGCTGGCTCGTCGCCGCCGGCCGCGTGCGCTACGAACTCTTCCTGCACGGCCGGAATCTCGGCAACGCGACCGCCCGCGAACACAGCTCGTTTCTCAAGGAGTTGGCCCCGTTGCCGGGACGCGGCGTGAGCGCCGGAGTGCGGGTGACGTTTTGATCGGCATCGCGGCTTGGTTTGGGGCATCGCTGGCCGACGCCCGTCTCGCACCGTCGATCCGGGCGTCGGCCAGCGACGCCCCTACGACATCCAGAATTCCAAAAAAAGAGGGCGGGCCGCCTACCCCTAAGCGGCCCGCCCATTGCTTTCTTACTTACCCCAATTCTCCACCGCTAAGCGGAGGAGAAAATTGAACGAGCACATAGGTAAGCCGGTTCGTGCGAAAGTTCCAGCGCCCCACGCACTTTTCTTCATGGCGGTCCGGCGGCGGGCCTGGGCTGCGGCCGCGGCTCCGTCCACAGACGTAACATCAACTCCGCCAAGTTCTTCATGCTGGTGCGCCGCAGCCCCTCCACCCGCACCGCCTCCTTGAACGGCGTCGCCACCGCGCTGCGTTCCTCATAATAGCGCCAAAGCTCGCCCTCCAGCCGCGCCGCCGCGACGTGGACATCACCCGCCGCCCGTGAAGCCGTCCGAACCTTCTCCTGCCAGAAGTGTCTCTCCTCCCGATGACTCTGCAAATATTCGAAGATACGCTGCTCGCAGCGATTGAGGCTCATGCCGCGACCCTGCGTCCCAGCGACCGAAAAACAACCGCAAAACCGCCGGCTACGACGGCGTTGCATTTCCGACTTTTTCTTGGATAACTTTCCTTCCGTCGCACAACCAACACCGTCTCCCTTCCCGCCATGTGGCAAAAATTCACTGAACAAATTCCCGCCGTCATCCTGACGGCTCTCCTCATCATCGCCGGCGCGTTCTGGCTGCACCAAAAGACGGTCGCTGAAATGGGCGCCCGCCAGCAGGCCGAACTCGAACCGATCCGCGCCGCCAACGATGCGCTCAAGGCCCAGAACGAGGAAAACCGCGTCCAGATCGCGGCGACCAACAAGCTCCTCAAGGACGCCATCTCGAAGCGCGAGGCCGACATGTTCCGCACCGACGAAGAGATCCAGAAGCTCAACGTCGAGCGCATGGACGCCCTCGCCGACGCGATCGCCAAGAAGGTCCAGCCCTACAACCCGCTCCCGAAGTCGCCCGAGGAGGCGGAGAAGATGCAGAACGATCAGGTCGACAAGGTTTCCTCCCGCATGGCGGAGAAAATCCAGCCGATCCTCTCTGAGATGTCGAAGGACCAGAACCTGACCCGCGACTCCATCGCCAAATACAGCCAGCGCATCTCTGACCAAATCGGGGTCGTCCTCACCAACGAGCTCGCCAAGAACCAGCAGCTCCAAAACAATCTGGTGGCCACGCAGACTGTCGCGCAGGACTCGCTCAAGCTCTCCCATGAGCTGACCGCGCTCTACCTCAGCTCGTTCAAGGATCAGGGCCTCATCACCCGCCTCCTGACGCTGCCCGCCAACGTCATCAAGGACGCCACGAGCATGAGCATCGTCAACAGCAGCGACCGCAAGAAGATCGAGGAAGAGCTGGTCGCCAAGATGGCCGACATCGACAAGCGCCTCGCCGATCTCCAGGCCCAGTCGCCGAAGAAGTAACCGCGCCCCGGCGCTCCCAATAGTCCAGCCACGCGGTTTCCGCCGCGTGGTTTTTTGCGCTCAGGGAGTCAGGTAAAGCGGATTGGGCAGCTTGAAGCTCCGCTCTGCGAAGCCACCGACGAGATCGCTCTCCTGATCGCCGAGGTTGGCAATGATCACGCGGCCTTCAGAGGTGAGGCGCTGGCGCTGCGCCGTCTTGTAGTCCGCCGCTTTCTCCTTCGATGCGTCCGGTTTCAAGATCAGTGCCGCATACTCGCCACACTCGATCGCCCGGAGGTTCTTTTCGGTGCCCGCCCGCTGGTGCTCGCGCCGGCCCGACAGGAAAATGACGTCGACGCCAAGCCGCCGCGCCGTGCGATACACCTCGCGCACCGGCTCGCTCGCCGGCGCCTTGCCGTCGGCCACCCACGCCTCCCAGGCAGCCGCGGTGTAGCCAAGACCCAGCGAGTCGATGTGCGGCCAGTTCGAGAGCAGCGTCTCGTCGAGGTCGAAGACGACGGCGAGGCGCTCGGCCCTGCCCTGAGCCCCGTCGAAGGGAGTCGCGCGCCGCGCCGCGCGCTCGACGAGCCAGGCCTCGGCCTTGGCAGCCACCGCCGCAATGTCGCGCTGGTATTCGCCCGATTTGACGTAGTCGCGGATCTCCGCCTTCAGCAGATCGAGGTTGCGCGGCTCCGCGGCGGACATCGCGCCGGTCGCGAACACCAGTGCGAACAGCAAAAAAACCAAAGATGAGGACCGGCGATTCATACTCTGGATGCGCTCAAAACCGGATCTTCACATGGAGCCCCTTGGCGCCGTTTTCCTGGATCTTGTCGACGTAAAGGTAGTTCATGCCCGCGCTTTTCTCCTCGGTGTAGGCTTTGATCTGGTATTCTGCCTCCGGGACAATCATGAAGCGCTTGCGCACCGGGCCGACGGTCAGCTCGTAATGCCGGCCGCTGCCGTCCGCTTGGACGACCACGTCGCGTGTAAAATAGTTTTCGCAGCAGATGCGCATCTGCCCGCCGCCGGCAGGCGGGCGCCATTCCTTGCCGAGCCCGTCGCCGTAGAGAATGGCCTTGTCGCCTTTCTCGGCGCAACCGGTGAGCAACACCGCGGCGAGCGCGGCGGCGATGAACCAAAGGGGGCGTTTCATGGCGCGAGGCTGACAAGCCGGGCGCTGGTGTCAAAGCCCCGTCATGGACGGTCGTCGGTCAGCCTGCTGTAGCGGCGCTCTACGAGCGCCGAACTTTCCTGATCGGCGGTCATAGACCGCCGCTACAATTCTTCAAACTGACCAACTACCTCGTGGCCGCCGTGCCGAACGTCCAGATTTTCTTCAGCCGCGGATTCGCCTGCAGCGTCGCCACGCCACGGTCGTCCACTTTCGTTTCCGTCAAATTCACCGACTCCAGCTTCGCCAGCGGTGCGAGCGCCGCCACTCCAGCGGAGGTCACCGCCGTGTGCGCGAGATCCAGCCGCACGAGATTCGGCCAGCTCGCCACCGAGCGCAGGCCGGCGTCGGTGATCTTCGTCCGGGCAAGTTCGGCTTCGACGATGAGATCGGCCACGGGCGCGAGTTTCGCGAGCAGCGCGTCGGTGCACTGCGCGGGTGCGCTCGCGGTGCGCAAGATGAGCCCATCGGTCACTACCCGGGAGCGCGGCGCGAGTTTCACGCCGAGCGTCACGGCCAGTGCCGTGGCCTGCGCGAGGCGCGGGCGGTAGTCGGGGGCAGCCGGTGCCACCACCGCCGCGATGAGGATCGCGGGCGCGTCGAACTCCGCCGTCGCCGGCGCACCGGCGGCGATCCATTTTTCCAAAACGGCGATGTCGGCGGGCGAAAGCGGTGGCTTGCCCTCGGACGGCATCACGTCGTCATCCGTCGCCGGCAGCGTGACGCGGCGGAGGAGTTCGCTGCCCTTCGTGTCGCCGGGTTTGACCACGGGGCCGCTCTCCGCGCCTTTCAAAATCAGCGCGTGGCCGTCGAGCCGCAGGCCGGCTTTCTGTTTTTCCGCTCCGTGGCAGACCGTGCAGTGGCGTTCGAGGATCGGCGCCACCCGTGCGGAAAATGTCGCCGGTTCGGCGAGCGCGGGACTCACGAAAACCAAAAGTGCGAGACCCCATGGTAGGGCGTCTGTCTTGCAGACGCCGTGATTCGAAAGCCTCGACGCATGCGCACCACGGCGTCTGCAAGACAGACGCCCTACGAAATGATCTGAGAGGAAACAGCGCATGCGATCGTCACGCGAGCAACTCGGGAATCACCCGGGCGGGCAGCACGCCGGTCAGTTTTTGATCGAGGCCCTGGAACTTGAAGGTGAGCTTGTTGTGGTCGATGCCGAACTGGTGGAGAATCGTCGCGTGGAGATCGCGGATGTGCACCGGATCCTTGGCGATGTTGTAGGAGAAGTCATCGGTCTCGCCGTAGCTCACGCCCGGGCGCGTGCCGGCGCCGGCCATCCACATGCTGAAGCAGCGCGGGTGGTGGTCGCGGCCGTAGTTGTCCGGCCGGAGATTGCCCTGGGAGTAGACCGTGCGGCCAAATTCGCCACCCCAGATCACCAGCGTGTCGTCGAGCATCCCGCGGCGCTTGAGATCCTCGATAAGTCCAGCTGTCGGCCGGTCGGAGTCCTCGCACATCGTGCGGATGTTGTTGGGGAGGTTGGTGTGGTTGTCCCACGTGCGGAGGAAGACCTGCGTGAACCGCACGCCGCGCTCGGCGAGCCGGCGCGCCATGAGGCAGTTGTAGGCAAAGGTGCCGGGCTCCTGGGCCTTCGGACCGTAGAGATCCCACGTCGACGCGGGCTCGTCGGAAAAATCCGTGAGCTCAGGCACGGAAGTCTGCATGCGAAACGCCATCTCGTATTGCGCGATGCGGGTGTTGATTTCCGGATCGCCCACGCGCTCGAAGAGCTGGCGGTTGAGATCGTTCACGCCGTCGATGACGGCGCGGCGCACGTCGCGGCTCACGCCCTTCGGGTCCTGCAGGTAGAGCACGGGCTCGCCACCGGAGCGCAGCGACACCGCGGCGTGCTCCGGCGAAAGAAACCCCGACGACCACAGGCGGTTGGAGAGCGCCTGCACGTTGGTGCGCAGCGGCATCTTCGACGTCATCACGACAAACGTCGGCAACTCCTCGTTGATCGCGCCGAGGCCGTAAGAGAGCCACGAGCCGAGCGACGGTTTTCCCGGAAACATGTTGCCGGTCGTCATCGAGAGGATGGCCGGCTCGTGGTTGATCGCCTCGGTGTAGAGCGATTTGATCACGCACAGTTCGTCGGCGACCTTGCCGGTAAACGGAAACAGCTCCGACACCCAGTGCCCGGCCTTCCCCTGCTGGGCGAACTTGTAGAAGCTCGGCGCAATCGGCAGCCGCGCCTGGCTCGCCGTCATGCCGGTGAGCACCTGGCCGCCGCGCACCGACTCCGGCAGATCTTTGTCAAACATCTCGGCAAGTCCCGGCTTGTAGTCCCACGTCTCGAACTGCGACGGCGCGCCCGCCATGAACAGGTAGATCGCCCGCTTCGCCTTCGGCGCGAAGTGCGGGCGGAGATCGGGCACCGCGCCGCACCTGCTCGCGCAGACCGGCGCGGTGCGGCCGAGGAGCGTCGCGAGCCCGGCCCACGCGAGCGCCTTTGAGCCGCGGCCGAGGAAGTGTCGGCGCGTTTCGAGCTCTAGCCATTTTTGTTTCAGTGAGAGCGGGACGTGCGGCAGATCGAGGACGGACGGATGCTCGCCGCAATGATCGGAACAGAAACGGGAGTCGGGAGAGTGCATCGTTGTAGCGGCGGTCTATGACCGCCGTTGTTTGGCGCGGGAGATTCGACGGCGGTCATAGACCGCCGCTACAACCGGAGGCGTCATTTCGTGAAGAACTCGTCGAGGTTGAGGAACTGGCTCGCGACCATCGTCCATTCGGCGAGTTCGGTGGGCGAGAAGGTCGGATCGGCGCGCGAGTCCCCGACGGTGAGAACTTCCATCACCGCCTCCGGATCCGCGGCGAAGTGGGCGTGAAATTTTTCCACGGCCTTCCGGAGCACCGCCGTTTCGCGCGGCTCCAGCGGCCGGCTGAGGGTGGTGCGGGCGAAGAAATCCAGCCGGGCCGACGCCGTGGGCTCCGCCCGCAAAGCACGCTCGGCCAGCTTGCGCGCGGCTTCGACCCACTGCGGGTCGTTCATCGTCACAAAGGCCTGCAGCGGCGTGTTGGTGCGCGCGCGGCGGGTGCAGACAACTTCGCGCGACGTGGCGTCGAAGGTTTCCATGCCCGGCGGCATCGAGCCGCGTTTCCAAAACGTGTAAACGCTCCGCCGGTAGAGCCCCTCGCCCTTGTCGGGCACGTAGGTCTTGGTGTTCGACTCGGGCATCGCGACTTCCTCCCACAGGCCGGGCGGCTGGTAGGGTTTCACGGGCGGGCCGCCGATCTTTTCCACGAGGAGGCCCGACGTCGCGAGCGCGCTGTCGCGCAGCATCTCGCCATCCATCCGGAAGCGCGGGCCGCGCGCGAGGAGGCGGTTCGTCGCGTCCTTCGCGAGTTGGTCCGGCGTGACCGCGCTCGACTGCCGGTAGGTGGCCGACGTGACGAGCAGCCGGTAGAACTTCTTCACGTCCCAGCCGCTCGTGCGGAAATTGACCGCGAGCCAGTCGAGCAACTCCGGATGCGATGGCTTCGCGCCCATCACGCCAAAGTCACCCGCCGTCTCGACGAGCCCGCGACCGAAGACCTCCTGCCACATGCGATTGACCGCCACGCGCGCGACGAGCGGCTGCTCCGGCGCAAGCAGCCACTCGGCGAGCCCGCGGCGGTTGGCCGGCACCCCTCCGGGCAGCGGCGGCAGGAAATGCGGCGTGCCCGGTCCGACACGCTCGACGCGCGAGTAGTAATCGCCGCGCTTCAGCAGGTCCGCATACGCCGGCGTGCGCTTCTCGACGGCGATGAGCGTGGCGTCGCCATCCTTGGTCAGCGCCTCGAACGCGGCCTCGTGCGCGGCGACGGCGTCCGCCAGCTTCTTCGTCTCGGCATCGATCTCGCCGAGAAAATGGCGGTCGATCACGACGAACGCCTCGTCGGTGGTCCATTTTGCGGGCTCGGGCTGGCGCGCGACGATTTCCGCGGCGACGTCCTCGAACGGCAGCCGCGCGACCTCGTCGGCGGCGAGCGCCCGGCGGTAGAAGCGCACGTCCTGGTAGCGCGTTTCGCGCATCGGCTGAAAATCGTCGCGCCGGCCGAGGTGCATCGTGGCGTCGGTGCGGATGGAGTCCTTCGCGGCGAGCGTGTCGAGCTTCACCTCGGTTTCGACCGGCTTGCCGTTGACGTAGATTTTCACGCCGGACGCCTTGCGCGATCCGTCGTAGGTGAAAAACACATGGAGCCATTCGTCGCGGAGAAAGGTCCCCTTGGTCGCCACCGAAACGCCGCGCTTCACGGCCGGCGGACGCGTCGCGCGGGCGCTCGCGGCCTTCGGTGCGGCGGGAGCTTTCTTCGCGGCGGGTTTCGCCTCGGCCGTCGGCATCTCGGCGGTCGCGGGCGCCGCGTCGACGGCCTCGGGCTCCGGCACGAGGTTCACCGTGAACTGCGTGTTCTCCTGATAAATCTCCCAGCCGGCGCCGCCCTTGCGTTTTTCGTCACCCATGCGGGAGAGCAGTGAACCGTTGCCGGTGCCACTCTTCACGCCGCCGCCGGGTTTCGCGCGCAGCATCAGCCAGCCGCCGGCGGAGAACTTGTCGCCCGCGTCGACGTCGCCGAGGTCGCCGAGCGCGAGGCGCGTGAAGATGTCCATGCGCATCGACGGCCAGAGCCACGAGTTCTCGCCCCAGACCAGCGGGTTCGTGTCGGCCCTGAATTCTTTGAGCTTCGCATTGGGGGCGGAATTTTTCACCACGTCGCCCTTGCCCTCGTCGAGCCGCAGCCGCAACTCGAGCCCGCTGGGCGCGACCGGCTTCGGGCGCGCGCCGGAGGCGAGCCACGCGGTGACGAGTTCGCGCGCCCGTGCGCGGCGCGCGTCGAGTTTCGCCTGCAAGTCGGCGCGGCGCGCCAGCACGAGCTCAGACGTGGCGCGGTTCTCTTCCTTCGGCAGGCGCAGCACGGGACCGGGCTCCGCGATGTTGAGATCCCACGGTTTGTCGGCGGTGTTGCTGAGAAACGCCGCGAGCCCGTAGAAATCGCGCTGCGAGATCGGATCGAACTTGTGGTCGTGGCACGCGGCACAGCCGGTCGTGAGGCCGAGGAACGTCACGCCAAACGCCTCCACGCGATCGCGCGTCTGGTTGACAAACGTTTCCTCCGGAATCGTGCCGCCCTCGTTGGTCGTCAGGTTGCACCGCATGAAGCCGGTCGCGGCGATTTCGTCGAGCGTGCGCGCCGGCAGCAGGTCGCCGGCGAGCTGCTCGCGCACGAAGCGGTCGAACGGCTTGTTGGCGTTGAACGCGCGGATGATGTAGTCGCGATACGGCCAGATCGCGCGGTAGTTGTCGAAGTGGATGCCGTGCGTGTCGGCGTAACGCACGTAGTCGAGCCAGTAGCGCGCGCGATGCTCGCCGTAGCGCGGACTCGCGAGCAGCCGATCGACGGTGCGCTCGTAGGCATCGGGCGCCGGATCGGCGAGAAACGCATCGACCTCCGCCGGAGTGGGCGGCAACCCGGTGAGATCGAGCGTCACGCGGCGAAGCAGCGTGCGCCGGTCGGCTTCGGGCGACGGCGCGAGATTTTCCTTTTCGAGGCGGGCGAGGATGAAGCGGTCAATCGGATGGTAGCCGAAATCGTCAGATTTTGGCCGGCTCGAATAAGCCAAAATCTGACGATTTCGGCTACTCACTTCCGGCACAGCCGGACCCACCGGTGGAATAAACGCCCAGTGCTCCTGATACTCTGCACCCTCGGCAATCCAGCGGCGCAGCAGCGCAATCTCGGCGGGCTTGAGCGGCTTGTGCGCCTCGGGCGGCGGCATGATTTCCTTTTCCTTCTGCGACGCGATGCGCTGCACGAGCGGGCTCTCGTCGGGTTTGCCTCGGACGATGGCCGGGCCCATTTTTTCGTGCGGCGCGAAGGCGAAGTCGGGCCGGTCGAGCCGCAGCCCGGCCTTGCGCGAACCCGAGTCGGGCCCGTGGCACGCGTAGCAGTTCTCCGAGAGGATCGGCAGGATGTGGTCGTTGAACGCAAGCTTGCCGGCTGGCATCGGTGCCGCCGCCGCGGCCGCAGACGGCACCGTCGCCGACGGAATTTGACCAGTCCCGCAGCCGAGCTGCGCAAAAATCGCCGCGATGGAAAGCGTGGCGAGACCAGCAATGAGGGTGCGGTGGATCATGGGGACAGCGGGGAACGACACGGATCAAACGCGCTGCGCGCCAGAAGACAAAAGATTTCTCGCCCGCCCGGTTTCACGCGAGAATCGGCGTGACCACGCTCGCCGGCACCACGCCCGTGAGCCGCTGGTCGAGACCCTGGAACTTGAAGCTGAGCCGCTCGTGGTCGATGCCCAGCAGGTGCAGAATGGTCGCGTGCAGGTCGCGCACGTGCACGGGATCGCGGACGACGTTGTAGGATACCTCGTCGGTCTCGCCGTGGACCATGCCACCCTTGATGCCGCCGCCGGCGAGCCACAGCGAAAAGCAGCGTGGGTGGTGATCGCGGCCGTAGTCGGATTCGGTGAGCGTGCCCTGGCAATAGACCGTGCGGCCAAACTCGCCGCCCCAGATCACGAGCGTGTCGTCGAGCAGCCCGCGTTGTTTCAAATCCTGCACGAGGCCGTAGCACGCCTGGTCGACATCCTTGCATTGCGAGGCGATGTCGCGCGGCAGGCTCCCATGCTGATCCCAACCGCGATGAAAAATTTGCACAAACCGCGTCCCGCGTTCGATGAGCCGGCGTGCCATGAGGGCGGAACTCGCAAACGTGCCGCGCACCTTCGCCTCCTCGCCGTAGAGCGCAAAGGTGGCGGGCGGCTCGCCAGCGGTGTCGGCGAGTTCGGGGATGCTCGCCTGCATGCGGAACGCCATCTCGTATTGCTGCGTGCGCGTCTGGATTTCCGGATCGCCGATCGCTTCGTAGCTGCGGCGGTTGAGGGCCTCGAGCCCGTCGAGCATCGAGCGGCGCAGTTCGCGCGGGATGCCGGGCGCGTCGTGCAGGTAGAGCACCGGATCGCCCTGCGCGCGGAAGGACACGCCGGCGTGCTTGCCGGGCAGAAAGCCCGAGCCCCACAGCCGCGCGGAAATCGCCTGCACATTCGACAACGGGCTCGAGTGCTTCGCCTGCAACACGACGAACGCCGGCAAGTCCTGGTTGAGCGAGCCAAGCCCATACGAGAGCCATGAGCCGAGCGACGCCTTTCCGTTCTGCATCGAGCCGGTATACATGAGCTGGTTGGCTGGCTCGTGGTTGATCGCGTCGGTCTTCATCGAACGAATGATGCAGATGTCGTCCGCCATCTTCGCCGTCCACGGCAGCAGCTCGCTGATCCACGCGCCGCCCTGCCCGTGCTGCGCGAACTTGAATGAACTCGGCGCGAGCGGAAATTTCTCCTGCTTCGACGTCATGCCTGTCAGCCGCTCGCCCTGCTCGGCCAGCCAGTCCTTGAGGTCTTCCTTGAATCGCCCGCGCAGCCCCGGCTTGTAGTCGAAAAGATCGAGCTGCGACGGCGCACCGATCAACGAAATGTAGATCGCGCGCTTCGCCTTCGGCGCGATGCGCCACGGTGGAGGCGGCACGGAGCCGTCGACCGCGCCGAGCGCACGCTCGCCGAGCAGTGACGCCAGCGCGGCCACGCCGAGGCCGGTGCTCGTGCGGCGGAAGAACTGCCGGCGCGTGATCGCGGCGTTGAAAGCTTCGAATGTGTTTTGCCAGTCGGGGGGAAGATTCATGGCGGATTGGTTGTAGCGGCGGTCTATGACCGCCGACTGGCGAGAATTCGGCGGTCATAGACTGCCGCTACAGCAGGAGGCGTGGCATTCATTTCGTCAGCGATTCATCGAGGTTCATCACTTGGCTCGCGACTACGGTCCACGCCGCGAGTTCGGGCGCCGGGAGTTTCTCGTCGGCCGGCGATTCGCCGACCGCGAGCAGTTTCTTCGCCGCGTCCGGTTCGCGCCGGTAGGTGGCGAGCGCGTCGTCGAGCGTGCGGCGGACAATCGTGCGCTCGGGCGCGGCAAACGTGCGGCCGATCAACCGCAGCGACATGGCGTCGAGCCGCGCGTTGAACTCGGGCGCTTCGCGCAGCGCGCGCGCGGCGAGCAGGCGCGACGCCTCGACGAAGAGCGGCTCGTTCAGCGTGACGAGCGCCTGCAACGGCGTGTTGGTGCGGTCTCGGCGCACGCACGCGACCTCGCGGCTCGGAGCGTTGAGGATGTCCATCGCCGGCGGCGGCGCGGTGCGTTTCCAAATCGTGTAGAGCGAGCGGCGATAGAGATTGTCGCCGGTGTCCGGCTGGTAGAAGCGCGTCGTGGAACTCTTCATTGCCACGTCCTCCCAGATACCCTCCGGCTGGTAGGGTCGCACGGGTCGGCCACCGACTTTCGGCACGAGCAGGCCCGACGCCGCGAGCGCCTGATCGCGCAATTGCTCCGCATCGAGCCGGAGGCGCGGACCGCGCGCGAGCAGGCGGTTCGCCGGATCGCGTTCGAGCAGCTCGGGCGTGACCACCCCCGACTGCCGGTAGGTGGCGCTCGTCACCATCAGCCGCAGCATGTGCCGGTAATCCCAACCGGATTCGCGAAACTCCACGGCAAGCCAGTCGAGCAGCTTCGGATGCGACGGCCGCGCGCCCGTCACGCCAAAATCGCCCGACGATTCCACGATGCCCGTGCCGAAGACGTCCTGCCACGCGCGATTGACGATCACGCGGGCCGTGAGCGGATTCTCCGGAGCGACGAGCCAGCGCGCGAGCGCGAGCCGGTTGCGCGGCGCGTCGGCGGGCAGCGGCGGCAGCGCCGCGGGCGTGGCGGCGGGGACGCGCGTGCGCGGCTTTGAGTATTCGCCGCGCTCGAGGATGTTCGCGACCGGCTCGGAGTCCTTTTTCTCCTCCATCACGAGCGTAACCGCGCCGCGCCGGCGCAGCCCTTGCTCCTCGGCCGCAAACCGGTCGAGTTGCGCGGCTAGCTGCAATGACGGCGCGTCGACGCTCGCGAAAAAATGTGCGCGGAGCGCCTTGGCCTGCGTGCCGGTGCGTTTTTCGAACTCGTTGTGCGCCGCGACGATTTCGCCAAACGCGGCGGCCTGCGACACCGTGAACGCCCGCTCGTAACGGCGGATGTCCTGCACCCAGACTTCGCCGCCCTTGAGCGGCAACGCGGCACGACCATCCGCGCCATGGCGCGCGCCAAGCCGCAACGGCGCGAGCGGCCGCACCTCGCGGCGGAAGTTGCGCGGCTCGCCG
>Ga0163199_1000940_pt1 | contig 18159 bp, 28 predicted proteins | sample PL_2010_150m_FD_113537 | JGI IMG/M metagenome (GOLD analysis project Ga0163199, IMG submission 113537) | Freshwater microbial communities from Powell Lake, British Columbia, Canada to study Microbial Dark Matter (Phase II) - PL_2010_150m | ecosystem: Environmental > Aquatic > Freshwater > Lake ...
GTTATTATCTGCATCTTGTTATTGACAGCCCAGTTTATGCCATTTATGACACTGCTTGCTGATCCAGACCCTCTTCGATCGAGAACTTTTACTCCATAAAGTGATACGTCTGGAGCCACGCCAACAACACCGAATCCGTTATTTATCGCGCCTATAGTTCCAGAAACATGTGTTCCATGACCGTTATCATCCTTGTAGGATCGAGTTCCAAAAACAAAGGTGACACCACCTTTTACGTTTGGAATAAGATCTGGATGAATGTAATCGATACCTGTATCGACAACTGCGACCTTTACTCCGCTTCCTGTGGTAATATCCCATGCCGAATTAGCAGCAATTGTGATAATACCCCACGGAGTGGTTTGAGTAGCAAGTGTTGAAGTGAACTTTCCTGTTGAAGTTAACTTTCCAAGCGCATGAACTTCAACATCTGGCTCAATATATTTGATCCTTGAGCATATCGGAGCATCTGGCTGCTGCTTCTTGCAAATAGTATTTAGTTTATCCAAGGATTGCTGTGGTAAATCCAGCGACATTCCATGAATTATATCAAATTGCGATGTTACAGTGCCGCCAAGTCCTTTCATATAGTTAACATCGTCGCTATTTGGAGCATCTTTAAACACTACGATGACACCAACATTCTGATTCGATTGACCTGAACTTGCTGGAATTATAACCACTGAGATTATTGCCAGGCAAACAACAAGTGATAAAATGATGTTTTTCTTTGACATTTCAAATCCTCATGCATTAATTAATGCATATCTTTGTTGAGTAATTAATGATATAAATATCCTTCCTAAGTTTATATTCACAAACCTGAATTTAAAGTTAAAACAAATCAAGATCATAATTAAAACCAGAAAGGTTAGTAGCATTCGGCATCAAATCCAATGCTCGATCAACGAATGTATCAAACGTAATGTATATTGGGTGTAATGGAGTTTGTGGTTTGGAATGATAAAATAGTTCATTCAAGTTCAAATCTTATGGTGCACTCACCCACCGTGCCAGGTTTGTCCACACCCTTTGTTATTACATTTCTCCCAAGTTTTTTTACTACTGCATACTTGGCCGCCTGAACGATAGGGCATGCTGTCGCCATACCTTCTTTTCTCAGTATCTCGTTCCCGTGGCAGATGGCGCATCCTTTGATATCAAGAATATAGTCCTTTTCACCGCAGTTGACTTTCACATTGTCTGCAAATTCAAGCTGGTTTTTCAGGTAGTTCTCAAAGCTTTTCGCGAATTCGGAATTGCTATTGATGTTTCCTGCTTTATCAGCCCAGTTGTCAGCCAATATCGAACCTATTTTTGCGTTTACCTTTTTTGCATCCTCTCCGAGCGCTTTTATTACCGTGCTGTGGTATTGTTTAAAGAAATTCAGGCTTGTCGTCATATTTTCCTCCCTTTATTTTCTGGTTTTGACAAAACAATACATAACCATTATTGGATATAAAGATTATGGTTAATTTCAATAGATCCCATAGAACAAAAAAAAGCAGCATCTAATCTGAACGTATGGAGCTCTCTATATATTATCTTCTTTGATGTGGATGGAAAAGAGATAATTAGGGTACCAGGATATATTAAGAAAGAGGATTTCTTAGTGAAATTAAATGAGGTTCTGGATAGCCCGGATAATGATCGTTTACAAAATGATATCTAGATTTTTTCCACAAAGCATTTATATACTTCATCCTCGTTTAAAGCAAAAAAGTACGAAGCGTTAATATAACGCAAGTTGAAGTCGATCAAAGTCGGATTTGATGAAGTGCAGGGCCAATGCGGAACCGTATGCCCGGAAAAGCATGTAAATCAAACTCTATTTGTGAAGAACTTAAAATGCAGACTTTGTGTCTGCAACTTGTATAAAAAGCTCGTATTAGTGATATATAGGAGATATTAAATGTCGCATCCACACAGACCAAGGCGCGGTTCGATCGCGTACAGCCCGCGCATAAGAGCACGAAGTGAAATCCCACGTGTGAGAGCATGGCCGATAAAAAAAGAGGCGAAGCTCATGGGTTTTGCAGGTTACAAAGCTGGTATGACGCATGTAATAATGACTGATGATGTTCCAAACAGCCTGACTTCAGGTATGGAGATATCTGTTCCCGTGACAATTCTTGAGGTCCCTCCAATGAAGGTAGCTGCAATACGTGTCTATAAGAACACAACGTATGGAGCAAATGCCATCGCTGAAGCCTGGACAACAGAATTGGATAAAGAGCTCAATCGTGCCATGACTGTTCCAAAGAAACACGACCTTCCGGCAGCACTTGCCAAGATCGATCAGCTCATCAAAGACGGGATCGCAAAAGATCTCAGAGTGGTCATGTACACTCTTCCAGAAAAGGTAACAGGCATCCCCAAGAAAAAACCAGAGATCATGGAAAATAACATCGGCGGCACAGAATTAAAAGCCAGATTCGAATATGCCAAGACACTTCTGGGAAAAGCCGTAAATATCAGTGATGTATTCACGAACGGGGATATAATAGATGTGCTGGCCATAACAACTGGCAAAGGAACTCAAGGTCCTGTAAAACGCTGGGGAATCCAACTGCAAAAATCTAAACATTCAAGAGCAGGCAGTGTGCGAGAGGTAGGAACGCTGGGTCCATGGCACCCATCACACGTAAGCTGGAGAGTCCCTCAGATGGGGCAGACAGGATACCATCAGAGGACTGAGTTCAACAAGAGGATCATGCAGATAGGGAAAGATGGAAAGAACGTCACACCCGATGGCGGCATCCTGAACTACGGCATAGTAAGGAATGATTATATAATTATCAAGGGAAGCGTGCCCGGTCCTGCAAAGAGACTTGTGCGAATGCGACCCGCAATAAGACTGAAAAAGACACTACCGGTTCCAGAACTCACTCAAGTGAGCCTTGAATCCAAGCAGGGGTGAATCCAATGGAAATAAATATAATCGATCTATCAGGAAAATCTTCAAAAAAGATAAATTCCGGGCTTTTTGATGAGCCACTTCGTCCTGACCTTATCAAGAGGGCAGTACTTGCTTCCCAGGCTAACCGCCAGCAGCCATACGGTCCGCATATGTATGCAGGTTTGAGGACATCAGCCGAAGGCTGGGGTCCGGGAAGAGGCGTATCAAGAGTTGCAAGACTGCGAAACGGCAGCAAAGCAGCAAGGATACCCCAGGCCGTTAAAGGCAGGGAAGCCCATCCCCCAAAACCCGAGAAAGACAGAACTGAAAAGATCAACGATAAAGAGCGTGCAAAAGCTATCAGATCAGCGATCTCGGCGACCGGAAATGCTGAACTCGTAAGAAAACGGGGACACAGGTTCCAGGCAAACTTACCGTTAATAGCAGTTGATGAACTTTCTTCATTAAAAAAGACAAAAGATGTCATATCCTTCATGGAAGCAGTCCAGGTATGGGATGATATCGAAAGAGCAAAAGTCAAGACGATAAGAGCGGGCAAAGGCAAGCGAAGAGGAAGGAAATACAAGCGCTCAAAGAGCATACTGATAGTCACAGATGAGGATAAAGGGCTTTTCAGAGCAGCACGCAATCTATCAGGCGTGGATGTCATAACCCACGACCAGCTCAATGCCGAACTGCTGGCTCCTGGAACATTTCCTGGACGCCTGACCATCTACACCGAGGCTGCCATAGCAAAGCTTGAGGAGGGAAATAAATGATAATACATCCGCATGTTACAGAAAAAGCCACGATGTTAGCAGAACAGAACAATCTGCTCCAGTTCATCGTTGGTGTAGATGATACTAAGACCAAAGTGAAAAAAGAGATCGAGGCTCTCTTTAAAGTAAAGGTACACAGCGTTAACACGATGATGACCACAAAAGGAAAGAAAAAAGCCATTGTGGTATTCGAAGATCCTAACACTGCAACTGAATTAGCCTCCAGATTAGGACTGTTTTAGGTGATAATATGGGACATAGAATTAGAGCTCAAAGCAGGGGAAAAGGTTCTCCGACATACAGGGCACCTTCTCATAAATTCAAAGCGAACCTTGAGCATATTAAGGTCAGCGAAGGTGTGGTAACAGGAAAGATACTTGAGATAATCCATGATACAGCACGCTCGGCTCCTATTGCAAGGATATCATTCAGCAATGGGGAAGAGCGATTGATGCTGGTGCCGGAAGGAGTAAACACCGATCAGACCATCCAGTGCGGGATATCAGTGCCAGTTGAACCTGGAAACACTCTGACGTTATCTGAGATACCTGAAGGAGTACCTGTATGCAACATAGAATCACAGCCGGGAGACGGCGGAAAATTCGCACGGGCTTCAGGCATGTACGGGATACTCATAGCGCATGATGTGGGAAAGACTGTTGTACAGTTGCCCAGCGGCAAGATGAAACGGCTCAACCCGAAATGCAGAGCCGTAATTGGCGTTGTGGCAGGAGGCGGACGAACAGAGAAGCCGTTCTGTAAAGCAGGTAAAAAATTCCACAGGATGAAAGTACGAGCAACCAAATGGCCTACATCAAGAGGTGTGGCAATGAACGTGGTTGACCATCCATTTGGTGGCGGCGGCCAGCAGCATTGCGGCAGACCAAAGACATGTGCTCGCGGCACACCCCCTGGAAGAAAAGTTGGGTCTATCGCAGCAAGACGCACTGGAAGGAAGTGATTAATCCATGGCAAAGAAAATATCATCAAAATTACCAAAAAGGAAAGGCGAATTTACATACCGCGGAAAATCTCTGGATGATCTGCAGAAGTTAAGCCTTGAAGATTTCGCACTGCTTGTACCATCGAGACAGCGAAGGACGATACAGCGCGGATTTTCAGAAGACCACAAGAAGTTAATGCATAAGGTCAAGATAAAAGACCCGAATATCAGAACGCATCTGCGTGATATGATCGTTCTTCCCGAGATGATTGGCATGAAGATCGCCATACATAGCGGTAAGGAATTCACTCCAATTGAGATCATGCCCGAAATGGTCGGCCATTATTTTGGTGAGTTCGTCCTTACGCGCAGGAAAGTTTCACATGGTGCGGCAGGTATAGGGGCTACAAGATCAAGCAAGTTCATTCCATTGAAGTGATGTACATGAAACTAAATTATTCAATCGAATCCAATCCTGAAAAGACCTCAAAAGCGATAGGTAAGGAACTTCATATCTCAAGAAAGCATGCGCATGAGATCTCATCCGCAATAAAAGGAATGAAGGTTAATATTGCCAGAGGCTTTCTGGAAAATGTAGTTTTGCTGAAACAGGCAGTTCCCTATAAGAGATACGTCAAGGACGTCCCTCACAAGAGAGGGATGTGCACAGGCAGGTATCCGCAGAAAGCAGCTAAGGAATTCCTCAAGGTATTACAGAATGCGCAAAGCAATGCAAGATATAAAGGTTTTGATTCTGACAACCTGAGGATAGTGCTCGTTAATACAAAGAAGGGGCATACCTTCAGAGGATCAATGGCAAAAGCCCAGGGCAGGGCAACGCCCAAGAATCATGAAACCGTCAGCGTTGAAATGATACTGGAGGCGTAATAATGGGAGTTGAACGCAAATTCGTAAAAAGCGGTCTTGACAGAGCCCAAATTGCTGAATATTTCGGCAAGCAGCTGGAACGCGCCGGATACGGCGGAATGAACATCAACCGGACCCCTATGGGAACCCAGGTCACGATATATGCTGAAAAACCAGGCATGATCATTGGAAAAGGGGGCAAAACCATACACAAGCTTACCCATGACCTCGAAGCTATTTTCCGTATAGATAATCCGCAGATAGATGTGCAGGAAGTCAGGATCCCTGAACTTAACGCACAAATGATGGCATCGCGACTTGCGGGCGCCATCGAACGCGGACTTTACTTCAGGAAGGCAGGTCATAATATGCTCAGGAGAATAATGGAATCAGGAGCCCATGGATGCGAGATCGATATCGCAGGGAAACTGACAGGTCCAAGAAAAAGAACTGAGAAATTCGTTGCAGGCAATATGCTCCATGCAGGCAATCCTGCAATGGAACTTGTCGATAAGGGATTTGCCATCGCTATCAAAAAACTTGGTATAATCGGATGCCGTGTGCGGATAGTCCCGCCATCGGTCACACTTCCAGGCAGGTTCAAGACAGTACAGGGAACAGAACCCCAGGCACAAGAACAAAAGCAGAAGGGTATCGAGGAACTTGTGAAGGCACCTGCTGTTGTAAAACCGGAAACCCAGGCAGTACAGAAACTTGAGCCAGTCGTGTCAGCAAAAGAAGTTATCGAATCGCAGAAAGAGCAGTCAGATTTACATGCAGAAAACATCGAAGAGCGCATACACGGCGATGTAAAAGAACACAAGCATGATGGATATGAATACTGGCATCCGGCTTCCCGCATGCATAAGACGGAGGATAACTGATGGCAATACTTCGAGTCGAAGAAATCAGGAAAATGAATGCTACTGAGCAGTCCGAAGAACTGGACAAGCTCAAAATGGAACTTATAAGGGAACGCGCCATTACTTCAGCAGGAGGCGCCCCTGAAAGCCCTGGCAGGATAAGAGAGATCAGAAGAACGATCGCACGTATAAAAACAATACAAAAGGAGCTTAAAAAATAATGAAACTTGTACCACACAATATCATTCACCATGAATTGATCGGTCTTGATATCAGAGTAGTGGACAGTACGAACAGTTCCCTCAATGGAATAGAGGGACGAATAATCGATGAAACAAAAAACATGTTTAAAGTAGAAACTGATGACCTGGAGAAAATGATTCCTAAATCCGGTTCATCTTTTATATTTACGATCTCATCTTCATATCAAACGAATGACGGTAAACGTTACTTGCCGTCAAACATAAAGGTTGATGGAAGATTATTGCTCTCGCAACCCGAAAATAGAATTCAGACAAAATTCAGAAAGAAATTCAGGAAATAAAAGAGGTATTAATAATGACAAGTGATATCGGGCTGGATGTTCAACCGCCAACAAAAGAATGCACCGATCCGAAATGTCCGTTCCATGGAGTGCTGCCTGTAAGAGGTCAGGTACTTCGCGGAGTCGTGGTCAGTGATAAAATGAACAGTACAGTAGTCGTGCAGAGAGCATTTGTGAAAAAGAATGTTAAGTACGAAAGATACGAAAAAAGAAAGACCAAGGTCCATGCTCATAATCCTCCATGCATAAACGCAAAAGCGGGCGATAATGTAACGATCGCGGAATGCAGACCCCTCTCCAAGACAAAATCATATGTTGTAATTGAGGTGGCAAAATGAAAGGAATGAAAGCAAAGATCCCGCGATCTATTAACAACGCAACACGAATGGAAGTCGCAGATAATACAGGAGCTCGAATCGTTGAAGTTATTTCAGTATTGAAATATCGCGGTGTGAAGAACAGACTTCCACGGGGCGGCATTGGAGATACTTTTATAGTAAGTGTCAAGAAAGGAACCCCTGAAATGAGAAAACAGATGTTCAGGGCAGTTGTGATACGCCAGAAAAAGGAATTCAGAAGACCTGATGGCCTCAGGGTACAATTCGAAGATAATGCCTGCGTGATCGTGGATGAAGAAGGCGTGCCAAAAGGAACAGAAATAAAAGGACCGGTAGCCAGGGAAGCGGCTGAGAGATATTCAAAAATAGCTTCAGCAGCTTCGATCATTGTATAGGTGGATAATTATGACATCATCACAGCCAAGAAAACAGAGAAAATCCAGATATCAGGCACCGCTCCACTTAAGAAATAAATTACTCGGAGCAATGCTCAGCGAAGATCTTAAAGCAAAACACAAGATAAAAGCGATTCCAGTAAGATTGGGCGATACCGTTAAAATTTTGCGGGGCGACAACAGGGACACAGAAGGTAAAGTAGCAGGCGTTAACCTTGATAAATTGACCATTACCGTTGACGGCGTTACTGTGACTAAATCAGATGGTACCGAAGTACCAAGACCAATACACCCCTCAAATGTAATGATCACGAAATTAGAACTTAAAGATAAAAGACGCTTGGGTGATTAAATGGGCAGACATCATAGAAGAGTAGCGGCCCCAGCAGCATGGCCGATAGAGAAAAAGACACATTCATGGGTCGTCGGCGCGAACGCCGGGAGCCATTCCATGAACACAGGCATTCCATTACTCATTGTAGTAAGAGACATGCTTAAACTTGCAACTAACAGCAGAGAAGCAAAGGCAATAATCACTGAAGGGAATATTCTGGTTGACGGCATACCCCGAAAAGATTATAAATATATCACAGGACTTTTCGATATAATCTCGCTTCCAGCGATTAATGAATATTATCGCCTCCTGCTTGATACAAATAACAGGTTCAAACTTTTCAAAGAAGAACCTGGTGTAGCAAAACTATGCAGGATAAATAATAAGACCATTGTGAGAAAAGGAGCTATACAGCTTAATCTGCATGATGGAAGCAATGTTCTTGCATCAAATGAATATAAGACATTTGATACAGTCCTGTTGTCGATACCTGACCGGAATATCATAAAACATATACCCTATAAGTCTGGAAATCTCGCTATAGTTATTGGAGGCGAACATTCCGGAGAGATAGGAAAGATCAAGCAGATACGCAAAGTACGCGGGTCAGGAACGAACATGGTAGTGCTATCCAACGAAACTGATTTCGAGACCATTGAAAAATATGTATATGTGATTGGCGAAACATCTCCTGAGATCAAGGTGGTTTAAATGAATCCAATGAGAGCACTTTCCATTGATAAGATAACAGTTCATATTGGAACTGGAGAAAGCGGTGAGCGGTTGACGACCGCAGAAAAACTGCTCCAGACGATCTCAAAACAGAAGCCAGTAAGGGCGAAGGCAAAAAAGACCATCCCAACATTCTCTATAAAGAAACATGAACCTATAGGATGCAAGGTTACCCTGAGAGGAAATAATGCAGTCGATTTCTTCAAGACAGCTTTGAAGATCGTTGAGAATAGACTAAATGAATCCCAGTTTGATACAAGCGGTAATTTTTCATTCGGTATTGAGGAGCATACAGATTTTCCAGGAATGAAATACGACCCTTCAATAGGTATCTTCGGGATGGATGTCAGCGTTGCGTTGAAAAGGGCAGGATACAGGATAAGCAAACGAAAGATCGAATTTCATAAGATACCAAATACTCATAGATTGACCAAAGAAGATGCTATCTCTTTTGTCAAAGAAAAATATGGTGCGGAGGTAGTTTAGATGGAACGAAGTAAGAAAAAATTCGGAGCAGGAGCTAATGTATGCAAACGATGCGGCAGAAAACAAGGGCTTGTTCGAAAATACGACATATACCTCTGCAGGCAGTGTTTCCGTGAAATTGCATATAGCATGGGCTTTGAGAAATATACATAGGTGATTTTGATGTTAATGGATCCACTTGCAAATGCATTATCAATAATAAAAAATGCTGAAGATACAGGCAAACCTGATTGTACTATCAGCCCGGCTTCCAAACTTATTGGAAGTGTGCTGAAAGTCCTGAAGGATAATGGATACATCGGCGAATTCGAATTGATCGACGATGGGAAGGCCGGCATTTTTAAGGTACAGCTAAAAGGAAAAATAAATAAGTGTGGAGTGATCAGACCACGACACGCTGTCAGGAATGTTGATTTCGAGAAATGGGAAAAGAGATTCCTGCCAGCACGAGGTTTTGGTGCGATCATCCTGACCACACCGGATGGAGTAATAACCCAGTCCGAAGCCAGAGAGAACGGCATCGGCGGGCAGTTACTTGCTTATGTTTATTAGGTGATGGTTATGGAAACTAATAGAACAGTTATAATCCCGGAGGGCGTGAACATTACTATTGAAAACATCAAAGTGATGATCAAAGGCCCACTCGGGCAGATCCAGAGAGATATATGGTATCCAGGGATCACGATCAAGAAAGAAGATTCTAATTTAGTCATAGGTACAGATATTCCAAGAAGAGAACAACTGGCAATGATTGGAACTTTCGAGTCACATTTGAAGAATATGATCGTTGGAGTAACAAAAGGATATGAATCTACTATGAAAGTAGTATATTCTCACTTCCCTATCCAGTTGAAGACTGAAGGAAATAAAGTAGTGATCAATAATTTCCTTGGTGAAAAGAAGTCAAGAAAAGCCAATATAAAAGGCGATTCAAAGGTCCTGATAAAAGGTGATCAGGTGATCATTACAGGCATCAATAAAGAAGATGTCGGGCAGACAGCGGCAAATATCCGCATTGCTACAAAGATCAAGAGATTCGACCCCAGGGTGTTCCAGGACGGAGTTTACCTTGTGGAACAGGGACAGGGGCGGTGAAAACATGGAAGAAGATGCAATAAAACAGCTCACGACCCTTGACGGGATTGGAAAAGCCAAGGCAAAATTACTCTACGAAGCAGGGTATGAAACAATAGGATCGATCCAGAAAGCAGATGAAAAAGATATCGCGGATATCAAGGGAATTGGAGAAAAACTTGCAGGCAAGATCAAGAAATCAGCAGGCGAGCCAGAACCAGAAGTGGAGGAAAAACCTGCACAGGTTATTGTTGCTCCAGAGATATTCATTATTATTGATGATGAAACAAAAAGACTTCTTGATGTCAGAAAGAAACAAAAAAGCAAGAAGCCGCATTTCCTGCAGACTGATTCCCACAAGAAAAAGAAACTTAAGGATTACTGGCGAAGACCAGACGGCATCCATAACAAGACCAGGTATGGTCTTAAAGGAAAATGCCCACGAGTAGAAAGAGGGTTCGGAAGCCCGACGCTTGTGAAAGGACTTCATCCTTCAGGATTTGAAGATATCGTTGTGAGTACACCGAGCGATCTTGATTCCATAAAAGCGCAAACACAGGCTGTCAGGATAGCCCATACTGTTGGTAGAAGAAAGCGCGAAATAATCGAGAAAAAAGCAATAGAGCTTGGACTTAAAATTTTGAATCCCACAAGGAGGGAGCAGTAACATGACAGATCTTGCAAACCAGAGACGTCTGGCAGCGGAAGTAATGGATATTGGAGTTAACAGGGTCTGGATGAATCCCGAATCTTCAAAAGATATTGCTGAAGCTCTGACGCGTGAAGATATTCGAAAGTTGATCGAAGAAGGAAAAGTTGGCAAAAGAGCCATCAAAGGAATAAGCCGCGGACGTGTGCGCAAAGCGAATGAGACACGTGCATACGGCCACAGGAAAGGGCACGGCTCAAGAAGCGGTGCAAAAGGTGCAAGAAGACCTAAAAAGGAGATGTGGATGAAGAAGATCCGCGCTCTACGCAGTTTGCTCAGTGAACTTCGCGGAAATAAGACCATTGATGTTTCAACGTACAGGAAATTGTACGCCAAAGCAAAAGGCGGAGAATACAGGAGCAGAGCGCATCTTAAAGCTCACATTGAACAAACCAAAGGAAAGGTGGTCTGATCATGGCGACAGGAGCAAGATACAAGGTCCAGTTCAGACGGGTAAGAGCAGGAAAAACTGATTACAGGGCAAGAAAGCAACTGATCATTTCCAGAAAACCCAGACTTGTGGTAAGAAAAAGCATGAAAAATACTAATATACAGCTGGTAGTACCTGCTAAAGAAGGCGATTCTACTCTCGTTTCTGCTAATACCGTTGAATTGAAGAAATACGGGTTTACAAGCGGGACAGGGAACCTACCATCTGCATACCTTGCAGGATTGTTGATTGGTTACCGGGCGAAGAAAAATGGACATGAACTGGCTATACTGGACCTGGGATTAAGCCACGCGACAAAAGGCGGACGGATCTTTGCCGCCCTGAAAGGAGCGGTGGATGCAGGTCTTCTAGTCCCTCATGATCCAGAGATATTCCCGAGCGAAGAAAGGATCAATGGAAAAAGCATAGACAAATTCAGAAAAACAAACATATCAGCGCAATTTGAATCCGCGAAGCAGAAGATTCATAGCGAATTCAGGTGAATAAAATGAGAGATAGAGAATTCAAAGAACATGAAGCAGAATGGGTGCCTCAGACAAGGCTCGGTAAACTTGTCAAAGAAGGGCAGGTTACGACCATGAGTGAAGCTCTTGAATCCGGACTTCCGATCAGGGAGTCCAAGATCGTGGATGCACTGATACCGGAAATAAGAGATGAAGTCCTTGATATTAACATGGTCCAGAGAATGACTGACTCTGGAAGAAGAGTGAAATTCAGAGCCACTGTAATAGTCGGCAACGGAGATGGCTTTATCGGGATCGGAGAAGGCAAGGATGTTCAGGTAGGTATCGCTATCAGAAAGGCGATAGATACAGCAAAAATGAATATCAAAGGTATCAAGAGAGGATGCGGTTCATGGGAATGCGGCTGCGGTCTCGGACATACTGTCCCATTCGCGGTAAAAGGCAAGGTCGGAAGCGTAACAGTCGAACTTAAACCAGCACCTCGCGGGCTAGGTCTTTCTTCAGGCGGAACTGCCAAGAAAGTGCTTGAAATAGCAGGAATAAAAGATGTCTGGGCACAGGCGACCGGTGAAACAAGGACAACCCTTAACTATGCAAGGGCGACCTATGATGCGCTCATAAGGACCACTACCATGAAGGTGAAATAAATGTACGCTTTAGTAAGACTCAGAGGTGGAGTGAAGACCAGGCAGGATATCAGGGATACTCTTCAAATGCTGAACCTTGACAGGATCAACCACTGTGTACTTGTCCCAGAAACAGACAATTATCGGGGTATGATACGCAAAGCCAAAGATTATATCGCATGGGGTAACATAAATCCAGAAACCCTTGCACTGATATTGAAGAACAGGGGAAAACTGGAGGGCAGGAAAGCTCTCACAGAAGAATACCTGAGCAATAACACAAAATTCAAGACAATTGATGAACTGGCAAAAGCAATATGTGAAGGGAATGCTTCGATCCAGGATGTTCCGAAACTTAAACCGGTTTTCAGGTTGCATCCAGCAAGAAAAGGGCTCAGAGGTACTAAGAGAAATACTCTCGAAGGTGGGGACCTTGGATTCCACGGAGCTGAAATAAATTCCCTGATCAACAAGATGAGGTGATTATCATGAGTAAGGAAAAAACAAAGAAATTCCGCGGAAAGAGATCGTTCGGCGGCGGCACGCATAAGAACAGACGCGGCGGAGGAAGCCGCGGAGGACGCGGGAATGCAGGCACATGCAAGCATCATTTCGTACGGTCAATGCAGCGAGGTTTGAGCTTTGGAAAGCACGGCTTCAAGAGACCGCTGTGTTCAGTTAACGATATAGTCATTGTCAACATCGGTGAACTGGATGAGGCTATTGAACAGCTTGTGGCTGATAAGATGGCTGAGAAAAAAGGGGATGCGTTCCATATAAATCTGGAAAAACTTGGCATTGAGAAAGTGCTGGGAAGTGGAAAAGTTTCAAAATCCCTTTTTATCACTGCATCCGAGTTTTCTTCTGTTGCCAAACAAAAAATAGAGGAAGCTAAAGGAAATGCGATAGTGTTATCTGAAAAGACGAATACTGAGTAAAGAATATGGCTTTTGAAAGTCTCGCACCCCTATTGAACCGATTGCCAGCGGTAAAACGCCCTGAAGGTCATGTCCATTTCAAGAAGAAACTTGGATGGACGCTTGGTATCCTTGTGCTGTATTTTGTTCTGGCGAACATACCTTTGTTCGGGCTTGATAAGAACTCGATAGACCTTTTCGAAATGTACCGGGCGTTCTTTGCCGGCGCGTCGGGTTCGCTTATGGTGCTGGGTATAGGTCCGATAGTTACTGCATCGATCGTACTGCAATTACTTGTGGGTGCAGGCGTAATTAAAATGGATCTTACTGATCCACATCAGCAGGCTATTTTCCAGGGGCTGCAGAAACTTCTTGTATTCGTGATGATCGCGCTTGAAGCACTTCCTCAGATACTTGGCGGCTTCATGATACCCGATGCGGGGCTTGCTGCCATGCTCGGTGTGCCCGTGAGTTATATCACCATACTTCTGTTCATCCAGATATGCATCGGAGGCTTACTTATCCTGTATATGGATGAGATAGTTTCCAAATGGGGTATTGGCTCAGGTGTGGGATTGTTCATTATCGCTGGCGTGTCCCAGCAGATCGTCACAGGTATTTTTAACTGGAAAGGTGATGAGACCGGACTCCCGATAGGGCTTATCCCCAAATGGATATATCTTGCCGGACCGTCGTCGACCATTTCAGTTGATTATATCATGACGTCCAATGGATTGCAGTATATGCTTATCCAGGGCGGGATTCTTGCTCTCATAAGTACAGTTGTAATCTATCTCATGGTGGTGTTTGTGGAAAGCACACGCATCGAAATACCGCTGGCTCATGCAGCAGTTCGTGGAGCACGCGGGCGATTCCCTGTGAAACTCATCTACGCAAGCGTTCTGCCAATGATCCTTGTGAGGGCACTCCAGGCAAATATCCAGATGATGGGGCTTATCCTTTCAAGTAAAGGCATTATGATACTGGGAGAATACAAACAGGGCGTCCCTATTAGCGGTCTAATGTATTATCTTGCACCTATCAACAGTCCCAGTGACTGGATACCGTCTCTTGTTGCATCACAGTTCACCAGCGTTGGGGTAGCGGCGCCTGCTATCTGGCAGATAGTGCTGCATGTATTGACCGACGCTTTCATGCTGATAGCCGGAGGTATTGTTTTTGCTCTCTTTTGGATAGAAACAACTGGAATGGGTGCAAAGAACGTTGCTGAGAAGATACAGAAGTCGGGTATGCAGATACCTGGCTACCGGCGAAGCAGCGGGACGCTGGAGCGGGTAATGCAGCGGTATATCCCCAAGGTGACGATCATAGGCGGCGCGTTCATTGGTTTTCTCACGCTTCTCGCAAGCCTTATGGGTACGATCGGAGGAGCAGGCGGGACAGGATTGTTGCTTACGGTGAGTATCATGTACAGGCTGTACGAGGATATCGCCAGCCAGCAGATGATGGAAATGCATCCAATGATGAGAAGCTTCTTCGGAAAGGAATAGGAGAAGCATCCATCTTTTTTTTATGACTAAGATAATTTTCAAAGATGCCAGAATTACTCAACCGCAAGATAACCAGCCAGAGCAGATAAAAAAAATATTTCCTGATATTTCACCTGTAAAAGAAGGAGATATTGTAGCCATAAAAATCCATCCGGGTGAATATGGCAATACAACACATGTAAGACCAGTTATAGTAAGAACTGTTGTTGACCTTGTAATAAAAGAAGGCGGCATACCTTTTGTAACAGACACAACGACCTTATACAAAGGCATGAAACTCAATGCCGCAGAACTCATCCAGGGTGCAGCTATGAATGGCTTTACCCATGCAAGCATGAATGCTCCCTTTATTGTTGCAGATGGGTTACGAGGCGGTGATGGAAGGGAGATAACGATCAATGGAGAAGTGCTTGATAGCATTACAGTCGCTTCCGGTATTGTCGAAGCTGATTCAATGATAGTCATATCTCACGGGAAAGGGCATCCGGCATCAGGATTCGGTGGCGCTGTCAAACACCTTGGCATGGGATGTCTTGACAGGGCAGGGAAAATTAAAGTCCACGAGGTGGGAAGACCTTCGATCGATCCTGAAAAATGCATCAGGTGCGGGGATTGCGTGGAAGTTTGCCCATGGGGGGCAATAGATCCACCCATTATAGACCATTCCAGATGCTGCGGTGAGTTATCCTGTGCAGATGCCTGCCAGCAAGAGGCGATCATACCGCCGCAGGATGCCTCTACTAAAATGCAAAAAAGATTAGGAGAAGCAGCATTAGGTCCGATCAAGGCGCTTAAAGGACGTATCGGTTATATCAACTGGGTTTATGACCTTACCCCTGGATGCGATTGCTTCAATTTTTCAGGCGAGCGTTTTGTAGAAGATATAGGAATACTCGCAGGAACCGACCCGGTAGCCATAGATTCTGCTACGATCGATCTCATTAATGAACGAATGAAGAAAAGCGGGAAGTCGATATACCATGTATGGGGCGTAGACCCTTTCATACATCTGGAAGCTGCTGAAAAAATTGGGTGTGGCAGTCGAAAATATTAATATCAGTCCGCAAAATATTTTTACAGTGCGTTTAAACCGAAATATTTATATACGCACAGTTCTGTTTTACCGAAAAAACGGGCTGGAATAAAGGTTAGTGAATTGAAATAGATATGCTCAAAACTCCACATGAAAGAGTAATATTACTCAAAGCAGGTATATCTGCAAAAGATATCGAAAAGCTATACATAATTTATAATAACCTGAAGGTTGTAAATATTCCTTTACTTTTTGAAAACATGCCCTTAAAGCCATAAGAAAAACACTTACAGAATAATGACAATATCAGCCAAAAGCGATGAGGAATGAGAATATGCCAGAAGATGATGAGCTTTCACTGATACGGAAAAAGAAACTTCATTAATGGAAAACGCGCTTTTGTGGGCGCGCCGCCTTCAGTCGAAGCACTGCGCCAAGCGGTACGAACATGAAACTTTCTTCTCTTTGCTCTCTGTGGTTCTTTAAACCAGATGGTAAAAGTCCCATACTTACCTTATCTCAAATGGCATGCACTCGATTTCCCCGCATTTTTGACCATTTAATTCCACTCCACCTTTTACCCCTTTAACTTCAAGCCCATCGAACTCATCCGCTCCACAGAGTATATCCTGCTCAGGATGTGTCCCTGGAATTATACTGCAGGAGAGACGTGTCCTGGGTCCTGCTGAAACCACGACTTTAAGCCGCCTGGATGCAGGATGGTTTTTTGGAAGGACAATGAACGGTGAACCCACTTCACGTATCATATACAACACGCATTTTATTCCATTTATGGTCTTTTCATCTGTACCGAAACCAGAAGCTACAAGCAGGTCTTCGGGGTCAAGTGCTAGAATTATCTCCTCTTTCTCGGTCTCAAGAAAAAATTGAGTGTGGTCTCCTGCCTTTACTATGCCCAGAGTCCCGTCCTTTCCCCGCACAAGGAGCATTTCATCATAGTTAAGAGGGATCATTCTTCTTTAAACATCTGGCTTACACTGGTCGAATGGCATGAGGGGCATGTCACTTTTTTCCCGACGCCTCTGAACTCGTTCTTGCAGTCACTGCACTTGTAGAATTTCGCGTTCAGGGCTGTAATTTCGATATTGAACGCATCACCGACACTGCACATATTTTTGTTCACCTCCGTAACATTTGGATCATACGTTTAATCATATTAAGGATATATTAAACTTTTCTTCCAACTTACTTTCACACTGCACACATTAGATTTATAATCATAAGGGATATTATTAACCGATGACTGATGTGCAGTATATTAATCATCCTCTTTTAAAGCCGGATACGGTTGAGCAGAGACTATATCAGCTTTCACTGGCAGGAGAGGCTCTTAAGAAATCCACCCTTGTTGTACTCCCTACCGGGCTCGGTAAGACCGTAGTGGCTCTGTTCGTGATGGTTTCGCGCCTTTGTAAAGGAAAAGTCATGGTACTTTCCCCCACAAAACCTCTTGTTGAGCAGCATGCCGCATTTTTCAGGAATGTCCTTAACATCCCGCCTGAGGAAGTCGTGCTTTTCACTGGCGGCACGCCGCCCGGTAAAAGGGCGTTGATGTGGGAAAAAGCAAAGGTCATAGTATCCACGCCCCAGGTTATCGAGAACGATCTTCTGGCAAAAAAGATCGACCTTGAAGACGTCTCATGTATAATCTTTGACGAGGCGCACAGAGGGACTGGGGATTACTCTTATGTGTATATCGGGGAAAAATATGCCCTCCAGGGTAAAAATCAGCTCGTGCTTGGAATTACTGCAAGCCCGGGTAGTGACCCTTCAAAGATCCAGGAGGTTTGCGCAGCCCTTCACATTCACGCTGTCGAGATACGGACTGACTCTGACCCAGATGTCAGACCGTATGTTTTCGAAAAGGACATAGATTGGAGGTACGTTGCTATCCCTGTAGAAATAAAAGTGCTCAGGCAGCTTATGGATAAAGTTCTCACAGACAGGTTGAACAAACTGCAGGCGCTTGGTCTTATCCCTTCATCAAAGAGATTATCAAAAAGGGAAATGCTTGACCTGCAGGCGCGCCTTCAGTCGCAGGTACGCTCATCTCCTGACCAGAAGATATACCAGGGCATCTCTCTTCTCGCAGAAGTCTTTAAAGTAAGCCATGCCATCGAGATAGCAGAAACCCAGGGGGTTTCTGCTCTTGAAAAGTATTTTGAGCGGCTTA
>Ga0163199_1000941_pt1 | contig 18144 bp, 16 predicted proteins | sample PL_2010_150m_FD_113537 | JGI IMG/M metagenome (GOLD analysis project Ga0163199, IMG submission 113537) | Freshwater microbial communities from Powell Lake, British Columbia, Canada to study Microbial Dark Matter (Phase II) - PL_2010_150m | ecosystem: Environmental > Aquatic > Freshwater > Lake ...
CCCCTAGCCCCTGTCGGCTCCGCCGACATGCATGCCGAAGTGCTGGTACTGGGCGCCGGGCCGGGCGGCTACACGGCAGCCTTCCGCGCCGCCGACCTGGGCAAGCAGGTGGTGCTGGTCGAACGTTATGCCAGCCTGGGTGGCGTCTGCCTCAATGTCGGCTGCATCCCGTCCAAGGCGCTGCTGCACGCCGCCAAGGTCATCACTGAAGCGGAAGAAATGGCCGAACACGGCATCTCCTTCGGCAAGCCGCAGATCGATATCGCCAAGCTGCGCGACTGGAAAACCCAGGACGTCGTCAGCAAGCTCACCGGCGGTCTCACCCAACTCGCTAAGCAGCGCAACGTGACCGTGGTCACCGGCAGCGGATGCTTCACTTCCGCCAACCGCCTCGAAGTCAAAGCAGCCGACGGCAAGGTCACGACCATTTCCTTCGACCAAGCCATCATCGCCGCCGGTTCGCAGGCGACCAAGATGCCAGGGCTGGCGCCGGAACACCAGAATGACCCGCGCATCATGGATTCCACCGGCGCGCTGGCGCTGGAAGACATTCCCAAACGTCTGCTGGTGGTCGGCGGCGGCATCATCGGCCTGGAAATGGGCACGGTGTACGACGCCTTCGGCTCCAAAGTCACCGTGGTGGAGCTGGCCGACGGCCTGATTCCGGGCTGCGATCGCGATCTGGTGCGGCCGCTGCACAAGCGCATGGAAAAGCGCTTCGAGCAGATACTGCTGAAAACCAAAGTCGCCAAAATCGAACCGAAGAAAAACGGCATCCACGTCACTTTCGAGGGCGAGCATGCGCCACAACCGCAAGTCTACGACCGCGTACTGGTCGCCATCGGCCGCCGCCCCAACGGCAACAACATCGGCGCGGAACAGGCCGGGCTGTTCGTGGACGAGCGCGGCTTCATCCCGGTGGACAAGCAGATGCGCACCAACGTGCCGCACATCTTCGCCATCGGCGACATCGTCGGCCAGCCCATGCTGGCGCACAAAGCCACGCACGAGGGCAAAGTGGCGGCAGAAGTGATCGCCGGCCACAAGGTCGAATTCCAGGCGCTGGCCATTCCCTCGGTCGCCTACACCGACCCGGAAGTGGCTTGGGCCGGGATTAGCGAAACCGAGGCCAAGGAGAAGGGCATCGCCATCGAAAAGGCCAGCTTCCCCTGGGCTGCCAGCGGACGCGCGCTATCCATCGCCCGTACCGAAGGCATGACCAAGCTCATCATGGAAAAAGACACGCGCCGCATCATTGGCGCCGGCATCGTCGGCATCAACGCCGGCGAACTGCTGGCCGAAGCCGTGCTGGCCATCGAAATGGGCGCGGATGCCGAGGACATCGGACTGACTATCCATGCGCACCCGACGCTGTCGGAAACCGTGGCGTTCGCCGCCGAGATGGCCGAAGGTACCATCACCGACCTATACATCCGCAAGAAGTGACCCAACGGGGCGGGTGCCTCACCTGCCCCGTTGTGCTACATTCCAACTCATGTTGCCACCTACCCTCATCTCCGCCCTGCAATCGCTGCTGCCAGCGGAGCGGCTCTACACCGACCCGGTGGACTGCTACGCCTACGCCTACGACAATTCGCGCCGCATCTGCCCCCCGGAAGCCGTCGTTTTCCCGCTCACGGCTATCGAGGTGCAGGCCGTGGTACGGCTGTGCAACCAGCATGAAGTGCCGCTGACCCCGCGTGGGCGCGGCACCGGCACTGCCGGTGGCAGCTTGCCGGAACAGGGCGGCGTGGCGCTGTCGCTGGAACGCATGAATCGCATCCTGTCGCTCGATCCGGACAACCGCATGGCGATCATCGAACCCGGCGTGCTTAATCAGGAACTGCAGGATGCCGCCAATGCGCACGGCTTTTTCTGGCCGCCCGATCCGTCCAGTGCCAACTACTGCACCGTCGGCGGCAATCTCGCCACCTGCGCCGCCGGACCACACGCGGTGAAATACGGGGTGGCGCGCGACCACGTGCTGGGGTTGCAGGCGGTGACCGGCAATGGCGACATCATCAGGACCGGCTGCTATACCACCAAAGGTGTAGTGGGCTACGACCTGACGCGCCTCATCGTCGGCTCGGAAGGCACGCTGGCCATCATCGTCGAAGCCACCCTTAAACTCACGCCGCTGCCGCACGCGACCGGCGGCATCACCGCGCAATACCGCGACACCGAAAGCTGCGCACACGCCATCGCCGCCATCATGGCGCAACCGTTCGGCCCCAGCGCGCTGGAATTCCTCGACAACGGCGCGCTGAACCTGATACGCAACCGTCACCCCGGCATGCTGCCGGAGGCGGCGCGGGCATTCCTGATGATAGAAGTGGATGGCGCGGAAAGCGAAATCGAGGCGGCGGCGCAGGCCATTATTGCCGCCTGCCGCAACGACGGATTGATCGAAGCCCAGCGCGCGGACGACACCAAGGCGCTGTGGGCGGCGCGTAAGGCGCTGTCGCCGCTGCTGCGCGACATCGCGCCGAAAAAGATCAACGAGGACATCGCCGTGCCGGTATCGCGTCTGCCGGAACTGCTGCGTGGGCTGGAAGCCCTGTCCGCGCGCTACGGCATCGCCAACGTCAACTTCGGCCACGCCGGCAACGGCAACATTCACGTCAACCTGCTGGTGAACCCGGACGATGCCGAAGAAATGCAGCGCGCGGAGGCCTGCCTGGACGAAGTGTTCACGCTGGTGCTGGGACTGCACGGCACGCTCTCCGGTGAGCATGGGGTAGGCAGCGCCAAGCGGCCGTTTGTGGATAGGGAGATCGATGTGCCGACCATGGCGCTGATGAAAGCGGTCAAACGCACGTTCGACCCCAACAACATCCTCAATCCGGGGAAGCTGTTTCCTTAGCAGCCGGCTTGCGATGCAGGCGCGCCGCCAGCTTTTCCTTCACCTTGCCGGCAACCTTGGTCACCACGCGTTTCCCCACGACGATGGCCGTCGCGACTATCGCTTGTTTCAATGCCGACTTCAAGAATCCCATGTCCAGCCCTCCTATTGGCACGCCACCTGTTTCAGTTCGCTGCCGGGAAAGTCCGGCTTGAGTTTGCCGATCTCACCGGCAGTGGCCTCGCTCATGTTCTTGATGTGAAAACTGCTTTGGCCGCTTTCATGGTTGCGCACCCCTTTCACCGCTGACCTCACGCCGCGTTTGCGCAGCTCCTCCAAATACCGGGTGGCCAGGGCCTCGTCTTTGTACATGGCGAGCGAAATCGCATAGCGCCAGCGTGGCTCCTCCACGATAAAGCTCTCTTCCACGCCCAGCGCGCTGAGTTCGCCAACCTTGGCCTGCGCCTCCTCCATGGATTTGCGCGGCGGAATGTATATCCAGTAGCGTGTGGCGTCTTTGCTGGTTTGCTGCCTGACGCTGACGTCAAGGCTGAATTTGTCCAGGATGTGTCTGGCGCGCGGCAGATCGACAGTGGAAAAGTAGCCCCAGTCGTAACAGGCATGCGGTTGCGGCGCAGGCACCGGTGCGGCGGGAGCTTGCGCCGGCGGAACAGGTTCCGGGGCTTTTTTCGGCAGGGCTGCCAATTCTTCCGGCGTCAGAATTTTCAGCTTTTCCGGACTGATAGCTTCATGCCCGATACGGCTCTCGCCGGGTTGCGCGCCCGGCAGCCTGAAGTACCCGAATAACGCCACATTGACCGCCAGCAGCACCCAGACCAGCCGTTTCATGCCATTTCCTCAGCTATCAGCAGCAAACCTTGCAACACCAGATTATCCGCCATCTGTGCCGGCCTGTGTAGCGCGGGCAGCAACGCGGACGCGTCTCCGCCTCCGACCAGGCACAGCGGCATGCGCCCTGTGCGCGCCTGCAGATGATCGCACACACTCTCCACCGCACCAGCCATAGCGCGCAGTGCGCCGCTATGCACCGCATCGCCGGTGTTGTCGGGAAATTCGGCCAAGCGGCCATCCGTGATGGCGACAGCTGCAGTGGAGGCCACTATGGCCTGCTTCATGGCCGCCAAACCGGGGACGATCAGGCCGCCGATAAACTCGCCATCGGCTAGCGCATCCACCGTCAGCGCGGTTCCCGCCGTGGCCACCACACACGGCGCATGATGAAGATTCCAGGCGGCGACCAGCGCCGCCCAGCGGTCGCTGCCCAACTGCCGGGGATCGGCGTAACCGTTGTTCACGCCGCAAGCAGCGGCCTGCGCCGTGACAAAGACAGGCGCAATGCCGAGCTTGGCCAGGATGGCTTGCAGTTGCCCGGCCAGTGCCACGCCGGCGACATTGGAAATGGCTGCCCGCTCGCAACCGGCCCAAGGCTGCAAGACATCCGCCAAATCTGCAATATGCGCATTTTCCACCGCGCCCTGCGCCAGCCAGTCGCCATCATGCACGCCCCATTTGGTGCGGCTGTTGCCTGCGTCAATGGCAAGGACAGACAAGCTCAGGCCGCGCGTAGGCTGACTTCGCCGGTAGAAAAACGCTGCATGCCGTCGCCGATCGCCAGCAACAACGCCCCATCCGGCGCCACTCCGGAAGCGATGCCGCGCACTTCGCTGCCGTCCGGCATCAGCATACATACCGGCTGCTCCTGGTGGGCATGCAGCGCCATCCATTCCTCGCGCAGCGCCGCAAACCCCGCGCGCTCGAATTCCCGCAGCACCGCAATCAAATGGCGCAACAGCGCGCCCAGTACGTGGCTGCGATCCAGCACGCCATTGGTGATGCTAGCAATATCCGTGACGGGCTGGCCGATACTGTTTTTGAGCGCTTCCGGCAGATGCAGATTAAGACCAATGCCGATCACCGCTGCGCTGGGGCCATCCATGTCGCCCTGCAACTCGATCAACACGCCGGCCAGTTTTTTCTGGCGATGCAGCACATCGTTCGGCCATTTGAGCCCGGCACCGGGGACGCCGAGTTCCTGTAGTGCGCGCGCCAACGCCACGCCCACCGCCAGGCTGAGGCCGGACAATCCGCTGGCCCCGCAATCGAAGCGCCATAACAGCGAGAACGTCAGCCCGCTGCCCAGGCCTGCCATCCAGGTCCGGCCACGCCGGCCGCGACCACCGGTTTGCAGTTCCGCCGCCGCGCACAGGCCGTGCGGCGCACCTTCGGCCGCCAGGCGCATCAGGTGGCTGTTGGTGGAATCGAGCTGATCATGCGTCTGCAGCGTGATTTCAGGCGCCGTTTTGGAATCTCCGGCGGCCAGCGCAGCCAGCACTTTGTCGTGCGCCAGGAACTGCATGGACTCCGGCAGCCGATAACCTTTTCCGCGCACCGAGAACACCTGCACGCCCAGCGCTTCCGCTGCCTGCAAGGCATTCCACACCGTCGCGCGCGTCACGCCGAAATCGCGGGCAAGCGCTTCGCCGGAATGGAACTGTCCGTCGGCAAGCAGGCGCAGGATGGGAAAAGTCAGGGCATTCATACTAGGCGGATTATACCTCGCAGCACCACCGCCTCACCACGGTGTAAAATAGCGGCAAATCAACCTGTTCTGGCTCACCATGTCCGAAGAAAAATCCCTACCCGCCTCCGCCTCCAACTTCATCCGCCAAATCATCGAGCGCGATCTGGCGCAGGGCACCTACGCCAACCGCCACTGGGGCGGCTCTCCCGGCGACGCCGCGCATCATGCCGCAGGCCAGCCAGACCCCGCCAGAATCCGCACGCGCTTCCCACCGGAGCCTAACGGCTACCTGCACATCGGCCACGCCAAGAGCATCTGCCTCAATTTCGGCCTGGCGCGCGATTACGGCGGCGTGTGTCACATGCGTTTCGACGATACCAACCCGGAAAAGGAAGAGCAGGAATACGTCGACAGCATCACCGATGCCGTGCAATGGCTGGGCTTCGGCTGGGAGGCCTTCGGCGCATCGCACCTGTATTACGCCAGCAATTACTTCGATTTCATGTACCGCTCGGCGGAATACCTGATCGAATCCGGCCACGCCTATGTCGATCAGCAAAACGCCGAGGAAATGCGCGCCAATCGCGGCACACTCACGGAAGCAGGCAAAAACTCCCCCTGGCGCGACCGCCCGGTGGAGGAAAACCTGCGCCTGTTCCGCGAAATGCGCGACGACAAACACCCGGACGGCGCCATGCTGCTGCGCGCAAAAATCGACATGGCCGCGCCCAACATCAACCTGCGCGACCCGGCCATCTACCGCATCAAACACGCCACGCACCACAACACCGGCGACAAGTGGTGCATCTACCCCATGTACACCTACGCCCACCCCATCGAGGACGCGCTGGAGCAGATCACCCACTCCATCTGCACGCTGGAATTCGAAGACCAGCGCCCGTTCTACGACTGGGTGCTGGAGCGCCTGGCGGAGGGTGGGCTATTAGCTAAGCCTTTGCCCAAGCAGTACGAATTCGCGCGCCTCAACCTGACCTACGTCGTGCTTTCCAAGCGCAAACTGATCGAACTGGTGCAGGACAAGCACGTCAGCGGCTGGGACGACCCGCGCCTGCCCACCCTGGTCGGCGCGCGCCGCCGCGGCTACACGCCAGAGGGCTTCCGCCTGTTCGCCGAGCGCATCGGCGTGTCCAAGGCCGATTCCTGGATCGAATACACCATCCTCGAAGACTGCATGCGCGAAACGCTGAACGAAAGCGCGATGCGCCGCATCGCCGTGCTCGACCCCATCAAGCTGGTGATCGACAACTATCCGCAAGGCCAAAGCGAGGACTGCCACGCCCCCAACCACCCGCAGCAGCCGGAACTCGGCAAGCGCGCCATCCCCTTCTCGCGCGAATTGTGGATAGAACGCGAAGACTTCATGGAAACACCGAGCAAGGGCTATTTCCGCCTGTTCCCGGACAACACGGTGCGCCTGCGCTACGGCTTCGTGGTCAAATGCACCGGCTTCGAGAAAGACGCAAACGGCAGGGCCACGGTAGTGCATTGCGACTACCTGCCCGACACCAAATCCGGCACGCCGGGGGCGGACAGCGTCAAGGTCAAAGGCAACATCCACTGGGTCTCCGCAGCGCATGCCTATGCCGCAGAGGTGCGCCTGTACGATAGGCTATTCAAGGAAGCCCACCCCGGCGCGGGAGATCGCAACTACCTGGACGACCTCAACCCGGATTCGGTCAAAGTCATCACCGCCCAACTGGAACCCGCGCTCAAGGATGCCAAGCCGGAAGAGCGCTTCCAGTTCGAGCGCCATGGCTACTTTGTGGCGGACAGCAAGGACTCGCAAGCAGGCGCGCCGGTATTCAACCAGGCGGTAACGTTACGGGATGCATGGCAGAAATAGCCATCAGTAGTAATTGACGCCCTTGTAACAACAAACCCAAGGCAACTGCCAAAATTAAAGGATAGAAGTGAATCTGGATTGCTACGACACGCTGGTGTTCGATTGTGACGGAGTGATTTTCGACTCCAACAAGGTCAGGGCACAAGCCTTCTACAACGCGGCCCTGCCCTATGGCGAGGAACATGCCCGTGCGCTGGGGGCTTATCACATCCTGCACGGCGGAGTTTCGCGCTATGTCAAATTCGAGGCGTTTCTGCGCGACATGGTGGGTGTGCCGGTGACCGAGCAGGAAATGCAAGATCTGCTGCTGCAATTCACCACCGAAGTCAGGATAGGCCTGATGCAGTGCGAGCTGGCATCGGGGCTGGAAGCGTTGCGCAAATCGACCGCGCAAGCCAACTGGATGGTGGTTTCAGGCGCGGATCAGGAGGAATTGCGCGTGATATTCGCCCAGCGCAGAATAGACCAATGGTTCAACGCCGGCATCTACGGCAGCCCCAGCAACAAGGACGCCATTCTCGAGCGGGAACTGGGCAGCGGCAACTTGGGCAAGCGCGCCATTTTCTTCGGCGACAGCCTGTACGACCACCAAGCCGCCATCCGCGCCGGCCTGGATTTTGTATTCGTCAGCAAATGGACGGATTTCGAGGGTTGGCAGCAATATTGCACAGCGCACAATGTGACGGTCATTGAAGGATTGGACGAGCTGTTTCAGTAGCACCTGATTTCGATACCCAACTTTCGCCAACGGCCTTATCATCACTGAATCACTTTTTGAGAATACCGCCTCCGCCATGCGTCGCCTATTGCTCATTCTGTTGCTGATTGCCGCCGCTGCAAGCGCCTTCTGGTGGCTGGGCAGGCCCAAGCCGATCCCGGTAGTGCTGGCGGAAGTGGGGCGCGGCAAGGTCGAATCCAGTGTCGCCAACACCCGCGCCGGCAGCGTGGAAGCCTGCCAGCGCACCCGGCTGTCGCCCATCTCCGGCGGGCGCATCGTCTATCTGGGCGTGAAGAAGGGCGACCGGGTAAAGAAAGGCCAGGTACTGATAAAGCTGTGGAACGACGACCAGCAGGCGCAAAGCGGCTTGGCGCAGACGCAGGTGGCAAGCGCCCGCAAACGGGTAGGCGAGATTTGCGCCCTGGCCGATAACGCCGAGCGCGAAGCGGCCCGCATGGCCAAGCTGCGTGCGCGCGGCTTTGTTTCCGAAGGCGGAGAAGAAAAAGCCCGTTATGAGGCGAAATCGCGCCGCGCCGCCTGCGACACGACACGCGCAGACGTCGCTCAGGCGCAGGCTCGACTGAAGGTGACCAAGGTGGAACAAGGGCGCACGGTGTTGATTGCGCCATTCGACGGCACGGTGGCCGACATCGTCGGCGAGCTCGGCGAATACACCACGCCCTCCCCGCCCGGCGTGGCAACGCCGCCGGCAATCGACCTCATCGACGACTCCTGCCTTTACATCGAAGCGCCGATGGACGAGGTGGACGCGCCCAAAATCCATGTCGGCCAGACTGCCCGTGTCACGCTGGATGCGCTGCCGGGCAGAGTGTTGCCGGCGCATGTGAAGCGCGTGGCGCCTTATGTGGTGGCAGTGGAAAAACAGGCGCGCACCGTGGACGTGGAAGCCAACCTCGACCAGCCGCTCCCTGTGGGAGAACTTCTGGTGGGCTACAGCGCCGATCTGGAAGTCATCCTCGACACGCGCGACAACGTGCTGCGCGTGCCTACCTCTGCCCTGCTGGAAGGCGGCAAGGTGCTGGTCTACAAGGCGGATACCCGCAAGCTGGAAGAACGCGCGATCAAGCCCGGCATCACCAACTGGGAATACACCGAAGTGTTGTCAGGGCTGGCCGCCGGCGACCGCATCGTCACCTCGCTGGAGCGCGAAGGCGTGAAAGCAGGCACCCTGGTCAGCCCGGAAACCGCGCCGGCAAGGAAGTAGCCTGATATGGCCGATGCCAGCCTCATCGAACTGACCGGCATAGAGCGCACTTTTCATTTGGGCGACAGCAAAGTCCACGCCCTGCGCCACATCACCCTCAGCATCGCTGCCGGCGAATACGTCGCCGTCATGGGGCCGTCCGGCTCCGGCAAGTCCACCCTGCTCAATCTATTGGGGTTGCTCGACCGCCCGGATGCCGGCACCTATCGGCTGGAAGGACGCGATGTCACCACGTTGAGCCCGGAAGTACAGGCCAAGGTGCGCAGCGAGCGCATCGGCTTCGTGTTCCAGATTTTTCACCTGGTGCCGCGCCTCACCGCTGCGGAAAATATCGCGCTGCCCATGATGCTGGCCGGGGTCGCGCTCGCCGAGCGCAGCCACCGCGTGGCCCAGGCATTGCACGATTTTGGGCTGGAAGACCGTGCCCGGCACCGTCCCGACCAGCTTTCCGGCGGCCAGCGCCAGCGCGTGGCCATCGCGCGCGCCACGGTGATGCACCCCGCCGTGATCCTGGCCGACGAACCGACCGGCAACCTCGACCGCGCCACCGGCGAGGAAGTGATGCGCCTGCTGGAAGTGCTGAACAGCCAGGGCGTCACCCTGATCGTGGTCACCCACGACCAGACGCTGGGCGCCCGCGCCCGGCGGCAACTGTCCATGTTGGATGGTGCCGTCTCGCTCGATACTGCGCGACCTTCCGGCGGAGCCGCCTGATGCGCGTATCCGACACCCTGCGCTTTGCACGCGATGCGGCCTCCGGCACTCCCCTGCGCACCGCACTGCTGTTGCTGGCCATGGCCATCGGCGTGGCGGCGGTGGTGGTGCTCACCGCGCTGGGCGATGGCGCGCGCCGCTACGTGGTGGGTGAATTTTCCGCCATCGGCAGCAACCTGCTCATCGTGTTGCCGGGGCGCTCGGAGACGCGCGGCTTCAACCCGGCCAACCTGGTGACCAGCACGCCGCGCGACCTCACTGTGGAGGATGCCGCCGCCCTGCGCAACGGGCCCGGCGTGATACGCATCGCCCCGGTCGTGCTGGGCAGTTCCGAAATCAGCGTCGGCGGAAAACTACGCGAGACCATGCTGGTGGGGACCAGCGCCGAGTTCGTCGAGGTGCGCCGCCTAAAACTCGCCCAAGGCAGGTTCCTGCCGCAAGGCGAAATCGGGCGCGGCTCCAACGTGGCGGTGATCGGCGCCACCATCCGCGACGAGCTGTTCGGCGCGGAGCCGGCGCTGGGCAAGCTGATACGCGTGGGCGACCGCCGCTTCCGCGTCGTCGGCGTGCTGACCGAAGGCGGCCAAGGGATGGGCATGACCACCGACGAACTCATCATCATCCCGGTGGCGACGGCGCAAGCCATGTTCAACACCAACACCCTGTTTCGCATCCTGATCGAAGGGCGCAGCCGCGAATCTCTGCAAGGCATCAAGGCGCACGCCCTGAAAACCCTGATCGCCCGCCACGACGGCGAGGAGGACGTGACCCTGATCACGCAGGATGCCGTGCTGGCGACCTTCGACAAAATCCTGCGCGTGCTGACTTTTGGCGTGGCGGGCATCGCCGCCATCAGCCTCGCCGTGGCGGGTATCCTGGTGATGAACGTGATGCTGGTGTCAGTCGCCCAGCGCACTGCGGAAATCGGGCTGCTGAAGGCGCTGGGGGCGACGGCACAAACCATACGCACTGCCTTCCTCACCGAAGCCGCCATGCTGTCACTGGTCGGCGCCGTGATCGGCGTGCTGCTCGGCGAAGCCGGTGCCGCCGTGCTGCGCCATCTCTACCCGACCTTCCCCGCCTATCCGCCTCCATGGTCCATCCTGGCCGGGGTCGGCACTGCGCTGGTCACCGGACTGGTGTTCGGCGTCATGCCGGCGCGCAGGGCAGCGCAACTCGACCCGGTGCAGGCGCTATCGAAGCGATAAACGCCGATAAAGCGTAACCCATTATTGATGTTGCGACTTTTCCTCGCAGTTGTTACCCTAGGTATCAGATTATGGTGAACTGCAACAAAACAAACGATTACGCCAACAACAGCTGCCATCCCTCCGGCAGGTCTCAGCTTGCAGACGTTACTGCCGCTGGCCTTCACCGGAAGGCAATGACGTGGTGCTTGCTAGCCGTCTGGCTGGCCTATAGCGCGGCCGCCTTGAGCTGGCAACTCGTGCATGACCCATTGCTATCTGCTTACATTTGCATGAGGAGGTAATCATGAGTCCCACGATGACGCCTGGCTTGAACGACGAGCAGTTGCTGCATTCCCTGCGCGCCGGTGCAGATCGCCTCATGCTCATCTCCGCCGCCTTCCTGCTCCTGGCTTCACTGGGCATCGGCGCCCTCACTAATACCTGGAATATCGGACTGATGGTAGGGCTCCCGGCCTTGCTCGTCCCGATGGGAATCTACCGGCTGTCACCCGGCTCACTCGCTTCCCGCATCGCCTTCGCCTGCGCTTTCATGATCTTCGCTGCCCTGCTGATCCAGCAAACACATGGGGTAGTCGAGGCGCATTTTTCCATTTTCGTGCTGCTCGCCTTCCTGCTGTATTACCGTGACTGGCGTCCCATCGTGGCAGCATCGGCGGTCATCGCCGTCCATCACCTGGGCTTCAACTTCATGCAGGCAGCTGGTATGGGTGTCTATGTGCTGGTGGAAGGGGCCAATCTGCCCCTTATCCTGGTGCATGCCGCATTTGTGGTCGCCGAAGCGGGAATGCTGATCTACATGGCCCATCAGTTGCGCATTCAGGCATCGGAAAGCATGCAGGTCGCCATGCTGGCTGAGCGTATCGGCCAAGGCGATCTGACCCAGGCGCCGGATGCACAAACCCTGAACAATCGTCCCCTGCTTGCCAAAGTTGCCGAGATGCAGAAACAGCTGGTCGACACATTGGGAGGGGTCAGCGCCAACTCGAGCGCAGTCTCTCATACCGCTCAGACATTGGCCACAAGCTCCAAGGACGTGGACAAATCCATGGATCAACTGAGTGAATCCACCAGCGACATGGCCGCCACGATTGAGCAATTGACCGTTTCCATCAGCCACATTTCAGATAGCGCCACCGAGGCCCATCAATTGGCCGAACAGAGCGGCCAGTCGTCACGCTCCGGATCTACGGTGGTGAAATCCACCATCGACGAAATCGGTAACATTGCCTCCTCCATCGGCACGCTCTCCGACAACATGGAGAACCTCGGCACGCAGTTCGACAACGTCTCCAAGGTGGTGGTTCTGATCAATGACATTGCCAACCAGACCAACCTGCTGGCATTGAATGCCGCCATTGAGGCAGCCCGTGCGGGAGAGCAGGGGCGCGGCTTCGCCGTGGTCGCCGATGAAGTGCGCAAGCTCGCCGAACGTACGCGTCAGGCAACCGAGGACATCATCAGCACCATGCAGGGGATGCAGACCAGCAAGGACTCAGCGCTCAGCAGCATCAAGACGACAGTGCAAATGGCCTCGTCAGGCGTCAGTATGGCTAGCGAGGCAGGCGCCGCCATCGATTCGATCAGTACAGACGTGCAGCGCGTGCAAGAAGTGGTCATGGCAATCTCCGATGCGTTGCGCGAGCAGAGCGCTGCCGCCACGGACATTGCCCGTAATATTGAGCAGATTTCACAAATGGCGGAATCAACCAGCCACACCGCGAACAATGCCACGAAGGAAACGGACGAATTGAGCCGGATTGCCGATGCGCTGACATCTTCCATTGTCCAATTCAAACTGCATTGATAGTCAGCGGCGCGGCCAGCCCGACGAAAATCAGGAGGCCGGCGTTTCTTGAACGCAGTCTTTTGTTGCATTACTCTCTTGCTCAGGTACAGCTCATAAACTGACTATAACCTTCGATCAAGCCCATCCATGCACCGTATTTTCATTATCCTGGCGCTTCTACTGACAGCCTCCAGCAGTCTGGACGTGGCAGGCATTCTGGTGACGAACGTGATACCGGCATCGGTCACCCAGCGCACCGCAGAAATCGTGCTGCTGAGCCCGTTGCAGGCACTTCCCAAGCGATAATATGCGTTGGTCAGACTCAGCCGGTTTCGCCCTGCAAGCCATCACCGCGCACCGCATGCGCAGCTTCCTCACCCTGCTCGGCATCGCGGTGGGCATCGCGGCGGTGATCCTGCTCACTTCCATCGGCGAGGGGGTGCACCGCTACGTGCTGGCGGAATTCACCCAGTTCGGCACCAATGTCATCGGTATTTCACCGGGCAAGACCAAGACCGGGGGGGCGCATCCGACCGGCATCCCGACTACGGTGCGGCCGCTGACGCTGGAGGACACCGAGGCATTGAAGCACTTGCCCAACGTTGTCGGCGCCACGCCCACGGTGTGGGGCAATTCAGAAGTGGAAGGCAACGGGCGGCTGCGTCGCACCACGGTTTATGGCGTGGATGCGGATTTCACGCGGGTGTTCAGTTACAGCGTCAGAAGCGGGCGCTTTCTGCCGCAGGAAAATGCGGCCAATGCAAGACCGCTCATCGTGCTGGGCTCCAAGCTGCGCAGCGAGTTGTTCGGCACGGAAAACCCACTGGGCGCGCGGGTGCGCATCGGCGGCATGCATTTCCGCGTCATCGGCGTAATGGCGCCCAAGGGGCAGTTTCTCGGCATCGACCTCGACGATACCGCATTCATCCCTGCCGCGCGCGCGCTGGAACTGTACAACCGCGAGGGATTGATGGAAATTCACGTCACCCACCAGGAAGGCACGTCTGCCGCCCGCGTGTCGGATGCCGTCAAAGCGCTGCTGAAGGCGCGCCATGGACGGGAGGATTTCACCGTCGTCACGCAGGAGGACATGATGAAGACGCTGTCCAACATCCTCGACATCCTGACCATGGCGGTGGGCGCGCTGGGGGGCATTTCGCTGGTGGTGGGCGGGGTGGGCATCGTCACCATCATGACCATTTCCGTGGCCGAGCGCACCAACGAGATCGGCCTGCTAGTGGCGCTGGGTGCGCCGCGCCGTACCATCCTCAGTCTGTTCCTCGGCGAGTCCGTGGTACTGGCCGCCATCGGCGGTGCTCTGGGGCTATTGTTGGGCGTGGGCATCGCGCAGTTGCTGCATCTGGTGCTGCCCGACATGCCAGTGCATACGCCGTGGAATTTCGCGCTCGGGGCCATCGTCATGGCAGCCGTCATCGGCCTGCTGGCAGGGGTGCTGCCGGCACGGCGCGCGGCACGGCTGGACGCCATCGAGGCGCTACGGGCAGAGTAAGCTTATGCAACGAACACGCATCGTCATCATGGGCGCCGCCGGGCGCGACTTTCACAACTACATCGTGGTCTACCGCGACGATGCTCACGTGGAAGTCGTCGCCTTCACCGCGGCGCAGATCAGTGGCATCGCTGGCCGCACCTATCCGCCGTCGCTCGCCGGCCCGCATTACCCCAAGGGCATTCCCATCGTCGAGGAAGCTGCGCTGGAAGCCATCTGCCGTGATCAACAGGTCGATCAGGTGGTGTTCGCCTACAGCGACCTGCCGCATATCGAGGTGATGCACCGCGCCTCGCGCGTGCTGGCTGGCGGCGCCGATTTTCTGCTGCTGGGGCCGCAGCGCACCATGCTCAAATCGCACCTGCCGGTGATCGCCGTGTCCGCCGTGCGTACCGGCTGCGGCAAATCGCAGACCGCGCGCTGGCTGTCGCGCCTGTTGTGCGATAAAGGACTACGCGTGGCCGTGGTGCGCCATCCCATGCCCTACGGCGACTTGGAGCGCGAAGCCGTGCAACGCTTCGCCAGCCGCGCCGATCTCGATGCGGCCGACTGCACCGTGGAAGAGCGCGAGGAATACGAGCCGCACCTCGCCTGCGGCAACACGGTCTATGCCGGCGTCGATTACGCGCGCATCCTGAAACTGGCGGAAGGAGAAGCAGACATCATCCTGTGGGACGGCGGCAACAACGATTTCCCGTTCATCCGCCCCGACCTGCATATCGTGCTGGTCGATCCGCTGCGCCCGGGCCATGAAATCAGCTATCACCCGGGCGAGACGGTATTGCGCATGGCGGATGTGGTGGTGCTGGCGAAAAGCGATGTCGCAGCAGCCGAAGACTTGCAACGCACGGCGGCGAACGTGCGCCGCATCAATCCGGATGCAGCTTTGGTGCAAGCCGCGTCGCCCATCTCCCTGGAAGGCAAATTCGAATTGCAAGGCAGGCGCGTCCTGGTGGTGGAGGACGGCCCTACCACCACGCATGGCGGCATGGCCTACGGTGCCGGCTACGTGGCGGCCAAGCGCGCCGGCGCCCATATCATCGACCCGCGCCCCTACGCCGCGCCGGAAATCGCCGAGGTATACGCCCAATATCCCCACATCGGCCCCATCCTGCCCGCCATGGGCTATTCCCATCAGCAATTGCAGGCCTTGCGCCAGACGCTGGAGCGCGCCGAGGTGGATGCGATAGTCTGCGCCACGCCCATCGACCTGGCAGCCCTGATCCCGATAAGCAAGCCTGTCATACGGGCCCGCTACGAATTCGCCGAAGCTGGCGGCGCCAGCCTGTCGGCCATCATCGAACGGTTCGTCGCCGGCCTGGCAAAGGGGTGAGCCATGCGACGACAACCCGGATAGGGCGCTAACGTCGCCGTTTTATTGCCATCATGGGCCTTCTGGTTCGCCATCGGCCTGATGGCCGGTATCGCGCTGGTCATGGGTTCGATCTTCTGGCGCAGGCAATGACTCAGTCGCCGCCAAGCCTGATTTTATCGGCAAACTGCGTTCGCACCTTGGCGACCTTGGGCGCCACAACCAGTTGGCAATAGGGCTGGCCGGCGTTGTTGGCGAAGTAACCCTGATGGTAGTCCTCGGCCGGGTAAAACGTGCTGGCGGGACTGATCTCCGTCACCACCGGGCTCGGCCATTCGTGCGCCGCATCAAGCTCGGCGATGAGCTGCAACGCTGCCGACCTCTGCTCCGCCGAGTGGTAAAAAATGCCGGAGCGGTACTGCGTGCCGATATCGTTGCCCTGCCGGTTGAGCGTGGTCGGGTCGTGACTGGCGAAAAATACTTGCAGCAGGTCACGGACAGCGATCAATTCCAGATTGAAAGTCACCTGCACCGCCTCTGCGTGGCCGGTGGTGCCGGTACAAACCTGCTTGTAGCTGGGGTTGGCAACTTGCCCGCCGATATAGCCGGATATGGCCTGCTCCACCCCGGCCAGTTGCCGGAAAACCGCTTCCAGGCACCAGAAGCAGCCGCCTGCCAGCGTGATGATTTGTTGATTGGACATTGTCGATACTCCTTATCCAGGTCTTTCCCCATAGCTTAGTCGGTTCGGCTACACTTTACTGTCAGCCTGATCCAAAAAAAGTTCGATGCCCTCGCTCATGCCGCTCAATGCACTCTACGTCGATTTCAATTCCTACTTCGCCTCGGTAGAGCAACTGCTGCGTCCGGAATTGCGTGGCAAGCCCATCGGTGTGCTGCCAGTCATGGCGGAAACCACCTGTTGCATCGCCGCCAGCTACGAAGCCAAGGCTTACGGCGTGAAAACCGGCACCCTGGTGAGCGAAGCCAGGAAGCTGTGCCCGGACATCCGCTTCGTCGAAGCGCGCCCCGGCACTTACATCGAGTATCACCACAGACTGGTGGCGATGGTGGAATCCTGCACCCATGTCAAACGCACGCTGTCCATCGATGAAATGGTATGCATGCTCACCGGCAGCCAGCAGCAACGGAAGAACGCGCTGGCGCTTGCTGTGCGCATCAAACGCGCGATCGCTGAGCAGATAGGCAGCGAAATCCGCTGCTCCATCGGCATCGCCCCCAGCACTTTTCTGGCCAAACTCGCCTCTGACATGCAGAAGCCGGATGGCTGCGTGGTGATCGAGTCCAACGACTTGCCGCAATGCCTGTTCGGGCTGGAGCTGCGCGACCTGTGCGGCATCGGCAAGAACATGCAGCAGCGCCTCAACCGCCACGGCATCCTGACCGTACAGGAGCTTTGCACGGCGCCGCGCGAGCGTCTGCGTCTGGCGTGGGGCAGTGTCGAAGGGGAGCGGATGTACGACAAGCTGCGCGGAACGGAGATGCCGGAACAGCATAGCCGGCGCAGCAGCCTTGGGCATTCGCACGTGTTGCCGCCGGAATTGCGCACCCGTGATGCCGCCTATTCCGTACTGCACCGTCTGCTGCAGAAGGCAGCCATGCGCCTGCGCAGCGAAGGCTTGGTGGCAAGCTCGCTGCGCATCAGGGTGAAGTTCGTCAATCAGACAGCTTGGGAACTAGAAGCACCCTGCGGGGCGACCAGCGATACCCTGCGCTTCATCCATGCCTTCGACCAGCTATGGCTGGCTTATCCTGCCAACAAGCGCGTGCCGCTGGCCGTCGGCATCAGTTTGCACAAGCTGTCCACGCCGGCGGAGCAGCCGCTTTCCCTGTTCCAGGATACTGGCCAGACGCACGACAAACTCAACGCGGTGGTGGATGCCCTCAATCTGAGATATGGCAAAAGCGCCGTCTATTTCGGCGGCGCGCACCGAGCGCTGAATGCGGCGCCGATGCGTATCGCCTTCAATCACATTCCGGATGCGGCGCTAGAAAGCGACCAATAAAAAGCCCCGGCCTCATGCGAGGTAGGGGCTGTAAGCAGGTCAATCTGTACCCACCAAGCAAAACACCCCGCACAAGGCGAGGTGTTTTGCTTTTTAAGGAGTCTGGCGGTGACCTACTTTGGCTACGGCCGCCGCGAAGCGGCTTAACCTGAAGGTTAGCCTACGCCGCAACAAGCGCCGCTGGCGCGTGTTGTCACAAGTTCAAGTAGGTCGCAATCTCAAACCCTATTAAACAAATAAACCCTCACGAGGAGGGTTTATTTGTTTAATGAGGAGTCTGGCGGTGACCTACTTTCGCAAGCGCATTGCTCACTATCATTGGCGCTGAGTCGTTTCACGATCCTGTTCGGGATGGGAAGGGGTGGTTCCAACTCGCTATGGCCGCCAGACAAA
>Ga0163199_1000942_pt1 | contig 18134 bp, 17 predicted proteins | sample PL_2010_150m_FD_113537 | JGI IMG/M metagenome (GOLD analysis project Ga0163199, IMG submission 113537) | Freshwater microbial communities from Powell Lake, British Columbia, Canada to study Microbial Dark Matter (Phase II) - PL_2010_150m | ecosystem: Environmental > Aquatic > Freshwater > Lake ...
ACTCCAAGTCAAATAGATCGCACCCCAAGTATAACCGGCACCAAAAGCAGATAGAATTAGATTATCACCTTTTTTTATTTTACCCGCGCGATAGTATTCTGTTAAGCATGATGGAATTGTTGCCGCTGTTGTGTTACCGTATCTATCAATATTGATCATTACTTTATCTTTAGATATACCCATTCGCTTAGCTGTTGCATCAATAATTCTTAAGTTGGCTTGATGCGGAACTAGATAAGCTACATCTTCACTCTTCAATTCATTCTTCTTCATTATTTCAAAAGAAATATCAGCCATCCCTATTACAGCAACTTTAAAAACAGCTTTTCCATCTTGATATATATAGTGCATCTTCTTATCAACGGTTTCATGTGAAGGAGGATTCAAACTTCCACCACCTTTCATGTATAAACTTTCTTTACCAGATCCATCTACATACAACAAAGAATCTTTTATCCCATAGTTCAAATCTTCTGTCGGTTCTAACAATACTGCAGATGCAGCGTCACCGAAAAGAATACAGTTGTTTCTATCGGTGTAATCTGTAATCGCTGTCATCTTATCCGATCCAACTACTATAACTTTTTTATATGTCCCACTTTCTATTAAACTTGCACCGGTTTGCAATGCGAACAAAAATCCCGAACAAGCGGCTGATAAATCAAATCCCCAAGCTTTTGTTGCGCCGATTTTTTCTTGAACCAAACATGCAGTTGCCGGGAAAAACATATCAGGCGTAACAGTAGCTACGATAATTACATCAATCTCTTCAGGTTTAACTTTTGTTGTTTTGAAAAGGTCTTGAATTGCATAAACAGCCATATCACTGGTAGCACCGTTTTCCATCACCCTTCTTTCACGGATCCCGGTTCTCGATACAATCCACTCGTCGTTAGTATCAACAATACTTTCAAAGTATTTGTTATCTAAAATTTTATCCGGTACATACATTCCTACGCCGGTAATTGCTGCATTGTATATTTTTTTATTTTTTGATTGCATAAGTTTTTAACGCTTCCTCAAATTTCTTGATTAAATTTTTATCGTACATTTCTTTTGCACGAAGAATCATATTTTTAATTGCTAAAGGTGAACTTGAACCGTGACCAATAATACTTATTCCATTAACACCTAAAAGCGGTACGCCGCCGTAAAGGTCAGGATTCAATGGACTCAACGCTTTCTTGAGAGTATTTTTGAATAATCCGATCTTAATTTTTTCAAAAATATTTTTTTCTGCGTGTTGTTTTAGGAGATACTTCATAAAAGAAGGAACGCTTTCTCCAAATTTTAAGATGATGTTTCCAACGAAACCATCACAAATAACAATGTTACTTTTCCCTTTGAGTATATCTCTTCCTTCAATATTCCCAATAAAATTCAGATCAGATTTTCTTAACAGCTCAGCAGTTTCTTTTACTTGCTTATTGCCTTTTTCTTCTTCTTCACCAACATTTAACAAAGCAACAGATGGACTCTTTATTCCGTGTAATTCTTTAACAAATATTGATGCAAGAATGGCATATTCCAATAGATGTTGAGGCTTCACATCAACAAAAGCACCTACATCAAAAAGATATGTGTCGTTGGTTTCACTTGGTATAAAACTTCCAATCGTTGGACGTTCTACATTTTTTATCCGGCCGATTATAAGAGTTGATACTGCTGCAACAGCACCGGTATTGCCTGCACTTACAAATGCATGTGCTTTTTTATCTCTGACTAATTTTGCACCTACTACCAATGATGAGTCGGGTTTTGATTTTATTGAGTCTATTGGTTTATCGCCCATCTCAATTACTTGTGAAGCGTGATAGATTACATTCTCATCGAGTTCAATTTTTTCTTGGCGGGCAACTTTTAATATTTTTTCCTTATCACCGACAAGTATCAAATCAAAATTTTTATTTTCCTTCATTGCAGCAATAGCGCCAAGGATTTCATGCTTAGGGGCATAGTCGCCCCCCATAGCATCAACTGCAATCTTACATTTTTCTAATTTTAGTTCTGTCATCTAAGAGATTGATTGTTACGATTCTGGAACAAACATAGATCTGCCGGCATAATAACCGCAGTTTGGGCATGCTCTATGGTTCAATTTAATTTCACCACAATTTGAGCAGCGGCTTAAGGAAGGAACAGTAGCTTTGTAATGCGTTCTGCGTTTATCTCTTCTGCTCTTAGACATCTTACGTTTCGGATTTGGCATCGTATAACCTGTTTATTTAGTTATTAAATTTACCTTTTAATTGTTTTAATGGTTCCCATACATCATGGGTTGTTTCAATTTTACAATTGCATTCTTCTTCATTTAAATTTTTTCCGCAATGAGGACATAATCCTTTACAATCATCTTTACATAACCGTTTCATTGGTAAAGCAAGGTCAGCATATTCATAAACATCGTTCCGGATATTAATCTTATCATCTTCCGGTGAAAGGTATTTTACGTTGTATTCGTCAGTTTCGTGTAAATCACGACTGAAAAGGTAACTAATTTGGAAATGATTAGTGAGTTTAGTTTCTAAATCTTTTGCACATCTATCACAAATCATCTTTGAATGAATAGTTAAATCACAATTAAGTACGATTTGATGCGGTGATTTATCCATTCTACATTCAACATCAGCATTTCCAAAGAACAATTCTTCCAAACCCAAATCTTTAACGGATTCTGAAAGATGGAAACTGTGAATTCCGTCTGAAAAATTAGTATATTTTATTATCATTTGAAGAACATGGAAAAATTGGGTCAAAATATATACAGCCGATCCTTTATAATCAAGAATTCCTTTATTTTGTATAAAAAATGCAGAGTGTGAATAAATGCCGTTAGTTTCATCATTTATAGCTGCAATCTTGCCAATGCTCTTCTATCTTATCATACTATGGAGGATGGATAAGTATGATAGAGAACCTTTAGTTTTTGTATTAGTTCATTTTCTATGGGGTGCTTTCGGTGCAATTATATTTGGAATTACCGGAAGTTTACTTCTAGGATACTTAACAGGAATAATAGGTTCTACTTCAGAATTATCAAAATTAATTCAGACAATAATATTCGCGCCACTAAGCGAGGAAATTGCAAAAGGTGCGTTTTTACTTTACACAGTTAATTCAAAAAAGTTTGATAATATTACTGATGGCTTACTGTATGGTGGCGTCATTGGTCTGGGTTTTGGCATGACGGAAAATTTTCTTTACTTTTTAACTTATGGTAATACACCAGTAAACTGGCTCTATCTTGTTGTTATTCGATCATTATTTTCGGCTCTTATGCATTGTATCTCTACAGGAACATTAGGAGCTTTTCTTGCACTTGCAAAGTTTTCATCAAACTTTAAAAAAATCACTTTGCCTTTAGCCGGATTATTTACCGCAATCTTTATTCATTTTATGTGGAATACTACTATTAGTTTTTCAAATACTTATGTATTCGGATTTTTATTCATGATTTTCTTGATACTATTTTTCATATTTGTGTTTAAGCTATCTATTAAAAATGAAAAGAAAATTATAGAACGTGAACTATTGGAAGAAAATATGTTAGGTTTGATTCCTAAAGAACATATAAAAATATTGAGTAGTCATTTAAGATTTAGAAAAGGTTGGATAGACGAACGAATTAGAAAATTATATTCAAGATTTGCGATACGTCTTGCATTCAATAAAGATTTATTTAAGAAAGCAAAAGATTTGAACAAATCGTATTATTCTTCAGAGATCGAGAAGAATCGTGAAACAGTTCGGTCACTTTTATCAGACAATTATTTTTCGAAATAAATGAAACCTGTTGGAATATTAGGCGGATCGTTCGATCCAATTCATTTGGGACATCTGATCACTTCTTATGATGTTCTGGAAAAAAGAAATCTCGAAAAAATTATTTTCGTTCCTTGCCATATATCCCCTCACAAGACAGATCAGAAACCAACAGACAATATTCATCGTTTGAATATGGTAAACTTAGCAATCGAAAAATATCCATACTTCGAATCTTCTGATTTTGAAATCCGCAAAGGAGATGTATCTTATACTTATAATACTTTAGTTGAATTAAAAAAGACTTACGATAGACTAGAGCTCATCATTGGTTTTGATAATCTGATTGTTTTTGATAAATGGTTCCGCCCGGATGATATTCTTCAACTTGCTACAGTTGTAGTTATGAAACGTGAGATAGATAACATACCGGTTAAGCATAATAAATATTTCGACTCCACAATTCTTTTGGAAACCTCTTTGATTGATATTTCTTCTACTGAAATTCGAGTGCGAGTTAAAAATAATGAAACGATTGATTATCTTGTCCCATCAAAAGTAAAGGAATATATTTCTAAACACGGTTTATATAAATAAACATCTTATGAGATCAGAAAATTTTATTGAAAGAATATTTAACAACGACAAACGTGCCATATCGAGAGCTATAACTATTATTGAATCGGGTAATTCAAATTCAACCGAATTGTTAAAGGATCTTCATAAAAATATTGGTAATGCTTATCGAATTGGTATAACCGGTCCTCCCGGTGCAGGCAAATCCACTTTAACAAATCAGCTGACAAAGTATTACAGAAAGCAAAATAAAAAAGTTGGAATCATTGCTGTTGATCCGACAAGTCCGTTTACAGGTGGTGCTTTGCTTGGAGATCGCGTCCGCATGAGTGAAGTCGGTTGCGATGATAATGTATTTATTAGAAGCATGGCAACTCGCGGTAGTCTTGGCGGATTAAGTAAAAAAACTATTGATGCAGCAGATGTTCTTGATGCTGCCGGATACGATATAATTATTTTTGAGACAGTCGGCGTTGGACAATCCGAACTTGACGTTGCAAAAGCTGCAGATACTACGATCGTTGTTCTTGTACCGGAATCGGGCGATTCAATACAAGCAATGAAAGCCGGCTTAATGGAAATTGCAGATTTCTTTGTACTTAATAAAAGTGATCGTCCAGGTTCGGATACAGCTATGACAGCTCTCAAAACTATTTTAATGATGAGAGATCATACAGAAAAAAGTTGGCTTCCAAATATTCTTAAAGCAATTGCATCCGAGAACTCTGGTACTAAAGAAATTGTTGATGAAATTTCAAGACATCATCAATTTTTAGAACAGAATGGATTACTAAAACAAAACCGCGAAAAAAATTATAAAGTGCGTATAAAAGAAATTGTTGAACATTTATTGAAAGATGAATTTTGGAAAGAAAGACGTGCTGAAAGTCTTCAAGCTTCCCTTTCAAAAGTTGTTGAAGGAGAAACTTCTCCTTATCAAATTGCAGAGACATTATTTAATGATTTTAAAACTTCAATAAAACAGTAGGCTATATGGTTGAGACAAAAATTGAAAGTAAATTTTTTGTAGAGTTCGATGAAAATCAACTTGCAATAAAAGAAACTATCAGAAATTTTGCTGAAGAAAAAATTAAACCGCATGTCATGGAATTTGATGAGAGTCAAGAATTTCCAATAGATCTTATGCACCAGCTTGGCGAACTTGGATTTCTTGGAATATTGGTTCCGGAAAAATTTGGAGGCGCAGGACTCGGTTATATTGAGTATGCTCTAATTATAGAAGAGATTGCACGAATAGATCCTTCATTATCACTTTCAGTAGCAGCACATAACGGCTTATGTACAAATCATATTAATGTTTTTGCAAACGATGGACTAAAGAATAAATATTTACTCGACCTTGCAAGCGGGGAAAAAATAGGTGCATGGGGTTTAACAGAACCTGCATCCGGCAGTGATGCTGGCGCTATGCAAACAACGGCTGTGAAAGATGGAAAATATTTTGTACTAAACGGAACTAAAGCATTTATAACTCACGGTAAATCCGGAGAGACTGCAGTTGTAATGGCAGTTACTGATAAAGGAAAAAAGAAAAAAGGAATTTCAGCTTTCATTATTGAAAAAGGAACTGACGGATTTCATGCCGGGAAAAAAGAAAATAAACTTGGAATGCGCGCAAGCGAAACGACACAATTAATTTTTGAGAATTGCCGTGTAAACGAAGATAATTTGATCGGCAATGAAGGAGAAGGATTTGCACAATCAATGAAAATTCTTGAAGGAGGGAGAATTTCAATCGCTGCTTTAAGTGTTGGACTTGCTCAAGGTTGTCTTGATGCTTCACTTGCCTATTCTAAAGAACGCAAACAGTTTGGTAAATCTCTTTCGGAATTTCAAGCGATACAATTTAAGCTTGCAGATATTGCAACAGAAATTGAAGCAGCCCGATTGATGACATTCAAAGCGGCTAAAATGAAAGACGACAAAAAAGATATTCTCGAGATTGCATCCAAAGCAAAACTTTTTGCAAGTGAAGTTGCAACACGCGCCGCAAATGAAGCCGTACAGATCTTTGGCGGTTATGGATTTACAAAAGATTATCCTGTAGAAAAATTCTACCGCGATGTAAAACTTTTAACTATTGGTGAAGGAACTTCAGAAGTACAACGCATGGTTATAGCAAGATCATTATTAACTGATTAAACTCAAATTGATATGACACTAATCGGCTCTCATATAAATAAGAATGAAACTTTTCTTCGAAGAGAAGATTTCCATAAAAATCTGATTAGAAAAATTAATGCAGTGAGAGATACTATTAAACTCGGAGGCGGGAAAAGTGCAATAGATAAGCAACACGAAAAAGGAAAACTTACCGCACGTGAACGAATTGAAAAATTAATTGATAAAGGATCAGCTTTTTTTGAATTAAATACTTTTGCCGCTTATGATATGTATAAGGAATATGGAGGAGCGCCGAGCAGCGGAACAATTTTTGGAATTGGGAAAATTAACGGGAAGAATTTTGTAATCGTAGCAAATGATGCAACTGTAAAAGCCGGTGCATGGTTTCCAATGACTGCAAAGAAAAATTTACGCGCGCAAGAAATCTCTATAGAAAATCGTTTACCAATTATTTATTTAGTTGATAGCGCCGGTGTCTTCCTCCCTCTTCAAGAAGATATCTTTCCTGATAAAGAACATTTCGGAAGAATCTTTCGTAACAATGCAATAATGTCTTCGTTGGGAATCCCCCAGACATCAGCAATAATGGGTCCGTGTGTAGCCGGTGGCGCTTATCTTCCTATAATGAGTGATGAAGCATTAATCGTTGAAGGTGAAGGATCAGTTTTTCTTGCCGGCTCGCATTTAGTTAAAGCTGCAATAGGTGAAGAGATTGCTAATGAAAATCTTGGCGGTGCACGCGTTCAATCAAATATTTCCGGTGTAACTGATTACATAATGAAGAATGACGATGCATGTCTTCTTCAGATTAGAAGTTTAGTAAGTAAGCATGGTGAATCAACTCTGGCTGGTTTTAATAGAATAGATTCCGTTCTTCCAAAGTTTGATTCAAAAGAAATTTTTGGATTGCTTCCTGAAGATGGTACAAAACCATATGACACTTACGAACTACTTGCCAGAATTGTTGATAACTCTGAAGTTGATGAATATAAATCCGGATACGGAAAAAGTTTGATAACTGCTTATGCAAGAATTGATGGCTGGGCAGTTGGGATTGTTGCTAATCAGCGAAGTGTAGTTAAAACTGAAAGAGGAGAAATGCAGATCGGTGGAGTAATATATTCCGATAGTGCAGACAAAGCAACACGATTTATAATGAACTGTAATCAGAAAAAAATTCCCTTAGTTTTTTTACAAGATGTTACCGGATTTATGGTTGGAAGTAAAGCTGAACACGGCGGAATTATAAAAGACGGCGCCAAGATGGTAAACGCAGTTGCAAATTCAGTAGTACCAAAAATTACAATAATAATTGGCAACAGTTATGGCGCCGGCAATTATGCTATGTGCGGTAAAGCTTATGATCCGCGATTTATTTTTGCATATCCAAACGCAAAAATTTCTGTAATGGGTGGTGCACAAGCAAGTTCGGTTCTTCTTGATATTAGATTAAAACAAATGGAAAAATCCGGTAAGGAATTCACAAAAGAACAGAAAGAAAAATTACTAAGTGAAATAATTCAATCATACGAAGAAACAAGTAATCCGCTTCACGCAGCTGCTCGTTTGTGGGTTGATGAAATTATTGATCCATCTTTAAGCAGAGAATATATTTCTAGTTCAATTGAATATGCAAATAATAATCCCAACATTTCGCGTTTCAATCCCGGTGTAATTCAAACATAGAAATTATATTGAACAAACGTGCACGAAATAAATTCTTACTCTTGATCACGTTTACATTCTTGATCTCTTCTTCTTTAACAGCTCAACAGAAATACGATAAATCTTTTTATGGCGGTTTGTTTTATTTAACGAATTATATGACATCAGATGAGTACAAATTGTTCTTACACACTCACAATGATTTGGAAACTGTGGATCACATTTATGAAAAAGCACTGACTTTCTTTGAAGGAGATTATTCCGAAACCTTTTTTTGTTTAACTTTCACATTAATACCATACAATAAAATTTTAATGAAACTTCCTGTCGTTGGTTCGCATATTACAGTTCCGCTTCCTTCACCTCCTCAAAAAATATTTGATGAGAAGTTAAAAAATACTCCCAAAAGATTATTTAACGATTCCCCATCTAACGACTTTGGTGACAAGGATAAACTTGCGCACTTTTTTGCGAATGCTTTTCTTCACTACAACGTTAGTTTTTTTAATTTGTCTGAATTTCTCGGTATCTTTGTTGAGTATTTCGAGCAAGGATTTTTTTCCCAAGGTGGATTCGATAGAAGAGATCTGACTGCAAATCATCTTGGCGAGATCTTTGCTGAAATGGTTCATAAGAATAAAAATGCAAAGCCGTCTGAGGCGTTAAAAATTTATCAACTACTTATATTAAGAATTTATCCATGAGATCAATCTTAGTAATAGACGATGAAAGAGAAATTTGCGAAAGCATTAAGATGATACTTGAATATGAAGATTATCTTGTGGACTATACAACTGACTCGTATAAAGGATTACAAAAGATCGAATACGGAAACTATGATGCGCTGTTACTTGATATTCAAATGCCAGGCAAAAATGGTTTTGAAGTATTGAATTGGCTTCTTGAAAAAGAAATTGATATGAAAGTAATAATGATTTCAGCACATGCAAGTGTTGAGAATGCGGTTAAATCAACAAAGCTTGGTGCATTTGATTTTCTTGAAAAACCGGTTGATCGTGATAAACTTTTGATTAGTGTACGAAACGCTGTTGAACAATCAAGTCTTGTTAAAGAAAATAAAAAGCTTAAGAAAGAATTCTTCTCTTCAGAAAAAATAATTGGGAATAGTACAGCAATTAAAACTATTTACGAAACAATAAAGCGTGTTGCTAAAACTGATGCACGTATTCTAATTACCGGAGAGAATGGAACAGGCAAAGAATTAGTTGCACAAGAACTACACAGACAAAGCCCTCGATCTAACAAGGAGTTTATTGAAGTTAATTGTGCTGCAATTCATCATGAACTTATAGAATCCGAATTATTTGGTCATGAGAAAGGTTCATTTACCGGTGCTGTAAAACAACACATCGGTAAATTTGAGCAGGCTGACGGAGGGAATTTATTTCTTGATGAAATCGGTGATATGAGTCTTCAAGCACAAGCTAAAGTCTTACGTGCAATTGAAGAAGGAAAAATTGAGCGTGTTGGGGGAAATGCTAAGATTGATGTCAATGTTCGAATTATATCTGCGACAAATAAAGATTTACAAGAAGAAATAAAGAAAGGTAACTTCCGCGAGGATCTTTTTCACCGATTAAATGTTATCCCGATTCATATTCTCCCGCTCCGTGAACGTAAAGATGATATTCCTCTACTTATAGAGCACTTCTCAAAAATTATTTGCGATAAGAATAAATTTGCTCAAAAGAAATATTCAGACGCAGCAATAAAAGTTCTTCAATCACTTACTTGGAAAGGAAATATCCGTGAACTAAAAAATGTTGTAGAACGTATTGTAATTATGGTTCCAAAAACTGAAATCAATGAAAAAGATATTTTCATGTTCACTCCAAATCAAGGTTCGAATATTGATGATTTATTAAATATCTCAAATAGTTTTCAAGAATTTAAGGAGAAATCTGAAAAGGCTTTTATAATTAAACAGTTAAATGCGAATGGCTGGAATATCAGCAAGACTGCTGATATCCTTGGGATCCAACGCAGCCACCTTTATAACAAACTAAAGAAATATGAAATTGAAAAGGAATAGCCATGGGAGAAACAATTTTTTCCAAGATTATTAGAAAAGAAATCCCTGCTGAAATTGTATTTGAAAATGAAATGGTTCTTGCGTTTAAAGACATTCATCCTCAAGCCCCTGTACATATCTTAATTATTCCCAAGACTATTGAAATTGAAACCACAAGAGATATTGATTCAAGCAAACACTCGGATCATCTTACCGCTATGTTTGAAGCTGCGAACAAGATTGCAGAAGATTTTGGTGTAAGTGAAACGGGATTCAGATTAGTTTTGAATTGCGGAGCAGATGCTGGGCAGGAAGTTTATCATCTTCACATGCATTTACTTGGAGGGCGTAAAATGAATTGGCCGCCGGGCTAAGTTAATTCGTTTGAAGAAAAGCTTTATCAGAAATATCTTTCCTAAAGCACATTCCATCAAAACTAATTTTTGAAAGAGTTTCATAAGCTATTTTTTTAGCTTTGTTTAAGTCATTCTTCTCAGTGAATGATGTGACATCAAGAACTCTCCCACCATTAGTCAAAATTTTTCCATCGACTTCTTTTGTTCCAGCGTGGTATACTTTTATATTCTGTGGGAAATTTTCTAATCCATAAATCTCAAAACCGTTTTCAAATTTATCTGGGTAACCTTTGGAAGCAACAACAACACAAACCGAAGCACCATCATTATATCCCACTGCTTCTTTGTTAATTTTTCCACAAGCAGTAGAATAAAGAAGTTCAACAAAATTTCCTTCAAGTAAAGGCAATATAACTTGTGTTTCAGGATCCCCAAAGCGACAGTTAAACTCAACCACTTTCGGTCCTTGTGTTGTCATCATTAATCCACAATAAAGACAACCAATAAATGGACTTTTCTTCTCGCGCATCGCTTTTAATGTTGGTTCAATAATTTCTTTTGCAACTAGTTTTAAATTTTTTTTATTCAAAAAAGGAATTGGAGCATACGCTCCCATACCACCAGTGTTCTTCCCTTTATCTCCATCAAAAATTCTTTTATGATCTTGTGCAGCCGGGAGTAAAATAAAGTCGAAGCCATCCGTAATTGCAAATATCGAAGCTTCTTGACCTAACATAAATTCTTCAATTACTACTTTATCACCTGCTGTACCAAAGGAAGAATTTACAAAACACTCTTTCAATGCTTCTTTAGCATCATCATAACTTCCTGCGATTATCACACCTTTCCCCGAGGCAATACCATCTGCTTTAATTACTATTGGATAATTTACTTTATGTAAATAGTTTATAGCATCGTCATAATTTTCTTTATTGAATACTTCAAACGCTGCAGTAGGAATATTATATTCTTTCATCAAATTTTTAGCAAATGATTTTTCACCTTCTATTCGAGAAGCTTTCATTGTTGGACCAAATATTTTAATTCCCTTTTCAAGAAGTTTATCGGTTAAACCTTCTATCAAAGGTTTTTCAGGCCCAATAACAACCAGATCTATCTTTTGCTCCAAACAAAAGCTGATTATTCTCTCATGATCATCCTTATCAATAGGAATATTTTCACCAACTTGTCTTGTACCTGGATTTCCGGGAATAATAAATAATTTATTGCAGCTATCACATTCTGCTATTTTAACTGCCAAAGCATGTTCTCTTCCCCCAGAACCAATTAACGCAATTCTCATCCTTCAGTCCTTAAATAAAACTGAAACGCTTTCGTAAGTTCTTCCGTTAATTTTATTCTATCGTGTTTCTGTATAAAATCTCTATCAGGAGTAGGTAAATTTTTCTTTAGGTATAATGCATGAATGGATATTATCGTTTCTTTAATTTCCTGTATATCATCCGGTTTTGTAATAAAAGATGCACCATATTCTTGAAGAGCAGATTTTGCAGTTCCTTCGACAACAGATCCAAGAATTGGTTTACCGGTTCCTATATACTCATATAATTTACTTGTAGAAATTGTGTCAGCATTCCGAATGTTTCCAATCATCATCCATAAAACATCGCTGGTTTTTAATCTCTTTACAGTTTCATTATGATCAAGATATCCATGGTCTCTAACAAATTCGTTAATACCGAGTTCTGTGATAAGTTTTTTGTTTTCTTTTCGTAGGTGCCCAATAAACTCCAATTCTATATTTGCAGCAATATCCGGTCTCTCTATAGATAATTGCTTGAAAGCTTTTAGAAAATATTCCGGAGTTATATTCTCATAAAATATTCCAGCATACGTCAAACGCATCTTTTGTGACTGCTCAACATTATCTTCATTGTACTCAAAATCAGCAGGATCAAAACCGTGTGGTATAATCATTACATCATTAAATGAGAGAAATGGGTAAGTCAAAAGAAGCTTCTCTTTTATTTTACGATTGATCGCAACAACCTTATCAGCTAATCGTAACGATTTATATTCCAACTTTTTATGTCTATAGCGATGATAGAAAGTTGGATAAAATGCAAAATGATTGCCAAACCATAAATCACGATAATCTACAAATAAAGGAATACCAAATTCTTTTTTGAGTTTAGCAGCATAAACAAAACTTGAAAAAGGTGGAATCGTTACATAAATGATATCAAATTTTTCTTTCTTAAGGAGTTCTCTTGCAACTTTATATGCTTTTCTAGCCCAAGATTTTTTATTATCAGGAATAAATATTGCTTTATTTATCCTTGAGAGTATTTTTCTTAAAAATTCTTTAGGCATAGTAACAGTTTGATACTGTTTGCCGATAATTGTATTAACATCAAAAGCTTCTGTACGGATAATATTTACACCGGCATTCTCAGCTTCTTTCAATAAATAAAAATCATGAGCAAAGTATGCAACATTACCCGTTGTAATTACAGTGGGCTGCCAATTAAACTTGCTCATATATTTAGTGAATTTCAGCGTTCGTTGAACACCGCTTAATCCAAGAGGAGGATAGTAATAAGCAATAACTAATACTTTGAACATATTCGAGATTTTATTTATGAATTTAGTACTGATTTTTCTTCGTCATTTGATAATTCGGTGCTTCTTCAGTGATTAAAACATCATGCGGATGACTTTCGCGTAATCCGGCATTAGAAATTTTTACAAACTTTGATTTAGATTTCAAATCATTAATTGTTTTTGCACCACAATAACCCATTGCCGCTCGCAGTCCACCGATGAATTGATAAATTGTATCAGCAAGCGAACCTTTGTATGGAACACGCCCTTCTATTCCTTCCGGTACTAATTTATTAATATCTGCTTCAACATCCTGAAAATAACGGTCACTGCTTCCTTGTTTCATTGCACTTAATGAACCCATTCCTCTATAAACCTTAAAACTTCTTCCTTCAAATAAAACTTTTTCTCCAGGCGTTTCTTCTACACCAGCAAGCATCCCGCCCATCATAACAGTATCTGCACCGGCTGCAATTGCTTTGGCTACATCTCCTGTTTGTTTAATTCCACCATCCGATATTACAGGAATATTTTTCCCTTTTAATGCTTGAGCTACTACGATAACTGCACTGATCTGCGGAACTCCAACACCAGCTATAACACGTGTAGTACAAATAGAACCTGCACCGATACCAACTTTTACAGCATTAACGCCACAAGAAACTAATTCAAGAGCGGCTTCCTTTGTAACAATATTTCCTGCAACCAACTGTAAGTTTTTATATTTTTTTCTAATCTCTTTAATTGCTTTTAATACTCCTTCGGAATGTCCGTGTGCGGTATCTAAAACTACTACATCTACATTAGAATGGACTAACGCTTCTACTCTTTTTAATGTATCACTTGTTACACCAACACCGGCACCTACACGAAGCCGTCCTAAATTATCTTTACATGCATTAGGAAATGTTTTTTTCTTCATTATGTCTTTGTAAGTGATCAATCCTTTAATTATTCCTTTTTTATCAACAACAGGAAGCTTTTCTATGCGGTACTTATGTAATATTTTTTCTGCTTCATGAAGTGTTGTTCCAAGAGGTGCTGTAATTAAATTCTCTTTTGTCATTAGTTGACTAACCAGTTTGTTTGATTCTCTTTCAAATCGTAAATCTCGATTAGTTAGAATACCAACCAACTTTCCTTTTTCATCAACAACAGGTATTCCGGAGATGTGATATTTCGACATTATCTGTTCAGCTTCTCTAATTGTTCGGTCCGGAGTTAGAGTAATTGGATTAACAATCATTCCGCTTTCCGATCTTTTAACTTTATCAACTTCATCGGCTTGTTTTTCAATAGACATATTTTTGTGAATGATTCCAATTCCGCCTTGAGCAGCCATAGCAATTGCCATTTGAGATTCTGTTACTGTGTCCATCGCTGCAGAAAGAAAAGGAATATTTAATTTTATCTCTCTTGTTAAGTAAGTAGAAATATCTGTTTGGCGCGGAAGAACATTCGATCGTGCAGGTACAAGAAGAATATCATCAAATGTTAATCCTTCAAAATCAACTTTATTCTTTTTCATGTTTCCCTCTCTAATTACAAAAAAGACCACATAAGGTGGTCTCTAATTTAATCAAATGCAGCATAACCGGTTATATCTTCACCAATTATCAAAGTGTGCATCTCATGTGTACCTTCATAAGTTTTTACTGATTCTAAATTTTGCGAATGACGCATCACCGGATACTCATCAAGTATTCCATTCGCTCCAAGAATTTCTCGTGCAATGCGCGCTGTCTCTAATGCTTTTTCACAATTATTTCTTTTAGCCAATGAAACCTGTGTGTGCTTTACTTCATTTTTATCTTTTAATCGTCCGAGTTGCAAATTTAGTAATTGTGCTTTAGTGATTTCAGTTAAAATGTAAACTAACTTTTCTTGTGTCAATTGATAAGCTGCAATCGGTTTGCTGAATTGGATTCTAGATTTTGCATAGTTCAATGCGGAGTCATAACAAGCCATCATAGATCCTACAACGCCCCAAGCAATGCCGTATCGTGCTTGGTTTAAACACATTAATGGTGATTTCAAACCTTTACTTCCGGTTAATAAATTTTTCTCCGGTACAAAAACATCTTGAAAAATTAATTCTGAAGTAACTGATGCTTTAAGTGAATGTTTACCTTTCATCTCTGGTGCGGAAAAACCTTTCATACCTTTTTCGACTAAAAATCCTCTTACTTCTCCATCAAATTTTGCCCACACAACAGCCACATCAGCAATCGTTCCATTTGTTATCCACATTTTAGCACCGTTCAACTTAAAACCGCCATCCACTTTTTCAGCACGTGTTAACATTCCTCCAGGGTTCGAACCAAAATCCGGTTCTGTTAATCCAAAGCAGCCGATCTTTTCTCCGGTTGCAAGTTTCGGAAGCCAATAATTTTTTTGTTCTTCATTTCCAAAAGTGTAAATCGGATACATCACTAATGAAGTTTGAACTGATGCAAAACTTCGTATACCGCTATCACCTCTTTCTAATTCTTGCATTACTAAACCATAAGCCACATTGTTCATTGCAGCACAACCATACTTTTGTGGTAGAGTAATGCCGAATAACCCAAGCTTACCAAGTTCTTTTACTAGATGAAAAGGAAATTTTTCTTCGCGGTAATGTTTTTCTATGATTGGAATTATTTGTTCGTCAACATATTCTCTAACAGTGTTGCGCACCATTACTTCGTCTTCTGATAAAAGACTATCTACATTAAAATAATCAACCCCCTTAAACTTGTTCATTGGTAACCTAAAAGTTGGTCACAAAAATATGGAAAACTGTTAAAGAGAACAAAATTACTTCTTAGTGTGTAATGTATTCAATCAAAATCTTCTAATACTTCGTTCAAAACTTTCATTATTAAGTCAGATTCAAAACCGCGAGAACTAAGTGATGAATATAATTTAGCTTTAATTTTTCTCTTATCTGTCTCTTTTCTTTTAATAGAATCAATTTTCCGTTTTGCCAATTCGAGCGCTTGGTCATAACTTAATTCATGATCAACTCTTAATAAAGTTTTTTCAATAATATTTCTATTGATTCCCTTTTTGAATAGTTCTGCTTTCAGTTTATTAATACCGATTTTCTTTTTGACTGATCTTTCTTCAAGGAATGCTTCGGCAAATTGTTCGTCATCTAATAATTTTTTGTCGGTTAGATCAATCAGAATTTTTTCAATTATATCCTTCGGATATTTTTTCTTTATGAGTTTAGTTCTTAATTCGGATGTTGAATGATGCCTCATACCTAAAAAACGAAAAGCAGAATCTTTTGCTTTTTGATAACCACTTTCAGAGATCAACTGCTCAATTTTTTTTTCATCTAATACATCACTCTTTCGTAGAGCATTGTCGGTAACAGTTCTGTAATCAAGAGTGATAAACTCTCCATCATCAAAACAAACCAAAACATTATTACCCTTTTGCTGTAAAGCAGTGATTATCATCTGCTATTTTTTCTTTGGCTTAGTTTCCGTTTCTTCTTTTGCTTTTACAGGCTTTGCTGTTTCATCTTTTATCATACCAAGTGCAGTTTTAACATCTTTTTCAAGAGAAGCAAAAAGTTCAGGATCTTCCAACATTTTAGCTTTTAGTTGATCTCTTCCTTGATAACGATTCTCTTTATAGGTAAACCAAGAACCGCTTTTGTTAAGAAGATTTTTCTCCGATGCCATATCAATTATCTCTCCGGCTTTGCTGATTCCTTCATTGTAGAGAATATCAAACTCAACTTCTTTGAAAGGCGGTGCAACTTTGCTTTTAACAATTTTTACTTTTGTTCTATTGCCTATTACATTCTGTCCATCTTTGATAGCAGCAATTCTTCTAATATCTAATCTTACGGAAGCATAAAACTTCAACGCATTACCACCGGTTGTAGTTTCCGGATTGCCAAACATAATTCCGATCTTCATTCTCAATTGATTAGTAAAGATCACACATGTTTTGGAACGGCTTATTGCGCCGGTTAGTTTACGTAAAGCTTGCGACATCAAGCGCGCCTGCATTGCCATCTGTGGATCGCCCATATCTCCCTCGATTTCTGAACGGGGAACAAGAGCCGCCACTGAGTCAATTACAATAACATCAAGTGCATTGCTGCGTACTAATGTATCAACTATTTCAAGAGCTTGTTCACCAAAATCCGGTTGAGATAAAAGAAGATTTTTTGTATCCACATTCAAACGTTTAGCATAATTGAGATCCATTGCGTGTTCTGCATCTATGAAAGCTGCAAGCCCGCCTGTCTTTTGAGCTTCTGCAATTATATGTAAACATAATGTAGTTTTTCCCGATGACTCGGGACCGTAAATTTCAATAATTCTTCCGCGCGGTACTCCTCCAATTCCTAAAGCAAAATCTAATGCAAGTGAACCTGTTGAAATTGATTCGATTGGATTAATTACACCGTCGCCCAATTTCATTATTGTACCCTTGCCGTATGTCTTATCAATATTGGCAATTGTTTCTTCAAGAATTTTCATTCTGGCATCTTTATCTACAGCCATTTTTCCTCCTTAGATTTTCAAATAAAAACTTTTTATTGATCTATAAACCGATGCGCTCGGTAATAGTTCGCTTTCATAAAACGTAATTTTGTCTGTTGTAAATTTTATTAAGGGAAGATTTACTTCAGTCAAAGATAATATTTTTTTTGAATCTTCATACCCTCTAAATCTTAATAAAGTTAAATGCGGCTGAAATTTTCTGCTTTCTTTCTTAAATCCAAACTCCGAAAATGTTGTTTCTATTTCTGAAACCATTTCGCCGAGTTTACGATTTTCATTCATCCCTACCCAAAATATTTTATGTTCATTCCCTTTTCTAAACACACCAAATCTATAAAAACTTAAATCCAATGAATTATATTTTTTAATAATTCCTTCAATACCAGAAATATAGGTATCAATAAATTCTTTTTGAGTATCTCCAAGAAATTTTAATGTGAGATGAAGTTTCTCCCGTGACTCCCATTTAACATTATGTAATTCTCCAATCTTACTTCTAATAATTTCTTTTATACGAGATAA
>Ga0163199_1000946_pt1 | contig 18121 bp, 22 predicted proteins | sample PL_2010_150m_FD_113537 | JGI IMG/M metagenome (GOLD analysis project Ga0163199, IMG submission 113537) | Freshwater microbial communities from Powell Lake, British Columbia, Canada to study Microbial Dark Matter (Phase II) - PL_2010_150m | ecosystem: Environmental > Aquatic > Freshwater > Lake ...
GGACGATCCTGGGGTTGGGGGCGGGCCTGGTGCTGTCCGTTCTTCTGATCGAGGTGATCAACAAACAGTCGTTCGGCTGGACCATCGTGTTGTATCCCGCGCCGTGGGTGTGGCTGGAGGCGGCGGGGCTGGCGCTGCTCACCACGCTGCTCGCGGGATACGGGCCGGCAAGGCGGGCGGCGCGCCTGCCGGTGGCGGAGGGCCTGCAGTATGAATAGGGCCTGCGCACTCGCGGCATGGATCGGCGCCACCCGCGCAAGTCTGACTTGCGGCCGTGGTTATTAAGTGTGCCTGGCACCGGCTTCTTCCCCTTACCGTGAAACGATAAAATTGACAAGTGATGCGCTACACGCTACAATGCAGACATGATAGTGAGTTTCAGGCACCGGGGGCTGAAAAGGTTTTTTGAGGAGGATGATTCCCGGAAGCTGCCGCCGGACATGGTGGACCGGATCAGGGCAATTCTGGCACGGTTGAACCAAGCGGAGGTGATTGAGGATATGAACGTCCATTCCTACAAGCTTCATCCGTTGAAAGGAAGCCGGAAAGGGGAGTGGGGCGTAACGGTGAGGGCAAACTGGCGAATTACCTTTCGGTTTGAGGAAGGGGATGCGCTGGAGGTGAATTTTGAGGACTACCATTGAAAAGGAGCGCGCGATGAAGGCTTTGAACATGAAGAATCCGCCTCATCCGGGTTTTTCGGTGCGCGTGGATTGCCTGGAGCCGCATGGGTTGAGCGTGACCGAAGGGGCCAAGATCCTTGGTGTGTCGCGGTCTGCGTTGAGTAATCTGGTGAACGAGAGTGCCGATCTGTCTTGGGATATGGCTATTCGCTTGGCCAAGGCGTTTGGCAGCACGCCGGAGGGATGGATGCGGTTACAGTTTCAGTATGATGCGACCCAGGTGGAAGAACGGTCCCAAAAAATCAAGGTGAAGACTTTTGCTGTGGGGACGGCTCGTGTGTGAGGATCGCTGCTGATTTTTCGTTGACGCATAGAGTCCCCGCCTAAGCCCCGCCGCATCGACTTCCGCACGCCGTAGGGGCGCCGCTTGCTGCGCCCTCTTTCCTGCGTCCGATCATCCCGTAGGGGCGGCCCTGCGTCGCCGCCCTTCAGATGACCCGCCCACGCCACCCGCTTCCATTCGCCTGCATGACTTTACGGATGGGGAGTGGTAGGATTCCTGTCTGTGGTTATTGAGTTGCCTGGCACCGGTATTCTTTCATTGCAGAAATGATTCTGGCGTCGAATTATGGTTAGCCCGCATATGGACACCGACAACGACTTCTATCTGCGCGTTGCACACGCGCTGTCAGGTTGCCAGCTCGTCGAGCAGGAGTTGAAGCTCTACATCACGGAGGCGCTCGAATTGGTCCACAAGTGTGTGGCGGGCAAGTTACCGTTCAGCATGAACGGTGAGGACTACGCTGACGCATCGCTTGAGCGCCTCATTGACATCTTCCGAAAGTTGAGCAGCAATCCAACCCTCGTAATCGAGCTACGGAAGTTCAAGGACGAGAGAAACTTCCTCAGCCACAAAGGCATCGCCCACTGTCTTGATCCCGATGGTGAGCTTGATTACGTCACCGCGTCCGAGTTCCAAAACCGGCTTGCTGCTATCGCGCCTGAGGCTCAAAGACTGCGCCTCGCAGTCCACGAAGAGGCAAATAAGTTCCGTGGGCACTTGTGGTTTAATGATGAATCGAATGCGGGCTAACCCCTCAATCGAGCTGACGGCCCACGGCAAGCAGTGGTTCCATTTTCCAAAAGTAAGTAAGGAGAATACGCCATGAAGATGCTTGTTGTTGTTCTTGCTGCTCTATCAATGACGACACTGAGCGGGTGCGTGGCTAATTGGGCGGGCGTCCACACGATCGAAGAGATTCAACGATCAGAGACCCGGGCGGAACACATCTCAACGAAAACCCCCGAGGCAGTCACCCAATGCCTGATGACCACCCTTCATCATTACCAGACCGCGAGTGGACGCCGGCCGTATGTGGACGTGACCTCGCAAGCCTTTGGGGTCACACAGGCGATCACGCTACGAAAGCAGCCAAACCTGATAATGCAAGCATCCACACTGCAGGCGAACGGGGAACTACTGTTCCTGATCGAAAATACACCGCGGGACGCGGGCGGCACGACGACGACTGTGTGGGTCAATCACATGCTGTTGTTCTCTCAACGCTATCTGGCGGACCTGGATGGTGTTGTGCGGGTCTGTTTCTAGGGCGTGGCCCGCACTGGCCGGACGCGAAGAAAGGGGCCAGGCACCATTCAGAAATGGAGCCGGGCCCATCAGGATGTAACCGGAGCGCTGACGGTGTCCACTTCGAAGCCGAGGTCCTCGATCATCTGCCAGGCTTCGGCGGCGGGCATGCCCGGCGTGGTGAGATAGCCGCCGACGAAGAGCGAGTCGGCGGGATAGAGCGCCAGGGCCTGCAGGGAGCGCAGATTGAACTCGCGGCCTCCCGCGACGCGCAGCTCCGTGCGCGGGTGTAGGAACCGGAACAGGCAGAGTATTTTCAAACAGCGCTGCGGCGTGAGATTCTTCCGGTCCTGCATCGGCGTGCCCTCCGCCGGGTGGAGGAAGTTCATTGGAATTGAGTCAGGCCGCACCTCGCGCAGTGCAAACGCCAGGTCGATCACGTCCTCGTCCGTCTCGCCCATGCCGGCGATCCCGCCCGAGCAGATCTCCAGTCCGGCGGCTCTCGCGTTACTGATCGTCGCAAGCCGGTCCTGGTAGCTGTGTGTCGTGACCATCCGCGGATGGAAGCGCTCCGAGGCGTTCAGATTGTGATTGATCCGGTCCACGCCGGCCTCCTTCAGCCGCCGCGCGTCGTGTTCCGTCAGCAACCCTAATGAACAGCAGACCTGAACGGGGACCGTGCCCTTGATCTCGCGCACGGCCTCGCTGATCTCGCTGATCTCCCGATCCAGCGGGCCGCGCCCGCTGATGACGATGCAGTAGCGGATGGCCTTGGATTCCTCCGCCCGCCTGGCCCCTTCGACCATCTGGGACTTCTTCAGCAGGCCGTATTTCTGAATGTCCGCGGTCGAGTCCGCCGACTGCGAGCAGTACCCGCAGTCTTCCTGGCAGGCGCCGCTCTTGGCGTTTTGGAGCATCTGGAGACGGACCTTGCGCCCGAAGAATTTATGGCGCACCACGTACGCGGCATCGAGCAGTTCCAGCACGCGGTCGTCCGGGGTTTGCAGGACGGCCCGGGATTCTTCCCGCGTCAGCGCCTCACCGGCAATCGCCTTTTCCGACAGGATACGATAGTCCATTTCCGTTACTCCTTGATCAAGGATACGCCGGTCATCTCCGGCGGTTGTGGGATGCCCATCAGGTTGAGAATCGTGGGTGCGATGTCCGCCAGGACGCCGGAGGCCCGCAGGGCGTGCGGATTGTCGTCCACGATGATGCAGGGCACCGGGTTCAGGGTATGCGCCGTGTGCGGCTGGCCGGTCTCGTAATCCACCATCTGCTCGAGGTTGCCGTGGTCCGCGGTCAGGACGACGGCCCCGCCGATCCGGCGCATGGCGGTGATGACCTTGTTCAGGCACTCGTCGATCACTTCGGCCGCCTGGACGGCCGCCTGCAGGATGCCCGTATGGCCCACCATGTCCGGGTTCGCGAAGTTCAGCACGATCAGGTGGTACCGGCCGGACTCGATGCGGCGCACCGCTTCATCCGCAACTTCCCGCGCGGACATCTCCGGTTTGTGGTCGTAGGTCGCGACGTCGCGCGGCGAGGGGATCAGGACGCGGTCCTCGCCCGCATAGGTCTTCTCGTCGCCGCCGTTGAAGAAGTAGGTCACGTGCGCGTACTTCTCGGTCTCGGCGATGCGGAGCTGCTTGAGCCCGCGCTCGCTGATGATCTCCGGCAGGATCCGCGTCAGGCGGAACGGCGGGAACGCCGTCGGGTGCGTGAAGGTCTCGTCGTACGAGGTCATCGTGGCGAAGGCCGCCAGCTTCCGGACGGTCTTGCGGGGGAACGCCTCGAAGCCCGGGTCGGTGAGGGCGCGCGTCAGCTCGCGCGCCCGGTCCGCGCGGAAGTTGTAGAAGAAGACGCCGTCGTCGTCGTCAATGCTGCCGACCGGGTTGCCGTGTTGGTCCGCGATGACGGCGGGCACCACGAACTCGTCCGTGACCTGGGCGCCGTAGCTGGCCGTGACGGCCTCTTCGGCCGACGTGCGGTGCGCGCCGACGCCGTCCACGATGGCGGCATAGGCCCTGGCGATGCGGTCCCAGCGCTGATCGCGGTCCATCGCGTAGTAGCGGCCCATCACGGTGGCGATCGTCCCCACGCCGAGCCGGCGCATCATGGCCTCGGCCTCCCTGACGTAGCCGAGCGCACTCTGCGGGGGTGTGTCGCGTCCGTCCAGGAACGCATGCACGAAGGCCGGCGGGCGGCCTTCCGCCTTCACCATCTTTAAGATGGCCTCCAGGTGCGAGAGATGGCTGTGCACGCCGCCGTCCGACAGGAGCCCCAGCAGGTGCAGGCGGCCGCCGGTCGAGCGGGTCTTGTGGAGGACATCTTTGATCGCCACATTGTTCGCAAATGAACCATCGCGGATTGCCCGGTTGATCCGCGTGAAGTCCTGGTACACGATCCGGCCGGCGCCCATGTTCATGTGGCCGACTTCGGAATTGCCCATCTGGTTGTCGGGGAGGCCCGCGTTCTCGCCGGAGGCCGATAGCAGGGTGTGCGAGTGCTCCCGGAGCAGTGAGGTGTAGAACGGCAGCCTGGCGAGCGCGACGGCGTTGGCGTCCGTGCGAGGGTTGACGCCCCAGCCGTCCAGGATGATCAGCGCAACAGGTTTGGCGGTCACAGCCCCTACACGATCTCGATCGGCGAGATCACGGCTGGGTAGGGTCGGGGCTGCGAACTGTTGCGGTCGCCTTCCCTCGTCGGGGTCCCGGTGCCGACCGTGGGGGTCGTGACGGCCATGGTGTTCCAGCGCCCGCAGGCCGGGCAGCGCCCGCTCCATTCCCTGGTCTCATAGTGACAGGCGCTGCAGGCCAGCGGGGTCACGCCCGCCCGTGACCTGCTGATTACCTCCTGCATCTCCATGAGTGCGGTCTCGGTATCGCCCTTTCGGATGTACAGACTGGCCATGATCTGCGTGAGGTCGCCGGTCGGGTCCTGGATGCCTTCCAAGGTTGAGAGCATGTCAAACGCGTCGTCGATCATCTCCAGCCGGTAGTAGAGCTTCCCGAGGGCCAGCTTCAGCGACGGGTCGTTGTTCCGCCTGGCGAGGGATTGCTGGTAGATGCGGAGCATTTCGCCGGGCTCGCCCATCTCGAGGTAGAGGTCTTCCAGGCGCTGCAGGAAGATCGCATTGCCGGTTTTGACGTAGGATTTTTCCCAGGACTCCGCCGCCTGCCGGAGCTTGCCTTCGCGGATCAGGGTCTCGCCGAATCCGATCCGTGCGGGCAGGAACCCCTTGTCCAGCTTGATGGCGTCCTTGTAGTAGCGCCGTGCCTGCTCGCGGTCGCCGCGCTCCATGTACTGCCGCCCGAGCTCGTATTTCAGCCCAGTGAGGACCTGGTTTTCGGCGCGGACTTCGGCTTCCGGCAAGCCCGCCTTCAGGAGGCGTTCCTGGACGGCATGGGCGTCCTTCCACTTCTCGTTGCGGATGTGGATGTCACGGATGCGATAGAGGGCGGTCGGGTTCGTGCCGTCAAGCTTGAGCACGTCCTCCAATGCCTGGATCGCCTCATCGGATCGCTTGGCGTCCTCCAGATCGCGGGCCAGTGAGAGGAGGATCTCCATGTTGCCTTCCTCGAGCAGCCGGGCCTTCCGGTGCAGCCGGATGGCCTCGTTGTAATGCTTTTCCTTGCGGAAGATGTTGCCGAGGGAGAGGAGCGCACGGGTATGGTTGGGGTCCAGCGCCAGCACCTTCTGCAACTGTGAGATGGCTTCGCTGGTCCGCCGGGAGAGCGACGCCAGCACGCCGTTGGTGTAGTAGCTCTGGAGCTTCTCCTCGCGCTTGCGTCTCTGGGTGGATCGCCAGTTGAGAATGTGTGCGCGGATCTCGCGCATGCCGACGAGCATGACGATGGCCAGCGCGCCCGCCGCGATGCAGGCTAGGACGAGATAGATCGGGGTGACTTGCGTTGAAGATTGCGGGGACAGCTTGAGCGTGACCGGGTCGGGGTTCATGGCGCTGAATTGGACGGCCGCAATGATGGCGGCGATCAGCGTGAGGACCCAGATGAAGAACCGCATGACTACCCTCGCTGTCTGACTGCTCGCTCCTTCGCCGGCCGCCGCTTGGGAACGCTTATGGGCGCCTCGGTGCGGGCCTTCGGAAGCGGCACGCGCTTGGTGTCGGCCCAGAGCCGGTCCAGCCCGTAATGCTCGCGTACGCCCCGCTTGAAGATATGGACGATGACGTCGTTATAGTCCATGAGGACCCACACACCCGCCTCGATCCCTTCGAGGCCTATGAGCCGGTACCCCTTCTCGGACAGTACCTTGTCGATATGTTCTTGTACGGCGAGAACCTGGCGTTCTGATTCAGCGGAACAGATTACGAAATAATCCGCCACTCCAGAAGCGAGAGCGACGTCTAAGATCACGATCTCAGAGGCTTTTTTATCTTCGGCTGCCAGGGCAGCCTGACGAGCTTTCGCCCGCGATTCTCGGACTATTGCGATGACCTTCCCCCCCCAATATGATGCTTCAGTATATAAGACTCGACGCCGGCTGGCAAGAGATTTTCCAGGTTCTGCCTGTGTTTGAGACGCTCCCTGATATCCTGCGCCGACACGTTGCAGGGGGGAATCGGCAGGCCCCAGAGTGATTTTCCTCCCTTGAGTCGGACCTCCTGTACCTCGACGTGACCGGCGTCCAGACGTTCCAGTGGCGCGGCGTCCTCGATCCCAAGAATCGAAAGGTTTTTCAGCAACTTGAACAGGCTGCCTGGCCTGGACACCACGGCAAACTCGCAGAGCTCCAGCAGGCACTCAGGCTCCCTCCAGCTAGGTATTTGCTTGAAGGCATCCAGCCCGATGATGAAGATGAATCGGGTGTCGGCCGGATGGATCGTCCGGAGTTCTCGGACGGTGTCGATCGTGTACGATTTCGCCGGTCGCCTGGTTTCGATATCTGACACCTGGAAGTATGGATAAGGAGCGATGGCGAGTCGCACCATCTCTAAGCGGTGCGCGGCGGGAATGACATCCGACGAGGGCTTGTGCGGCGGATCGCCGGTCGGGATGAAGAGAACCGTCTCGATGCCGAGCCTGTTACGCGCGGTTTCGGCCACCAGCAGGTGGCACCGGTGGATGGGATTGAACGCGCCGCCGTAGAGACCGAGCCTCATGCGAGACTGACGCCGAGCTTCATTCCCGGAGCTGGCCGGTGCCGAGCACGATGAACTTGGTGCTGGTGAGCTCCTCCAGCCCCATTGCGCCGCGCGCGTGGATGCGCGTCGTGCTGATGCCGATCTCGGCGCCGAGGCCGAACTGGTAGCCGTCGTGCAGGCGCGTCGAGGCGTTGTGGAACACAGCGGCGGCGTCCACTTCGTTGAGGAACCGCGCGGCGCGGCCCTGGTCCTGCGTCACGATCGCCTCGGAGTGCTGTGAGCCGTGGCGGGCGATGTGCTCCGTCGCCTGGTCCATATTGTCCACGACACGGACGGCCAGGATGAGGTCCAGGAACTCCGTGCCCCAGTCCGAGTCGGCGGCGGGCTTGACGCCCGGAACGAGCGCGACGGTCTTCGGGCAGCCGCGGACCTCCACGCTGGCTTCCTGGTAGCGCGTGATGAGCGGCGGCAGGAACGCCGGCGCGATCGCCTGGTGCACCAGGAGCGTCTCCATGGCGTTGCAGGTGCCGGGCCGCTGGACCTTGGCGTTGAAGCAGATGGCCTCGGCCATCGTGAGGTCGGCCTTCTCGTCCACGTAGGTGTGGCACACGCCCTTGTCGTGCTTGATGACCGGGATGGTGGACTCCTTCATGATGAACTGCATGAGTCCTTCGCCGCCGCGCGGGATGATCAGGTCGATCAGCTTGTCCTGCTTCAGCAGCAGGGTGGAGACCTGCCGGTCGGGGTTGTCGATGAACGTGATGGCGCCGGCCGGGATGCCGACTTTCTCGCCGGCCGCCATCAACACCTTCACGATGGCGGCGTTGGACTGGATCGCCTCCGAGCCGCCGCGCAGGACGACTGCGTTGCCGGATTTCAGGCAGAGCGAGGCGGCGTCGGCCGTCACATTGGGGCGCGACTCGTAGATGATGCCGATCACGCCGATCGGCACGCGTACCCGGCTGACCTTCATGCCATTCGGCCGCTGCCACACCTTCGTCACTTCGCCGACGGGGTCGGGGAGCGCGGCCACTTCGCGCAGGCCCGCGGCCATCTCTTTGATGCGCTTCTGGTTGAGCGTGAGCCGATCGATCGCCGCATTGGAAAGTCCGCTCGCAGCAGCGACGTCCTTCTTGTTGGCCTCAAGGAGTTCGGCTTCGCGTGCTTCCAGGGCGTCGGCCATGGCCAGGAGCGCCTTGTTCTTCACGGCGGTGGAGATCGTCGCCATCTGCCGCGCGGCGGCCTTGGCCTGCGAAGCTTTCTGGATGACGTAGTCGGTGAGGCTCACAAGAGCACCAGATTATCCCGGTGGATGACCTCGTCGTAGTCCTTGTACCCGAGGGCCTTCTGGATCTCGCTGCTCTTGAGGCCCTTGATCTTTGCGATGGCCTCGGAGCCGTAGTTCACGAGCCCCTTCGCGAATTCGCGTCCGGAGCGGTCCGCGCAGGCGACGGCGTCGCCGGCCTCGAAGTCGCCGTTCACTGCCGTGATGCCGGACGCGAGCAGGCTTTTGCCTTTGCGCGTGAGGGCCTCAACGGCGCCGTCGTCCAGCGTCAGGCGGCCCTTGGCCTTCACCGTGTAGCCGATCCAGTGCTTGCGGCTGGTGAGCCGCTCGCCCTTCGGCAGGAAGAAGGTGCCGACCTGGTCACCGTGGAACAGCGCTGTCAGGTGTCCGGGCCGTTCGCCGCTCACGATGGCCGTGGCGACGCCGTATGTGGCGGCCTTCTTGGCGGCCAGAACCTTGGTGCGCATGCCGCCGGTCCCTTCGAAGCTGGTCGTGCCGCCGGCGCGCCGCTCGATCTCGGCCGTCACGTCCGCCACCACCGGAATCAACGTGGCGTTCGGATTGTGGCGGGGGTCCTCGGTGTAGAGTCCCTCGACGTCCGAGAGGATCACGAGAAGATCGGCGTCCACCAGGTGCGCGACCATGCCGGCCAGGCTGTCGTTGTCGCCGAACCGGATCTCGTCCACGGCGACGGTGTCGTTCTCGTTGATGATCGGCACGACGCCGTACTCGAGCAGGGCCGTCAGGGTATGGCGCGAGTTGAGGAACCGCGCGCGGCTCGTCAGGTCATCCCGCGTGAGGAGCACCTGCGCGACCTTCTGGCCTTCCTTCTCGAACGCCTTCTCGTAGGCCCACATGAGGCGTGACTGGCCGACAGCGGCGGCGGCCTGCTTGAGCGGGAGGCTCTTGGGGTATTCCTTCAGGCCGAGCTTCTCGATGCCGCACACGATGGCGCCGGAGGACACCATCACGATCTCCCTGCCCTGGGCTTTCAGCCTGGACAGCTCGCCGGCGAGCCGATCGATGCGCTCGGTATTCAGGCCGGTGCCCTTGGCCGCGACGAGGCGGCTGCCCACCTTGATCACGACGCGCCTGGCGTCCTTGATGATCTGATCGCGCATTGTTGTTACACACTCACTTTCAATGGAGTCCGAAGCTTGGGCGTCCGAAGCTTGGAGACCTGCTCGCCGAGGAACCGCACCAGGGGCTTTAAGCCGGAGCCGGTGACGGCCGAGATCGGAAACATCCGCAGGCGGCGCCTTCGGCAATGGGCTTCCAGCTTCTTGAGGTTCTTGCAGTCGCCCGCCACGTCGAGCTTCGTTCCCGCCACGGCGTACGGTTTCTTTGCGAGGTCCGGGTTGTACAACTTCAGCTCGCTCCGCAGGGTCTGCAGGCTTTCGACGGGGTCCACGGTCACGCCTTCGCTGACGTCCACGAGGTGCAGCAGGTAGGACGTGCGCTCCAGGTGGCGCAGGAACTGAAAGCCGAGGCCCTTGCCTTCGTGCGCGCCCTCGATGAGGCCGGGCACGTCCGCCACGACGAAGTGCTGGTCCTCGTTCACGGCCACCACGCCGAGGTTTGGCGTCAACGTCGTGAAGGGATAGTCGGCGATCTTGGGACGCGCGGCCGAGATGGCGCCGATCAGGGTGGACTTGCCGGCGTTCGGGTAGCCCACGAGACCGACGTCCGCCAGGAGCTTCAGCTCCAATTGAACCCAGCGTTCCACGCCGAGAGTGCCGGGTTCGCACTTGGTCGGCACGCGGTTGGTGGAGCTGGCGAAGCGGGCGTTCCCGCGGCCCCCGCGGCCGGCGTGGGCGATGATTTCCTGCTGGCCGTCCTCGGTCAGGTCGGCGAGGATGTCTTTCGTCTCGAAGTCCTTCGCGATGGTGCCCACGGGTACGCGGATTGTCAACGTCGGCGCAGAGCGGCCGTGGCGATTGTTGCCCTCGCCGTGCCCGCCGTCCTTCGCGATGTGGTGCTGCTGGAATTGCAGGTCGAGCAGGGTGGACATGCGCTCGGTCGCTTCCATCACGACGTCGCCGCCGTTCCCGCCGTCGCCGCCGTCCGGCCCGCCGTACGGGACGTGCTTCTCCCTGCGGAAGCTCCGTACGCCGTTCCCACCGTCCCCGGCCTTCACGTAAATTTTTACCTGATCAACGAAATCCACGGCACCCTACCTTGTCATTCTGAGCGTCGCGAAGAATCTCAATTCGCGGGTCCTGTCGCCGAGCAGCCTGGACGTGCTCTGGCGCCTTTCGCCGTCGCAGCCCCGCAGACTCGGCTGTAGTCGCCTTCCGCTCCGCCCGGGCGCCCGCTCGGCGCCACCCGCTAGAATCAGACAGTATAAATCCCAAGGACTTACAAAGCAAACCGGAGGGAGATAGGGGCAGTGGAAGTCTAATCAGGGGTTGAGTCTAAGCTCTCAATGTTAATAGTCTGTCTTTTGTACTGAGAAGTGTCAACGAAAATTGCGGTAAGGCTGTATCTGATTAGGGCACATTGAGGCGGGTGGCGGGGAGAGGGCGATCGGAGCGGGCGCGGCGAATCGGCTGTTACAGCAACTTGAGCCGTTTGGCGGCGGCGAGGTAGGCCTCTTCGTTGCGCCGGTAGCCGATTGAAACGACATAGACCTCGACCCGTGCTTCGATGATCTGATAGACGACGCGAAACTCGCCGACCTTCAGCTTCCAGAAACCTTTGAGGTTCGCGGTCAGCGGCTTGCCGTACTCGTCGGGGTGAGTCGTGAGCTTCTTGCGGATCGTCCGGATGAGGCGCTGCTGTTGGGGGCGATCGATGGAGCGGAAGTCTTCCTCGAAGATCCGGGCGTCGAGGACGACCGTGTACACCGGAGTCAGCGGATTCCGACCCGGTGCTCAGCCTCTTCGAGCGAAACGGTTTTACGACCTCGCCGCGAGGCCCGCTTCTTGGCTTCGTGGCCCAGGACAAGGTCTTCCAGCCGTTCGGCGACGGCTTGCATATGCAGGTAGTCGTCGTAGTTGAGCAGCACGCCGACCGGCTTGTTCCGCCTGGTCAATACGACCTTGTGGCGGCGGAGTTCCCCGATCAGCCGGGGACCGTCCTTCCGAAGCTCGGCGACTCCGACGACCGTCATATCTTCCTTCATGCGCAGCATCGCTCGCCCTTTCGGTGAACTGTACGCCTAGAGTGTACAGTTCGTGAGCCTGCGGTGCAAGTGTTACTTGCGGGTGGCGGGGATATCTCGGCGAGGCGGGTTACCGGCCTGTCGTCAGTGGAGCCATGCTCTCCGGGCTGCGGATATGGCTGACGACTTTTTTGACGGCTTTCAGGTCGTGGGCCAGGTTCAGCACTTTGTCGAGTTCTTCACGGCTTGCTGCGAAACCGATAAAGTAGACCACTGAGTTGACGGACCGCCAGCGGTAATCGATCGAACTAACCCCTTTTTCCATCAGGAGGAACAGTTGTAGTTCGTTCTCAATCAACAAATCATGGATACTTGCACTGATGTTGCCGTCCGGGGCGACCTGGATTTCATTGAGAATCTCGCGCACGCTATTGACCCGCCGCGCAATTTCCTCGGCCTTGCGTTTGGCGTCCGCATTCTTGACTGCGCCAGTGAGCAGGACCCGCCCGGCATAGACATCGGTGTTGACGTCCAGCAGCATCGCTTCGTCGAGATAGGTGTGGGTAATCTCCGACTTGATCGCATAGTCTGCGGCGATCCTATACAACGAGCGGTCCTCCTGGGTCGTGGTTCCTACATTGACCATGGCGTGTCCCACAGAGGTCACGGTGTTGAGGCAACCCGCCAGCGATCCCATGGCCATGACGATCACGGCAAGACCTGCGAGCGTCTCGTACCACCGCTGTTGCCGTCTTGATTTCAGCACGCCCGCCTCTTCGCGGAAAATGAGGCCAGACCCCATTGCCTGACTCACGTTATGACTAGTCTGTCTGTTGGAGTGAGAAGTGTCAACGAAAATTGCGGTAAGGCTGTATCCAAGTGGGCCGTCACAGGGTTTTCATGTCGATGACGAAGCGATAGCGCACGTCGCCTTTGATCGTCCGCTCGTACGCCGCTTCGACCTGCTGGATGGGAATCACCTCGACATCCGACGTGATGTTCTTGGCCGCGCAGTAATCGAGCATCTCCTGCGTCTCGCGGATACCGCCGATGAGCGAGCCGGCCAGGGTTCTTCGCTTGAGGATGAGCGAGAAGGCGTCGACCTCCAGCGGCTTGGGCGACGCGCCCACCAGCGCCAGCGCCCCGTCCCGGCGCAGCAGGGTGAGATACGCATTGAGATCGTGGGGGGCGGAGATTGAATCGAGGATGAGATCGAACCGATTGACGAGAGCCACCAGGTTCTTCGGGTCTTTCGACACGACAAACTCGTGCGCGCCCAGGCGGCGGGCATCCTGTTCTTTCGATTGGGACGTGCTGAAGACCGTCACCTCGGCCCCCATGGCGGCGGCCAGTTTGACCGCCATGTGGCCCAACCCGCCGAGTCCGACCACTCCAACGCGCCGGCCCGGACTGATCTTGAAGCGCCTGAGCGGCGAGTACGTGGTGATCCCGGCGCAGAGCAGGGGGGCGACGTTCGCCGGCGGCAGCTTCGGAGAGATCTTGAGCGTGTACTGCTCGTCCACGACGATGTGCGACGAATAGCCCCCGTACGTCGGTGTCTTCCCGTCTTTCTCGGTGCTGTTGTACGTGAAGACGATGGGCCCTTCGCAGTACTGCTCCAGACCTTCCGTGCAGCTTCCGCAGATCCGGCAGGAGTCCACGAAACAGCCGACTCCGGCCGGCTCGCCGACCGCGAAGCGTGTCACCTCGGAGCCGACGCCGGTCACGCGCCCGACGATTTCATGTCCGGGGACCATGGGGAACATCGCGCCGCCCCACTCGTCCCGCGCCTGATGGATGTCGGAATGACAGATGCCGCAGTAGAGGATTTCGATGAGCACATCGTGGGGGCCCGGTTCGCGCCGCTCGAAGGTGAAGGGTTCGAGCTTCGAGGCGGGACCTTTAGTCGCATATCCGCTGGTCGGTGGCATGGCGTGACCTCCTTAGTCTTCCCGACATGCGCTTTTCAGGATGGGCGGCCCTGTTATTCTGCGTGGGACAGGGAGGCAAAAAGAAACGCTACGGAACCGGGATCAGGGTATCACTGAACGTGGTGCGGAGGAGGCTGTTGCTTGCGCTGCTGAAGAGCTTCCAGTGACGATTCAGAGGCTCCTCGCCAAGGACCGCGTTGACGGCATAATACAAGAGCATCGGGATGGTGGTGAATACGGCATGCAAGGGCAGCGTGCCCAGCGCGATGATTTGGCCGAGCGTGGACATCACGCTGATAATCGAAGACGTCGTACTCGCCGTGCGGAAGTACTGCTGAACCGTCGCTTCGTCTTTGAGGGTTTCCGACACGCTGTCGAGATAGGCCTGAAACGCCTCGGCGTGCTGGATGCGGTCGGATGACGAGGAGTAGGCCGGCGCGTTCTCTGATATCGAGGCGGTCCCTGTGGCTTCCCTCAGAATCCGGAGTATCGTTTTTTCGGGGACCAACAACTGCACGTGCATGGCGATTGGGGGATATGGCGACGCCGCTTCAAGCAGAATGACGATCTCGATGAAGGGCTCCGGTGAAGATGCCTTCAAAGAGAGGTCCTGGGGAAGCGTCGGCAGGGGGAGTGGTTTGGTCAGCTGCGTGGACAGAGCTGCCTGAATGGACGGGATGATGAAACGATCAATATAGGTGCTCCATGCGGCATTGTAGGAGGGACGGCTGACAGTGACCGGAGAAGTTTTGCTGATCAACGCATTTTGAGGCGATTCGTCAGGGTCCGGCAGCGCCGGAGGGTCCGATGGCGGAATGCTCTCCTGCTCGGCAGGCGGCGGCGTGGCCGTTGCATAGCTGTGGGCCCAGGTAAACGGCGGTGTGCTTGCAGAAGGCATGAGGGTGAGGAAAGCCGTGTCGTATCCGGCTTCCGATTCTGCCGGCAGCCAGAGGCAGGCGGCGAGCAGAACGATTGGACTGATGCGTCGCCAATATCGCATGGAATGAATAGTGTCCGCTTCGATATCGGGGAATGCAAGGGAAATCGACCCGGCTGTGGCTGCAGCCCTCCCTTACGGAAACCTGCCTAGGAAGCTGTGGTGGCCGGAGCGGCGGCGGCTTGGGGGATCGGAATGATGGTGACCCGGCGCCGGTCCTTCGGCCCTTCGAACCGCACAGTGCCCGTGACCTTTGCGTACAGCGTGTCGTCCTTCCCCTGGCCGACGTTGAAGCCCGGATGGAACCTGGTGCCCCGCTGGCGCACGATGATGCTCCCGCCCGGCACGACCTCGCCCCCATAGCATTTCACGCCGAGATACTGTGGGTTGCTGTCCCGCCCGTTCCGGCAGGCGCCCTGTCCTTTTTTATGTGCCATGGCTTAGCCCTCTGAAATCCCGGTGATCTTCAGTTTGGTGAACGACTGCCGGTGCCCGTTGGTCCGGCGGTAGTTCTTGCGACGCTTCTTCTTGAACACAATGATCTTGGCGTGCCGGTCCTGGGCCAGGATTTCGCCGGTGACTTTCGCCTTGGCCACGGTGGGGGCCCCGATCGTGGTCCCGGCCTCGCCGGAGATCAGCAAGACCTTGTCCAGCGTGACGGTGGCCCCGACGGCCCCTTCCAGTTTTTCGACCTCCAGGACATCGCCCTGCTCGGCCCGATATTGCTTTCCGCCTGTCTCGACAATCGCGTACATTGCTTGAAGCTCCGTTGGGTTCTTTAGCGATGCAAGGAGAGCGCTCTTTCTAACACAGGGTTGTGTGGCCTGTCAAGAAGACGACGATCAGCATTTTCGCATACCGGTATCCCGGGAGGCCTTCAGGCGTCGGGCTCTGGCCACGGCCTTCCGGGCTTCCGTTAATTTCTCCCGGACGTGCGCTTGCTTCAATTGCAATTCGACTAATTGCTCCTGGATGCGGGCTTGCTCCTGGTTGTGTAAGCGTCGGCATGCCACTCGGCTCAGGCCAATCCACGTGCCTCCTTTGGTGGCCCGCTTGATGCGGTGGTCCAGGGACTCTTGAAGCTGCTTGGTGCGCATCGTCACGAGGGCCTTCAATGCCATCTGCCTGAACTCAATCTCCGTTTGTTCGGAGACTCTTTCGTGCGTGTTCGGGATAATCATCTGTCATGCCCCAGCCGACCATCTGAAAAGGACTCTTAATCTGCCATTATACGCCCTGTGCCGGTCTTTGCGCCAATCGGTCAGAAATGGCGCGGCGCCAAGGCCCGCACCGACTCCGGCGTTTGACTTGCTCCAGACCCGCTGCTATCATGCCTTTTCTGATTATTGGAGGAGTGGCCGGTGGCCCTGAAAGAATCCGAGAAGATCTGGCTGGACGGTAGGCTTGTGCCCTGGAAGGACGCCCAGATCCATGTCCTGACGCACAGCCTGCATTACGGCTTGTCCGCCTTCGAGGGCATCCGCTGCTACAAGGGCGAGCGGGGCTCGGCCATCTTCCGCCTGAATGAGCACGTGGACCGGCTGTTCGCCTCCGCGCATATCTGTCTGCTGCCGATGCCGTTCGGCAGGAAGGAGATCGCCGACGCCATCTGCGAAACCGTCCGCGTCAACAAGCTGGTGGAGTGCTACATCCGGCCCATCGTGTTCGTGGGCTACGGCGACATGGGGCTCTATGTGCCGGACAACCCGACCCGCGTGGCGATCGCGGCCTGGCCGTGGGGGGCGTATCTCGGCGAGGACGGCTTGAAAAACGGCATCCGGGCGAAGATTTCCTCCTTCACACGTCACCACGTCAACGTCAGCCTGACGCGTGCGAAGATCGCCGGTTACTACGTCAACTCCATCATGGCCAAGCGCGAGGTGAAGAACAGCGGCTATGACGAGGCGATCCTGCTCGATCCCGAGGGGTACGTTTCCGAGGGCACGGGCGAGAACATCTTCCTGGTGCGCAACGGCATTCTGAAGACCACGCCGCTGACCTCGATCCTGGAGGGGATTACCCGCAATTCGATCATGGAGCTGGCCCACGAGCGCGGCGTGAAGGTGGTGGAGGAGCGGTTCACCCGCGACGAGCTCTACATCGCCGACGAGGTGTTCATGACCGGCACGGCTGCCGAGCTGACGCCGATCCGTGAGGTGGACGACCGCACCGTCGGCACCGGCAAACCCGGCCCGATCACCCGGGATCTCCAGACCGCCTTCTTCGACATCGTGCATGGGCGCGATTCCAAGCACGCCTCCTGGCTCTCGCCTCTCTGATCACGATTCTTCCAGTGCCCGCAGTTCGGCGTTGGTCTGCCGCAACCTGATCGCCAGGGCGCGGGCGGGCGGTTCTTGCTAGGGCTTGGTCGGGGCCGGGGAAGCGGGCGTCGGCTCGGGCGCGGTGCTCGGCGCGGTCTGCGCGGGGGCGGGTTTGTCGAGCCCGAGCGTCGAGGAATAATTTTTCTGCTTCGACATGATCGCCAGCGTGAGCGACGTGACCATGAAAATCGTTGCGGCGATGGCGGTCAGCTTGCTCAGCATCGTGCTGGCCCCGCGCGCGCCGAAGACGGTCTGGCTGGAGCCGCCGAAGGCCGCGCCGATCTCGGCGCCTTTCCCGGATTGGAGGAGGATCACGCCGACCATGATGAAGGCGACGATGATGTGGAGGATTGTCAGGGCTGTATACATGGTGTAAAGAGGTCCCTTTATGAGTTGGTGTGTGCGACCGCCAGAATCTTAGCAAATTGGGTGGGGTCGAGACAAGCCCCGCCGACGAGGGCGCCGTCCACCTCGCGAAGGGCGAGGAGTTCTCCAATGTTGTCGGGCGTGACGCTCCCGCCATAGAGAATGGGCAGGCGTCCGCCGGCTTCCTGTCCCCAGAGGGCGGTGGCCGTGGCCCGGATGTGCCGGTGGGCGTCGCGAGCCTGCTCCGCCGTCGCGGCACGGCCGGAACCGATTGCCCAGACCGGTTCGTAGGCGACCACAACGTCGGCCGCCCGATCCTTCTCGACGCCGGCCAGCGCTTCCGTGAGCTGGCCTGACAGCACCTGCTCGGTCTGCCCGTTGAAGCGCTGCTCCCAGGTCTCGCCGACGCACAGGATGGGCCGCAAGCCGTGGCGGAGGACGGCCGCGACCTTCTTTTTCACCATGGCGTCGGTCTCGCCGAAGTACCGGCGCCGCTCCGAATGGCCCACGATCACGTACCGGCAGCCCGCGTCCTTGAGCATCGGCACGGATACCTCACCGGTAAAGGCCCCGAGGTCCTCCCAATGCGCATCCTGTGCGGCGAGGCCGATTGGCAGAGACGTGATTGCGGTGGCGGCGGCGGCAAGGGCTGTGAAGGGAGGGGCGATAATAATTATGACGGGAGGGGGCCCACCACCCGCCGGAGCGGGTACCCGCGCCCCCCCCGAACCCACTTTCGCCTGGTCGTGCAAGAGCTCGGCGAGACGTTTGACGAAGTCCCGCGCCTCGGAGATCGTCTTGTGCATCTTCCAGTTTCCGACGATCAGCCGCTGGCGTTGAGCCATGGGGTACCTTGAGGA